>Ga0308163_10002287_pt1 | contig 17952 bp, 10 predicted proteins | sample PhyTR1_FD_201037 | JGI IMG/M metagenome (GOLD analysis project Ga0308163, IMG submission 201037) | Phyllosphere microbial communities from UC Gill Tract Community Farm, Albany, California, United States - DLSLT.R1 | ecosystem: Host-associated > Plants > Phyllosphere > Unclassified | place: USA...
GACGATTGAGTTGGCGTTTGGCCATGGGTGTTCCGTCTGAAGAATGCAGCGATTAGGTAAAACGGCCGCGAGTTTAGCACGCCCGGCCACCGGCCTAGGCTAAACTGCGCAGCATTGCCTAGGAGCCCGAATATGCAAAACCCGCAGAACCTGATCTGGATCGACCTGGAAATGACCGGTCTGGACCCGGACAACGACGTCATCATCGAAATGGCCACCATCGTCACCGACAGTGAGCTGAATACATTGGCCGAAGGCCCGGTGATCGCCATCCATCACAGCGACGAAGTGCTCGCGCGCATGGACGAATGGAACATCCGCACTCACGGTAATTCCGGCCTGACCCAGCGTGTACGTGAAAGCCGCATCAGCATGGCTGAGGCAGAAGCCGAGACCATTGCCTTCCTGGAAAAGTGGGTGCCGAAGGGCAAATCGCCGATCTGCGGCAACAGCATCTGCCAGGACCGTCGCTTCCTTTATACCCACATGAAGGCGCTGGAAAGCTACTTCCACTACCGCAACCTCGACGTCTCGACGCTCAAGGAACTGGCCGCGCGCTGGGCTCCGGATGTGCGCGACAGCTTCAAGAAGGGCAGCACGCACCTGGCGCTGGACGACATTCGCGAATCGATCGCCGAGTTGCAGCATTACCGCAAGCACTTCATCAAGTTCTGAGGGAGCGGCTTTCCGCCTTCGCGAGCCTGCTCGCGAAAGGCGCGCCCTCTTCTGGTGCGGCGCTGAAATGGCTAGACTGCGCGCCTTCCTGCCTGGACTGCCATCATGTTGCTGATGCTCTATCTGATCGCCATTACCGCCGAAGCCATGACTGGCGCGCTGTCCGCCGGACGACGAGGCATGGACTGGTTCGGCGTTGTGCTGATCGCCTGCATCACCGCGCTCGGTGGCGGTTCGGTGCGCGACGTGTTGCTCGGGCACTACCCGCTGACCTGGGTCAAACATCCGGAATATCTGGTGCTGACCTCGGTGGCGGCGATGTTCACCGTATTCGCTGCGCGCTGGATGCGCCACCTGCGCTCGCTGTTTCTGGTGCTCGACGCGGTGGGGCTGGTGGCGTTCACCTTGATCGGCTGCATGACCGCGCTGGAAATGGGGCACGGCATGTTGGTGGCTTCCGTAAGCGGAGTCATCACCGGCGTCTTTGGCGGTATTCTTCGCGATATCTTCTGCAACGATATTCCCTTGATCTTTCGCCGCGAACTTTACGCCAGCGTCTCTTTTGCTGCGGCGTGGTGCTACATGTTGTGTCTTTATCTCAATGTGCCGGGTGAACAAGCCATTCTGATCACTTTGTTTGGCGGATTCTTGTTGCGTCTGCTAGCCATTCGTTTTCATTGGGAAATGCCGAAGTTCGTTTATAACGACGAACACTGATCGATCGTGCGTCCTTGTCATTGAAGCTGATTAATAGCAATGAGTTGTTTGGGCCTGGCGCGCGCATATTTCTTACACTTTTCACTTTGATCTTTGCTTGATGGGTATGTAGTTTTTTCGCTGACATATTTCCGATGTCAGTATCAAATTACATTCTCAAAAAGGAGCGGCATTATGAGTGAAAGCATGGATGTTACGGATAATCAAAATGGCAACCCGCCCACGCTGGCAGGGCTGTCCAGTTTAAAAGTCAAGTTTGATGCCGGTAATAATACTCAAAGCAGGGCACTTGTCGCCAATGGCCGAATGCAGGTCAAAGTTCAAGTACTCGTTGCCGGAGTAGACGCCGACGGCAACGCAATGCATGTACCCGCAGATGTAATGGATAGCATCCAGCTTATTCATTACGCGACCGGCAAGACCTTGCGCGATGGCTGGGTCGCGAGCGCAGTCCAGGGGCGGTTTACGCGTGAGGCACGTCCTGCACCTGACGCCGAAGACAGGCACGATGATGATCTTGAGAATGACAGCGTTCATCCACAGGTTCGTACGTTCTGGGTTTCCACATCGAGCGCCGGAACGACTGAGATCGGTGCGCGCCTGTCCGTGAGCGGGGAGACGATCCTCAGTAACGGAACCACGCCTGCCAGTGTCCATTACAGCAGCGTGACTGTGGAAGCGGAAACGCCTTCGACTTATGGTGTAGACGGAGTATTTCGGTTGTACCAGACCAGGATTGGTAATGAGTCACCCGGTAACCGCATCTGGAAGTACCATTTGGGACTGTACCCGGGTGGGAAGCAGATCCGGCTGGTCGATTGGATTGCAGAGGGGGCAGAAGAGGGTAAGGATTATGATTTTGCGGGTGGCAACAGGCTTAACGAAGTAAAAACAAACTATATGGAATGCACTTTCGTGCGTCCCGAAAAATCCAGTGTCGTTGTCTCTTTGCCTGACAGGGGTGATCCGTTTGCATACACTTTTACCAGTGATGCGCAAACATGGAATTCGAAGTATTATCACGTGAATACTCAAAGTGACGGAGAGCTGACCATTGTCCAGGCTCTATCTGAATATTCGAAAAGCACCGGGCCACAAAAATATGGCGGCGTCCTCCACTTCATCGCCATCGATGAATATGGTACTGAGCATAAATTGGCAATCCGCGTGAATTTTCACGAGCGTAATTTATATCTTCAGCGAGGTTGAGTTCGTTCACTGATGCAATGTCGGTGAATGTAGTAGATGTATATGCGTTTGGCATTTCGACTGCAGATAAACTGTCATGTCCATGATCAGGCATATGCACGAAAGTGCTTTTCTGATGAATCGCGTTGGCCCTGCACTCTGTGTGGCCAGCGCCCCCCCCTCAAGGATGAGCGATCATGACTGGCAAACCGCCGAAGATCAAACCTGTATCTGTCCCAACCAAACCCTCCAATTCCAGCATTGACGTCTCCCGCCGACCGTTGTCCTCGTCTTCGACAGTGGCGCATTTGGCTGTTGCACTTCATCAGGAATCGATGCATTCGCCATCTTCATCAGATCCGCTGGCGATAACGTCTGGCATCAATGTGAGCACGACCACGACGTATTCCACATTCGACGAATTCCCAAGGTTTTCCGCAAACGATTCCCTGGAAAGCTACTGGATACCCTCGCAAGAGGGGCTCGATGAGTCCATTGCGCTGGGTATCAAAACCTTGAAGCATCGTCAGTATGTTGCCGTTGCTGATAACCACATCGTGCAAGTGGTCCGAGACGCTGAGAGCGGTCTGCTTCGCGCCACACATGCCAGAGAACTGCATCCTTCCGGTCCGCTGTTGAGGCCTGACAGCGACGGCCGGCTGTGGCACCCTCTGGACGACCCTGAGTCGGCCAATCCGGTTGCAACTGTCTATCCCGAACAAAAACGCGCGGCAGAGCTGCTTACCGGCGCGGAGTATTCAATAGGAGATTTTTCTCCATTGATGATCAAACGCATACTTGCTGTGAGCGGCATAGACACGATGGTGGTGCACAAGTCCGGGATTCATTCCGCCTCGCTGGCATTGCTGCAGGACACAGCGAGGCGTTTTGCCCTCGATCAAAAGATCCAGCTGTTCATTACCCAAGTGCAACATGCCGATCCGGCCGTGCGTGCGCAGGCCGACCCAGGGTTGCAGGCATTGTTGCCACTACGTACAGATGATCAGAGCAAGCGCGTCATCGAACAATCTCGCGCTTTGCTCTTTGAGCAGAGCGAGCGGACGTTCGAACTCGATTGCGATGACAACACATTGCAGATGCGACGGATTTTTCCTGATCTGCCCAAGACAATCGCTCAGGCATTGTGGCGAGAGGCCAGTGCCGCCGACCATATGCATTTGCGCCTGCGGTCGGGAATGCCAAGGCACATGGCAGAAAAAACGCTGGTGGCGCTACGCGAGGTGCGTCTCGCCAGGGCGTGCGAAGGAATCTATCTGGATTCGGTAGCCACTCTGGACAGTGATCTGCTGGCTTTGCAGATGATCGGCCAGCTTGAACTGTGGCCGCGACAGATTCGTATCGAGATTCGTCGGCAAGCGTCAGAGGGTGAGTTATTGAGTGCTATTGGCGATGCTCGATCGCCAGTGCGTCACACATTTATTCGTCAGCATGAAGGCTACGTTATCCAACTCAGCGGCGTCCCGTCACCCCAAGGTCGGACGGATTTGTATGCCGCCGTCTGGCGCCTTTTACTGCCCGGGCAGCGCCAGTTGCTCGGTGTAGCGCAGGGCGGTGGTGCGGCTCTGCGGCAGCTGGTACGCGCACAGCCATTGCCGTCGCGCCAACGCGTGAGCGAATTGCTGGGACTTGCACCGGTGCAGGTAACGGCTGTTCCGGCCAGCGCCCAATACTCGCAAGCGGGGCTGCGAGGCGGCGGCGATGTCAACCCGATGTTGACAGGATCCGTTGTGGAACGTGTCCGTAGTCTCTATCCACAGCTTGCTGACAAGGAGCTGGCCGCGTTCATTGCCGAGCGCCTGGGATCTGAGCCGTCCACAGTTTTAGCGCGCCTGGAGAGAGACCTCGCAATATTGCGCAATGAGTTGGCGATCTGGAATGCGGAAGGATTATCGACCCAAGCGGACTCTTCGCAGGACGCAATGCAGATCGCAGAACAGCGCCAGGCTCGCGAGCAATTTAGCGCAAAACTGCAAGATATCTGGCAACGCAAGTCGGTTTCGAGGTGGGGGTACGGTGACTATCATTTTTCCCATCATGTCGATTTTTCTGCTGAGTTACCAAAGCTATCCGCCAGGTTCGACCATGTCACAGAGTTGATATTGACTGTGGAAAAGCCAGGCGCACGCATCGGCGCTTTTTTTGACAGTTTTCCCAATGTGCAATATTTGATGGTCACTGGCATAAAAATGGAAGACTTTCCGTCAGGGATATTCCAGATGCGCCAGTTGCGCCAACTGGTACTGGACGGTTGCTCGGTTAAATTATCTGAAGCCACGGCTGAAGGTTTATCCAGGATCGAGACGCTCACTTTGTTGAATATGGCCAACAACCCTCTGACAGTTACTCCGCATGTAGGCTTCATGACAGGTTTGACCGAGTTGATGCTGTATAACGCCAATCTCTCCAGCCTGCCCTCCGGTATAGACAGGCTTGGAGATCTTCGGGTCATGGCGTTACAGGATAATAATATTTCGGACGTAGGAGACGATCTGTTCGATATTCCGGATACGCAAGATCTGTACGTTGGCTTATTGAATAATCCGCTGAGTGACGAGTCAATGCGGCGGATTAATCAGTATCTTGCAAACTGCAGTATGGACCGGAAGTTAGAAATCCAAACGGCCGAGGCAGTTTCAGACGTTGATTCCGAGAGTGAGTCATCGGAGAGCGGATTTTCGACAGGTTCAGATAGCGACTGAGTGTTGTCGAAAGTAACGGATCGATCACGCTGCCAACATGATTTGGCAAACATAAGCTACTCGCTGACTCCCCTTCCGGTTCGGGTTGATTGAATTCGGAAGGGTAACAGGCCATCGTGGGCCAGAATCAAAGGGGCGAAAGGCTCAGTGTTGAATCTCGTAACATGCAGAGCGCATTTTTTGAAGTTATTAGCATCTGTGTGAATTATTAAAGATGATGTTGAGAGTTTGCTTTTTCACAAAATGTCAAATGTCGCGGCTGTTTATATTTAAATTCAAAGTTAATACTTTGCCGAGCCCTTGAGGGGTGAAATATATTAATCGGCTGAGGTGTTATCAGATGTTTGATGAGCAAGTTGGTATTTCCCGTATCGAGGTAAAACTCGACGCCACAAATCATGGTCAGCACAAAGTGCTTTATGCCAACGGTCGCATGCAGGTGCGTGTATTGGTGCTTCTGCACGGCATCGATAACAACGGCGACGGCGTATCGCTGCATGGACATCCCGCGTTGCAGTCACTGCGGCTGATTGCCTACAACGGTGCTCGGCCTCTGGAGGGAGACTGGAGGGTTTCGATTCAGGAAAATCGTTACGCTCATGAAATGTCGGGCGGCGCAACGCGACTGACAGAAGTACCGCGGGTCAGTGACAACCAGATAAGCAACGCCGCAGATCCGGTACAGATTTTCCAGTTCTGGGTCTCGGCTTCCCGGCCTGGAATTATGGAAGTGGCTGCCGAGATCTCCTTGAATGGTGTGGTATTGCGAAGTAATGGGGTTGGTTTCGACAGCAGTGTCACGCTGGAAGCGATTCCTCCGAAAAAATACAATCAGAACAGTTTCTCTCTTTATAAATACGGTACTTTCAGCGAAAGAGTGTACGAGGAGCGCATTCAGTATTTTCATCTCGGGCTTCACGCTGACGGTCGCCAGATCAACTTGCTTGACTGGTATAGCACCGATATAAGACTTAATCCCTATGATGCTGAAGACGCGGTAATGGTGTACTCGTCAGGTACGATAAACCACTACAGTGGTGGCGGCAGGAGTTTTTATGGCTATCTGGCGCCAATCTATGGGCGATCGGCTTCGGTGAATACACCTCTGGGTTTTATTACTTTCCCGATTAACGAAGTGCCTGGTGTATTGACGCTGGTGCAGCGCACCACTCTACAGACGGAGGAGAAGCCGGCGACGAGAGGCGCGTTCGAACTCGCTGTGATTGATGAGTTCGGTACGGAGCACTGGCTTGCTATCGAAGGTGATACAGAGCAGCGAACTTTTACTCTGGGTGAGTCGAAACGGTCAACAAAACAATTTGCCTGATTTCATTTGTGTAATTCAGCGAATTTTCGTTGGCCAGCTTGACCTGTTTAATTTGCATCTGGAATAAAGGATATTTTTCTATGGAAAGTAATTCATCTTCCGCTGTTCACTCCAACGCTTTCAACTTCGGTGAATTTGTTTCAGGAGGCGTTGATCCCCGCACGGGCATGTACACCTGCGCATTTTCGCTTGGCAAGTTGCACTCGGCGGATCTCAATGGTCCGGAGCTTGCGCTTTCAGTGGGCTTTAATCCGCTCAATCAGGCGGATAGCGGTTTCGGTGTTGGCTGGTCTTTGACCCTGACCAATTATGACTTGCGCAGCAAAGTCATAACCTTGGCCAATGGTGAACGCTACAAGGCTGTCGAGACGTCCGGCGGCCTGAAGTTCAAGGAAATGAAACTGCAGACGGCGAAAGTGTCAGTCGCTGGAGCAGGGCGCTATGAAGTTCGATACAAGGATGGGCGGCGTGAACTGCTCAAAATCCTGGCCGGCACTCAGATCGCCGTCGTGGAAAAAATAATCGCGGCGAATGGTGTGAGCATTACGCTGAAGCATGAGGTGTTCAACCAGTTTCCCCGATTGGCCGAGGTCCGTGATGCCAAGCGCTGCCTGCTGAAAATTACCCGTACGGCAGCTCAGGTGACGTTGTCCCGGCATCCCGACACTGGTTCGAGCTCCAACTACAGGTTGATCTTGAAAAACAGTCGGGTAACGGCAATCGAGCTTCCGGTGGGTAAAGGTTGGGAACTTGAGTATGAAGTCATCGCCGGGGCCGGCTATGTTCATCGCATCGTCAATCCGCTGCGCGGGGTCGAAATCATTCGCTACAAGCGGCACGGCCACCGCTTCATCAGCGGTGTGGAACGGACACTGCCGTATGTCATCGCTCACGATGTCTACCCAGGGCGCGGCCAGCCCCGACTGTGCAAGACATACACGTACTCCGACCATAACTTCCTTGGGCATGGCCTCCTTCCTGCCAAGAATAGTGACCTGGATCCTCTCTATCTGGCGCCCGGTCACTATGTCTACACCTCGGACGAACACTTGCTGGTCAGCGGCAAAGTACATACCCGCATCAAACGCACCTACAACAAATTCCATCTGTTGGTGGCTGAGGTTACAGCCTGTGGGGATGCCCAGATCACCACCGCCACGGAGTATCACTGTTCCGTTACCAAGCCATTCAGTGAGCAGGTGCCTCAGTTCCGCATGCCTAAAGTCCACACGGTGACGTACCTCGATCGGCGCACCCAACAGCAGCGTGTGGAAACCACAGTCACCGAGTTCGATGACGAAGGTAACTTGCTCAAGCAGGTTGAGCCTACTGGGGTGACGACCACGACGGAATTTTATCCGGCCAGTGGTGGGGATAACTGCCCAGGGGATCCGCTGGGCTTTTCCAGATTCCCGAAAAAGAGGACGGTGACTGCTGCTGCGTCGGATGGTGCTTCGACAGTTACCTACTACGACTACGCTTTGCATCCGGCGCTTGAAGGTGCGGAGATGGCATCCGTGTTACCAGTCAAGGAGCGGTTTTTCGAAGTGTTGGAAGGCGTTGAAGTATTGCGTTCGACAACCGCACGCAGTTATCTGAATACGCCCGGGGATCCACTCAAGCATGGAGCCACCCAAGAGCAGAGTGTCATCCTGAATGAAAAAAAAACCGCTATCGAATTTTCCTATGAACTTGACGGTGACAGGTTGCGAGTCAGGTCCAGCACGCGCGGATTTGACGGCGCGTTGCAGACCAGTGAGAAAGTGCTGTCGACGCTGACCGGATTACAGGTCTCTGAAATCGGTGTCGATGGCGAGCAGATCGAGCATGAGTACGACGCGATCGGTCGGGCGGTGGGCAAAACGGTTGCTGCCGGCACCCCATATGCGGCCGTTACCCGGTGGACCTATGTGGCTGCCAGCAAACAGCATCCGGCGACAATGGTGACCACGGATCCTGCTGGCGGCGAGCAAAAAGTCGCTTATGACGGGATGGAACGGGTGATCACCGTTCAGGAAAAAGACTCCGACCATCCCGACGAGGACGGTCTGATTCAGACACGCACGCTTTATTCTGCCCTGCATGATTCAGTCGGTCACAGGGTGAAGGTGACGCTGACGGATTGGCGTGATGGCAAGCCTTATCCGGTCAGCACCCGCTACGAATTCGATTCCTGGGGCCAGGTCAGCAAGACGCTGCACGATGATGGGCGTATCGAACACAGCGAGGCGGATCCGGTTCTTCGCCGGCAGACCCATTGGCTCCAGGGGATGGGCAAGACGATCACCCACGTCAATGATTTCGGTAAACCGCTGAGCGTCGAGAGCTTCAATCTGCAGAACAAGAGTCTCGGCAAAACCGTGTACACCTATGACGGCTACGGGCGCACAACCAGTCAGACAGACCCTGTCGGCAATACCAGCCGATATGAGTACGACGTTTTTGACCGGATAACCCGCAGTGTCCTGCCCGACGCCACTGCGGTCGTGACCGACTACGCCGGGCATAGTGATGAAGGTCTGCCGATCAACATCAAGGTCGCTGACAAAGTGTTGGGGCAGCAAACTTATGACGGTCTGGGTCGCTTGATCCAGAGTACCGTGGGCGGACGTAAGACCGAGGCTGGTTATGAAGCCGGCTTCACCCAGCCGCAGTGGTACAAGAGTGCTGATGGTAAAAAGACCGAGTTCACTTATTTGCGGGAACTGGGCGGCCTGCTGAGTGAGCGCAAGGCAGGGGATCTGGTCACGACCATGACTTATGACCCCGTCAGCGGTCATCCCTTGACCTGTACCGAAAACGGCAGGCAGCGCAATTTCACCTATCACCCCTCCGGGCGTGTGAAAACCGAAACGACGACCCTCGGCGCTATCACCAAAGCAACATCCAGTAGCTGGTCCCTGCGGGGGCGACTGATCTCCCATGTCGATGTACTCGGAGCTGAAAGCACATCCGAATACGATAAGCACGGCCGCCTGCTATCCACCTCTCAAGGCTCGCTTAAAACCGAATTCCACTACAACGCGCAAACGGGGATGCTGGACTGGACGAAAACCGAAGAAACGTCCATCAAGCGTCAAATGCTCACCCGGTTTTCCTATGACGATATTGGTCGTGAAACCCGCCGTACATTCGAGATTCAAGGGCAGCCAGACCAGACCCTGGAATCGACTTACACGCTGGCTGGCAAATTGGCGCAGAAAGTGTCCCGACGTGGCACTCAAGTGTTACGTGATGAGCAGTTCACCTACGATGTGCGCGGGCGCTTGATCCAGTACGACTGTGCCGGCACGCAAAAGCCGCGCGATCCGTATGGCAAGGAAATAGTCCGCCAGACATTCACCTTCGATGCATTGGATAACATCCTCACCGTGCAGACGAAGTTCCCGCTGGGGGTGAATCTGACCACCTTCAGTTACGACAATCCTGATCCTGCACAGCTCAGCGCCGTCAAACATTCCCACGTCGACTATCCGTCGGCAGTGACGCTGGAATACGACGCTAACGGCAGGATGATCAAGGACGATAAGGCGCGAACGCTGGCCTATGACGCGTTCGGACGTCTCGAGCAGTTGTCCAGCGCAGAGGGATCAGTGATTCGTGGCTACCATTACGACGGTTTCGACGATCTGGTGGAGCTGTCGCAACCCGAAAAAGCAATTGTGCAGCGTTACTACTACGCCGGCCGGGTTGCCAACGAGGTGAGTGGTGATAGTTCAACCAGTGTTGTGCGTCACGGTGGAGCGCTCGTGGGGCAACAGCAATCGGGGTTGAACCCCGACACGCAGCTATACGGCACTGATCAGCAGCAAAGTGTGTTGGCAACGCTGGGCAAGGAGCAGCTCACCGATTGCGTCTACAGCCCTTATGGGCATCGTCCCGCCGAAGGTGGATTGTTCAGCGTGGCAGGGTTCAACGGCGAACAGCTGGATCCGGTTACCGGGCTGTATCTGCTGGGCAACGGTTACAGGGCTTATAGTCCGACACTGATGCGCTTTCTCGCCCCCGACAGCATGAGTCCGTTCGGCGCGGGCGGATTGAATGCCTACAGTTACTGCCTGGGCGACCCGGTCAATCGTGTCGACCCTACCGGGCATATCTCCTGGCAATCGATCCTGGGCATCGGCCTCAGTGTTCTCGGAATTGTTGCCAGCGTGGTGACGATGGGCGCGGCGACGCCATGGGCAGTGGCGGCATTGGGGCTGGCGGTTGCTTCAGGCCTGGCGGGTATTGCCAGCGAGGTGGTCAATGAACTCGCACCGGGTTCTCAAGCGGGCGAGATATTGGGCTGGATCAGTTTTGGTCTTGGGCTGGCTTCGGTGGGCGCAGGGCTGGCAGCGGGTGCCAAAGCGGGCATCAATGCTGGCAGGAAACTGGCTGGCGCCTTCAAGCAAGGCCTGAGTAGTAAAGGTTCCAAAGCAGCGGGTCAAGAGATGGCCCGAGGCATGATCAAGGGTAAGGGAAACAAGGCGGCGGCCAAGGCGAAGGCGAAGGCCAGCGCGGCCGTTCAGGAAGAGGCCGAGAAACCATGGTCACTCGTCAGGGTCGACCCCAAAAAGAACATCCTTGAGAAAGAGGGCCTTACCGGCTTGCTTGAAAAGGCCGAAACCTTCATGCAGCACATTGAGGCGGGTAACTCCCCGACGTCCTCTGCAGCGCTGATTCATGCCAAATACACGCCCATGCATGGTCCATCCGGCTCAGCATCAAAGCCGATGCATCTTTATCTGTCGCAAGGAGACCGAATATATATGACCGAAAACGCTAAGGAGCGGATCGCGGTCATCAACCAGCTGGGTGGTCATTTAAAGGAAAAAAAGTAAGCTTGGAGCACGCAACGAAACGATACAAAGCGAAAGCAGGAACACTCAAGGTCCGGCTACGATTTGAACAGTGCGGTTGCCGGCTCTGCGAGCGCGCGGTGGGCGTGCTGTTCCAGTGCCCACTCCACATGTTCCCTGACCAACTCTGACGGATAATCGCGTCGCGCCTTCAACGCTTCCAGCACAGGAATCGATGAAGGCGCATTCCCCAGCCCCACCGCCAGATTGCGTAACCAGCGCTCGTACCCGGCACGCCGCAACGGTGAACCTTCGGTGCTGCTCAAAAACTTTTCTTCATCCCACATGAACAGTTCAGCCAGCTCGGCATTATCGAGATTGTGCCGTGGTTTGAAATCGCTTTCTCCAGTTGGCCGGGCAAAGCGGTTCCATGGGCAGACGATCTGGCAGTCATCGCAGCCAAATACCCGATTGCCTATCAACGCCCGCAATTCTTCGGGAATCGCGGTTTTCAGCTCGATGGTCAGATAGGAAATGCAGCGCCGAGCGTCCAGCACGTATGGGCCGACAAAGGCGTTGGTCGGGCAAATGTCGAGGCATGCGGTGCAACGCCCGCAATGTTCGGTGCTGTGCGGGTCGTCCACCGGCAACGGCAGGTCGACGAACAGTTCGCTCAAGAAGAAATAACTTCCAGCCTTGCGATTGAGCACCAAAGTGTTTTTGCCGATCCAGCCCAGCCCGGCTTGCTCTGCGATGGCTTTTTCCAACACCGGTGCGCTGTCGACAAACGCACGAAAACCGAACGGGCCGATCTCCGCCTGGATCTTGTCGGCCAATTGTTGAACACGTTTACGGATCAATTTGTGGTAATCGCGGCCCAAGGCATAACGCGACACGTAAGCCTTCTCCGGCTCAGCCAGGCGTTTGGCCATTTCCGTATCGCCTGGCAAGTAGTCCATGCGCAGGGAAACCACGCGCAACGTGCCCGGCACCAGCTCTTCCGGGTGCGAACGTTTGCTGCCATGGGCGCCCATGTAGTCCATGTCGCCGTGGTAGCCGGCCTCGAGCCAGCGCTGCAGATGCTGCTCGTGTTCGGCCAGGTCCAGACCGCTGATGCCGACTTGCTGGAAGCCCAGCTCGCGGCCCCAATCCTTGATCGATTGGGCGAGGGCGGGCAGGTCTGTGGTGATGGCGGACATGAGGCGAGAGAAACCGGAGCTGAGGTGCGTATAATTCTGCCAGACATCGGAGCCCGAAGACGCATGCCGCAGACGAAAGATGAATTACCCGACGCGCTGTACCGCGCCGCACAGGTCCGTGAGCTCGACGCGCGGCTGATTGCCGCCGGCACCCCGGGCTTCGAATTGATGCAACGTGCCGCCCGCGCGACGTGGCGCGCACTGGTGCGCAAGTGGCCGGCAGCGAACGAACTGACGGTGCTCGCCGGCCATGGCAACAATGCCGGCGACGGTTATCTGGTGGCCGGGCTGGCGCTGCGGGCCGGTTGGACAGTGCGCGTTCTCGCCGTCGGCGATCCGCAACGTTTGCAGGGCGATGCCGCACTGGCCCATGCCGAATCGGTGGCTGCTGGTGTTGTGGTGCAAGGCTGGCAGGCGCAAAGCGAGCTGCGCGGTGTCGTCCTCGATGCGTTGCTCGGCACTGGCCTGAGCGGCGAAGTGCGTGAGCCCTATGCCTCGGCGATCAAAGCGATCAACGCCGGCGGTTTGCCGGTAGCGGCGGTCGATATTCCTTCCGGGCTGTGTGCCGATACCGGGCGTGAACTGGGCGTCGCGGTATGCGCCGATCTAACGGTGACCTTCATTGGTATGAAGGTCGGGCTGTTGACCGGTGATGCTGCGGATCATATCGGTGAGCTGGTGTTCAACGACCTGCAAGCCACCGACGAAATTTTCAGTGACATTCCTGTCTGCGCTCAGCGTCTGAGCGCCGCTAATCTTCCAGCACTTGCGCCGCGTGCGCCGACCTCGCACAAGGGCCGCTTCGGCCATGTGTTGCTGATCGGCGGCGATCACGGGTTCGGCGGAGCGATTCTGCTCAGCACGGAAATGGCCTTGCGCGGCGGCGCGGGCATGGTTTCGCTGGCGACTCGCCCAGAGCATGTGCCGGCGGCGCTGACTCGGGTGCCGGAGGCGATGGCGCTCGGCACCTCGTCAGCCAATCAACTGATGGGTCTGCTGGAAAAGGTTTCGGTATTGGTGGTCGGGCCGGGCCTCGGTCAGGCCAGCTGGGGCCGTGCCCTGTTGTCGGCTGCCGCCAATGCAGCATTGCCGCAGGTGTGGGACGCTGACGCGTTGAACCTGCTGGCCAGCGATTGTGTCCAGTTGCCCAAGGATTGCGTGATCACCCCGCATCCGGGTGAGGCGGCGCGCTTGCTTGGCGTCAGCACCACCGAGGTGCAGGCCGATCGCCCGGCCGCTGCTCTGGCGTTGAGCAAAAAGTATTCAGCGGTAGTGGTTCTGAAAGGTGCCGGCAGTCTGATCGCCCATCCAGACGGGCGTCTGGCCCTGTGTCATCAGGGCCATCCGGCGATGGCCACGGGCGGGTTGGGTGATGTGCTGGCCGGTCTCACCGGCGCATTGCTGGCCCAGGACATGGACGCGTTCGATGCAGCATGCCTGGCCGTCTGGCTGCACGCCAACGCGGGTATGCAACAAGGCAAATTCGGCCTTGGGCTGGCGGCCAGTGATCTGATTCCAGCCATTCGTCAGTTGTTGGAGGAGCAAGCACCGTGTCTGAAGTAACCCTGTACCTGGCCGATGAACAGGCGATGAGCGACCTTGGCACACGGATCGCCCGCGTCACCCAGGGCCATGGCCTGATTTTTCTTGAAGGTAATCTGGGTATGGGCAAAACCACCCTGTCACGGGGCATCATTCGCGGTTTGGGCCATGTTGGCGCGGTAAAAAGTCCGACCTTCACTCTGGTCGAGCCCTACGAGATCGGTGACATACGTGCCTTCCACTTCGACCTCTATCGTCTGGTCGATCCCGAGGAGCTGGAGTTTCTCGGCATCCGCGACTACTTCGAAGACGATGCCCTGTGCCTGATCGAATGGCCCGATAAAGGTGCAGGCTTTTTGCCAAAGCCTGACCTGACCATTACCATTGGCCCGCAAGACAGCGGGCGTTCGCTGAAAATTTTAGCCCAGGGCTCGCGTGGCGAGGCCTGGTGTGCCGCTTTGGCATTGGAATCCAATTAAATGATGGGGTTTGGTATGCGCTTTCGCGCGTTGGTGGCTGCCGCTGGACTGATGTTGATGGCAGTAACCGTCAACGCTGTGGCCGATTCTAAGGTCAACAGCGTGCGCCTGTGGCGTGCGCCGGACAACACGCGACTGGTCTTTGACCTCAGCGGCCCGGTGCAGCACAGCGTTTTCACCCTGACAGCCCCTGATCGGCTGGTGATCGACATCAACGGCGCCACCCTCGGCGCGCCGTTGAACGTGCAGACCGCGAACACGCCGATCACCGCGATGCGCTCAGCCCAGCGCACGCCGACCGACCTGCGGGTGGTCATCGACCTGAAAAAAGCCGTCACCCCGAAAAGCTTCTCGCTGGCGCCGAACGCGCAATACGGCAACCGTCTGGTGGTCGATCTGTTCGACAACCCGGCCGATGCCGCGCCGCCGCCAGCCCCGACGCCATCGGTGGCGACCGTGCCGGCAGTGCCGGTGACCCCGACTGAACCGGCGATCAAGTTGCCGCCAGCCCCGGCCGGCAAGCGCGACATTATCGTTGTCATCGACGCCGGCCACGGTGGCGAAGACCCGGGCGCGTCCGGTTCGCGCGGCCAGCGTGAGAAAGACGTGGTACTGCAGATCGCTCGCGAGCTGCAGCGTCAGGTCAACGGCATGAAAGGCTTCCGCGCCGAGCTGACCCGTACCGGCGACTACTTCATTCCATTGCGCGGGCGAACCGAAATCGCCCGCAAGAAGGGCGCCGACCTGTTCGTCTCGATCCACGCCGACGCCGCGCCGTCCGCAGCCGCGTTCGGTGCGTCGGTGTTCGCCCTGTCCGATCGTGGCGCTACCTCCGAGACCGCCCGCTGGCTGGCCGACAGTGAAAACCGATCCGACCTGATCGGTGGTGCCGGCAACGTCAGCCTCGACGACAAGGATCGTATGCTGGCGGGCGTGTTGCTCGACCTGTCGATGACTGCGTCGCTGACTTCCAGCCTCAACGTCGGGCAAAAGGTGCTGACCAACATTGGCCGCGTTACACCGCTGCACAAACAGCGCGTGGAACAGGCCGGCTTCATGGTGTTGAAGTCGCCGGACATCCCGTCGATCCTGGTTGAAACCGGCTTTATCTCCAACGCCAACGAAGCGAACAAGCTGTCCGCATCGAGCCACCAGCAAGCGCTGGCCCGTTCGATCAGCAGCGGCGTGCGCCAGTTCTTCCAGCAGAATCCGCCGCCGGGCACCTACATCGCCTGGCTGCGTGATTCCGGCAAGATCGCCCAAGGCCCGCGCGACCACCGTGTCGGCCCGGGGGAAACCCTGGCGATGATCGGCGTGCGCTATCAGGTTTCGCCGGCCACCTTGCGCGCCGCCAACAATCTGAAAAGCGATGAGCTGAAAGTCGGTCAGCACCTGACGATTCCAGGCACCGAACTGGCGTCGAAAGAATGAACCAGGTAATGAACACGGCGCGCATTGAGCTGCTCAGCCCACGGCTGGCGAACCAGATTGCCGCCGGTGAGGTGGTTGAGCGCCCGGCTTCGGTGATCAAGGAGTTGCTGGAAAACAGCCTCGACTCCGGCGCCAAGCGTATCGACGTCGATGTCGAGCAGGGCGGCGTCAAGTTGCTGCGCGTGCGCGATGACGGCAGCGGTATTTCTGCCGATGACCTGCCGCTGGCCTTGGCCCGTCACGCCACCAGCAAGATTCGCAATCTCGAGGATCTCGAACAGGTGATGAGCTTGGGTTTCCGCGGCGAGGCGCTGGCGTCGATCAGCTCTGTGGCGCGTCTGACCCTGACCTCGCGCACACGCGATGCCGATCAGGCCTGGCAGGTCGAAACCGAAGGCCGGGACATGGCGCCGCGCGTGCAGCCGGCGGCGCATCCGGTCGGCACTTCGGTGGAAGTCCGCGACCTGTTCTTCAACACCCCGGCCCGGCGCAAATTTCTCAAGACCGAAAAAACCGAATTCGATCACCTGCAGGAAGTGATCAAGCGTCTGGCGCTGGCGCGCTTCGACGTGGCTTTTCATCTGCGCCACAACGGCAAGACCATCCTCAGCCTGCACGAGGCTCACGATGATGCGGCCCGTGCGCGGCGTGTGGCGGCGATTTGCGGTTCGGGTTTCCTTGAGCAGGCGTTGCCGATCGAGATCGAACGCAATGGCTTGCACCTGTGGGGCTGGGTCGGTTTGCCCACCTTCAACCGCAGTCAGGCGGATTTGCAGTATTTCTTCGTAAACGGCCGTGCGGTGCGCGACAAACTGGTGGCCCACGCGGTACGCCAGGCTTATCGCGACGTGCTGTTCAACGGTCGGCATCCGACCTTCGCACTGTTTTTCGAGGTCGATCCGGCAGCGGTCGACGTCAACGTGCACCCGACCAAACATGAAGTGCGTTTCCGTGACGGGCGCATGGTCCACGATTTCCTGTATGGCACGCTGCACCGCGCGTTGGGCGATGTGCGCCCGGAAGATCAACTTGCCGGCTCGGTTACCACGGCGATCGTTCGGCCGAGTGGGATCGAGGCTGGCGAGTTCGGCCCGCAAGGCGAGATGCGTCTGGCCGCCAATGCGCTGCTGGAGCAGCCGCAGGCGCAGCCGGTCTTCAATACTTCGTCCGGGGCTAGCGCTGGCGGCGCTTATCAGTATCAATACACGCCGCGTCCGCAATCGGCGCTGCCCGCTGCCGAGGCGCAAGCCGCTTACAAAGAGTTTTTCGCGCCGCTGCCTGAAGCCAATGCCAGCGCGCTGCCAACCGGTCAGGAAGATATCCCGCCGCTCGGCTATGCACTGGCGCAGCTCAAGGGCATCTATATTTTGTCCGAGAACGCCCATGGCCTGGTGCTGGTGGACATGCATGCCGCCCACGAGCGAATCATGTACGAGCGCCTGAAGATCGCCATGGCCAGCGAAGGTCTCAGTGGCCAGCCGTTGCTGGTGCCGGAGTCGCTGGCCGTGAGTCAGCGCGAGGCCGATTGTGCTGAAGAGCACGCTGCTTGGTTTCAGCGCCTTGGTTTTGAATTGCAGCGCCTGGGTCCGGAAACCCTGGCGATCCGGCAGATTCCCGCATTGCTCAAGCAGGCCGAAGCCAATCGACTGGTCGGCGACGTGCTTTCGGATTTGATGGAGTACGGCACCAGCGACCGTATCCAGGCGCATCTCAACGAACTGCTCGGCACTATGGCCTGCCACGGCGCGATCCGCGCCAACCGGCGTCTGGCTCTGCCGGAAATGAACGGCCTGTTGCGTGATATGGAAAACACCGAGCGCAGCGGTCAATGCAACCATGGCCGACCGACCTGGACCCAATTGGGCCTGGACGATCTGGACAAACTGTTCCTGC
>Ga0308163_10002291_pt1 | contig 17941 bp, 19 predicted proteins | sample PhyTR1_FD_201037 | JGI IMG/M metagenome (GOLD analysis project Ga0308163, IMG submission 201037) | Phyllosphere microbial communities from UC Gill Tract Community Farm, Albany, California, United States - DLSLT.R1 | ecosystem: Host-associated > Plants > Phyllosphere > Unclassified | place: USA...
CCGCACTTCCCGCCCGAACTGCTCCAGGCGCTGACCCGCAAGCAGTTGTTGGTGCTGGAGCGCATGACCAAGGGCGACTCCAATAAGCAGATCGCCTACAGCCTGACCATTGCGGAAACCACCGTGAAGGCGCACGTCTCGGCGATCTTACGCAAACTCAACGTGCATAACCGGGTGCAGGCGATCCTGAGTGCGGGCGACATCGATTTTGCGGCGTATTTGCGCAGGTAGCGGATCGCTTCAATGCCAGCGGTGCGAGGGTTTCTGCGGGAGCGAAGTCGTTCACGACTCGGCGGGCCGGCAGATACCTCTCTGTCGGCTGTGCGAGTCTCTCGCGAATGAATTTGCTCCCAAAGGTTCTCACTCGTACTGAGACAGCTCAGGGCGATTACCCCTGCTGCACCAACACCTCGAATGCCTCCTCGATATAACTGACCTTGGTCGGTCGTACCAACCGGGCCACCTCTTCGCCGTCGCGCATAAACACCAGCGTCGGCCATAACTTCACCCTGAAAGAACGCCCCAGCCGGCGTCCGCTGCCGTCCTCGATTTTGAGGCGGCGCACCTGCGGGTACTCGGCGATCACTTCCTCTATCAACGGCTGCGCCGCATTGCAGTGACCGCACCAGTTGGTGCCGAACTCGATGACGCTGACGCCACTCAGTGCATCGACATCCGCTCGGCTCAACGTTTCGGCCACGTAAGGCTCAGTAGTCATGTGCTCACTCCCATCACGATCCCGCCAGTGTAGCGGCCCGCAGAAACCGGACGCAAAACACCGGCCGTCACTTCCATAGGAATAGTGACTTGCATAATGAAAGTAACGCCATTAGATTACACCCATAATTTTCGCGACAAACGATGCGTTGGAGGCCTGGTCATGCAAAAGAAAAGCTTCGCCGACATGCCTTGTCCGATCGCCCACAGCCTCGAACACGTGGGCGATTGGTGGAACATCCTGATCCTGCGCGACATGTCCTACGGACTGAGCCGTTTCGACGAATTCGAGAAAAGCCTGGGAATCGCGGCCAGCACCCTGACCCGTCGCCTCAACGGGCTGATCGCGTCTGGTCTGGTTGAGCGCCACGCCTACACCGACAAGCCGCCGCGCTACGACTATGTGCTTACCGACAGCGGCCGTGATTTTCGCCCTGTCCTGATGACCCTCATGAAATGGGGCGCGCGGCACTTCTCACCCAACGGCTCGAACATCGAACTGGTGGACGAGACCAGCGGCCAGCCCGTTGATCTGGTGCTGACCGATGGCAACACCGGCAAGCGCATCAACATGCACGACCACAGCCTCCGCTACAAAGGCCCGTCCGACAGCCTTTCCGCCTGGCGCCTGGAGGCCGGTCGCGCCCGCCGCGCCGCCTACCGCGACTCGCTCCCTCCTTCCACCCCACTGCAGACCAACAGGTAAACCGCGATGAACAACCCACACATCGTCACCGAGCCGGCCGTCGCCGCCGCGCCGCCCAAACCTGCGCGGGGCAAGCGTCTTATCCTGTTGTTACTCGCGGCCGCCATCGCGGTCGGCGCCGTTCTGTTCGGAATTCATTGGTGGACCGTTGGCCGCTTCCTCGAATCCACCGACGACGCCTACGTCGGCGGCGACGTGACGGTGATCGGTCCGAAGGTCCCTGGTTACATCACTGAGTTGAAAGTCGTCGATAACCAGTTCGTACACGCAGGCGACCTGCTGGTGAAAATTGACGATCGTGATTACGTGGCAGCCCTCAACAAAGCCGAAGGCGCCGTCGCAGCGCAACAGGCCTTGCTGGCCAACCTCGACGCCACCGAACAGTTACAACACGCCATCGTCAGCCAGGCGAAGGCCGGCATCGATGCCGCCAATGCCGAAACCGTGCGTTCGCGGGACGATCAGGTTCGGTATCAGGTCTTGTCCGGTCGCTCGGCCGTGTCGGTGGAAAGCTTTCAGCGCGCCGACGCCACCTACAAGACAGCTCAGGCAAACAGCGCAAAAGCGCAGGCCTCGATGCTCGCCTCGCAACGCCAGCTGGACGTGATCGCCACGCAGAAACAACAAGCCCGCGCAGCCCTTGAGCAGGCCAGGGCCGAACGTGACATGGCACGCCTGAACGTCGGGTACACCGAGCTGCGTGCTCCGGTCGATGGTGTGATCGGCAACCGCCGGGCACGGGTGGGCGCGTATGCCGCCGCCGGCACCCAGTTGCTCTCTGTCGTACCGGCCACCGGTTTGTGGGTGGACGCCAACTTCAAGGAAGACCAACTGACCCACATGCGGCCTGGCCAGGCGGTCACCATTGAAGCCGATGTGTTGCCCGGTCAGGTGTTCCACGGTCATCTGGACAGCCTCGCCCCCGCGACCGGTTCGCAATTCAGCGTGCTGCCGCCGGAAAACGCCACCGGCAACTTCACCAAGATCGTTCAGCGGGTTCCGGTTCGGGTGTATCTGGACGGCGAAGACGGCAAACTCGGCAAGCTGCGCCCCGGTCTGTCAGTGATCGCCGAAGTCGACACCCAGGCCGATGCTCAAAACCAACACGTCGCCAGCGGCGCTGACGGGCAGAAAGCCCCATGAGCGCCGCGACCGCCAATGCCAGTGCACCGGCTGCACAACCCAAAGGTCCGGTAGACGCTGCGTCGATGGCCACCACCGCCAAGGTATTTGCGTTCGCCAGCATGTGCCTGGGGATGTTCATTGCGTTGTTGGACATCCAGATCGTCTCCGCTTCGCTGCGTGACATTGGCGGTGGCTTGTCGGCCGGTTCCGACGAAACGGCCTGGGTGCAGACCAGCTACCTGATCGCCGAAATCGTGGTTATCCCGCTCTCTGGCTGGCTTGCACGGGTGTTCTCCACTCGCTGGCTGTTCTGCGCCTCGGCCGTCGGCTTTACCCTCGCCAGCCTGTTGTGCGGTCTGGCCTGGAATATCCAGAGCATGATTGCGTTTCGTGCGCTGCAGGGTTTCCTCGGCGGCTCGATGATCCCGATGGTGTTCACCTCGGCGTTCATGTTCTTCACCGGTAAACAGCGGGTTATCGCGGCGTCTACGATCGGCGCCATTGCATCGCTGGCGCCGACACTGGGCCCAGTCATCGGCGGCTGGATCACGGAGGTGTCATCGTGGCACTGGTTGTTCTACATCAACCTGGTGCCCGGCATCTTCGTTGCCATCGCGGTGCCGATTCTGGTCAACATCGATTCGGCGGACCTGAAGCTGCTCAAGGGTGCCGATTACATCAGCATGGTCTTTCTGGCGCTGTTTCTGGGTTGCCTGGAATACACCCTTGAAGAAGGCCCGCGCTGGAACTGGTTCAGCGATCAGACCATCCTCACCACCGCCTGGATTTCCGGTCTGGCCGCGATCGCGTTCATCAGCCGCACGTTGATGGTGAACAATCCGGTCGTCGACCTTCGGGCTTTGAAGGACCGCAACTTCGCCCTCGGCTGCTTCTTCTCCTTTGTCACCGGTATCGGCCTGTTCGCTACGATTTACCTGACGCCGCTGTTTCTTGGCCGCGTGCGTGGCTACAGCGCGCTGGACATCGGTGAAGCGATTTTCTCCACCGGCGTGTTCCAGTTGGCGGCCATTCCGGTCTACGGCTTCCTCGCCAATCGCGTCGACCTGCGCTGGATCATGATGTTCGGCCTATCACTGTTTGCGCTCTCGATGTGGGACTTCTCGCCCATCACCCACGACTGGGGTGGACACGAACTGCTTCTCCCGCAAGCCATTCGCGGATTTGCCCAGCAGATGGCCGTGCCGCCGACCGTTACGCTGACGCTTGGCGGTCTGCACCCGTCGCGCCTGAAGCAGGCGTCCGGGCTGTTTAATCTGATGCGAAATCTGGGCGGCGCCATCGGCATCGCGGCCTGCGCCACGATTCTCAACGACCGTACCAACCTGCATTTCACTCACATGGCCGAGCACCTGAATTACAGCAACGAAGCCATGAACAACTGGCTGAGCACGGTCACCGGCAACTTCGCCGTGCTGGGCCAGAACGCGGCCGACGCCAGCAACTCCGCACTGCATCAGCTCTGGCTGCTGACGTACCGCGAGGCCCAGACACAAACCTACGCCGATGCGTTTCTGGCGATCATGGTCTGTTTCATCATCGCCGTGGCCATGGTGCCGCTGATGCGCAAAGTCGCACCACCGGCCGCGCCCTCCGCCGATGCTCATTGAGACAGCCATGAACAGCCCCTTCCCGCTTTTCGCATCACGCTTCGAGGACAGCCCCATGAGCACTTTGGCGTCTCGTTTCAAACGCACCGGCCTTTTCGCGCTGAGCGCGCTGTTTATCGCCGTCGCCGGCTGCACCGTGGGTCCGGATTACAAGCAGCCGGAAAACACCCTGACCGCGTCATACCAGAACCAGACCCTGTTGCAGCAGCGTATCGGCGAGACCCCCGCACCGGCGCTGGACACCTGGTGGACCGGCTTCAATGACCCGGAACTGACGCGCATCATCCAGCGCGTGCTGGATCAGAACCTCGACCTGGCAAAATCCTTCGCCCGTGTCGAGCAGGCGCGCGCCGTCGCTCAACAGGCAGGCGCCATCCGGCTGCCGCAAGGTGCACTGGACGCCAAGGCAGTCCGTCAGCGTCAGTCCACAGAGAGCTCGCAGGGTCAGGTGGGCAGCACCTTTCCCGGTTATGACCGTAACCAGACCCTGGAAACCATTGGCGTGGGCGCGAGCTGGGAAGCTGACCTCGCCGGCGGTTTGAAACGCGGCGAGGAAGCTGCGGTAGACGAAGTCCAGGCCGCCGAGGCCACCCATGTCGGTGTGCGTATTTCCGTCGCTTCAGAAGCAGCCGATGCCTACTTCCGCATTCGTGGCGCGCAGCAACGTCTGGCGGTGGCCGAAGACCAGGTCAAAACCCAGAATGGCCTGCTCGACCTGATCAAGGACCGCATGGCCAGTGGCCTTGCCACCCAACGCGAGCAGGCCCAGGCCGAGGCACTGGTGTTGCAGGCCAGGGCGACGATCCCGCCGCTGCGCACTGAGCTGGCGACTCAACTCAATCGCCTGGACGTGTTGATGGGTGCGCAGCCCGGCACTTACGCCCAGGCACTGAAAAACAGCCCGCAGACTTACAGCGTGCCCACCATCAGCGACTCCGAAGGCCCGGCGGAGCTGCTGCGCCGTCGCCCCGACGTGATCGCCGCCGAACGTAAGCTCGCAGCCTCCAACGCACGGATCGGCGCGGCCATTTCCGAGTACTACCCGAAGGTGTCGCTGTCCGGGTTGCTGGGGTTCGACACCGCTCACAGCGGCCAATTGTTCACGTCGTCAGCGTTCCAGCCACAAGCGATCCTCGGCCTGCACTGGCGGCTGTTCGATTTTGGTCGCGTGGACGCCGAAGTGGCACAGGCCAAAGGTGCCAACGCCGAAGCCTTGGCCGAATGCCGTCAAGTGATGCTCAAAGCCACCGAGGACGTCGAAAACGCCATCGTCACGCTGGTTGAGCTTGAATCGCAACGCGCCGAAGTCGATCAGGAAGTCGCTGCCCACCAAACCGCTCGCGACGCGGCACAGGATGCCTACAAAGGGGGTGCGATCAGCCTGGTGGAAGTGCTGGATGAGGATCGCCAGCTATTGGTGTCACGCGATCAATTGGCGCAACTGCACGCCAACGATGCGCGCGCGGCTGTTTCCACCTTCCGCGCACTGGGAGGCGGCTGGCCGCAGACGAGCAAAGAGAATGTGGCCAAGCGGTGATCGCATCGAGTCGCCTATGTACGCGATCCCGTGTGGGAGCTGCCGGAGGTTACGACGGTGGCGAATGCGGTGGGTCAGTTGGCTCTATGTCACTGACAGACCCCGTTCGCCACCGTCGTAACCTCCGGCAGCTCCGACAGGTTTTTACAATCGGCCCGGCAACCGTGTTGTAGCGCTGGTATCCCCCAAGGCTGGTCCATGTCAAAGGGACGAATAACCTGTAGCAGTCCGGCCGGGCTGCTACAGATGGAGTCGGCAGAACTATCAGCCCTTGATAAACCCCAACAGGATCTTGTTGATCTCTTCCGGCTGCACATTGCACATGCCGTGAGCGCCGCCTTTCACCACATGCAGGGTCGAGCCTTTCACCAGTTCGTGGCTCTTGTAGCCAGACGCGACGATCGGCACGATCTGGTCGTCGTCGCCGTGCAGGATCAGGGTCGGAACGTCGATCTTTTTCAGGTCTTCGGTGAAGTCGGTTTCGGAGAACGCCTTGATGCAGTCGAACTCGCCTTTGACGCTGCCGAGCATGCCGATCGACCAGAACGAATCGATCGCGCCTTGTGAGGTTTTCGCGCCGTCGCGGTTGAAGCCGAAGAACGGCACGGCGAGGTCCTTGAAGAATTGCGAGCGGTCGGCGGTGAAGCCGGCACGGATGCCGTCGAATACCTCCATCGGCAGGCCTTCAGGGTTGGCCGCGGTTTTCAGCATGATCGGGGGAACGGCGCCGATCAGTACGGCTTTGGCCACACGCGAGGTGCCGTGGCGACCGATGTAGCGCGCGACTTCGCCGCCACCGGTGGAGTGGCCGATCATGATTGCGTCTTTCAGGTCCAGCGCTTCGAACAGCTGCGCCAGGTCATCGGCGTAAGTGTCCATGTCGTTGCCGTCCCAGGTCTGCCCCGAACGACCGTGGCCGCGACGGTCATGGGCAATGACACGGTAACCGTTCTGACCGAGGAACAGCATCTGCGCGTCCCATGCGTCGCCGTCCAGTGGCCAGCCGTGGGAGAAAACGATTGGCTGGCCGGTGCCCCAGTCCTTGTAAAAAAACTCGGTACCGTCTTTCAGGGTCAAGATAGACATGGGACGCAATCCTCGTGAACTGTGTAGGGAAGATTGAGCGTAGTCCGGGATCGTGAACGTGACTTGAAAGTATGTGCTTGTTTCAAGCCTGGTGCTGATGACCTGTGGGAGCGAATCCATTCGCGATGCGGGTGCAGGCGCCAACTGTGTGGCCGCTGTTCTGGCCTCTCGCGAATGAATTCGCTCCCACAGAGAATTGCTGGCGGTCAGAAGCGGCCGCGATGGACGCTAAATCTCCATACCGTCTCTCGCCACGTGCACCCCTTTCGGCAGTTGCCTCGCATGCTCGATCAACCACGCATCCAGTGTATGCCCCACGTGGGTCAGCACTGTTCGCTCAGGCTTCAATGCCTCAACAATCTCCAACGCCAGGTTCAAATCATTGTGATTGCGCGGCGCCTGCGGCTGCGGCGGCATCGAGCAGTCCAGAACCAGTAGGTCAAGTGCCTGGCGCTGCAGATACGCCGTGGTGGCGGCGGGTAAACCCACCGTATCGGTCAGGTAGGCCACCCGCCTCCCACCGCCTTCCAGTAGATAACCCAGGGTCGGTTTCGAATGCAGCAACGGTAAGGCCGTGACGCTGAGTTCGCCAAACAGGCGCGTTTCAAACGCCGAAAACGGCTGGCTGAAATCCAGAATCCCCGGGTGTTTATAGAGGTCCGACAGCCCTTCCGGATCGGCCGGGCCATGCACGGGAATCACCAGCCCCTGCCCCCAGCGCAAATGCAGCAAGCCCTGGGCGTGGTCGGCGTGGTAATGGGTCTGGAGGATACCGCTGAAGCTGCGCGGGGGGAACCGCTCGGCGAGGTCTGGCAGGCCGCTGTCGATCAACCAGCGTTGATCACCAAGCTCGACCAGCGCCGAGCAGGGTCGTCGACGCAGACGTGAATCGGCATGGGCCGCCTGACAGGCCGGACACTGACACCCGTAGACCGGCACCTGCCGCGCATCCCCCGTCCCCAACAAGGTCAAACGCATGCGTGCTCCCGATCGATTCGTTGCAGCAAGCGGGTGACGGTGTGTTCCAGCGCACCGGAGTTGTCCAGCACAATCACTGACGGAACATCCGCGACAAGGTCATCGGCGAATTGCGCGTTGCGCGTCAATCGCTCTTCGACCTCGTCCGCCGACTCCCGACCTCGCGCCAGCAGGCGTTGACGAAGCACGGTCTGATCAACCGAGAGCAGCACCACCAGCAGATCCGGATAGCGCTCACGGGCCTGCGGCAGATGCCCGCGCGAACCGTTGATCAACACGTCGTGACCGTCCGCCAGCCATTGATCGATTTCTTTCGGTATCCCGTAGTGCAGACCGTTGGCGAACCAGTCCAGGGCAAAAGCACCTTCAGATTGCAACTGGTTGAACTGCTCGACGCTAACCGCTTGCGCCGCTTCGCCCTTGGCTTCCGCCGAACGGGTGATGACCCGGCGCACGATCCGGCAGCCGCGTGCGGCCATCGGTTCGCGCGCGGCATCCAGCAGGCTGTCCTTGCCCGAACCCGACGGTCCGATGAGATAGATCAACCTGCCTGCCATCAAAAAACCCTCTTCGCTTGTCGCCAGACCTGCTGGATTACCGGCAGTGTGCCCACGGCGCGGGCATGGATCAGGTCGGCGCGCAGCCCGACGCGGATTTCGCCGCGATCCTGCAAACCGGCCGAGCGTGCCGGGGCCAGACTGACCGTGGTCACGGCTTTGGCCAGCCCTGCCCCAGACGTCTGCTGGGCTTCGTCCAGTTGCGCACCGAGCGCAAAGGCCGCCTGCAGCAGGCTGGCCGGATAGTAATCGCTGGAGAGAATATCCAGTAGCCCTTCTTTAGCAAGGGTGGCCGCCGCAATATTGCCCGAGTGCGAACCGCCCCGGACGATGTTCGGCGCGCCCATCAGTACACTCATGCCCAGACGACGACACGCCTGCGCGGCTTCCAGGGTGGTCGGGAACTCGGCGATGGTCATCCCGTACCCTGCCGACTCCTCGACGTGCGCGACCGTCGCGTCGTCGTGGCTAGCGACTGAGAGGCCGCGATCCAGGCAAATGTCGACGATCGCGCGGCGGTACCGGTCGCTGTAAACCTTCGAGTTGGCGACCTGCTCGACGATGAACGCATCCATCTGCTCGCTGCTCAGGTGGTACTTACCCACGTAGTACTCACGGTACTTGGATTCAAGGGCAAACTGACGCTGACCCGGCGAATGGTCCATGGTCGAAACCAGTTGCACCAGTGGCTGCTCCACCAGATCGCGGAACACGCTCAAGGTGTCCGGGTGGCAAACCTCGCAACGCAGGTGCAAGCGGTGTTCGGCCCGGGTCATGTCAGCTGCATTGGCCTGGGCGATGGCCTCGACCATGCCGGGCAGTTGCTGCATGCGCTTGCCCTTGGGGTTGACGTCGCCGATGGACAGCGCGTCGAACACCGTGGTGATGCCCGCCGCGATGATCTGCGCGTCATGGCTCATCACAGCCGAGACAGAAGGCCAGTCCACCCCCGGACGTGGACTGAGGTGTTTTTCCAGGTTATCGGTGTGCAGTTCGACCAGCCCCGGCAGCAGGTAATCGCCGCCCAGGTTCTGTGCCTGTGGCAGATGGCTGACGCCGGTCTGAACGTCGCTGATCAGGCCGTCGCGAAGGACCACGGTGCCGGTGAACACCTGATCGGCAGTGACGATATTGGCATTGGTCAGGATCTGTTCATTCAGCATTGCAGTAACTCCTTCGCAGTCAGGTCGAGCGGTGTCATGTCCAGATGGCGGTCGGACACCGCCTCGCGAGCCAGACGGTCATGGAAAATGCCGATCACGGCGGCACCGGCAGCTTTCGCTTCGTTGATCAACTCCAGCACCACCTGGCGATTGCTGTCATCCAGCGACGCCGTGGGTTCGTCCAGCAGCATGACGGGCCACGGCACCATGAAGCCCCGTGCAATGTTGACCCGTTGTTGCTCGCCCCCGGAAAACGTCCCCGGCGCCAGCTGCCACAGGCGCTGCGGGATGTTCAGACGGCTGAGCAGGTGTTCGGCACGGGCCTGGGCCTGTTCACGGTTCCAGCCACGGGCCAGGGCGGGCTCCATCACCACATCCAGCGTCGCGACACGGGGAATCACCCGCAGAAACTGGCTGACATACCCCAGCGTCTGTTGCCGTACCGCCAGCACGTCACGTGGCTCTGCGCCGACCAGCTCCAGCCATTGGCCCTGATGCTGCACGCGGATGCTGCCGCCTGCGGGCAGATAATTGCCATACAGCGTGCGCAGGAGCGTGCTTTTACCGGCGCCGGAATGGCCGTGCAAGACCAGGCACTCACCGCCGCGTACCGCGAAACTCAAACCGCGCAACACGTTCAACACCACCCCGTTCTGCTGATGCAGGGTGAAGGTTTTCGAGAGGTCACGGACCTCGATCAGCGTGTTCATTGGGACACCTTACAGTCAAAAGCTGAATTCAAATCAGGGCTGCAGCACCGAGGACACCAGCAGTTGCGAATACGGATGCTGCGGGTCGTCGAGGATCTGGTCCGTGAGACCGGTTTCCACCACGTGAGAGCGGCGCATCACCATCAAGCGGTCGGCCAGCAGGCGGGCCACGGCCAGGTCGTGCGTCACGATCACCACGGCCAGGTCCAGCTCACGCACCAGGCCACGCATCAGGTCGAGCAGCCGCGCTTGCACCGACACATCGAGGCCACCCGTCGGCTCGTCCATGAACACCAGGCGCGGTCCGGACACCAGGTTGCGGGCAATCTGGAGACGCTGTTGCATGCCGCCGGAGAACGTCCGGGGCAGGTCGTCGATACGGGCCGGATCGATTTCCACCTGATTGAGCCAGTCGAGGCCTGCGGCCCGCAGTTGCTGATAATTGCGCACGCCCTGAGCCATGAGGCGTTCACCGATGTTGGCGCCCGCCGACACCGCCATGCGCAGACCGTCACGCGGGTTCTGCTCGACGAAGCCCCATTCGGTGCGCAGCAACGTGCGGCGCTCGGCTTCACTGGCGCTGTACAGGTCCAGCCAGGTGCCTTGTGTGGTGCGGTAATCGATGACGCCACGGTCCGGGGGGCAGCGACCGCTGAGCAGCGAGAGCAGCGTGGATTTGCCCGAGCCGGACTCACCGACAATGCCCAGCACCTCACCGGGATACAGCTCGAAGCTGACGTCCTGACAGCCCTTCTCCAAACCGTACAGTTTGGTGAGCCCGTTGACCTTGAGCAGCGGTTGCGTGCGATCAGCGACCGTCGCCTGAGAAACCTTTTGAGCGGCGTTCATTGGCCCTCCCTCCCCTCATTGACCCGCTGCGCGCAGTAGTCGGTGTCCGAACAGACGAAGCTCTGGGTGCCCTGATCGTCGAGAATCAGCTCGTCGAGGAAGGAATCCTGGCTGCCGCAGATGGCACAGTTGTGTTCCCACTTCTGCACCTCGAACGGGTGATCCTCGAAGTCCAGGCTGGTGACGCGGGTGTAGGGAGGCACCGCATACAGACGCTTTTCGCGGCCGGCACCGAACAGCATCAACGCCGGGCTCATGTCGAGTTTCGGGTTGTCGAATTTGGGGATGGGCGACGGGTCCATCACGTAACGCTCGTCCACGGTCACCGGGTAGGCATAAGCCGTCGCGATGTGGCCGAACGTGGCGATGTCTTCATACAGCTTTACGTGCATCACGCCGTAGTCGTTCAGCGCGTGCATGGTGCGGGTTTCGGTCTCCGAGGGCTCGATGAAACGCAGTGGCTCGGGGATCGGCACCTGATAAACCATGATCTGATCGGCGTGCAGCGGCGTCTCCGGGATGCGGTGGCGGGTCTGGATGATCGTCGCCTCCGGCGTGCGCTCGGTGGTTGCGACGCCGGCGGTGCGGGCGAAGAAGCGGCGGATCGACACGGCGTTGGTGGTGTCGTCGGCGCCCTGATCGATGACCTTGAGCACGTCATCGGCGCCCAGGATCGCGGCGGTCAGTTGCATGCCGCCGGTCCCCCAGCCATAAGGCAGCGGCATTTCACGACCGCCGAACGGCACTTGATAACCGGGAATTGCGACGGCTTTGAGCAGGCCGCGGCGGATCATGCGTTTGGTCTGCTCATCCAGGTACGCGAAGTTGTATGCCTCGTCGCGCTGTGGCCGAGACTGCGGCCGAGGTTGCGTAGCGGCATTCATTGGGCCTGCTCCTTCGTGGGCTTGCGCAGTTTGCGGATCAGTTCCAGTTCGGCCTGGAAGTCGACGTAATGCGGCAGTTTCAGATGCGACACGAAGCCAGAGGCTTCGACGTTGTCGCAGTGCGCGAGCACGAATTCTTCCTGCTGCGCCGGTGAGATGATTTCCTCGGCGTATTCGCCAGCGCGCAGCGAACGGTCCACCAGCGCCATGCCCATGGCCTTGCGCTCGGCATGACCGAACGCCAGGCCATAGCCGCGTGTGAATTGCGGCAGCTCGGTGGCGGAACCGACGAACTGGTTGACCATCTCGCACTCGGTGACTTCGATGGCGCCGATGGAGATCGGAAAGCCCAGCTCTTCGGGCTCGATCCAGACTTCGACGTCCCCAACCCGAATCTCGCCCGCAAACGGGTGATTACGGCCATAGCCACGTTGGGTCGAGTAACCCAGTGCCAGCAGGAACCCCTCGTCGCCACGTGCCAGGGCCTGCAAACGCTCGGCACGGCTGGCCGGGTATTCCAGCGGCTCGCGGGTGATGTCGGCGACCGGCGCGCCGGTGTCGGCTTCTTCCTTGATCAGCCCTTCTTTGGCCAATAAGCCCAGCACCCGCGGACAGTTCTCTACCGTGGCGTCCGGTTCGCCTGGCGGCCCTGGGTATTCACCTTCGGCCAGCAGGGTGAAATCCAGCAGACGGTGGGTGTAGTCGAAAGTCGGCCCCAGCAACTGCCCGCCCGGCACATCCTTGAAGGTCGCGGACAGACGACGGTTGAGCTGCATCGACGAGGTGTCGATCGGCAGGCTCGCGCTGAAACGCGGCAGTGTGGTGCGGTATGCGCGCAGCAGAAAGATCGCCTCGACCAGATCGCCGGCCGCCTGCTTGATCGCCAGTGCGGCCAGTTCCTCGTCGTACAGCGAGCCCTCGGTCATGACCCGGGCCACGGCCAGCGGCAGTTGCTGACGGATTTGCTCGACGCCGAGCTCCGCCACCGAGGTGTCGCCCCGGCGCCTCTTCGCCAGCAGCTTGTGAGCGTTGTCGATGGCCTGTTCGCCACCCTTGACGGCAACGTACATCAGGCACCTCCTTTCTTGAACGCGACCTGGGTGCTACGCGGCAGGCCCATCAGTTCGCTGCCGGCCAGAAAAAACACGTCGAGCCCACGGGGGAAATCGTTGTGCGCTTCACGCGCTTCCCAGAACGCGTCCTGTAACGGCAGGCTCACATGGTTCCGGGTTTCGATGCCGGGACCGCGCAGGGCCACCTGACGCCCGCCCTGCAGACTCGGCAGTTGAATCAGCAGCGTGCAGGACTGGTCGGGATAACGGTCGTTGCCCAGATCGAAGCCACTGAGGTCGTGCAGCTGGCTGTCGTCCAGCAGTGCAAAGCGCGCATTCTGCCGGTCGCTGACAATCGGGCAGCCACAATGAAAGGTCAGGTTGGCGCGGATCGCCTGGGTGTCGAACTTCGGTGCCAGCCACAGCGGTGTGTCGATGTCCAGCAGCGCGAGGCACAGCGCATGGCTGGCCGATGCCAGGCCTTCAAGGTGCGGCGGGGTTTGCGCTGACAGCAGGCTCTGCGTCACACCGGGACCGGCCAGGGCTTTGAGGGCGGCACGGAAACTGCGCTGGGCATCCAGCACGGGGTCAGCGAAGGCAGGCTGCAAAAGGGTCGCACTCATCAGTTTTCTCCTCTGACCAGCGTGAAGAACTCCACTTTGGTCGCTGCGGTTTCGGCTTGTTGTCGGGACCGGCGCGCGGCTTGCGCCTGAGCCAGCGGTTCAATCAGCTCACGTATCCAGTGAGCCTGTTGTGCACCTTGCAAATGCGCATCGGCCAACGCGGCCAATTCGGCATGGGCCTTATCGCGCCCCGCCAGATAGCTGTAACCGGTGCGGCCATCGGCCAGGCGCACAACACAACGCGTCACGCTCATCTCACCGACGTTGAACGGGGCGCCGCTGCCGCCCATGCGGCCACGAACCAGGGTCATGCCGATTTCAGGTGCGCGGATCAGCTGGTATTCGGCGTCACGCAGTGCGTTTTCATGGGGCAGCAACTCGGCGCGGTGGGTGCGCGAGAGCACGCCGATCCAGTGCTGGCGGGCAGCATGCTCAGGGGCGGTAGCGGGAGCAGATGAGGCAGTCATCGAGGGCATCTCCATCAGGTGACAATCTGATACTGGAAGCGGTCGGAACGGCTGGTGGAATGGGCAATCTCCACCGGGTGTCCTTGCGCATCGCGGGAAAGGGTGAGCACGGTCAGCGCGGGCAAGTGGCGCGGCATCAGCAACACGCTGGCCTCTTCGCGGCTGGGCAGGCGTGCGCCGATGAGGCTGAACGTACGGGTCAACGGCAAGCCATGCGCTGAGAGAAACTGGCGCACCGAGCCGCTTTTATAGTCAGCCAGCAGGCCGCTGCGGCTGGCGCAGTAACGATGGCGAATCAAGCTCACCGGCTGGCCGTCGAGACGACGCAGGGTTTGCAGTTCGATCAGCGGCGCGTGCTCTTCGAGGCCCAGGTGCTCCGCTTCCTCACGCGTCGCGACGCACTGGCGGCGTTGCAGCAGGATGGCTTCGACGCCATGGCCCTGCGCCGACAGCGACTGGCTGTACGCACTTTCTGCCGCCACCGGGTACACCAGCGGACGGCCCAGGACCTGAGTGCCCTTGCCCTGACGGCGCAGCAGGCTGCCCTCGCGGACCAGTTCGTCGATCGCCCGCCGCACCGTGTGGCGGTTGACGTCGAAGCGAGCCGCCAGTTGCGTCTCGGCGGGCAGGAACTCGCCTGCGATGTAACGGTTCAATTCGCTGCGCAAGGTGTCCGCCAGTTCGCGGTACACCGGTTCTCGGCTCATCGGTTCCCGCTGTGGGGGTTCACGGTGCAGGACTTCGGCTTGTCTAGACAACTGCATGGCTAAAAAAAGGGTTCGCACCCTCTCCTGTCGTTGGCATTAGATGAACTGCTTGCGCAGGCGCTGGGAGAAGATGTCGATGACGCTGACCACCACGATGATGACCAACAGCACCGAACAGGTCTGGGTGAACTGGAAGGCGCGGATGTTTTCCCAGAGGATTACACCGATCCCGCCCGCGCCGACCATGCCGACGACCGTGGCCGAACGAACATTGGATTCGAAACGGTACAGGGCGTAGGAAATCCACAGCGGCATGACCTGCGGGATCACCCCAAAGATCACTTCCTGCAGTGCACTGGCACCGGTGGCGCGAACACCTTCGACCGGGCCCGGATCGATGGCTTCCACGGCCTCGGCGAACAGTTTGGCGAGTACGCCGGTGGTGCTGATCCACAACGCCAGGACACCGGCAAACGGGCCCAGGCCGACGGCCACCACGAACAACATCGCGAAGACCATTTCATTGATGGAGCGGAACGCGTCCATGACCCGACGCAACGGTTGGTGAATCCACCACGGGGTGATGTTGTCGGCGCACAGCACGCCCAACGGCACCGAACAGACGATCGCGAGCAACGTGCCCCAGAGGGCGATGTGCACGGTGACGATCATTTCTTTGAGGTAAGCGCGCCATTCGTGAAAGTCAGGCGGGAAGAAGTCTGCGGCGAACGTCGCCATGTTGCCGGAGTCGCGGTACAGCGCCAGCGGGTTCATTTCAGCGCCGTGCCAGGCCCACGCCATGATGGCGAGGAACAGGCCCCAGCCCAGGTATTGCGGCCAACTGCGCTTGCCGGCGATTTCAACGTAAGCAGCGTGAGTGGTCATAAGATTTCCCGATTGCAAATGAATGAACTGCAGTGACTGACGCGGCGCCCCGCTTTGCCGTGAGGCTCAGGATGTGCGCCGCGTCCGTACCATCAACCCGCCTTGGCGGTGTTCTGTTTTTCCAGTTCCGAAATGCGGTCCTGCAGCTTGGTCAGGCCAGCGTCGATCTCTTTCAGGCGGCTCGCCTTTTCGTCGGCGCTGAGCGTGGTGCTGGCGGTGGTTTCGGTCTTTTGCTTGAACAGCTCGAGCTGGCGAATGGTCAGCAACTGGTCATCCGAAGACTTGAGGAACTTGCCCATCTGCATGTTCTTCAGCACGGCTTTTTCTTCGTCGGTGTCACCATAGTTGAGGAAGAACTCGCGGATCTTGTTCTTGGTCTCATCGGCCATGCCCTTGCGCCAGACCATCGGGTCGGCCGGGATGATCGGCGACTTCCAGATCACCTTGAGCATGGCGGCCTTGTCCGGCTGCGTGACTTCCAGGCGGTCCCAGCTTTCGGTGTTGAACGTCGCGACATCCAGCTGGCCCTTGGCAACGCTCAGGGCGTTGACTTCGTGGCTTGAATTCAGCGTGCGTTTGAAAGCAGTGGCCGCATCGACGTGGTTCTTGGCGAACACGTAGTAACCCGGTACGAGGTAGCCCGAAGTGGAGTTCGGGTCACCGTTGCCGAAGGTCAGTTCCTTGGCGTGCTTGAGCATGTCCTCGACCGAATTGATCGGGCTGTCCTTGCGCGCAATGATCACGCTCCAGTAACCCGGCGCACCGTTGGCGGCAGCGGTCTGGGCGAAGATTTCGCCGCCTGAACGGTCCACGGCTTCCATTGCCGCCTTGTTGCCCAGCCAGGCCACGTCGACCTTGTTGAAGCGCATGCCCTGAATCAGGCCGGCATAGTCAGAGGCGAAGGTGGCGTTGACTTTCAGGCCGGTTTTTTTCGACATGTCGTCGATAAACGGCTGCCAGACGCTTTTCAGGTTCTGCGAGGATTCGGTAGACATGATGCCGAAGTTGATAGCGCTGTCGTCAGCCTGCGCGGTGCCCATCAGGCAACCGGCGAGCACAGCGGCAGACGCGAACACGCGACCGAAACGGTTCAACATGGAGAGCTCCTGGAACGTGGTTGTGGTGTTTTTGAGTGTGTTGAAGCGACGCAAACGTCAGGCTTGCGCCAGCGCCATTTGCGGCGGTCGGCCTGCGTTACGCCCTTTGTCCGCGAACATCAGACTGGCGTCGGCATCGGCGCCGTACAGGTCATTAAGGAACTGACCATTGAGGTCGGCACCGCTGCCGTCGAAATGGATGCGGCCGCCTTTCAGGGCCACGGCACGTGGGCAATAGCGCACGGCGTAGTCCACCTGATGCAGGGTGACGACAACGGTCTTGCCGTCCTGACGGTTGATGTCGGCAAGAATTTCCATGACCTTGCGCGCGGACTCCGGGTCCAGCGATGCGATGGGTTCGTCCGCCAGGATGACTTCGGCTTGCTGCGTCAGTGCCCGGGCAATCGCCACGCGCTGCTGCTGACCGCCGGACAATGTTGAAGCACGCTGGTGAGCCAGATCGGCCAGACCCACACGGCCCAGGTTGGCCATCGCGCGGGCTTTTTCCTCGGCATTGAACATCCCCAGGCTGCCGCGCCAGCGCGGCATACGGCCCAGGCAACCGAGCAGGACGTTGTCCAGCACGCTCAGGCGGTTGACCAGGTTGAACTGCTGGAAGATGTAGCCGATGTCGGCGCGCAGTCGGCGTACCTTGCCATTGAGTCGGCCCGAGGCCTGCACTTCACGGCCCAGCACCCGGACACTGCCGCCATTGCCGCGATCACAGCAGGCCAGGCCTGCGAGATGGCGCAACAGCGTGGATTTTCCCGAACCTGAAGCGCCGATCAGCGCGACCATTTCTCCGGGTTGTATAGACAATGCGAGGTCAACCAAAGCGGTTTTGCGAGCAAATGTCTTGTTCAAGCGGTCGACATGGATGGCTGCGTTCATGGGCTTCTCTTGTCTTTGATCGGCGTCCTGCCGAGGTGAATGTTCTACCGTTCAGCCCGTCCCTGGCCGCGTTCGGTGCGAGTGACATTAGAGAGAGCGTGTGGCAGTTCGATGAACCGTCCATGAACGCGAGATAACAGTTCGTTGACCATTTGATGCGGGGTAATTGTTGGTTTTTGTCGACATGTTTGCCGAAAACAGCGGCCTTGCCGGGCTGCTGGCTAGACAAGTCGAACAACGGTAGGAGCGCGCTTGCCCGCGATTGCGATGTGCCTATTT
>Ga0308163_10002294_pt1 | contig 17913 bp, 14 predicted proteins | sample PhyTR1_FD_201037 | JGI IMG/M metagenome (GOLD analysis project Ga0308163, IMG submission 201037) | Phyllosphere microbial communities from UC Gill Tract Community Farm, Albany, California, United States - DLSLT.R1 | ecosystem: Host-associated > Plants > Phyllosphere > Unclassified | place: USA...
GTTAAGGCAGGAAAGAAAAGCTGGAGTGGTGATGATCTTGCCGTAAACTTTGTGTGGCCGGTTAAAGGCACTGTCTACAACGCTGTGTCGGTAATTGCCGGAACGGGTATGAAAGGATTAAATACTGCTTATGCCAACCAGTATCTTGCGGGCGGCAGCGGTTTCCCGGACATATTTGTTTACAGACTGGATATGTTGAAAGAAGGATCGAAAGGTGTTGAAATGGCGGGATTTTTCAACAATCAGTGGGAGCTGGCAACGGAGGCGACAGTACAAAAGTAAATGAAAAAAGGGGTGACTTCTCGATAGGAAGCCACCCCTTTTTTTATTAGTTCTATTGCTCTACTTCAATACTTCAACATCAAGATAGCTGTCGTTGAAAACAGTATGGGTAGCAGTGATAAAATCACTTTGATCTGCTTTGTAAGGATTTTCCACAAACTTCTGAGGGTTACGTGCAAACAAAGGGAAAGCTGTGCTTTGTACCTGTATCATGATACGGTGGCCTTTTTTGAAGGTATGTAAAACATCCTGCAGCTGGAAGTTTACATCTGTTTTCTGGTTCGCTACAAAAGCTTCCGGTTTCTCAAAACTGTTGCGGAACCTGCCCGGCATCACTTCTGAACGTACCATTTGCTGGTAGTTGGCCATCAGGATGTTCTTGTTTGGCAGATAAGGATGATTGGGTTCATCACCAGGATAAACATCAATCAACTTCACAATCCAGTCGGCATCTGTTCCGGTAGTAGCCACTTTTAAGTGAGACATGATCTCACCGCCCAATGTCATGTCTTCCGTAAGCACATCAGTCTGATATACCAGCACATCCGGTCTGCGGCCAGCAAAACGCTGATCTTCGCTCATATAATTGTGTGGTGTGAATCCTTCGGTAGTTGTATTGTCTTCTGTATATGGAACCGGTTTCATCGGATCGCTGATGAAGGAAGCTGAACCTGTTGCAGCTGGCTGGCTCAAGGAAATCTTTCCGTCCCCGCTCAGGAATAACTTCTGGTGTACAGCGTTGGCAGCAGGCCACTGCTCAAATGTTTTCCAGTCCTTGTTTCCTGTATCATACATATACGCATTTGGAAGACCGGATTTTTTATCGCCATTGCCTTTCAGAAAGTGGTCAAAAAACTTCGCTTCAATATTTTTCTGGTAAAAAGTAGCGATACTGTCGCCAAAATATACATTTGAATGGAGGGTGTGGCCGGTTTCGCGCGACCAGCGGCCGTGACCGAATGGCCCCATCACAATGGTATTGTATGCCGAAGGATCTGATTTTTTGATCGCCCTGTGGATAGCTAGCGGTCCGGTAAGGTCTTCTGCATCATACCATCCGCCAACAAGCATCACTGCCGGTTTAACTTTTCCATAGTGTTTTGGTAAAGCACGTTTCTGCCAGAACTCATCATAGTTGGGATGGTTCATCGTTTCCTGCCAGTAGAAGTTATCCTTATACCACTGGTCAAAGTTCTTTAGCGGGCCTACATCCAGTAAGAACTGATAACCATCACTTGAAGTTTTTTTGATTGACTGTCCATTGTACCATGCTTTGCTGGTGGTATCAGTTTTCTGAACACCAAATACGGGGAAGGTAAAGATGTAACTCTCCAGAAAAGAACCGTTGTGGTGGAAATCGTCAAAAAAGAAGTCGGAGATCGGTGCCTGCGGAGAAGAAGCCTTTAATGCCGGGTGATTGGATAAGATTCCTGCAGCGGTATAAAATCCGGGGTAGGAGATACCCCACTGACCTACGCGGCCATTGTTACCCGTTACATTCTTTACCAGCCAGTCGATCGTGTCATAGGTATCAGAACCTTCATCAACATCTTTCTTGCTCTTTTTATTGTCGATTACCGGAGTCATGTTGGTCCATGTGCCCTCGCTTTTGTAGCGCCCGCGTACATCCTGGTAAACCACAATATAACCTTCCTTCATCATAATGTCTGAAGGACCCAGACGTGCCGGAAATTTATCCTCGCCATATGGCGCGATACTGTAGCAGGTACGCTGCATAATCACAGGGTATTTCTTTTTTGCCGAAGCATCTTTAGGGCTGTAAACAGAGGTGAATAGCTTTGTGCCATCCCTCATGGTGATGTAAACGTCCTTTTTGGTGTAGTTGTCTTTAGCATAGCTGCTTGTATTGCCCTGTGCAAAGCTGCTGCCGGATAGGAATACAAAGGATAGTAAACAGGTAAAAATAGATTTCATAAGTTAGTTTAGTTAATCAGCCCAAATTTAGGAGATTGATAAACTAATACTGTCACACGAAGTAACAAAATTGCTGTTTTATGTGATTATTTTATCAGTGTCTGAGATTATGTGATTGTACAGCGTTTTCTAGTGTCCCTTTTCAACCTTTTCAAGATCATTGTGGATGTTTGATTTGAAATTATATTGCATGAAGTCCTCATCCTGCGGAATAGATAAGATGAAGGTCTGAATCTTTGCGATCTCGACGGTCAGCTCTCCGCCTGCGAAATCAAGCACGTGTCCGCCCTGGTCTTTCTGATCAGACAGGAAATGGAAATGATAGCCCTCGATGCTTAATCCGTTCAGGTATGGGGGCAGTTTATAACCTATAATCACACCACTGGTGTTTCTGATATCAAAGAATTTTTGTCTGTCAAGCAATGTCGCCAGCGGGGGATAAGGCTTTTGGGTATAGGGAGGGAAGGCCCTGGTTTTGAGGTAACTGAATTTCCCCGAAATTTTGATGGCATAAGCTGAATTTTTATGACTTACATATTGCTCCAGCTGAGCTAAAGCTTCTTTTTGATTCAGGGCTGCGCTGATATGGAAAGTAGTGTCAGGTTTGAAGAAGGTGACAAAGGCCAGGGCTGTTTTAAAGGAGCCGGGTACGGCGGCTGTTTTTCCTGTGGCTTGTGACTGGTAGGCCTGACCGTTGTAAACCACAAGTTCTCCATCAAGTAAACCTGGCGCACCAATCCCGAAGTCGCCATGTTTCAGTAAATCTGCTACAGGCAGGTTAGCTTCGAACAGTCCTCCGACAAAACTTTCGGCTGTTCCATATTGATAAAGTGTGTTGTAATTTTTGGTGTTCAGCGCATTTGTTTCTGGACCGGCTTTCATGGGATTTTTGGCAATCGGGTGAGTAATACGTGTAGATTTTATCTTAAGCGGATGAGCGCTCTGTTGAGACACTGCATTCAAACTTAGCAGAGGTAAAATGATATAGGGCAGAACTTTCATAGTTTTTATAATATATTGTCTATAACGTAAAATTTGGGGTTTCTGATATTTAATTATAAGAAATTATGCTGCGTGAAATCAGTATATTTTTAATCCGGACCAATTGCTGCCATTTAACGTTTGATGTTCCTGAACCGCCATCCAGTTGTTCAGGAACGATTAAGTTTCAAAGACAATAAAAATCAAACGACAGGCAGATTAACCTATATTTTTATAGTTGCCAGCGCAGACTTAAGCTCTTTTACAGCTTTCATTCTGTCCTGGGCAAGAAATAATGATATCAATATGAGCAGGCCCACAGCGAGGAACACGTCAAGCACCAATGCTGAATCCCGCATTTCATGGGTAACATCCTCAACAAAGCCAAAAGTGAAGAGCCCCACAACAATAGCCAGTTTTTCTGTAACGTCATAGAAGCTGAAATAAGAAGCTGTGTCCGGAATATCCTGAGGAATATACTTTGAAAAGGTAGAGCGCGAAAGTGTTTGGACACCACCCATGACAATGCCAACAAGTACTGCTGCCGCATAAAACTGATAGGCTTTTGTTATAAAATAAAATAATCCGCAGATCAGGGTCCAAAAGGCAATAATGACTATTAAAACTTTCACGTTACCGTATTTATCGGAGAATTTAGCTGTCAGCCAGGCACCGAGAATAGCAACAAACTGGATAAGCAGGATAATACTGATCAGATTTTCTTCGGGCAGCAGTAATTCTTTGGCGCCGAAGCCTGCAGCTACCAGCATCACTGTTTGTACGCCTACAGAGTAAAAGAAAAATGCCGGCAGGAAACGTTTCATCAAGGGCAGCTCTTTCAGCTTTTTCCATACTTTGGTCAATTCCTTAAATCCGCCGGTAAATATATTGTAATCGTGAGACCCCGCATTAGGTGTGCCTTCAGGCAACAAATAAAAAGGTATCAGTGAGAAGCCTATCCACCAGAATGCTACAATCAGAAAGGATAACCTTGCCGGGAAAGCTTCATCAGTAATGCCGAAGATACCCGGTGCCAGTACAAATACAAAGCAGATAATCTGTACGGTGATACACCCTGCAAATCCATAGATAAAACCCTTTGCGCTAACTGCGTCCTGCTGGTCCAGGCTGGCTATCTGCGGCAGGTAAGAATTGTAAAAAACAAAACCTCCGCAATATCCAATCGAAGCAAGGCCGAAACAGATCATGCTGAATTCAAAAGTGTCCATCGTAAAGAAGAACAGGCCGGCGCAGGAAAGGCTGCCGAGCCAGGTAAACAACTGCATATACAACTTCTTATTACCGCGGTAATCCGCAATCGAAGTTAAGATCGGCAAAGTGATCACTATGATCAGGTACGATAAGCCCAGGATGTAGTTAGATAAAACGGTGTTCACATATTGACGCCCGAAAAATGTAACCATATCTCCGGTTTCCTTATTCGCCGTGATAGCTACATAGTAAGCAGGGAAAATTGTAGTGGTGATCACCATATTGTATTACTGGTTCGCCCAGTCGAACATAGCCCAGGCCCATATCGTTCTTTTGTTATTTTTTGCTTCCATCTGATAATACAAAGCAAGTGCTATCCGCCCTGTTCTGAAATAACCTAAACAGATGATATAACTCCCCGTAATTGGGGGTTGTCTGGCTTATTCTGTCTTACTCCTCAAAGTCAGTCAATTTGTTGATAAGAAAATCAATTTTTTAAGTAACGCATATTGGTTTTTTAATGTTTCATAATTATACTATTTAGAAACATCAAAATTTTTGTTAAAAATTTTAATTTATTGGGACATTTGATCCCTTTAAACCATCAAAAGTTTCTTTAAATTGTATTTATAACAAAATATACAGTGATAATTTCAAATTCTGATAACAATTTGATTTGTCTGATGGATGTTACTACCTAAATCGCATGAAAATTCAAAAATAAATTATCATTATAACAAAAATACAGGAGAAAATATGTTTTAAACATGTATATATTCTATTTATTATAATTATTTATGATATTGCATTTAACTATTGCAACTATTAACTACAAAAACTAACCTTATGACTAGAAAATTACTCGCGTTCTGCGTAATTTTGTTGTTCTCCTTGTACGGATGGGCACAAAACCGAGTCGTTACCGGTACAGTAACGAGCAAAACTGACGGACTTCCTCTTCCGGGTGCCAGTATCAAGATAAAAGGTACCAACAGCGGAACCCAAACCGATGCCGCAGGAACATTTACACTGAATGTTTCGGGCTCAAATGTGATTCTCGTGTTTTCCTCGCTGGGTTTTAAAACGATCGAACTTCCGGCAGGCAATGGTACCATGCGGGTTGCCTTTGAGCCGGATGCCAATCAATTGTCAGAAGTGGTGGTAACGGGAGCATTTGGTACTACACAAACTTCAAGATCTACTACTACCAATGCACAGGTGGTCAGCAGTCAGAAATTAAACACGATCAGGCAGACTGATCTGAACAATGCACTAGCCGGTAAAGTCTCCGGAATACAGGTGAGAAGCCAGTCGGTAGCCGCATTGGGAAGGGAAACAGAAGTCAGGTTGCGCGGAGCTTCTGGTTTTGGAACAGGCTCAGGTGCACTTTATGTAGTAAACGGTACAATTTTGCCTAATGCCAATGACCTCAACCTTGATGATATAGAAAGTATTTCAATACTGCAGGGACCGGCGGCGACTGCCCAGTTTGGATCGCAGGCTGCAAATGGTGCCATCGTGATTACGCTGAAGAAGGGGATCAAATCTCAGGGTGTGGGTGTAGTGGTAAATATCGGGGCGCAGTTTGACAAGGTGGCTTACCTTCCGAATTACCAGAATCTGTATGCCGGCGGCGCAAATCCGGAGCTGACCACCTATCACTGGAAAGAAGGTGACCCGGCTGAATGGAAAGCGCTGGACGGAAAAGGCTATCCGGACTATACGGATGACTCCAGCTGGGGCCCGAAAATGGAAGGACAGGAATATATCCCCTGGTATGCCTGGTATGCCGGATCAAAATATTCCTATAAAACAACTTCACTTGTCGCTCAGCCTGACAATTCAAAGAACTTTTTCAACACAGGTGTGACGCTGAATAATTCGGTTTCGATCAGCCAGGCTACAGACAACATGTCTTTTAAACTGACCTACGGTAACCAGGATATCCAGGGACTGATCCCAAATTCCAAACTTAAAAAGAATACGCTCAACCTGATTAGTTCCTATGACATAACCAAAAAACTGAATATCGCCGCAGATATTACTTATGTGAACAGAACATTACATGGTAATATCAGCGACGATTATGGAAACCAGTCTACCGGTTCATTCAATCAATGGTACCACCGGAATATTGATATGGGAATCATGAAAGAGCTGAGGGGCTTAAAATCGCCACAGGGTGAGTTTGCTTCCTGGAACCACGGTAATCCTGACGCTTATGATCCGGAAAATCCCATTGGCTTTTATGGTGCGAACTACTGGTACAACTTCTACACCTATTTCGATCAGACCAATTACATCAATAACCGCGACCGGCTGTACGGAAATATAGGCCTTACCTATAAAGTTACTGACGACCTGAGCATTGCCGGTACATACCGCAGACAGCAATATAGCGAATGGACGGAAGGTAAAATAAGCACAAGCCTGGAAACCGGTGCTACTCAAACCGGTCAGAAAGGTTATTACAATACGGCAAACCTGTTCTCCAACAGGGAGAACATTGAGTTCCTCGCCACCTATAAAAAAACGCTGGGCGATTTCAGTATCAACGCCAACGCCGGATCTGACTTTTTTAACGCCATATACAAACTCAACAGCGCCAATACAAATAATGGATTGAGTGTGCCTGATCTCTATGCCCTATCAAATTCTGTCAATGCACCATCAATCATCAATGCCCGGAGAGAGGAAAAATACCGTGCGCTGTTTGCCAAGGCATCTGTAGGTTATAAAAACCTGATTTTCCTGGACGCCACGTTACGCAATGACTGGTTTTCTACCCTGCCACAGGCAGATAATTCTGTATTGTCGAAATCTTTTGGTGCTTCCTTCCTGTTCAGTGACCTGCTGAAGAACTTCAGCTGGCTGTCCAGCGGAAAATTAAGGGCATCATGGGGGGAAATTCCGCTTGCATTGGGAACCACTAACGATACATTTGGTGCATATCGTTTCCCGGGAGGGGCTTTTAACATCAACCAGTTCAAATGGAATGAGGGACTGCTGATGACCTCCCCTGATGTGCTGACGGATCCTAATATCTCCGGAGCCGTTTCCAGACAAAGTGAAATTGGACTCGACCTCTCATTTCTGAAGAACCGGGTAGGATTTTCTGCAACATACTGGCAGGGTGTCGACAAAAATTTCCCATATACACTGACACTCAATGGAGCAAGCGGTTACACGGGCCTGTTAACAAATATTGGAGAAATTAAGCGTGAGGGATTTGAAATGCAGCTGAACGGGCGACCAGTTGATGGACGCAATTTCTCCTGGAACATTTCAGCTACATGGTCTCCTTTAATCAAAAACGATATTGTTGAGCTCAGCAAGGAATACGGTATAACCCGAACTGCAAGTATAGGTGGGGTGCGTGCCCAGCAGCTGCCATACCTCGTTCATATTGAAGGGGAGAGATGGGGAAGAATCTACGGAAACGGAATAAAAAGACATGCAAACGGTCAGCCCGAACTTACTGCGGATGGTTCCTACGTCAACGATCCCAATGTTGACTTTGGCAGTGTTCTGCCCAAACATACCGGAGGTTTGCAAAATACGTTCAATGTGCTGAACAACTTTACTGTAGGGGCAAATATTGACTGGCAGATAGGAGGTAAGTTCGTTTCGCTGTCAAATATGTGGGGCTCATTCAGCGGACTTACAGAAAGAACGGCGGCAATCAACGACAGGGGGCACAATGTAAGGGATGCTGTTGCTGATGGCGGAGGTGTTCACGTTGTCGGGGAGAATGCTGCCGGACAGCCAGTATCTTACTATGTTGATGCCAAAACATATTATCAGAACCTGTATAACAACCGGACATTCGATGAATTTGTATATGACCTCAGCTACGTTAAACTGCGGGAAATTTCAATAGGATACAATATCCCGGTGAAAAAACTTGGAATGGGCAAATATCTTCAAAATGCCAATTTCTCCATAGTGGCCCGCAATCCGGTACTGATTTACTCCAAAACAAAAGATTTTGACCCATCAGAAATCGATGCTTTGGTGGGTGAAACAGGACAGTTGCCCGGAACACGTGGCTTTGGGTTTAATTTAAGGGTAGGGTTCTAATTGATCAATAAAGATATTTAACATGAAAAAATTATATATATATACATTTACAGGTCTGCTTTTGCTCGGATTTGGATGTAAAAAACTGGATAATTTCGGTGATACGAATACCGATCCCGCGAATGCGCAAAAGCCTGTATTGAGTGCTCTAATGACCACTTCCACAGGTTTGATCGGAACAATAGCCAGTACCAGCGTTGCTGCTGATACAAATATTACAAGAACATCCATCCCGGGGGTAACCACGCCTGGTATCTATGCACAGTATTTCGCAGAGTCACAATATAATGATATAACCCTGTACAGTTTACAGCGTTCCAGTTTTACCTCTTATTACAGTACTGTTCTGAACGATCTGCAAACGATTATTACAGCCAATGAAAGCAATAATATGACACAGGTGGCTAAAATACTGCAGCAATACGTGTTCTGGACAATTACTGACCGCTGGGGGGATATCCCGTATACCGAAGCTTTGAAAGGCCTCCAAAACCTGCATCCAAAATATGACAGGCAGGAAGATATTTACAAGGGGATGGCTACTGCCATAAAGGCTGCAATTGCTGCTTTTGATAACTCTGCAATAAATGGTGATGTGCTTTATAACGGAGATGTTCCTTCATGGAAACGCCTCGGCAATTCTTTACGTTTAATGATGGCGCTCCAGTTGTCCAAAAAATTCCCGGCAGCCGGTGCTTATGCAGCGACAGAATTTAATGCAGCACTCAGCGATGCCGGTGGATATATCACTGCCAATGCACAGAATTTTACTGCCGTATATCCAGGCGGAAGTTTCCCGACGCCATGGTATACCACTTATAACGGACGCAAGGATCTGGGTGAAAGTAAAACGATGACCGATCTAATGGCCTCTCTGGCCGATACGAGACAAACTGTTTTTGGAGGGGCTACCGAGCAGGCATCAGGTAGCAATGCCAGTGCATCTTCAAACATAGGTATCCCATATGGACTTGCCAGGCAGCCGACTATCGATTTTACTGCTGAAAACCCGACCTGGGCACGCGTATTACGTGGCGACTTCAGAAGGCAGGCAGGCAGTGTAGTAATTATCAGTGCGGCCGAAGTCACTCTTGCCAGGGCAGAGGCGGCAAACAGAGGCTGGACTACTGAATCGGTCAGCTCTCTTTACAGCACTGGTATCAACTTGTCCTTCAGTCAATGGGGCTTAACTGCTCCTGCTAATTACACAGCCCAGGCGGCAGTGGCTTTAGGAGCAGCTGGCTCGACTGATAATATAAGTAAAATAGCTACTCAGGAATATATTGCATCCTATCCTGACGGGCTGAGGGCATGGAATATCTGGAGAAGAACCGGATATCCGGTATTGACACCTGCGAGTGCCGCAGTGAATGCTTCGAAACTTATTCCCAGAAGACTTGCTTATTTCCCTGACGAATATTCAAGCAATAAAGCTGCTGTGGAAGCAGCAGTAGTTCTGTTGCCGGGTGGTGATACGCAGGACGCCAGAGTTTGGTGGGACCAGTAAAAAATGTACTATTAACTATGAAGGGTGCCGGAGTAATCCGGCGCCTTTTTTTTTGTCAAAAATATTATCTGCATCTCAAATTAATAGAAGTGTTCACAAAAAACGCTTAATTGTAACCGTTTTCGGGGATATTAACCCTGTTTTTTGGGGATGTTTTCATAATAAGGTCTTCGTTTACTTTGCAATGTAAAATTAATGTCATCGGATATTAGTTGCTATTGGTAAACAGGGCATAAGCCCAGGAATTAAATTTATGAAACACAGAACATTGATTATTGCCGGAATTATTTCCATTTTTATTTATTCACTTTCCTCCTGCGGAACCAGTGCATCAGGAGACCAGGTGTCAATTGACAAAATGGGTCTACAGGACACCTCAGTCAAGCGGGGAGCATACCTCGTCACCATTATGGGCTGTAATGACTGCCATTCTCCCAGGATCATGGGTGAACACGGACCAATGCTGGATCCTGACAGAATCCTTTCGGGTTATCCTTCCACTGTTCCCGTTAAGGTTCCGGACATGAAAAACCTGCAGCCAGGCTCAGGTGTATTTGATCCTACCGGTACTGCCTTCGCGGGCCCATGGGGAATGACTTTTGCTGCAAATTTAACTTCTGATGGAACGGGAATTGGCAACTGGTCTTTAAAACAATTTACAAACGCATTTACCAGGGGTAAACACATGGGGATCGACGAGGAGAGGAACATCCTGCCTCCAATGCCCTGGGAGAATTATGCCCATGTGGAAGAAGCAGATATAAAGGCGATCTTTGCGTATTTGAAATCCACCAAACCTGTCCAAAACAAGATCCCTGCTTTTATCACTCCTGGACAAAGAAAGTAAAATCAGCTAAGCCGGTAAAAGAGAAAGCAAATGATTCGCTGTCATTTGCTTTCTTTTTATAGTGTTTCCGAAATTGTTAAGGGTATCAGGACTGATCTGCTACGCTGATTTTATGGGTAAATGAGTTATTCGGGACTGGTATTTGGTGGAGTGGTATTGGGCGGCAATTTCAGTCCGGAGATACCGGTAACCACATCTTCCTCCTCATCTTTGCTGTGCTTTTTTTTCTTTTTCTTATTTCCACCTCTCAGCTGTTCTTCCAGAAAATTATCATAATCAGTCTGCTGATCACCTTTCAGGATATTCCTGATATTTTTTGTGGTCTCATTCTGCATTCTGTAGAATTTAGCAATGTCATCATCATTAAACCCGCCGGTCTGCTGTTTTTTGGTGAGGGCCAGCTGTTCCTTGTACATGTCCATGGTATAATTGTAAATGATGTTCCTTTGGGTTGGGTTCATCTTTACCTTCTTATCCATCGCCTCCATATTTTTGTTTGTTAACTCTGTAAGGGTTGGTGTCTTTTGTTGTGCTGCAGCAAAAAACACTGTACCGAGGATCATCGACAGAATTAATGTATATCTTTTCATTATATATTTTATTTATAAAGTACCTGACTGCATTTCTACCGCCCGTTTGTATGGCGCAATTTATAAAATATTCTGCAATACTTTAAATACAGGATAAGGATTATTAATCTGAAAAAGTTTGAGGGTATTTGTATTATTATGTGTAATAAAATATCCTTTATCGCCATCCCTAAGCATTGAGATCCGGAATGTTTGTTTTATTGGCTTGCTTGATCATGGTATCAAGTTCTTCAACACTAACCAGCAGCATATTCAGCAGGTTTTTAAATTCGGGGCTCGCATCTTCATCGCTCAACAACTGCACAAGTCCCAGGATATTGGCAAGTGGCTTGCGGATCATATGTGATTGGTTCATCGCGATTGAAACGAAACGTTCCTGGTTATCGGCCAGGGTTTTATAAGCGTTGGAAAGACTTATTTTTTGTTCCGTCTGACTGGCAATCTGCAGCATTTTCTGCTTGTTGATGTTTGTACTGGAGAAAAACCACATTTCGATTTTACCATCCTTATCACTGTAGGGCTCTGCAGTAATCATAAACCATTCAGGAATGTTAGCAATACCCTGAAGCCTGATTTCTCCCTGAAACGCCGTTCCATTTGCCAGTGAATGTCTCCATAGCGTCTGATATTTTTGCCTGTCTTCCCTGAAGATGCCTGATAAACCATAGACATCTGTCACTTCAGTGATCCCGAAGTAGTCTTTAACCCGTTCATTTACGGTTAATATTTTTCCCTCAGCATCCGTTGTCCAGATCTGGTTGGGAGCAGAGTTAAAAAGAAATTCATACTTCCGTTTTTCCTCTTCTGCATGTCGTTTTTCACGGAGTAATTCATTTTCGTAACGTTTTCTGTCGGTAATTTTCTGAACTGTCGCGTTGATAAGGATCAGCTTACCCTGTTCGTTTTTATAACTTTCTGCATTCAATAGCGCATCGAAGCTACCATCGCTGCCACTGAATTTAAGACTGATTTCGCTCACAACAGATTTTAAATTTAACAGAGGGTCCACTACCATATTGTAATACAGCATACTGGATTTGGTCATGAGCGACTTAAAATTGAGCACCTGTACTTCCTGAAAATTTATACCTACCCAGGAAGCCATAGTTTTGTTGATGGACAGTATTTGCCCGTCGGGGCTGAATGAAACAAAGCCACATAACAGTTCATCATATAAAAAATCTTTCTTAAGATATCTGTTCATCGCCTTGTTCTTCATATCCTTATATTTTAAATGAATGATTTTATTGCTTTGATTACTGCTTTTGGATCGCTCAGGTGTGGACAGTGCCCGCTCGATGGCAACAGTACGACTTCATTACCAGTAGTATGCTGGTGAATATATTCAGCAATGTACTGCGATGTTAAGAAATCATCATTACACTGAATAGTCAGACTGGGTACATTTAAATAAAGAAGGTCGTGGCGGTTATCAGACATGAAAGTAACCCTTGCAAATTGCCTTGCAATACCAGGATCCATAGCGCAAAAACTTGCTGCCAGATCCTGGCCAAGTTCCGGTCTGTCCGGATTACCCATAATAGACGGAGCCACCATCTGAGACCAGCCCATATAGTTGCTGTCCATTACGTCCAATAATTCATCCAGATCATCACGGTCTATACCACCATCATATCCGGGCTCATTGATATAACGCGGAGAAGGACCAATAAAGACAATCTTTTTGAAGATTGATGGGTTTTGTTTCAGCGCCAGCAGTCCGATCATACTACTCACGGAATGACCTATGAAGATCACATTTTGTAACTCAAGTTCCTCGCAGATCTCAACTATATCCTTAGCATATCCCTCAAGACTACTATAACGCTCGCTGTCATACGCGCTGAGATCAGATTTGCCTGCACCTACATAATCAAACAGCACCACCCTGTAGTCTTTCTCAAAGGCTGGACTGACTGATCTCCAGGTATGCTGATCACAACCAAATCCGTGGCCAAACAATAGTGTTGTTGTTCCTTCACCTATAATTTTTACATTATTTCTGACAGAAATATTTAGGAAAGATGTTTCGCGCATAAGAGTCGTATTACGGTATGCCACAGAATGATGTGGTAACACAAATGACTATACCAATAGCGTGCCTACAATGTGTTTAAGTAAAGAAAAAGATCTTTAAACACATAAATTTACACTCATAGGTATAATATAGGATAATCTCTTTTTAAAAGGCCGGAACATTTCGCCGTTTTTGCTGTTCATTCTGGGTAATTATATTTAAATGAACAGTCAACTGCAAAATCTTTTAAAAGTTTCAACAGAAATTGATACGGGTGTACTTCACAGTGTGAAGCACTGCCTGGTTATCGCGCCGCATCCTGATGATGAATCGCTTGGCTGCGGGGCACTGATTGCCAATCTCAGAGATGCAGCTATTGCTGTTCATGTCATCTTTACCACCGATGGGAGCATGTCACATCCCAATTCAAGAAATACAACTTCTGCGGCCAGGTGTAAAATGCGTGAACAGGAAGCCATAAATGCACTCGAAATACTGGGCGTTGATGAGCGCAATATTACCTTTTTCAGGGGAAAAGACAGTGCGCTACCGGCGCAGGGAGAGAAAGGTTTCCAGGGTTTTGTAGCCCAAATGATAGGTATAATTGATCAGATCCAGCCAGAACTTGTTTTGGTTCCCTATGAGTTTGATCCGCACCGGGATCACCGTGCCAGCTGGCAGATCACTGTGGCTGCTCTGGAACAATATCCGGAGACAGAACTGTGGCAGTACCTGATCTGGCTGTATACATTAGGAAATGAAGTTGATGTAGAACCACTCACTAATATACCCGGAGGAATCCAATACCTGCCGGTGGGGAAGCAGAAAGACAAAAAGAAGATTGCCATTGCACAGCACCAATCTCAGCTGAGTCCTGATCTCTTTGATGATCCTGATGGCTTTGTGCTGCTGGACGATGTTTTGCAAACCTTTTACGGCGATAAAGAGTATTATATTAAACAGGCAAAATAATGACGGAAGAAACAAACATCAACAGGGCATATTTTGATGCCATGTACGAAAATTCAAACGATCCATGGAATTTTGCAGGCAGTGCTTATGAACAGGAGAAATACAGGCATACAATTGAGGCCCTGGAAGGTAAGTACTTTGCAAATGCCCTTGAAATTGGGTGTTCAATAGGTATCCTGACGGAACAAATTGCTCCCCATTGTTCATTTTTGCTGGGAGTAGATATCAGTGAAAAGCCAATAGCAATTGCACGTGAGCGGCTAAAAGACAGAAAAGGCATACAATTCGGAGTATTCGATATTCCAAGGGAGTATCCTGAAGGAAAATACGACCTGATCATGTTGAGTGAAGTGGCCTATTACCTGAGCAAGGAAGATCTGGAACTCACTAAAGAACTGATCTTTGATTCACTGAATGCTGGCGGTACGCTGTGCCTTGTAAACTACAGACCTCAGATTGAAGGCTGCGCATTTAACGGTGATGAGATCAGCCGGATCTTTACCGGTGATCCGGCCTATATCAATACCTTTCAGGATATAAAAGATAATTATAGGATTGACGTTATGGTGAAACCGTAAGCAAGTTTTCCAGTTGCTCCTCATACCGGCTGATCATGATCTCTACATTGAAAGAATTTTCAGCCTGTTTCCTGCATTGCTGACGATCTTTTGTGCTGGCTGCGGTAATTGCTGCAGCCAGCCCTGCAACATCTCCGGCACTGGTCAACTTACCGGTTTCAGCGTTGATCAGCTGCGTTAATGATCCCACTGCGAATCCGGCTATGGGAGTGCCACAAGCCAGAGACTCTGCAATGACCAGTCCGAAGGGCTCTTCCCAGGTTGGCGTAACAAGGGTTACACGGGCATTTCCGATTAAACTATTGAGTTCTACGTGGTTTTTCTGTCCCAAAAACGATATTGTATGATCAAGCAGGGGCTCAACAGAACTTTTGAAATACCGTTCATCTGCAATGGCACCGGCAATTTTTAGCGGTATACCTGCAAGTTTTGCAGCTTCAATAGCCAGGTGGGTACCTTTATCGGGGTGGATCCTGCCAAACCAGATTGCATATTCTCCTTCAGGCTGCTCGTAAAATTTCCAGTTATTCAGGTCAATTCCATTGTCGATCACGGTACATGCAGTAGTGTAGGGGCTCCAGTTTTCCGCATTTCTTGCAGACACCGTTGCATAGGTAATGCTGCCAGACCTGCTTTCCAGTTTAACCGCGTTTTTCAATTCAAAGAACGGGGGAGTATGGAGTACAGTCAGCATTGGGGTGTTCAGCATTCCGGCCATAGTTACGGGCACATAGTGCAGGCTGTTATTAAAAATCACATCCAGATCCATCGTATCAATATGTTGCATGAGATCCATATAGGCGTGATGTTCAGCCATATATTCCGAGGATAGATTCGGTTTTTTCTCCCTGAAGCCGGTCAGGTCGTCATAAGAGCTGTCGTCCAGAATAGGATAAACATTTAAAGCTGCATCAGATTTTGAAGAGGCAAATAAAGTGACCTGGTGCCCCCGTTCGGACAGGCGTTTACAAATATCGAAGGTAAATGCTTCCAGGCCGCCGCGAAAAGGACTTCTGATGGGGTGTTTGAGATGCGCTATGATGCCTATCTTCATGAGTATACAGTATATTCGTTATTTTCAGTTTTCACAGCAGTGGTGCCGGAAAATTGCTCAATTCCTTCATCGTTTTTTATCAGGAATCCGGCAGCATTCTGTAATGTTGCATCGGGGGCAGGCTGACGAAGGTAATAACTCAGGTCTCGGTGCCATCTTTCCAGATCTCCCGGTGACATTAAGCCTTTTGCGCCTACACATTTGGCAGACAGCTCCAGGACCTCAAGACATACGCTTTCAATAGTTAGCCGCGTTAAATTTGCGTAGGCGATCAGATGATTGTACTTATCAGGTTGATTTTTGTGGCTGTCAAATTCATTTCCGGAGTTGGTGATCCACAGTTGCCCTGTATGTACAGCCATAGCCATCTTGCCAATACGCATTTTCTGGAAAGGATCCTCGAGCCGGTTAAGTCCCCGAAGAAATGCCAACGTGTTATTGTACACAGCTTCTGCCATACCCAGCTGCACTGAGGCAAAACGGATCGCTCCTGCTAAGAAATAGGGTGCCTTCAGGTAGTCGCCGGGCATTCCCAGCAAAGCATCATTTTCAATTTCAATACCAGAGAAATCGATCGTATGGCTTACAGAAGCTTTCATTCCCATAGGTTTCCAGGAATTGTAGTCTATCCGTGGTTCATCTACGAGGACCATCGGTACAATTACCATCTGCCAGTCCGAACCATTGGATGGCCTGTCGGTTTTACCGCCTATCAGCGCATAATCCACCAGGCTGCTTCCGGAGCAGAACCCCTTTGCACCGTTTATTGTTACTGCATTTTCAGTCCGCTTAAAACTTATACCTATAGCGCCATCTGTATTCCAGACCCCAAATAATTTCTGATATTGTTCTACCTGGTTAAACCAGTAATTCCGCTGCTCTTCAGTTGCATATAAATGAATCAGGAACAGGGTGTTGATATGACCTTCATAAATACGTCCGACAGCTCCGTTACTTCTGCCTACATCCTTTAACAAATTCAGCAGTTCAGGCATATGGTCATCAGAAAAATCGAGTTCGTGCCCGGGCAATACAACACTCAATAAGCCGCTTTCCTTTAGTAAAACTATCTCATCAGCAGGCATTTCACCCGATTGCTCCGTTAATATCGCCAGCTGGCCAAGTTGCTGGTATAAAGTAGTATAATCTCTCATTAATTGTATAAATTAGGCAAGCTGTTTTGTGTACAGTAAATCTCTCAGATGTCCAATGGCAGTATCGATATGTACCACAGGGTGTCTTTCTTCCCATTTCTGTTCGCTCAGGTTCATTTCAGTTTCTTCCCACAAAGCGCCAAAGTAGCGTGCCGTAGTAATCTTGTTTTTCAGCCAGTCTTCCTCAAGGAATAATGATCTGGCAAGGACTCTTAAGCGTTTGGTATTTAATCTGTTTCCTGAGTTATAATCAATGAAAAGTTCACGCAGTAATTTCCTTGCATTAAACTTTATGATGAGCGATCCCATCGGTTCTACCAGCATCTTTTTTCCTTCCAGGTTCATTTTTGTCCATTCGTTCAGCTGTATGGAAAAACCAAAGTCAACCTTACCGCTCTCGCGGCTCGAGGTATAAACTTTTACCCATGGCGAACGTCTTATGCGTGCATCGATCCTGATCAGAGCTTTCCTGAAGTTTTCATCTTCGAGATACGGTAGGATGGGTAAACGTCCGGCTTTTTCGTATATACTGCATTTGACTGCCGTACTTGGCCCAAAACACTGGAAATGCCTTGGCCATGGATCAAACGCACAGGGGTCCAGCTGAGATTCCAGATGACTGACGAGGTAGCGGTATCCTACATCCTTAAGGTGAAATTTGCGGGAAGGGCTTTTACTGTATTCTGATATGATCCTGCCCCCAA
>Ga0308163_10002296_pt1 | contig 17902 bp, 12 predicted proteins | sample PhyTR1_FD_201037 | JGI IMG/M metagenome (GOLD analysis project Ga0308163, IMG submission 201037) | Phyllosphere microbial communities from UC Gill Tract Community Farm, Albany, California, United States - DLSLT.R1 | ecosystem: Host-associated > Plants > Phyllosphere > Unclassified | place: USA...
GGCCGGCAGCTCGACCTGGATCTTGAAGATCTGCCGATAGCGGTTTTCCGGGTCGACGATATTATTTTGCGACAGGCGGATGTTTTCGGTCGGGATCTTGCGGGTATCGCAGTACAACTTCACGAAGTACGCCGCGCACAGGGCCGACGAGGCCAGGAAGTAATCGAAGGGCCCCGGCGCCGAGCCGTCACCCTTGTAGCGGATGGGCTGGTCGGCGATGACCGTGAAGTCGTCGAACTTGGCTTCCAGGCGCAGCTTGTCGAGGAAGTTGACTTTGATTTCCATAGAGAATTCCAGTGGTGCTTGATAGGTTAGCCCGCCATTATCCGCTGTTTCAGCGGTGCAGCCTAGCAGCGGCCCGTTCCCGTCAACTGTGTCTGGAATGCAACAGCGGCCCGTGGGCGGGACCGGCGGCGGCCGCGTTCTGGCCTAATATCGATGCGCATTCGTCCTTCAAGCCCCACCGGAGTCCCTGTTTGAACCTGCACTTCCTGGAACAACGCTATGGCTCCGCACTGGCGGCGGCCGCGCACGGCGCCGTCGTGCTGGGCGGACTGCTCTTGTATGTCCTGACGACGCGCGCCGGCCGCCAGCGCCGCCATCCCTCCGCCGCATTCGCCTGGGTGCTGACGATCCTCATGCTGCCCTATCTCGCGCTCCCCCTGTTCCTGCTGTTCGGTACGCGCAAGCTCGCGAAGCCGGCATCGCTGCCCCTGCCCGCGCCGGCCGGCGACGATGCGGCGCCGCGCTGGGCCGGATCCCTGCTGGCCGGCCTGGGGCTGGCGCCGACGGCGTACAACGAGGCCGTGCGCTTCCACGCCGACGGCCAGGCGGCGCAGCATGCGCTGATGGAGATCATCGACGGCGCCCGCCAGCGCATCCTGCTGGCCACCTTCATCCTGGCGGACGACCTGGTCGGCAACGCCGTCGTCGCCGCGCTGGTGCGCCGTGCCGGCGCCGGCGTCGCGGTCTGCGTGCTGCTCGAACCCCTGTCCCGGCTACGCTGCAGCAAGGCGCAGCTCGACACGCTGCGGCGCGCCGGCGTCGCCGTGCGCTGGGCCAATGCGGGCCGGCGCGACCAGCTGGAAACCCGCCTGAACCTGCGTTACCACCGCAAGATGGTGATCTGCGACGAGGCCATTCTGTGGTGCGGCGGGCGCAATATTGCCGATGAATATTTCACCAGGGACGGCGCCGGCCCGCCCTGGCTGGACCTGAGCGTCGACGTGCGCGGCGCGCTGGCCCTGGACGTCGCCGCACTGTTCGAGCGCGACTGGCGCCAGGCCGGCGGTGCGCCCCTGTCGCCCGGGTCGGTGTCCCTGGCGCCGCGTACGCGTACAGGCGCAGGCATCCCGGCGCAGCTGGTCGCCAGCGGACCCGATTTCGCCGACGAGAACTACGATGGCCTGCTGCTCGCGGGCGCCTTCCAGGCCGGCCGGCGGATCGTCGCCGTGACGCCCTATTTCGTCCCCGACGATGCCTTGCTGGTCGCCTTGCGGATGGCGTGCCGGCGCGGCGTGCACATCACGCTGGTGCTGCCGGCGCGCTCGAACCACCGCCTGGCGGATTGGGCGCGCGGCCGCGCCCTGCGCGACCTGGCCGCGGCCGGCGCAGCGATTTTCCTGTATCCGGAAATGATCCATGCCAAGGCCGTCGTCATCGACGACGCCATCGCGCTGTGCGGCTCCGCCAACCTGGACAGCCGCAGCCTGTTCCTGAACTTCGAGATGATGATCGCCTTCTACGATGCACGGGAAATCGCCTGGCTGGCGCAATGGATACAGGCGCGCGCCGCCGAAGCGGCGCCCTACGGCGCGAGCGAGCCCTCGCTGCTGGTCGACCTTGCGGAAGGCGTCGTGCGGGTGGTCGGCTTCCAGTTGTAGGAAGCGTCCCATGGGCGCGCACGATTGACAGCGGTTTTTCCCACGCCGGCGCCGGGGAAATCAAAATAGGTTTATTATATAAAGGACAAGGTACCGAAAGAATGCCCAAGGTGGCGGCTACCCTGTCATTCATCACGGCGACCAGTCGGTTCCCGACGGCGGCCTCGCTTATCGATCCGGAAGAAAATAGTGTTTATGTCGTGTTGGAACAGCATCCGGATGGTGTCCTTCGTCACACGGCGGACGAGCATGTCCGCCACGCCTGCCGTGCTCCGTACTTCCCTCCCCTGGCCGCGCCGCGCCGCCGCCAACCATTACCAAGATACGTATGACATTTGATCAGGCAAGCGTCGCCGCGCTGATGCAGGGCGACCATCACGACCCGTTTTCCGTCCTCGGCATGCACAGGCGGGAAGGCGAACTGCTCGTGCGCGCGCTGTTGCCGGGCGCCGTCGCGGTCGAGCTGATCGAAACCAAAACCGGGCGCAAGCTGGCCAGCCTCGCGCCGGTCGATGGCAGCGCGGTGTTTGCCGCCGTGGTCCCGCGTCGCAAGAATCCGTTTCCCTACCGCCTGCGGGTCGACTGGGGCACGCAGCGCCAGGACATCGAGGATCCCTACCGCTTCGCGCCCATCCTGGGCGAGACGGACGTCTGGCTGCTGGCGGAAGGCACGCATTACCGCCCTTATGAAAAGCTCGGCGCCCATCCGCTGAGCATCGACGGCGTCGCCGGCGTCGCGTTCGCGGTATGGGCGCCGAATGCGCGGCGTGTCTCGGTGGTCGGGAACTTCAACAACTGGGATGGCCGGCGCCACCCGATGCGCGCGCGCGGCGCGGCCGGCGTATGGGAAATCTTCATTCCGGACCTGGTGCCCGGCGACCTGTACAAATTCGAAATCAAGACCCAAGCCGGCGAAGTGCTGCTGAAAGCCGATCCCTTCGCCTTCCGCGCCGAACTGCGGCCGCAGACCGCCTCGGTCGTCAATCCCTTGCCGGCGGTGTTTCCATCGTCGAGCACGCGCCAGACGGCCAACGGCCTGCATGCGCCGATCAGCATCTACGAGGTGCACCTGGGTTCATGGCGGCGGGTGCCGGAAGACGGCAACCGCTGGCTGAACTATCGCGAACTGGCGGCGCAGCTGATTCCGTATGCGAAGGACCTCGGCTTCACCCACATCGAGCTGATGCCGGTCAGCGAACATCCCTTCGACGGTTCATGGGGCTACCAGCCGGTGGGGATGTATGCGCCGACCTCGCGCTTTGGCACGCCGGAAGATTTCCGCTATTTCGTCGAAACCGCGCACGCCAGCGGCATCGGCGTGCTGCTGGACTGGGTGCCCGGGCATTTTCCTTCCGATGCGCACGGCCTGGCGCGTTTCGACGGCAGCCATCTGTACGAGCATGCCGACCCGCGCGAAGGCTTCCACCAGGACTGGAATACCCTGATCTATAACTATGGGCGCAAGGAAGTGCTCAATTACCTGGTCGGGAATGCGCTGTACTGGATCGAGCGTTTCGGCATCGACGGATTGCGCGTCGACGCGGTGGCCTCGATGCTCTACCGCGACTACAGCCGCAAGGAAGGCGAATGGATTCCCAACGCGTTCGGCGGCCGTGAAAACCTGGAAGCGATCGACTTCCTGCGCCGGGTGAACCAGATCGTCTGCGCCGAACGCGGCGAAGCCGTCATGATGGCGGAGGAATCGACCAGCTTCCCGAACGTCTCCCGTCCGCTGGAAATGGGCGGCCTGGGTTTCCACTACAAGTGGAACATGGGCTGGATGAACGACACCCTGCACTACATGCAGGAAGACCCGATCAACCGCCGCCACCATCACGACAAGATGACCTTCGGCCTGGTCTACGCCTTCACCGAGAACTTCGTGCTGCCGCTGTCGCACGACGAAGTGGTGCACGGCAAGGGTTCGCTGCTGCAGCGCATGCCCGGCGACGAATGGCAGCGCTTCGCCAACCTGCGCGCGTACTACGGCTTCATGTGGGGCCACCCGGGCAAGAAGCTCTTGTTCATGGGCGGCGAATTCGCCCAGGCGCGCGAATGGAACGTCGACCGCAGCCTCGACTGGCACCTGCTCGACCACCCCCTGCACCGGGGCGTGCAGATGCTGGTGCGCGACCTGAATGCCGCCATGCGGCGCTATCCGGCCTTGCACCAGCTCGATGTCGAGGCGCGCGGTTTCGCATGGATCACGCACGAAGACCGCGACAATTCGGTGTTCTCCTTCATCCGCAAGGGCCTGGATGGCGATGCGGTGCTGGTGGTCTCCAACTTCACGCCGGTGCCGCGCCACGCCTACCGCATCGGCGTGGACGCGCCGGGACGTTATATCGAAATCCTGAATACCGACGATGCGCGCTATGGCGGCAGCGGCCTGCACAACGGCGATCTGCAGGCCGAGCCGAGCGGCGCGCATGGCCGCGGCCACTCCCTGAGCCTGACCCTGCCGCCGCTGGGAACCATCATGCTGACGCTGGAGCGTGAAGCATGAGGGCGCCGGACGCACTCGGTGCAGGCGCAGCCTACCCGCTGGGCGCGCACTGGGACGGCCATGGCGTGAATCTGGCGCTGGCGGCGCCGCACGCGCACGCGGTGGAACTGTGCCTGTTCGATCCCGCGGGCCGCGAGGAAAGCGCGCGCCTGCGCATGCCGGCCTGCACGGATGGCGTCTGGCATGGCTACCTCGAAGGCGCCGGACCGGGCCTGGTGTACGGCTACCGCGTGACCGGACCGTACGCGCCGCAGGATGGCCATCGCTTCAACCCGAACAAGGTGCTGCTCGACCCCTATGCGCGCGCGCTGGTGGGCGACTACCTGGCGCAAGCGGGCTTCGAAGGCCATGCCGCCGATGCCCCGGGCCAGCCCGATACCTTCGACAATGCGGCGATCGCGCTCAAGGCGCAGGTGGTGCACGAAGCCTACGACTGGGGCGACGACGCGGCGCCGCGGGTGGCGCCCTGCGACACGGTCCTGTATGAGCTCCACGTCAAGGGCTTCACCAAATCGCACCCCGGGCTGCCGCAAGCGCTGCGCGGCAGCTACGCCGGTCTGGCGCAACCGCCGGTGCTGGATTACCTGCAGCGGCTCGGCGTCACTACCCTCAGTGTGCTGCCGGTGCATGCGCGCGCCGACGAACAGCGCCTGCAGCAACTGGGCCTGTCGAATTACTGGGGCTATTCGAGCATCGGCTTTTTCGCGCCCGAGCGCCGCTACTGGTCGGGCCAGCCGGGCAGCACGCCGGTGTCCGAGTTCCGCGACATGGTGAAGGCCCTGCACGCACGCGGCATCGAAGTCGTGCTCGACGTGGTCTATAACCACACGGCCGAAACCGACGAATTCGGCCCGACCCTGAGTTTTCGCGGCATCGACAACGCTCTGTATTACCACCTGCGCGCGGACGACCGCGCCCTGTACGAAAACTGGACCGGTTGCGGCAACTGCCTGAACCTGGCCGAGCCGCGCGTGCTGCAACTGGTGATGGATTCCCTGCGCTACTGGGTCGAGGAGATGCATGTCGACGGCTTCCGCTTCGACCTGGCGCCCGAACTGGCGCGCGACGCCCGCGGCTTTTCCAGCGCCGCCGCCTTCCTGGCCGCGCTGCGCCAGGACCCGGTACTGGCGCAGGTCAAGCTGATCGCCGAGCCCTGGGACATCGGCCCCGGCGGCTACCGCCTCGGCCAGTTCCCGCCCGGCTGGCTCGAATGGAACGACAAGTACCGCGACACCATGCGCGCCTTCTGGCTGCGGCCCGAAGAACGGCCCGGCGCCCTGGGCGAATTCGCGCGCCGCTTCGCCGGCTCCAGCGACGTGTTCGAACACGATAGGCGCCTGCCCACTGCCAGCGTCAACTTCATCAGCGCCCACGACGGTTTCACCCTGCGCGACCTGGTGAGCTACGACGGCAAGCACAACGAGGCCAACGGCGAGCAGAACCGCGACGGCCATGCGCATAACCTCAGCTGGAATTGCGGCGTCGAAGGCGCCACCGACGACGGCGCGGTGCGGCAACTGCGGGCGCGCCTGCAGCGCGCGCTGGCGGCGACGCTGTTCTTTTCGCAGGGCACGCCGATGCTGCTGGCGGGCGACGACATCGGCCATACCCAGCAGGGCAATAACAACGCGTATTGCCAGGACAATGCCCTGTCCTGGCTGGACTGGGAAGGCGCCGACCACGCGCTGGCCGGCTTCATCGGCAGCCTGGCCGCCTTGCGCAAGCGGTATCGCGCGCTGCGCCGCCCAGGCTGGTACAGCGGCGCGCCACAGGCCGACGGCCACCCCGACATCAGCTGGCTCAAGATGGACGGCGCAGCGATGGACGACGCGGCCTGGAACGACGGCCGCCGCTGCATCGGCATCCGCATGAGCGCGCAGGCCAGGGAGCGGGCCGGTGACGAGACCTGCCTGCTGCTGGTGAATGCGCAGCCGCAGGCGGTCGATTTCACGCTGCCCGCGGGCGGCTGGCGCACGCTGCTGAACAGCGCCTTCCCCGAACTGCCGCCGCACGCGGCCGGCGCCACGGTGGAAGTGCCGGCGCATGCGCTGCTGCTGCTGGTGCTGCCATGGGAATGACCGCCGCAATCGTGAGCGCATTAACTGAACGATCAATCATAAAAACTGTGGAGGCAATATGAAAGAGGTCATCCAACGGCAGCCGGAACGACGCAAGAACCAGCTCAGCCACCGCCTGCCGGAGCGCGCCGTCGCGCTGGTGCTGGCCGGCGGCCGCGGTTCGCGCCTGCAGCAACTGACGGACAAGCGCGCCAAGCCGGCGGTCTACTTCGGCGGCAAGTTCCGCATCATCGATTTCGTTTTATCCAACTGCATCAATTCGGGTTTTCGCCGGATCGGCGTGGTCACCCAGTACAAATCGCACTCCCTGCTGCGCCACCTGCAGCGCGGCTGGAGCTTCCTGCGCGGCGACCAGAACGAATTCATCGACCTGCTGCCGGCCCAGCAGCGCGTGAATGAAGACCACTGGTATCGCGGCACCGCGGATGCGGTGTTCCAGAACATCGACATCCTGAGTTCGTATAATCCGGACTATGTGGTCGTGCTTGCCGGCGACCATATCTACAAGATGGATTATTCGCTGATGCTGCAGGATCACGTGGCCACGGGCGCCAGCTGCACCGTCGGCTGCATCGACGTTCCCAAGTCCGAGGCCTCGGCCTTCGGCGTGATGGCGGTCGATGCGCAGCGCAAGATCACCGACTTCGTCGAGAAGCCGCTCGACCCGCCCACCATTCCCGGCCGGCCGGACACCACGCTGGCCAGCATGGGCATCTACATCTTCAATGCCGACTACCTGTACCGTCTGCTCGAGGAAGACGTCGCCAACCCGGCGTCCAGCCACGACTTCGGCAAGGACATCATCCCGCGCGTGGTGGCCGAAGGCGGCGCGGTGGCGCACCCCTTCAGCATGTCCTGCATCCCGACCGGCGACGGCGTGCCGGCCTACTGGCGCGACGTCGGCACGGTCGACGCCTTCTGGTCGGCCAACCTCGACCTGGCCTCGATTTCGCCGGAACTGAATATCTACGACGCCGAGTGGCCGATCTGGACCCACCAGGAACAGCTGCCGCCCGCCAAGTTCGTCCACGACAGCGCCGGCCAGTCCGGCATGGCGGTGAACGTGCTGGTATCCGGCGGCTGCATCGTGTCCGGTTCGCACGTCGCGCTCTCGGTACTGTTCTCGAATGTCCGGGTACACTCCTTCTGCCACATCGACCAGGCCGTGATCCTGCCGCATTCCGAAATCGGCCAGAACTGCCGCCTGACCAAGGTGGTCATCGACCGCGGCTGCAAGATCCCGCCCGGCACCGTCATCGGCGAGGACGCCGAACTCGATGCGCAACGCTTCTACCGCAGCGACAGCGGCGTGGTGCTGGTGACGAGCGACATGCTGAAAAAACTCTGAGCACGACATGATGATGCGCGTCCTACACGTTTGTACCGAAATCTATCCACTGCTGAAGACCGGCGGCCTGGCCGACGTCGCCGGCGCCCTGCCGGCCGCGCAAGCCAGGTCGGGCTGCGATGCGCGCGTGCTGGTGCCGGGCTTCCCGGCCCTGCGCGCCGGCATCCTCGAACAAACGCCGGTCACCGAGCTGGCGCCCGCCTTCGGCGCCGGCGCGATCCGGCTCTACCGCGGCGTGCTGCCCGACAGCGGCGTCACGGCCTATGTGATCGACGCGCCGGACCTGTACGACCGGCCGGGCAACCCGTATGCCGATGCCGAGAACCAGGCCTATCCCGACAACTACCAGCGCTTCGCCCTGCTGGGCTGGATCGCGGCGCGCCTGGCCGAGGGGCTCGATCCGGCCTGGCAGCCCCAGGTCGTGCATGCCCACGACTGGCATGCCGGGCTGGCGCCGGCCTACCTGAAGGCCTTCGAGCAGGCGCACGGGCGCAAACTGGCCGGCAGCGTGCAAACGGTCCACAACCTGGCCTACCAGGGCAACTTCCCCGGCCATGTGTTCGGCTTCCTGCGCCTGCCGGCGCATTTCTTCGATGTCAACGGCATCGAATTCCACGGCCAGTGTTCCTTCCTGAAGGCCGGCCTGTACTTCGCCGACAAGATCACCACCGTCAGCCCGAGCTATGCGCGCGAGATCCAGGACAGCGAACAGGGCTGCGGCCTGGACGGCCTGCTGCGCAGCCGTGCGCACGACCTGTCGGGCATCCTGAACGGGGTCGACGACGCGGTCTGGAATCCGCAGACCGATCCCTTGATCGCGGCGCATTACGATGTGCGCGACGTCGCCGGCAAGCTGGCCTGCAAGACGGCGCTGCAGCAGGAAGCCGGCCTGGCGATCCAGGACGAGGCGCCGCTGTTCTGCGTCGTCAGCCGCCTGACCGAGCAGAAGGGACTGCACCTGGTGCTGGCCGCCCTGCCGTCGATCGTGCAGCGCGGCGGGCAGATCATGGTGCTGGGCAGCGGCGACGCCATGCTCGAAAACGCATTCCGCGCCGCCGCGGCCGCCCATCCGGACGCGGTGGCGGTGCGCATCGGCTACGACGAGCAACTGGCGCACCGGCTCATCGCCGCCGCCGACGTGATCCTGGTGCCTTCGCGCTTCGAGCCCTGCGGACTGACCCAGTTGTACGGGCTGAAATACGGCACCCTGCCGCTGGTGCGCAGGGTCGGCGGGCTGGCCGATACGGTGGCCGACAGCGCGCTCGAAAACCTGGACGACGAAACGGCGACCGGCTTCGTGTTCGAGACCTTCGACGATGCCGGCATCGACGCCGCCCTGCGCCGCGCCTTCGCGCTGTACCGCCGCGACGCCGACTGGACGCTGGTGCAGGAACGCGGCATGCGCCAGCAATTCGGCTGGGACGAAGCCGCCGCAAGCTATCTCATGCTGTACCGGCAGATCGCTCCATGATGCCTACCCGGGCGCCGCGCGCGCCCTTTTACAGAACCCGCAATGACGACACCCGGTGTCGACGCTAACCCATACCTTGAACGCCAACGCAATGAATCTTACCGACCTCAATCAAGACGATCCGTCCAGCGACGTCGCCAACCTCAAGCGTTCAATCGCCAACAAACTCGTGTACACGATGGGCAAGGACGCCGCCACGGCGCAGCCGCGCGACTGGCTGCACGCCACCGCCCTGGCGGTGCGCGACCAGCTGGTGGAACGCCGCATGAAGACCGAGCAGGCGCAATCCCGGCAGGACGCCAAGCGCGTGTATTACATGTCGATCGAATTCCTGATCGGACGCACCTTCACGAACGCCCTGCTGGCGCTGGACATCCATGACGATGTGCGCCAGGCGCTGGCCGAACTGGGCGTCGATGCCGAGCAGCTGCCCGACCTGGAGCCGGACGCCGCCCTCGGCAACGGCGGCCTGGGCCGCCTGGCAGCCTGCTTCCTCGACTCGATGGCGACGCTCGGCCTCGCCGGCGTCGGCTACGGCATCCGCTACGACTACGGCATGTTCAAGCAGCAGATCGTCGACGGCAACCAGGTGGAAACGCCGGATTACTGGCTGGCCGGCGGCAACCCCTGGGAATTCGCCCGCCCGGAGCTGCAATACCGGGTGCGCTTCGGCGGCCGCGTCGAACAGGATGGCGACAGATTCTCCTGGGTCGATACCCACGACGTGATGGCGATGGCCTACGACACCATCGTGCCGGGCTATGCCACCGACGCCACCAATACGCTGCGGCTGTGGTCGGCCAGGGCCGACCAGGAATTCAACCTGTCGGCCTTCAACCAGGGCAACTACGTCGGCGCGGTGGAAGAAAAGAACGCGTCCGAAAACGTGTCGCGGGTGTTGTACCCGGACGATTCGACGCTGGCCGGGCGCGAGCTGCGCGTGCGCCAGGAGTATTTCTTCTGCGCGGCCAGCCTGCAGGACATCGTGCAGCGCTTCCTCGAAAAGCACGACGATTTCGACCAGCTGCCAGGGCACGTCGCCATCCACCTCAACGATACCCATCCGGTGCTGGCGGTGCCCGAACTGATGCGCATCCTGATCGACGAGCACCAGCTGGCCTTCCCGCGCGCCTGGGCAATCACGCAGAAGGTGTTTTCGTATACGAACCACACCCTGATGCAGGAAGCGCTGGAAACCTGGCCGGTCGACATGCTGGGCCGCATCCTGCCGCGCCACCTGCAGCTGATCTTCGACATCAACAAGACCTTCATCGACAGCATCACCGCCGAATTCGGCGCCGATACCGAGTTGATGCGGCGCGTGTCGCTGATCGACGAGAATGGCGAGCGCCGCGTGCGCATGGGCTTCCTGGCGGTGGTGGCCAGCCACAAGGTGAACGGCGTGTCGGCGCTGCACTCGGACCTGATGAAGCAGTCGATCTTCGCCGACTTCGCCAGGCTGTACCCGGACCGCTTCAATAACAAGACCAACGGCATCACGCCGCGGCGCTGGCTGTCGCAGGCCAACCCGGCCCTGTCGGCGCTGATCGACGAGCGCATTGGACGCGACTGGCGGCGCCACCTCGAGCAATTGTCGGCGCTGCGCCAGAGCGCCGACGACCCCGTGTTCGCCCTGCACTTCCGCGCCGCCAAGCTGGTGAACAAGCAGCGCCTGGCCAAGTGGGTGGCGGAGAACCTGGGCTTGAGCATCGATCCGGCCTCGCTGTTCGACGTGCAGGTCAAGCGCATCCATGAATACAAGCGCCAGCTGCTCAATGTGCTGCATGTGATCACGCGCTACAACCGCATCGTCGCCAATCCCGACGCCGGCTGGGTGCCGCGCACCGTCATATTCGCCGGCAAGGCGGCGTCGGCCTATCACATGGCCAAGCAGATCATCAAGCTGATCAACGACGTCGCCACCACCATCAACAATGACCCGCGCGTGGGCGACAGGCTGAAAGTCGTGTTCATCCCGAACTACAGCGTCAGCCTGGCGGAAATCATCATGCCGGCGGCCGACCTGTCGGAGCAGATTTCCACGGCCGGCACCGAAGCCTCGGGCACCGGCAACATGAAATTCGCCCTGAACGGCGCGCTGACCATCGGCACCCTCGACGGCGCCAACGTGGAGATGCGCCACAGCGTGGGCGCGGAGAATTTCTTCATCTTCGGAAACACGACCGAGGAAGTCGAGGCCCTGCGCGCCGGCGGCTACCAGCCGGGCCGGATCGTCGAGGAGAATGCCGAACTGCGCCAGGCGCTGGAACAGATCCGCGACGGCGCCTTTGCGCCGGACGACAAGGGACGCTTCCAGGGTATCTACGACGCGCTGGTCACCTGGGGCGACCATTATCTGCTGCTGGCCGACTACGCCAGCTACATCGCCACCCAGGACGAGGTCGACGCGCTCTACCGCCAGCCCGACGCCTGGACCCGCAAGGCCATCCTGAACGTGGCCGGCATGGGCGGCTTCTCGTCGGACCGCGCCATCGGCGAGTATGCCGACCAGATCTGGGAGGCGCAGCCGATCGAGCTGGCCCTGCCGGACGCGCGCCGCGGCGTCGACCGCCGCGCGCGCGAAGACCAGGCGCGGCGCAATACCTCCGCCTGATCGTTCATGCCGCCTTCGCGGCGCCGAACCAGGCGCCGTAGGGCGGCAAGCGGATATGTGCGCCGGCGCGCTGGCCGGGCAGGCCGTGGCCATCCACGTCTAGCGCATCGGCAGCCTCGGGCCATTCGAACGCCACCGGCGCGTCCGACAGGTTGAAGGCGGCCAGCATGGCCGGCGCGCCATCCGCATCGCCACCTGCATCGCTACCCGCGCCGCGGCGCAGCGCCAGCACCGGCTCCGGCGCATCGAAGAAAGCGATGTCGCCGCGCCTGAGCTGCGGCTGGCCGCGCCGCCAGGCGATGAAGCGGCGCGCGAAGTTCAGCGGCGACTCCGGATCCTGTTCCTGCGCGGACGCGGCCACGGCCAGGTGCGGCGCCGCCACCGGCAGCCAGGGCCTGCCCTCCGTGAAACCCGCATTCGGCGCGTCCTGCGTCCACGGCATCGGCGTGCGGCAGCCGTCGCGGCCCTTGAACTCGGGCCAGAACGCGATCCCGAACGGATCCTGCAGCAGCTCGAACGGCACTTCCGCCTCCACCAGCGCCAGTTCGTCGCCCTGGTACAGGCAGGGCGTGCCCTTGAGCGAAAGCTGCATCGCCAGCACCAGCCTGGCCAGTGCGGGCGGCGCATCCTTGCCGCCCCAGCGCGTCATCACGCGCACGCTGTCGTGGTTCCCTACCGGCCAGGAGGCCCAGCCGCCGCGCACGCGCGCCTCGAACTCCTCGACCTGGGTGCGGATGTGCGCGGCGCTGAAGTCCGGCGTCAGCAGGTTGAAGCTGTAGGCCATGTGCAGCTTGTCGCCGCCCGAGGTGTAGTCGGCCATGACGGCCAGCGCGTCGTCCGCGCCGACCTCGCCGATCGAGACCGCGCCGTATTCGTCGAGCAGCGCGCGGATCTTGCGCAGGAAGTCGATGTTTTCCGGCTGGGTCTTGTCGTACAGGTGGGCCTGCATGCCGTAGGGATTGACGTCCGTGGCCATCATGTTGTCGGCCCTGGTCGCCGGCGGATTGCTGCGCAGCTGGCGGTCGTGGAAATGGTAGTTGCAGGCGTCCATGCGCACGCCGTCGACGCCGCGCTCGAGCCAGAACCGCAGCGCGTCGAGCTGGGCCTGCTGGACCTGGAGCGCATGGAAATTCAGGTCCGGCTGGCTGGTCAGGAAGTTGTGCAGGTAATACTGGCGCCGGCGCGTGTCCCACTGCCACGCGGAGCCGCCGAATATCGACAGCCAGTTGTTGGGCGGGTTGCCGTCGGCGAGCGGATCGGCCCACACATACCAGTCGGCCTTCGGGTTGTCGCGGCTGGCGCGGCTCTCGATGAACCAGGGGTGGGCGTCGGCGGTGTGCGACATCACCTGGTCGATCATGATCTTCAGCCCCAGCTCGTGGGCTTTCCCGACCAGCGCATCGAAATCGGCCAGGCTGCCGAACAGCGGATCGACGTCGCAGTAGTCCGCGATGTCGTAGCCGAAGTCCTTCATCGGCGACTTGAAGAAGGGAGACAGCCAGACGATGTCCACGCCCAGGCTGGCGATGTAGTCGAGCTTTGCCGTGATGCCCGGCAGGTCGCCGACGCCGTCGCCGTCGGTGTCGAGGTAGCTTCGCGGATAGACCTGGTAGATGATGGCTTCGCGCCACCAGGGGAAGGTGTCGTTGGGTGGCACGGTGGTCATGGGTCGCCGTTCAGGATGGTGATAAAAAAATTATAAGGGATCGGGCGTGGCGGCGGGCAGGAACCAGTTCATCGCCACCGCGCAGATGCCGCCGGTCGCCACGCCCGATTCCAGCACGTGGCGCAGCGCCGCCGGCATATGGGCCAGGAATTCCGGCACCTGCGACACCCCCAGCCCGAGCGCCAGCGAGACCGCGATGATCAGCAGCGCGCGCCGGTCGAGGTGTACGCCGGCCAGGATATTGATGCCGGCCGCGGCCACCGCGCCGAACATGACCATGGCGCCGCCGCCCAGCACCGGCTCCGGCACCGCCTGGATCACGCCGGCCACGCCGGGGAACAGGCCGAGCAGCACCAGGAACAGCGCGATCCACATGCCCACGTGGCGGCTGGCGATGCCGGTGAGCTGGATCACGCCGTTGTTCTGCGCGAAGATCGAGCTGGGGAAGGTGTTCAGCACGCCCGCCAGCAGGGAGTTGGCGCCGTTGACCAGCACCCCGCCCTTGATGCGCCGCATCCATACCGGGCCTTCGACCGGCTCGCGCGAGATCTTGCTGGTGGCGGTGACGTCGCCGATGGCTTCCAGCGAGGTCACCAGGTAGATCACCAGCATGGGCACGAACAGGCCCCAGGAAAAGCTGATCCCGAAACGCAGGGGCCGGGGCATCTGGAACCACGCGGCTTCATGCATGCCGGTGAAATCGAGCCGGCCCAGCGCGCCGGCCACGGCGTAGCCGGCCAGCAGCGCGATGATGATGGCGCTGCTGCGCAGCCACACCACCGGAATCCGGTTCAGGATCACGATTATCGCCAGCACCATGCCCGACAGGAGCAGGTTCTCGGCATTCGCGAAGGTCCCGTTCGACATCGCCGCGAAGCCGCCGCCCATGCTGACCAGGCCGACCTTGATCAGCGTGAGGCCGATCATGAGCACCACGATGCCGGTGACCAGCGGCGTGATCATGCGCCTGACGAACGGCAGGATGCGCGACACGCCCATTTCCACGAAGGAGCCGGCCACCACCACGCCGAAGATCGCCGCCATCACCGCCTCGACCGGCGTGCCCTGCTTGACCATCAGGCTGCCGCCAGCGATGAGCGGGCCGACGAAGTTGAAGCTGGTGCCCTGCACGATCAGGAGGCCCGCGCCGAACGGCCCGAAGCGCCGGCACTGGACGAAGGTGGCGATGCCGGAGACGACCAGCGACATCGAGACGATCAGGTTGGTGTCGCGCGCCGGCACGCCCAGCGCCTGGCAGATCAGCAGCCCCGGCGTGACGATGGGCACGATGATCGCCAGCAGGTGCTGCAGGGCCGCGAGGATGGCGACCGCGGGGCGCGGGCGGTCCTCCAGGCCGAGTACCAGTTCCGGATCGCGCGGGGGTGGAGAAGACGGGTGCTGGGAGGTCATCGCTGGCGTCGAGAGGTAAATGCGCGATTCTACAGGGGCGCGCGGCCGGCTTGCGCCCGCCTGTTCAATACTTCCGGCCTTGCTGCGACTGCTGGCCTAGCCCGGCAACTGCGTCGCCACTTCGGGCGCCAGGCGGTTGATGACGCTGTAGTTCACGCCCGTCCACCATTCGGACCCGGGCCCCACCAGGGACTGCTCGGAGGCGGCGATCGCGACGTGGTCCGCGCTTACCAAGTAATCCTCGACATCGTTCAGCGAGGCGAAGGACAGCACCGAGACCGCATCGATCCTGCTGCCCTCCGGGTCCTTCTGGGTCGAGCCGATGTTGTGCAGCTGCGCGTAGCGGCGCACGAATTCGCGCGTGGCGGCCTTGGCCAGCACCAGCGGCGCGTGTTCGGCCAGCAGGCGGTGCTGGAATTCCTCGCGCGACAGGCCGGGCCGGCGCATGTGGATCATCACCAGGCTGACCGGATCGCGATGGCGCTCGCTCGGGACCAGGATGTACTCGCGCGTGATCTCGCGCGTCACCATGCGGAAGGCCACCTGCTCGTCGGCCACGATGCGCCTGGCAAACTTGTCCTGCTCGAGCGTGCCGTCGATGTCCGCTTCCTCGGCGTAGGCGATGTAGGCGAAGCCGTCCCATTGCGGGCGTTGGTAGGCCGGCACGTGCTTCTCCGGGTCCGCGGGCAGGCGCCCGTCGTCGCCGACCATCGCGCGGTAGGGCGGCGGGAAAGCCGAGGACGGGCCGGACGCGAGGCGGTGCACCTGGTCGTAGCGCAGCACCAGGCTTGACGAGCTGCCCGGCTCGTCCCAGGCGAACTTGGGTCCGTGCACCTTGCGCCAGTACTCGTCCCAGTGCTCGAAGGCCAGGTTCGGATCGCCCTCCAGCGCCAGCGCGTGCGGGCGCAGATTGGGGAAATGCACCTCGTGCCCGTGCCGGCTCCTGGAGGCGCCGCCGTCCTGCGGGCGTTCCCCGCGCGCGGTGGCGTCGACGCGGCTGACGAAGGTCGGGGTCACGATCAGGGGCTTGCCGCTCGCCCTTCGGGTGGCGCCCAGCGGCGGGCGGTGCAGGTTGTCGGCGCGGTCGAAGTCGGTGCTCATGGTGGTCCTCGCGTGGGCTGTCGGTCCCCCGACCTTACACACCCGGGTGGCGCGACTCGGTTCGCCACCTCACCGATGCGTCCCTGCCGTGCAGCATGGGGCCGTCGGGCGCGCGGCCGGCGGATTGCCTTATAATCGGCACATGCACACCTTCGTCAAACGGCAAGTGGCCTGGATCTGGATCGCCCTCCTGGGCGTCCTGTTCAGTGCATTGGCGCCGACGATCTCGCATGCGATGGCGGCTTCACAGACTGCCTTGCAAGCCAGCCAGACCGTGCAGGTCTGCACCGCCGAAGGCGTGGTCAGCCTCGCCGTCGACCGGGCGCAGCCCGGCAAACCGGCCGTGCCGGCGCCGGACCATATCTTCAAGCATTGCCCCTGCTGCGCGGCCCATGGGGGCGCGCCAGCCCTGCCGTCCGCGCCGCGATTCCTTTTCCCGCTCATCCGCCAGGCTACCGCCTATCCGGCGCTGTTCTACCGCTCGGCCGCGCCGCTGTTCGCCTGGCGCGCGGCCAATCCGCGCGCGCCTCCCGCCACTGCCTGATCCGGCCCGACCGGCCGGCACGCCGCCATCGCGCCCGCGGGTGCGACGCGGCTTTCCCTCGCCCGGCAAGCCATCGGGCAGCACCTGCGCCGTGACTGGGTCGCAGGCACACGCCAACAAGGAACAGACATGACGATTTCCCCATCGCGCCGCATGGCCCTGGCAACGGCGGGTGCCGCCCTCCTGCTCGGCATGGCCGGCTGCGAGCGCCCCACGAAACAGATTTTCAACGGCATCGACATCAGCGGCGCCGACTACGGCCGCGAGCTGCGCCTGCCCGACATCGACGGCCGCGAACGCACCCTCGCCGACTTCAAGGGCAAGGCCGTGATGGTGTTCTTCGGCTTCACCCAGTGCCCCGACGTGTGCCCGACGGCGCTGGCGCGCGCCGTCGAGGTCAAGCGCCTGCTCGGCGCCGACGGCGAGCGCCTGCAGGTGGTGTTCGTCACCGTCGACCCCGAGCGCGACACGCCCGAGGTGCTGAAGGCCTACCTGGCGGCCTTCGATCCGGGCTTCATCGCCCTGCGCGGCAACCCGGAACGCCTGGCCGCCACCGCGCGCGACCTGAAGATCTTCTACCAGAAAGTCCCGACCGGCGACTCGTACAGCATGGACCATTCCGCCATCAGCTACGTGTTCGACGCCCAGGGCCGGCTGCGCCTGGCGCTGTCGCACAACCAGAGCGCGCGCGCCTATGCCGACGATGTGCGCAAGATCCTGCAATCCGCCTGAATCCACCAACGAGGAGAACACCATGCATGCACTCATCCGCACCACGATCTACGCTAGCGCCCTGTCCACCGCCCTGCTGGCCGGCGCCGTCCAGGCCCAGGTCGCCGTCAAGGACGCCTGGATCCGCGCCACCGTGCCGGCCCAGAAAGCCACCGGCGCCTTCATGCAGCTGCAGGCCGCCGCCGACAGCAAGCTGGTCGCGGTAAGCTCGCCCATCGCCCGCGTCGTCGAAGTCCACGAGATGGCGATGCAGAACGATGTCATGCGCATGCGCCAGGTCCCTGCCCTGGCGCTGCCGGCCGGCCGGCCGGTCGACCTGAAGCCGGGCGGCTACCACCTGATGCTGCTGGACCTGAAGCGCCCGGCCAAGGAAGGCGAGACCGTCCCGCTGTCGCTGGTGGTGGAAGGCAAGGACGGCCGCCGCCAGACCGTCGAGACCTCGGCCGTGGTGCGCGGCCTGGCGGCGGGCGCGCCGGCGGCGCAGGGCGCGAAGCACTGAACCCCGTGGCGCCGCAGGCGCGCACCGGCCCATGCCATGCACGGGCGCGG
>Ga0308163_10002299_pt1 | contig 17863 bp, 20 predicted proteins | sample PhyTR1_FD_201037 | JGI IMG/M metagenome (GOLD analysis project Ga0308163, IMG submission 201037) | Phyllosphere microbial communities from UC Gill Tract Community Farm, Albany, California, United States - DLSLT.R1 | ecosystem: Host-associated > Plants > Phyllosphere > Unclassified | place: USA...
TCGCAATTCTCCGGTCTGATCAACTCCGACTACAAAGACGTGTTCAGTTTCGGCCTGTTGGTACTGATCCTGATTTTCCGTCCCCAAGGCCTGCTGGGTCGCCCACTCGTGGCGAAGGTATAACTATGTCTGCTCCTACAAAACCCATCGATTTCAAACAAAGCCTGATCGACGCCGTCATTGCCGGATTCCTTGCATTGATCGTCTTCGGCCCGATTGTCGGCGTCGTGCTTGACGGTTATGGCTTCAACCTCGAACCGACCCGCGTGGCTATTCTGGTCGGTGTTGTCATGGTTGGTCGCCTGCTGTTGAGCCTGTTCATGCAAACGCCCAAGGGCCTGGTCATCGCGCAAAGCTTCGAAAGCTCAAGCTCTGGTGTGCATGTGCTGCCACCGGATTACAAGTCGCGGCTGCGTTTCATCATTCCGGCGATGATTGTCATTGCCCTGATCTTTCCGGTGTTTGCCGACAAGTACGTGCTGACGGTGGTCATCCTCGGGCTGATCTACGTGTTGCTGGGCCTTGGCCTGAACATCGTGGTGGGCCTGGCCGGTCTGCTTGACCTCGGTTACGTCGCGTTTTACGCCATCGGTGCTTATGGCCTGGCGCTGGGGTATCAGTATCTGGGCCTCGGTTTCTGGTCGGCGTTGCCGTTGGCGGCCATTGCGGCGGCGCTGGCCGGTTGCATACTTGGCTTTCCGGTATTGCGCATGCACGGGGACTATCTGGCGATTGTGACCCTGGGCTTCGGTGAGATCATTCGGCTGGTGCTGAACAACTGGCTGTCGTTCACCGGTGGGCCTAACGGTGTGGCAGTTCCTTCGCCCACTTTCTTTGGCCTGGAGTTCGGGCGTCGTGCCAAAGATGGCGGCGTGCCGATTCATGAATATTTCGGCTTCGAATACAACCCGGACCTGAAATTCATCTTCATCTACGCGGTGCTGTTTCTGGTGGTGCTGGCGGTGCTGTACATCAAGCATCGTCTGACTCGCATGCCTGTCGGTCGCGCCTGGGAAGCGCTGCGCGAAGACGAAATCGCCTGCCGCGCCATGGGCCTGAACCATGTGCTGGTCAAACTTTCGGCGTTCACCATCGGGGCATCCACGGCGGGGTTGGCGGGCGTGTTCTTCGCCAGCTACCAAGGTTTCATCAACCCGACATCCTTCACCTTCTTCGAATCGGCCTTGATCCTGGCCATTGTCGTATTGGGCGGCATGGGCTCGACCGTGGGCGTGGTTATCGCGGCGTTCGTGTTGACCGTTGCGCCTGAGCTGCTGCGCGGTTTTGCCGAGTACCGCGTGTTGCTGTTCGGGATCCTCATGGTCTTGATGATGATCTGGCGGCCGCGTGGGTTGATCCGGATCAGCCGCACCGGTGTGCGCCCTCGCAAAGGCGTTCTGCCACAAGCGGAGGGCGTGCGATGAGCAACGACATCATCCTTTCCGTTGAGCACCTGATGATGCACTTTGGCGGTATCAAGGCCCTCAGCGACGTCAGCATTCAGGTGCGGCGTAACTCGATCTTTGCCCTGATTGGCCCTAACGGCGCCGGCAAGACCACGGTGTTCAACTGCCTGACCGGTTTCTACAAAGCCACTGGCGGACGTATCGAACTGCACACCCGTGGCCAGACCACCAACGTGATCAAGCTGCTGGGTGAGCCATTCAAAGGCACCGACTTTGTTTCGCCGAAAAGCTTCCTCAGCCGCGTCTACTACAAGATGTTCGGCGGCACCCATCTGGTGAACCGGGCCGGGCTGGCGCGGACCTTCCAGAACATTCGCCTGTTCAAGGAAATGTCGGTGCTGGAAAACCTGCTGGTTGCTCAGCACATGTGGGTCAACCGCAGCATGCTGGCGGGCATCCTCAACACCAAGGGCTATCGCGAAGCCGAAGAGATGGCCATCAACACGGCCTTCTACTGGCTCGAAGTGGTGGACCTGGTGGATTGTGCCAACCGCCTGGCGGGCGAGCTTTCCTACGGCCAGCAGCGTCGTCTGGAAATCGCCCGGGCCATGTGCACCCGGCCGCAGGTGATCTGTCTTGACGAGCCGGCCGCGGGCCTCAACCCTCAGGAAACCGAAGCGCTGAGCGGCATGATCCGCCTGCTGCGCGATGAACATGACATGACCATCGTGCTGATCGAGCACGACATGGGCATGGTCATGGGGATTTCCGACGATATTGTGGTGCTCGACCACGGCAACGTGATTGCTGCCGGCGGGCCAGAACAGATCCGTAACGATCCGAAAGTGATCGCGGCGTATCTGGGCGCTGATGAAGAGGAGTTGGTATGAGTAAGCCGATCCTCGAAATGAAAGAGATCGATGTGTATTACGGGCCTATTCAGGCCCTGAAGAAAGTCTCGCTGCACATCAATGAAGGCGAAACCGTCAGCCTGATCGGCTCCAACGGCGCGGGCAAGTCCACGTTGCTGATGTCGATTTTCGGCCAGCCACGGGCGGCCAGTGGGCAGATCATTTATCAGGGCACCGACATCACCCAGAAGTCGTCGCACTATATTGCGTCCAACGGCATCGCGCAGTCGCCGGAAGGACGCCGGGTATTCCCCGACATGTCGGTCGAAGAAAACCTGCTGATGGGCACCATCCCGATTGGCGACAAGCATTCGGCTGAAGACATGCAGCGCATGTTCGAACTGTTCCCGCGCCTCAAGGAGCGTCGTAACCAGCGCGCCATGACCATGTCCGGCGGCGAGCAGCAAATGCTCGCCATTGCCCGTGCATTGATGAGCCGTCCAAAGCTGCTGCTGCTCGATGAGCCAAGCCTTGGCCTGGCACCGATCATCGTCAAACAGATCTTCTCGACGTTGCGTGAACTGGCTTCAACCGGCATGACCATCTTCCTGGTCGAGCAGAACGCCAACCACGCGCTCAAGCTGTCTGACCGGGCTTATGTGATGGTCAATGGTGAGATTCGTTTGAGTGGGACGGGGCAGGAGTTGTTGGTCAATGAAGAGGTGCGTAACGCTTATTTGGGTGGGCATTGATTGAGCGCTAGCGCTGGTCTCGCGGTCTCTTTGGCACGGCCGGCGCTTTACCTCAGTACGATTTCCTGTAGGAGCTGCCGAAGGCTGCGAACAGCGGAGTGTCAGGGGTAGCGCTTCGCAGCCTTCGGCAGCTCCTACAGGGGATATCGGTTTATAGTGGAATCACCGTCGTCGACAACACTGAGCGCAGCCCCATGAATGAACGGATCTGACGCACGCCCGGCAGGTACAGCAACTGCTCGGCGTGCAGTCGATTGAAGCTCTGGCTGTCTCGGGTGCGCAACATCATCAGGTAATCGAATTCCCCCGTTACCACATGCAATTCCATGCAGCCCGAGATCTTCTGGGCGGCGGCTTCAAACGCCGAGAATGATTCCGGCGTCGAGCGATCCAGCACCACGCCGATGATCACCACCATCCCCGCGTCCAGCGCTTCGTAATCCAGCACCGCCACAATCTTCTTGATCAGCCCAGCCTGTTTCAAACGTTCGACGCGCCGCAGGCACGCCGGGGCGCTGAGCTTGACCTTTTCCGCCAGCGCCACGTTGGAAATCGAGGCGTCTTTCTGCAGTGCTTTGAGGATCGCCCGGTCGATACGATCGGTGCTGCCTGCGTCTGAATGGGCGGCCATTGATGGGTGCTCTTTAATTGCGTGAATAAACAGATAATAACAATTTAATTAGGTTTAATAAAAAATTGATTAATAAAGCGCCAAAAATAGCGTTAAGTTTGCAACCCGGTTTTTTACTTATTTCCTTAGTATTTAGTCATCGCAAGCACGGCAGAACGTGCCTGGATAATTTCAATATCAAGGAGCCCTGTTATGAATCTGAGCAAATTCAAACGCTACCCTTTGACGTTCGGTCCCTCGCCCATCACCCCTCTCAAACGCTTGAGTGCACACCTGGGCGGCAAGGTTGATCTTTATGCAAAGCGTGAAGACTGCAACAGCGGTCTGGCCTTCGGCGGTAACAAAACCCGCAAGCTTGAATACCTCATTCCTGAGGCCCTGGAGCAGGGCTGCGATACGCTGGTTTCCATCGGTGGCATTCAATCCAACCAGACTCGTCAGGTCGCTGCGGTGGCTGCGCACCTGGGGATGAAATGCGTGCTGGTTCAGGAAAACTGGGTCAACTATTCAGATGCGGTCTATGACCGGGTCGGCAACATCGAGATGTCGCGGATCATGGGCGCGGACGTGCGCCTGGATGCTGCGGGCTTCGACATCGGCATCCGTCCGAGCTGGGAAAAAGCCATGTCGGACGTAGAGGAAAGCGGCGGCAAACCGTTCCCGATTCCCGCCGGTTGTTCAGAACACCCTTACGGCGGCCTAGGCTTTGTTGGGTTTGCCGAGGAAGTCCGTCAGCAGGAAGAAGAACTGGGTTTCAAATTTGATTACATCGTGGTCTGCTCGGTAACCGGCAGCACTCACGCCGGGATGCTGGTGGGCTTCGCAGCCGATGGCCGTGCACGCCGGGTGATCGGTATCGACGCTTCTGCCAAACCGGAAAAGACCAAGGCTCAGGTGCTGCGTATCGCCCAGAACACGGCGAAACTGGTTGAACTGGGGCAGGAAATTACCGAAGACGACGTCATCCTCGACACGCGCTTTGCCTACCCGGAATACGGCCTGCCAAACGAAGGCACGCTGGAAGCGATTCGCCTGTGCGCGCGTACCGAAGGCGTCCTGACCGATCCGGTGTACGAAGGCAAGTCGATGCACGGCATGATCGAAATGGTCCGCAATGGTGAATTCCCTGAAGGCTCGAAAGTGCTCTACGCCCACTTGGGTGGCGTGCCGGCGTTGAGTGCATACAGCTTTATCTTCCGTAATGGCTGATTAAGTGAATCCGTGTGACCGGCTTCAGCCGGGAAGAGGCCGGTACATCCTATGCATCTTTCTCGGCAGAAATGACGCCTTCCCGGCTAAAGCCGGTCCCACACAGTCTGCACGGTTCAATTCAACGCTACCCTCACAATCAAACCCCAATAAACCGCTCTTCCAGAATGCTCTTGGCCAGCGCGCTTACCTTCGCCAGAACCTCTGCAACCTGCTGATCCATGGCGGCTGTTGATAACTCGGCCCCGCTGATCCTGACCACATGCAACTTGTGGCCACACACCGAGCCCAGCCAGGTCAGTTGGGGCGAGGGGCCGTCTTCGATGTCCAGCAAATAACACCCCTTGGACACTGAACGCAGCAGTTGGCTGGCGTGGCAGTGAGTGTCCAGATTTGGTGCGCTCTTTCCTGATTCTGCCCGTAGCCAGTCGTTGAGGAACGCCACGGCGTGGTTGACCTGCAGATAGGCGACCTGGTCCCAATCATCTATAGCGCCATGCAGGCGTTCGCTGATGTAGTCGGGTAGCCCGCCACGGGTCACGATCACTACGCCGACTTCCGCACAGGGCGCTTTTACCCAGACAGCTGATTCCGATATCGCAAGCATTACAACGCCCCCGGCGGCCTGGAAGTGCATGTTTTCAGACTCATAAATTACTGAAAGTCCGCCGGGGTTTCCTACGTATTTGGGGCCCTGAATCGGAAGCTCATACCGACCACGATCGCTATATGGATGAACGTCCCTGGCCTCGGGGTTTTTTCGGGCATTTGTTTATGCACCGGCATGATTTGCGCATGAAGGCTACTCATCAACCTCATTCCAAAGGTGCCAAGGGAGTTCTCGAACGATGAAAGAGCAGCCCCAAACGCCGGAAGTGACGGTCCAGGAGCGCAAGATCCTGCGGGCGTTGCAGACCGACGGCCGGATCAGCAATGCGGATCTCGCGAAGAAAGTCGGGCTCAGCACCACCGCATGCTGGAATCACACGCGGCGCTTGTACGAAAACGGCATTATCAAAAGCGTTCGCGCCCAGATTGATCCCAATGCCGTGCAGCAGGGCACGGTGGTACTGATTGGCGTAGTGCTCGATCGCTCGACACCTGAAAGCTTTGCAACCTTCGAAGCCGCTGCTCGTGAGCTGCAGCAAGTGCTGGAGTGCTGGCTGGTTGCCGGAGACGTGGATTACTTCATGAAGATCAGGGTTCGGGATTTGCCGGCATTCAACCAGCTGCACAACACGAAGATTATTGCGCTGCCGGGCGTGCGTCAGGTGCGCACGTTTTTTGTGTTGAATGAGGTGAAGTCTGATGGCTTGCTGTTGATCTGATGTTCGGTGTCAGACAGCGTTCTGCGAATTGTGGAAAACAATTTTGACGAGGCACCAAAGCGCGACATAAAGCCGCTGCAAATGGTTGTTTTGTCACGCTTTTGACTTGTTCAGGTTTACTGTGGAGCTGCCTGTGAATAACGTGGGAGCATATGGCTGGAGCCCTTTATATCCGTGGCTTGTAGCGCGGTGGTTAAAAAATGATCAGCGGGTTTTTGCACTGCACTGAGGCTGTTTGTCAACAAATTAAGGGCTGGTTTTTCATACAGGTTTTTGGCGGTTGGTCCCTGTGGATAAGTCTGTGGGCAAGCGTTGGAAATAGTTCGCAAACCGGCAGTGGATATAGCCTCGGGCCATTGTAGGAAAATTCCGGTGGCGCAGATGTTTCAGGTCCTTTACACGGGCCGCCGGATGCGTCAAGCAAAAAACGACTTCAGCCCACGTAAACCGTGGCTTGTGTGGAAAACAGTTGCCCACGGATATTGTGGGCCTGACTGTGGATAAGGTGGGTAAAACCCCGTGTAGCCCACGTTTTCTATGGCCCGCCGTGACCTGGTTGTTTTTTGTACAGTTTGAGCATTGTTTTATCCACAGACTTGCTCGCAGCGGGTCTGGGCGGGCATTCTGCTGGCCTTGTTTATTCATCGTTATCACCGTGCTGCATTCAGATGTAGCCATTCAGGAGAATGAAATGACTTCCACTGTGTTCATTACCGGCGCTACTTCAGGGTTTGGCGAAGCCTGTGCCCGTCGCTTTGCGCAAGCAGGCTGGTCGCTGGTGCTGACCGGTCGCCGTGAAGAGCGTCTCAATGCCCTGAGCGCTGAGCTGTCCAAGCAGACCAAAGTGCATACCTTGGTGCTGGACGTGCGTGACCGTGCCGCCATGGAAGCCGCCATTGAAGGTCTGCCTGCCGAGTTCGCGACTATTCAGGGGTTGATCAACAACGCCGGTCTGGCCCTCGGTATCGACCCTGCGCCCAAGTGCAGCCTGGATGACTGGGACACCATGATCGACACCAACATCAAGGGTCTGGTCTACAGCACCCGTCTGCTGCTTTCACGTCTGATCGCTCATGGTCGCGGCGCGAGTATCGTTAACGTGGGTTCGGTGGCGGGCAACTACCCGTATCCGGGCGGCAACGTTTACGGTGGCACCAAGGCCTTCGTCGGTCAGTTCTCGCTGAACCTGCGCAACGACCTGATCGGCACCGGCGTACGCGTCACCAACCTTGAGCCGGGCCTGTGCGAAAGCGAGTTCTCCCTGGTGCGCTTCGGTGGTGACCAGAGCAAATACGATGCGACTTACGCTGGCGCCGAACCGATCCAGCCGCAGGACATTGCAGAGACCATCTTCTGGATCATGAACACCCCGGCACACGTCAATATCAACAGCCTGGAATTGATGCCGGTCAGCCAGACCTGGGCGGGCTTTGCGATTGATCGTAATCGCGGCTGATATCTAACGGCAGGATTCGTGGGACCGGCTTTAGCCGGGAAGAGCTCGGCGGGATTTCGTGGGACCGGCTTCAGCCGGGAAGAGGTCGGTACAGGCGCTGTGATTCGTCGTTAGAAACACCGCCTTCCCGGCTAAAGCCGGTCCCACAGAGTTCCGACGATTCCAAAGGGCGTTTGCCTAGCCCCTGAAATACTCCGCTAACCCGACATAGCAGGTTGCCAGGTGATAAGGCGTAGTCGACGGCATGTCGCTGCGGCTGACGTTTCCATCGCCGTCCAGGCACTCATTCCAGCCACTGACATGCAGGAACCGCGTTTGCAGGGCCAGCAGTTGCCTGCCCAGCGCCGCTTCGCTGTCGGGCCGTAGCGTCAGCGCACGCAAATACTCAGCCTGGGCCCAGATGCGCTGGGTGTCGTCTATCAGCTTCCCGTCGCTGGCCAGCGACGCGACTACCGCGCCGGTCTGCGGATCGACGCCTTGAATCTCCGAACGCCCAAAAGCAGTCGTCAGCGATTGATGCAGGGCACAGCCCCGCAAATGCGACGACGATTGCAGCAGGAAGAACCATTCGAACTGATGCCCCGGCTCGTACCAGTTATCCACAGCGCCCAGCGGCTTCTCCAGCATCACGCCATGTTCGATGTCGACGAAGCGTCTCTGCATGGCGGCCGCCAATTCATGCAACGCCTCCAGTGTCGGGGCATCGTCACGAGCTTCAACGGTGGCCAGGAAAGCCTCAGCCAGGTGCATGAGCGGATTCTGCAGAGGGCCGCTGTCCAGCGTGCCCCAGTCTTCTGCAAGCACGGCCTCATAGAGCCCGTCGTTATCGGCGAAGCGCTCGGCAACGACGTTCAGCCCTGCATTGAGCACCGACTCGACCAGCGGTTCGCGCACCTTGGCCCAGTAATGGGCGCAGGCAAAGATGATGAAAGCGTGGGTATAGAGATCCTTGCGGCGATCCAGCGGCGCGCCTTGTGGATCGATGCTGTAGAACCAGCCACCATGTTCAGCATCATGGAAGTGACGCTGCAAGGAGCGAAACAGCGCAGCAGCCCGAACCGCAGCATCAGGCACCGCCGGATGATCGATCAGGCTGGAAAACACGAACAACTGCCGGGCACAGGCCATGGCGCGGTAACGCTGGGGTGGCAGCGGCTGGTGTGCGGCATCGACCGCTTCATACGGCAGAGCCAGCTGTGCATTCCAGCCAGGACCTAGCCAGACCGGCACGATAGTTTGCAGAAAGTGCGCCTGAATACGGGTGAAAACGGCATTCAAGTCAGGCTGAAGGGCGGAGCTGGAAACATCAGGCATCGGCTGGCGTCACGGCAGGGGCGAATTGCGCGACATGGTAGCAGGAGCGGGAATTGGGGTGAGACACAAATCATCTGTAGGAGCTGCCGAAGGCTGCGAACAGGTCGTAAAACATGATGATTTTTACGAACGCTTCGCAGCCTGCGGCAGCTCCTACAGAATCAGGCTGAATTACGCAGCCAGCAACCAGACACCCGCAGCAGCCGACGCCGCGCCGGCGATTCGCACCAATGGCGCAGCCGCAGTTGGCAGCAAGCGCACCGCGGCATAACCGGCGGCATGCAGGGCAGCGGTGGCGGCCACGAAGCCGACGGCATACGCCCAAGGGCTGGACATGTCCGGCAGCTCAAGGCCGTGGGCAACACCATGGAACAACGCGAACAGTGCGGTCGCGCCCACGGCCATGAACAGTGGCGGGCGAACGGCCAGCGCTACTGCCAGACCCAAGGCCAGTACCGAGGCCGCTATGCCGCTTTCCAGCGCTGGCAGGTTCAGGCCTTCAAAACCCAGCAGGCCGCCGATCAGCATAGTGCCAACGAAGGTGCAAGGCAGCGCCCAGCGGGCCGTGCCTTTTTGCTGGGCCGCCCAGAGGCCGACCGCCAGCATTGCCAGCAGGTGATCCAGACCGCCAATCGGGTGGCTGATGCCGGCAACCAGACCGTTGTCCCCATGACCCGGGTGAGCGAACGCCAGTGCCGGGACCAGCAGCAGAGCAAGTGCGCCGAAGGCTTGTTTGTAGTTCATGCAAAGCTTCCTTGAGGTAGTGAAATCAAGCCGCGTCGGTCAGCAGACCCTGGCGTTCGATGAAGGCGATGATCTGTTCCAGACCCTGGCCGGTTTTCTGATTGCTGAACACGAAGGGCTTGTCGCCGCGCATCTTCTTCGTATCGCGATCCATCATTTCCAGCGATGCACCCACCAGCGGCGCCAGGTCGATCTTGTTGATCACCAGCAGATCGGATTTGCAGATGCCCGGGCCGCCTTTGCGCGGCAGCTTGTCGCCAGCTGAAACGTCAATGACGTAGATGGTCAGGTCCGAAAGTTCCGGGCTGAAGGTCGCCGAAAGGTTGTCGCCGCCAGACTCGACGATGATCAGGTCCAGGCCTTCAAAGCGCCGATTCAATTGATCAACCGCCTCCAGATTGATCGACGCGTCTTCACGAATCGCGGTGTGCGGGCAGCCGCCAGTTTCAACACCGATAATGCGCTCCGGTGCCAGGGCTTCGTTGCGCACCAGGAAGTCTGCGTCTTCGCGGGTGTAGATATCGTTGGTGACCACCGCCAGGTTGTATCGCTCGCGCAGGGCCAGGCACAGCGCCAGCGTCAGGGCGGTCTTGCCGGACCCGACCGGGCCACCGATACCGACGCGCAGAGGTTGGCTGTTCATTGAGTTCTCCGTTGGGCTCTAGTGCTTGAGCTCTGTTTATGTAAAAGATCAGGACCTAAACAATCGGCTGTACTGGCGTTCATGAGCCATGCTCGCCAGTGACAAGCCAAAAGCGGCGCTGCCAATGTTGTGTGGATCAAGGTCTGTAGCGTGCTGCTGGGCTTTTTGCAGCAACGGCAGCAGTTCGCTGGTTAAACGTTGCGCAGCCTGTTGACCCAGCGGCAGGGTTTTCATCAGGACGGCCAGCTGGTTTTCCAGCCAGCTCCATAACCAGGCCGCCAAGGCATCCTGGGGGCTGATATTCCAGGCCCGAGCCGCCAGGGCCCAACCCAGCGCCAGATGCGGTTCATCGGTTTGCGCCAGGAATGCTCGCGCCGGGCGATCCAGTTCAGGCAAGCCATTGAGCAGTTGCTGCAAGGAGTAGCCCATTTGCCGGCTTTCCTGATGCAGCTCACGGGTTTCCCGGCTGGCACGATGTTCCTGGCTCAGCTGTAGCAGTTGGCACCAGTCGTCTTCGGCCGCAGCCACGCAGTGGGCGAGGAGCAGCGGCGCTTCGAAGCGGGCGAGATTGAGCAATAACTGATCACTGATCCAGCGTGACGCACTCAAGGGATCGACCACGACGTGGTTTTCCACTGCCATTTCCAGGCCTTGGGAGTAGCTGTAGCCACCAATCGGCAATTGCGGACTGGCCAGGCGCAGCAGCGCCCAGGCGCTATTCATATACGCACGCCAAATTGGTGCAGTTTCGGTGGGTAGTTGAAATCTTCTTCACCGGCGCGGGAGTGGTGGTGACCACCGCCGTAGGCGCCGGTTTCCGGGGAGAAAGGCGCTTCGATGGATTCGGTAGTGGCGCCCAACTGGTCGAGCATCGCCTTGAGCACATAGTCGTCGAGCAGGCGCAGCCAGCCATCGCCGACTTGCAGCGCGACGTGGCGGTTGCCGAGATGATAAGCGGCGCGGGTCAGTTCGAAGGTGCTGCTGCAGGTGACGTGCATCAGCTGTTCAGGCCGGGCACAGACACGGACGATGCGCCCGTCTTCGGCCTGCAGGAATTCGCCGTCGTGCAGCGGTTGCTGACCACGCTCCAGAAACAGGCCAACGTCTTCACCCTCGGCGCTGTAGCAGCGCAGGCGGCTTTTGCTGCGCGCTTCGAAATTCAAATGCAGCTCGGCGGCCCATTCGGTTTGAGATTCGATTCTTTTGTGAATCACCAGCATCGGGAGGCTTCCTGCTAATTGCGATGCGTCAAATCAGAGCAAGGGGCTTGCCAACAGTGCAGTTGGCGGAAAAAAGCTGACGGGTAAGGCAGAAAGCATAGTGCTCCCTGAATATTTCGCCCTGTCTTGGTGCTGTAAGGCTTTGCTGCACCAAAGTGGGTCTCTGGCGTTATTCGTGGCTGCCCAGACCACGCCAGTGCTTGGCACCGTTGAAGATAAAGCGCAGCTGGTGGGTGATCTTGGCCTGGGGCGTAAGGTGCGCGGGCAGGGTTTCGCTGGGTGGGTCGATCAGCTCGGGAAGCATGGCGAAAACGCTTTTAACCACCAGATCGGCCAGGATCGACAGTGCTGCGGCGTCCAGGTGTTGCCACTTGGGCATGGTGCCCAGGTCGGTCGCCAAGTCTGTGCTGATGCCGTCGCGCAAAGCGCCAAGGGCTTGCCGGACCTGTAACGAGCCGCCGTATTGTTCGCGGGCCAGAAACAGGAATTGCGCACGCTTGGCCGCGACAACCTCAAGGAATATCCGCACCGAAGCATCGATGAGGCCGCCCATGACAAACTCGTTGTGCCGCACCAGCCGCAGGGTTTCCCGAAAGGTCTGGCCGACTTCACTGACCAGCGCCAGACCCAGTTGGTCCATGTCATCGAAATGGCGATAGAAGCCGGTCGGCACAATGCCCGCAGTACGCGCCACTTCCCGCAAACTCAGGCTGCCGAAACCGCGCCCGCTTTCCATCAGCGTACGGGCCGCGTCGAGCAAGGCATGGCGGGTTTGTTGTTTCTGTTCGGCACGGGGCAGCATGGCGAGGGACAAGTTCTGGGTGACAGTCCAGCACTCTAACAAATGAGCTTTGGTGGCGTCGAAGGGGTTTTAGGGGGTGTACCTGTGGTTTGGCCTGGTAGGAGCTGCCGAAGGCTGCGAATCAATGGGGCAGGAATATCGTTTTCGCAGCCTTCGGCAGCTCCTACGGAGGAATACTTTCCAATCTAAACCCGCTGATACTGCTTGATCAGCTGCTCGTGGCCGTCCTGCGCGAGGGTTTCATGCACAGTCTGAACGCCCATCTTCATTTCGGCGCTGGGTTCCTGCTCGGGCGCAGGCACGGCCCAGACATTGGCTGCCAAAAGAGAAAGGGTCAGGCTGAGCCACAGGTGGCGTTTCATGATATCGGCTCCTCGCAAGAGCTTCCGGGGTTGTGATGGAGGCGATATTACTCCCGGCCTGTCGATATGAAAGTTCGTATTCCTGATGGTAAGAATCAACAAAAATGATTGATCCGCCGACCCTTGTGCGTCGCGCGTTGCAGGGTTGTTTGCGCTGCGAGGCATGGGTTCTTGGAACCTATGCTGTAATTTGTACATCCGACCAAACCCTCAGAGCTTTTGTCAGTCGAAGTTCAAAGTCGTATGCAACGGGCCAGGGCCGGCCTGTTGCAATCTGGAGATTCGTGCAATGACGCGCAGCCGTAAAATTTTTGCCTGGACCGGTGCCATTCTGTTGTTGGTGCTGGCTGTATTGGTCATTGTGATCGCCACCTTTGATTGGAACCGCATCAAGCCGACCCTCAACGAAAAGGTCAGCGAAGCCCTGCATCGTCCGTTCGCCATTAACGGCAACCTGGCCGTGCAATGGCAACGTGAACCCGAAGAAGGCGGCTGGCGTGCCTGGGTGCCATGGCCGCGTTTCGTTGCTGAAGACTTGAGCCTGGGCAATCCCGAGTGGTCCAAGACCCCGCAGATGGTCACCCTCAAGCGCGTTGAGTTTCGCCTTTCGCCGTTGCCGCTGATTGTTCAGCGGGTGGTGATCCCGCGCATTGACCTGACCGGGCCGGACGCAAAAATCGAGCGCCTGGCGGACGGACGCGCCAACTGGACGTTCGATCTGCCCACATTGGCGCGATCAAATTCGACAAAGGCCTGGTCAGCTTCAATGACCAGACCCTGAATACTCAGGTTGATCTGGTGATCGACCCGCTGGGCAAGCCGATTCCTTTCAGCGATATCGTTGGCAGCAGCGAGGCAAAGAAGGTTCAGGACAAGGGCGCTACCCCCCAGGACTATGCGTTTGGCGTGACCTTCAAGGGCCAATATAAAGGCCAGAAGCTCAATGGCAGCGGCAAGCTCGGCGGGCTACTGGCGCTCAAGGATGCGAACCAGCCGTTCCCGGTGCAGGTCGACGCACATGTCGGCGATACCCACGCTGCGGTAGCTGGCACAGTGACCGATCCGCAAAACCTCGGCGCGCTGGATCTGCGGCTCAAGTTGTCCGGCAGCAGCCTGGGCAACCTGTACCCGTTGACGGGCGTGACCTTGCCTGATTCGCCCGCGTATTCCACCGACGGTCGTTTGATTGCCAAAATCCATGATCCGGCGGGCGCGAATTTCCGTTATGAAGGCTTCAACGGCAAGATCGGCAACAGCGACATTCACGGTGATCTCGGGTTTGTTGCCAGCCAGCCGCGGCCCAAGCTGACCGGTGCGCTGGTCTCCAATCAACTGCTGTTCACCGACCTCGCACCGTTGATCGGCGCGGACTCCAATGCCGAGCAGAAAAAACGTGGCGGCGACAGCAAGCAGCCTGCGGGCAAGGTGTTGCCTGTCGACCAGTTCCAGACTGATCGCTGGCGCGCCATGGATGCCGACGTGGAGTTCACCGGCAAGCGCATCGTGCAAAGCCCGGACTTGCCGTTTACCGATCTCTACACCCATGTGGTGCTGGACGATGGTCAATTGAGCCTGCAGCCACTGCGCTTTGGTGTTGCTGGTGGCAAGCTGGACGCTGACATTCGTCTGGACGGCCGCATTACGCCGTTGCAGGGCCGGGCGAAGGTCTCGGCCCGCAACCTCAAGCTCAAGCAGCTATTCCCGACGTTTGAACCGATGAAAACCAGCTTCGGTGAGTTGGCGGGCGACGCCGATATCAGTGGCAAGGGCAATTCCGTGGCCGCGCTGTTGGGCACTGCCAATGGCGACCTGAAAATGCTGGTCAACGATGGCGCCATCAGCCGCAGCCTGATGGAGATTGCCGGGCTTAACGTCGGCAATTACGTGGTGGGCCGGTTGTTTGGTGACAAGGACGTGAAGATCAATTGCGCGGCTTCTGATCTGGGCATCAAGGACGGCCTGGCCACGCCTCGCCTGTTTGTGTTCGATACCGAGAACGCGATCATCTTTATCGACGGCACCGCCAACTTCAAAACCGAGCAGCTGGATCTGGCGATCAAGCCTGAATCCAAGGGCTTCCGGGTGTTCTCGCTGCGTTCGCCGCTTTATGTCCGCGGGCCGTTCGCCAAGCCGAGTGCGGGCGTTCAGACCGGGCCGCTGTTACTGCGCGGCGCGGGCATGGTCTTGTTGGGGGCGACGGTTGGTCCGGCGGCGGGGCTGTTGGCACTGGTCGCACCAAGCGGCGGCGAACCCAACCAATGCGCGCCATTGCTGGAACAGATGAGAGCGGGCAAAGCGCCGAAGACGGTGCAGTAATCCTGAGCCTGGGATTTGGGAGCGACTCGTGGGACCGGCTTTAGCCGGGAAGAGGCCGGTGAATCCACCGCTGCAAGGCAGCCTTCGGCTAAAGCCGGTCCCACCGGTAAGAGCCAACCTGTAGGAGCTGCCGAAGGCTGCGAACACGGAGTGTCAGGCAAATCCGTTTCGCAGCCTTCGGCAGCTCCTACAGCAACCTGAATGCAAAAAACCAGGACTCAGTCCTGGTTTTTTTACATCAGCACCCACCCATCACAGGTCGTTCAGAATATCCGCCATGTCGTCGGCGTGTTCTTCTTCCTGGGCCAGGATGGTTTCGAAGATGCGACGAGTCGTCGGGTCGTCTTCGCCAATGTACTGGATGATTTCGCGATAACTGTCGATGGCGATACGTTCAGCCACCAGGTCTTCGTAAACCATTTCCTTGAGGGTGTTGCCCGCCACATATTGTGCGTGGGAGTTTCTGGACAGGGTGTCGGGGTTGAACTCCGGCTCGCCGCCTAGCTGCACGATGCGCTCAGCCAGCAGATCGGCATGTTCAGCTTCCTGCTGAGCGTGTTCCAGAAATTCGGAGGCTGCCACGCTAGCCTTCAGGCCGGTGGCCATGTAGTAGTGGCGCTTGTAGCGAAGCACGCACACCAGCTCGGTGGCCAGTGATTCGTTCAACAGGCGCAATACCGTTTCACGATCGGCGCTGTAGCCTTCGGTGACGGCACCGTTTTCTACGTTATGACGCGCGCGTTCGCGCAGGGTGCTCACATCAGACAATTGCTGGGCTTGATTCATCATTTATCTCCAAAGCTAATCCGGTATCCGTCTCGCTCTTGATGCGCCAGTCCTTTTACTGCGTTGGCTGGCGCCCGGCATGATCGGTAATAGGTGTGAGTAGTCAGCCTGGAGAAAAGTTTTATTGATTTCAGTGATCGGTCCAACGCAGAAATATTAGGAAACGAGTGCTGCACGCCGCGGTCCCAACCTTGAGACGAAAAAAACCTGGAGAAACACAATGCTCAAGTTCCTCGGCAGCACCATCGGCATCATCTTCCTGATTGGCCTGATCGTGGTCATCGCCCTGTTCAAACTGGTTTTCTAAGCTTTCCGCTACGCCCGATAAAAGCAACACCCAAGAAAAAGCCCGATGCATGCATCGGGCTTTTGCGTATCCGCGAACCGCTTACATGGCGCGTTCGTTGGCTTCGCGTTGTTCGCAGGTCATGAAACCTTTGTGGTCCACGCGACCGTTGGCATCGAAGCTCACGTGATAGACCTGCTCGTGGCCGTCTTTATTCATCACGTAGTTGTTGCAGACCCCCGGGTGAACCTTGCGTTGTACGCGAGTCGACGGGGTGCCGCCGATGGTCAGCACTTGCTGTTCAGTCATGCCGGTTTCCACTTGCTTGACCAGTGGCTCGTTGCGATAGGTCACGTAATCCACCGGGTTTTGCACAGTGGTGTTAGCGCAACCGCTGACGGCGGCGATGATGAAAGCTGCTGCGAGGCTCTTCTTGATCATGAAATCCACTCCAATGACTGAGCCATTGTTGGCCCGTTGCAGCTTGGAGCGGTGGAGGTGCGCAAGAGTTCGATTATTTGATGGCCTTTGAACATTACCGATTGCCGCGCGGCGGATTATTCACGAGTCGCGCCATGCCGGGCCAGCGTTTGAGGGGATTGCCGCTATGGTTCAGTCATCCCGATCCATCGTTTGCGCAAGGAGGATTTGCCATGAGCCAGGAACTGGCGACTCGTTACCCGCTGATGCTGGTGCCCGGCCTGTTGGGCTTTGTCAGACTGGTGATCTACCCCTATTGGTACGGCATTGTCCCGGCGCTGCGCCGTGGTGGGGCGACGGTAACGCCGGTCATGGTGTCGGCGGTCAATTCGTCGGAAGTGCGAGGTGAACAGCTGATCGCCCTGATCGTCGAGATGCTGGCCAGGACCGGTGCCGAAAAGGTCAATCTCATCGGCCACAGCCAGGGCGCGCTGACCATCCGCTACGTCGCGGCGAAACGGCCGGAGCTGGTGGCATCGGTGACATCGGTGGCCGGGCCGAACCACGGCTCGGAACTGGCGGATTTTCTCGAACGCAATTTCCCCGAGGGAACCCTGCGCGGCTTCCTGCTCAATACCTTGCTGCGCGTCACGGTCTGGCTCATGGGCGTGCTGGATACCGGCTATCGCGGCAGTCGTTTACCCACCGACGTAACGGCATCGCATAAATCCCTGACCAGCGAAGGCGTGGCGCTGTTCAACAGCCAATACCCCCAGGGACTACCGGCCACCTGGGGCGGGCAGGGCGAAGAACTGGTCAATGGCGTCCGTTATTACTCCTGGTCCGGCACCTTGCAGCCTGGGCTCAGCGACCGCGGTCGTAACCGCATTGATGGCACCAACGTAACTTGCCGAATATTCGCTCGCACGTTCAGAAAAGAGCGCGGTCAATGTGATGGCATGGTCGGGAGATTCAGTTCGCACCTGGGAACCGTCATCGGTGACGACTATCCGCTCGACCATTTCGATATCGTCAACCAGACCCTCGGGCTGGTGGGCAAAGGTGTTGATCCCGTAAAGCTGTTTGTTGAGCACGCCGCGCGCCTCAAGGCTGCGGGCCTTTAGCTGTTTTGAGCCGTTGTTCGGAGTAGCCGCCCGGTGGGGCAGGCATTGGAGTGATGCAATGAGCGATAAAGAACACTATGAAATCGAGTACACCTTGGCGGGCGAGCATCATGTTGATCTGATCGAGGATCTGGATGTGCCGATCATCGAGGTGGTTCATGAGCTGGCGCAGAAGCATCATGTGGCGCTGGATGATGATTTTCATGACACGGG
>Ga0308163_10002303_pt1 | contig 17832 bp, 16 predicted proteins | sample PhyTR1_FD_201037 | JGI IMG/M metagenome (GOLD analysis project Ga0308163, IMG submission 201037) | Phyllosphere microbial communities from UC Gill Tract Community Farm, Albany, California, United States - DLSLT.R1 | ecosystem: Host-associated > Plants > Phyllosphere > Unclassified | place: USA...
CCTCGACGACGGGCTGGAGCAGGGCACGCACGGGCATGACGAGGACGCGGACCGGTCCTGTCATGCCGAGGTCGGCCGAGGGGTGGGCCAGCCGGCGGAACACGGCGAGGCGCTTGGCGACGGTGTCAGAGCGCGGTGACAGACGCTCGTGCGGCAGCGTCTCCCACGCGGGCAGAACCGCCACGTCGTCGTAGGGCAGGTAGCAGCGCAGCGCCGAGGCGAGGTCGTCGGCCTCGCGGCCCGTCGCCGTCACGACCACGAGCGGGCGCGAGCCGTCAGCGCCGGTCTCCGGGATGAGGCCCTCGCTCGCACGGGCACCGGCCATCGCGGCCAGCAGCGGCGGGCGCACGCCCGCCGGGCCGATCACGTCGAGCGCGCCGCGGGCCCGCACACGGTCGACCGTGGCGCGCGCGCCCTGGTCCTCGAGGAGAGCGGAGATGATGCCCGTGAGATTCATGTGTCCTTCACCAGTGCCGACGATCGGCCGGCCAGACGCCGGTCGTGCGCTCCCGCTGCACCCGGCACAGCTGGTCGGGGCAACGCGAACAGGCCCGAATCATGAATGATCCGGGCTACTTGCTTCTAGCGTACGACGCACCACCGACATCGCACGGGGAGGGTGCAACGACACCATTCCTCAGCTCAGTTCTGGTTGTCGGGAATGGGAATCGGGTCCGGACCTGGGCGCGGCGTCCTGTCCGGCGGGCTGGTCGGACCAGGGAGCGTCGCCCTGTCGGTCGGCAGCGGGACCGGGTTGACCGGAGAGGCGGGGTCGACCGGGTCGGGCGTCACGGCCTGCTCTCCGAGCCACTCCTCGTGGGAGTCTGCGACCAACCCTGCTGCATGCTGCACGTTCGCGGTCGTCGCGCGGGCGCGGGTCGCTGCGCTCTGCACGTCACTGACCCTCGCCGTGTCGACGTCTTCGGCGAGCACGCCCCTTGCAGTCGTGAGCGCGTCTGCGAGACCGTCGCGCGTCACGTCCTCCGCGACCTGGCCGTCGGTAGCGGCCAGCAGGTCTTCGCCAGAGGTGATCGCCGTCGCGAGAGTCGACCGAGACGCGTCAAGGTCCGCGAGCGCCGCATCGAGTCCGTCGGCTGTGCCCTCGTCGGTGGGCGGGTCGGTGGGGTCGGCAGTCGAGGTGGGTGCACCGATGCTCTCCGGAGTCGCCGGATCGTTGGGCCGCTGCATCGCGAGCAGCACGAGGACGACGACAAGACCGATGACGAGGACCATCGCGAGAAGAACGACGACGATCCGCGTCTGCCGATCGTGCCCGTCCGCAGTCGGGCCCTCGTCCGGGAGGTGGTCGAGAGACATGCTGTCTTGCGGCATCACGTGCCCCTCGTCTGACGTCGGTGGCGCTCGGGATGAGAGATGAAATCTACAGGGCGCAGGCCGAGCAGGACAGGCCGCCGGCAGGATCGGGCGATCAGCTCCACGCGGTGCAGGCATCGCCTGCCTGCCCTCGGACGACCTGCTCGTCACGGGATCCCCCTGCACCTGCGGCAGCACGAGGCGTCTGACGCCTCGGCCGGGTGAGTCGACGGATCCCTCGACACACACGCGGGGAGCACACCAGGTCTGCGGTTCTGCAGATGCTGGAAATGGGATCACCCCCGCACATGCGGGGAGCACTGCCCGCGAGCGCGTTGAGCTACATCTCGGGGCCGTAGCGCGCCGGGTAGGGATCACCCCCGCACACGCGGGGAGCACCCGCATCGGCGCCCTGTACGAGATCGCTGACGCGGATCACCCCCGCACATGCAGGGAGCACACGGTGCGTCCGGGGAGGTTGAGGTCTTCGACGGGATCACCCCCGCACATGCGGGGAGCACGACTGCTCGCGTCGGGCGATCTCGTCGAGGCCGGGATCACCGCACATGCGGGGAGCACACGGCCTGCATGATCGACAGCACCTGGCCGGGGGGATCACCCCCGCACATGCGGGGAGCACGTCCAGGCGGTCTGCCAGAGGTCAGCCCTGGCCAGATCACCCCCGCACATGCGGGGAGCACACCACCACGACGTTCGGGGACGACGAGCGGCCCGGATCACCCCCGCACATGCGGGGAGCACCAGCTGCGACCCACCTTGGAGGCGTAGCGCTCGGGACCACCCCCGCACATGCGGGGAGCACCCAGACGCCCGCCGAACCCGACGCGTTCGACGACGGATCACCCCCGCACATGCGGGGAGCACTGCTGGGCCGTGTCTCGTGTGATCGCTGCGTCGGGATCACCCCCGCACATGCGGGGAGCACCGCCTTGGATCTCATGGAGAGCGAGTACGAGAGGGATCACCCCCGCACATGCGGGGAGCACTCGAGCTGCCCGATCAGAGCGTCACGCCCAGCGGGATCACCCCCGCACATGCGGGGAGCACGACGGGATCTGCTTGAGCTCGTCGAGGTCGTCGGGATCACCCCCGCACATGCGGGGAGCACGCGGACGATCTCCACACCCTGCGCGTAGAACTCCGGATCACCCCCGCACATGCGGGGAGCACGGGCGAGGACGCGGCGCAGCGCCTGGAGCGCTCGGGATCACCCCCGCACATGCGGGGAGCACGGGTACTGGGTTACGTTCGCGTGCGGTTCCAAGGGATCACCCCCGCACATGCGGGGAGCACAACGCGATGGCGACCGCGAACACGAGCGGCATGGGATCACCCCCGCACATGCGGGGAGCACACTGATGTGAGGGTGGAGGCGAACGCGAAGACGGGATCACCCCCGCACATGCGGGGAGCACGGCGGGTAGAGGACCGGCTTGACGACCTCGACCGGATCACCCCCGCACATGCGGGGAGCACGTTCGTCGCGCTCGGTGTCGGTGGTGCTCACGCGGATCACCCCCGCACATGCGGGGAGCACTCGACGATCGTCGCGCCCATCCGGTCCACGTCCGGATCACCCCCGCACATGCGGGGAGCACACGCCTCAAGGCACTGAGCGCGATCCGCCAGCCGGATCACCCCCGCACATGCGGGGAGCACTGACAAGTTCCTTTCAGAGGTAGACAGATGTCGAGGATCACCCCCGCACATGCGGGGAGCACCGGTTCGGTGCCTCGCTGTTCCTCCTGGTCGCCGGATCACCCCCGCACATGCGGGGAGCACAGTTGCGCTTGGTGCTTGTGCGGGACTCTCCTGGGATCACCCCCGCACATGCGGGGAGCACGGGATCGAGCCGATGGGGCCCGTCGGCTCGGAGGGATCACCCCCGCACATGCGGGGAGCACGTACTGGTTGCCGTTCAGGTATACGCGCCGGAGGGATCACCCCCGCACATGCGGGGAGCACTCCCGGGCCAGACCACGCAGGCCTTCCTCGACCGGATCACCCCCGCACATGCGGGGAGCACTTGGCGTCGACCTCCATGGTGGCGCGCGCGGCGGGATCACCCCCGCACATGCGGGGAGCACTCGAGCTGCCCGATCAGAGCGTCACGGCCGGCGGGATCACCCCCGCACATGCGGGGAGCACGACATCTCCGCTGGCAAGATCGACCGCATCGGCGGATCACCCCCGCACATGCGGGGAGCACACCCCGGATACGCAGGAGCCGGCTACGCCGCCCGGATCACCCCCGCACATGCGGGGAGCACTAGCAACGGTCGTGAGTCCGATCCTGTCGATCGGGATCACCCCCGCACATGCGGGGAGCACCCCGAATCTTCCGGTCACGACTCGTGATCGGCGGGATCACCCCCGCACATGCGGGGAGCACGTTGTAGGCCGCACCGTAGGTCCGGTCGTTCAGGGATCACCCCCGCACATGCGGGGAGCACTACCAGTGGTCGCTGCCGCCCGAGACAGCCGCCGGATCACCCCCGCACATGCGGGGAGCACTCATCGGCCCGAAGCGGCCAGGACTTGAGCGTGGGATCACCCCCGCACATGCGGGGAGCACTTCTTCTCCGGCAGCGTGTAGTTCATCGACGGGGGATCACCCCCGCACATGCGGGGAGCACACTTCGTGACCTGCAACGATACCCAGTCCAACTCCGATCCAGCATCACTTTGCCAGCCCTCTTGTCGACGAAATGTCGCTGATACCGCGATAACGAGGCTTGACAGGGGTTTCCGCCGCTGAAACTCTTCCTCCGAGGCAGCAACGATCGGTGCGCCTCGTCAGGGGGACGTCTTGCTGTCAGATGCTGCATGGAGCGTGTGGGGTAAGTCAGGCTTCGACGATCTGAGGGAGCTGACGTCGTGGCTCCCTCTCGCCCAGCACATGTACGACTCAGGCTCCACGGCTGCGGAGCTCTGGGACTCATGGCTACCCCGGAATGTCACCGCTCAGGTCGTCGCCGCGTTCGACGACGACCCTGATCGCGCCCGGGCGACCGCGACCTTCCTGGCTGCCGTTCACGATGTCGGCAAGGCGAGTGTTGCTTTCGCATCCCAGGTTCCGAAGCTCGCCTCCCCCATGGTCGAGCTGGGCCTCGAGCTTCCTCTTCTCGTTCCTCGCGAGGAACGTCTCGGCGTCCCTCACTCCCTCGTCAGTCACATCACCGTGCAGGAGTGGCTGACCTCGAGGCACGGCTGGGAACCGGAGTCGGCCCGTCGCCTGGCTGTCGTCGTCGGTGGGCATCATGGTGTCCAGCCGACCACCTCCAGCGTCCAGTTCGCCAGGTCGCACCCGCAGCTCGTCGGCACCGGACCGTGGGACGACATCCGTCTCGAGCTCCTCGACGAGATGAGCCGCCACTCCGGGTTCGACGTCTACGCCAAGGACTGGTGCGGATCGCTGAACCAGCAGATGCAGGTGCTCTTGACGGCGCTCGTGATCGTCTCCGACTGGATCGCGAGCAGCACCGACCTGTTCCCGATGATCCCCGTCGGGCACCGTCGCCCCTCGGTACCGAACAGTGAACGGACGGGGCGCGCGCTCGGCCGACTTGGTCTCCCAACCCCCTGGGCACCGTCCCCCTCGGCCCTCACCGACCCTGTCGATGTACTCCTGAGGTCACGCTTCGACCTCGGGCCGCAGGCCAGTGCTCGCCCGGTCCAGCAAGCCGCGGTGAACGCAGCCCGGGCTCTGACGGGGCCAGGACTGATCGTGATCGAGGCGCCCACCGGCGAGGGGAAGACCGAGGCTGCTCTGATGGCTGCGGAGGTCATGGCCGTCACCTGCGGGAACGGCGGGTGCTTCGTCGCGCTCCCGACTCAAGCCACCAGCGACGCCATGTTCAGCAGGGTCTTGGGGTGGCTGTCCAGGCTCCCCGATGCCGTCGTCGACGTCGGCTCCACAGCACACTCGGTCGCACTCCTCCACGGAAAAGCCGGCCTCAACCGAGCGTTCCGCGACCTCTCCTGGGTGCCTTCACCCCAGTCCGTGGGCCTCGACGAGATCGACGGTGGCGATCGGCTCGCACAACCAGACGCCTCTGGAGAGGTCGAGGCATACGTGCACTCCTGGCTCTCCGGGCGCAAGAAGGCAGCTCTGGCGGAGTTCACCGTCGGGACGATCGACCAGCTGTTGTTCACCAGCCTCAAGTCCCGCCACCTCCCGCTGCGCCACCTCGGCCTGGCAGGAAAGGTCCTGATCCTCGACGAGGTCCACGCGGTAGACGTCTACATGGACACCTACCTGCTCCGAGCGATCGAGTGGTGCGGTGCCTACGGAGTCCCTGTCATCGCGCTCTCGGCGACCCTGCCGAGAGCCCAGCGCAACCGTCTGCACACTGCTTACGCCGCAGGGCGGTCGGCATCCGTGACGGCGCCTCCCGGTCCGAAGTTCGTCCGAAGAGCATGGGGCACATCCGCTGCGACTGGCATCGATGCTCCCTCGCCTCCCGCAGAAGCCCAGCGCGCTCCCTCCTCGGTCTACCCCGTGGTCACCGCGAGCGCAGGAGCCCCCGACGGCGAGGTCACGGTGCTCCCGATCCCCCGGTCGAGCAGGTCTGTCGACATCACGGTCGAGCTGCTCGACGACTCCCCTGCCGCGCTCGTCGCGCTGCTGGAGCGAGATCTTGTCGACGGAGGATGCGCCCTCGTCGTGCAGAACACCGTGTCGCGCGCGACGGCTGTCTTCGACGAGCTCAGGGCGACCTTCGGCGACGAGGTCAGGCTCATGCACTCCCGGTTCATCAGCCTGCACAGGTCGGAGAACGACACGTGGCTCCGTGAGTCTTTCGGCCCTCCTCGAGGAGGCGAGGGGGGCGGGCGCCCGCGCCGCTCGATCGTCGTGGCGACTCAGGTCGTCGAGCAGTCCCTAGACATCGACTTCGATCTGCTTGTCACCGACCTCGCCCCGATGGACCTGCTGATCCAGCGGATGGGGCGAGTCCATCGTCACGAGCGTCCGGGCAGCCGACCTCCCCGGCTGCGTCACGCACGGTGCTTCGTCCGCGGGGTGGAGGACTGGTCAGCATCACCTCCGCGTGCGGTCGCCGGTTCCCGTCGGATCTACGGGGAGCACCTGCTCCTGCGCACGGCTGCGCTGCTGGGGGTCGTCGTCGAGCACGGTGGGGTAGTGAGCTCACCAGCGGACGTCGCACCTCTCGTCCAGGCGACGTACGACGCCACCGTTCTTGGCCCGCCTACCTGGCAGGCGCGGATGGACCGTGCCCGCACTGAAGATCTGAGGCGTGCCGAGATCACGACAGACAAGGCCAAGGACTTCCTGCTCGCTGCCCCGAGGCCCGACGGGCACTCGATCCTCGGATGGATAGACCGTGGTGTCGGCGAGGCCGACGAGGACAGCCGTGGGCGAGCCCAGGTGCGCGACAGCGACGACAGCTTCGAGGTGATCCTCGTCAAGCGTCAGAGTGGTGGCGGTGGTGGTCTCACTCTCCTCGAGACCGTCAGCGTCCACGACGAGCCGGTGACCTACTTCAACACGTCGTCACAGCCACGAGCGATCGCAGAGGTGGTTGCCGCATGCGCAGTGCGGATCCCGGGTTACTTCTCGCACGACTCTCGGTGGGACGTCTTGCTGGACACCCTGGAACGAGATGGTTATTTCGTGGACTGGCAGCGCGATCCGCTGCTGCGCGGGCAGCTCGTCCTGGTGCTCGACGAGGATCAGACCGCGACCGTCGGAGGTTTCACGTTCCGCTACTCGCGGGGTCGTGGGTTCGAGGTCTCTCGCGCCTGAAAGTGCGAGTCTTCTGGGAGGTGCGCGCGCAGACGAACCATGGGAGATCATGATGGCCCAGGGATTCCCGCCGTCAACCGGGGTGACCCGAAGTAGGTGTCATCACTGGCATCGTCCCCGCCTCTGCGGGGTTCCGCTTCACCCTGGGGCCTGCGCGGGTGAGTCCACTCAGTCGCGTAGGTCCACCCACCCGTCTGATGAATAAGTAGGTGTTATCACTGAATATTTGTTGAGGGGGACGAAAGTCCTTGTGCGTCGCAAGTCGGCGTGCCAGGATCAAGCATCCGGGTAGCTACTGCCATCGATGACAGGGGGCCACAGCATGGGGGCCGGCAACGATACGTTCAACCTCACGACCGAGCCCTGGCTCCCCGTCCTCTGGTCAGACGGTTCCTCCGGGGCGGTCTCGCTGGTCGAGGCCTTCGCCCGCGCCGACTCGATCCGTACCCTGACGGGCGACATCTCGACCCAGCGCTTCGCACTCCACAGGCTTCTCCTCGCGATCCTGCACCGCGCCACCGGCGACCCGCAGAGCACGGGCGACTGGTCCGAGCTCGCATCATCCTGGCCGCAGGTTGCCGAGGGTGTTCGCGTCTACCTAGAGCACTTCGCGACCAGGTTCGACCTCTTCCACCCGTCCGAACCGTTCTTCCAGGTCGCTGACCTGCGCACGGCTCGGAACGAGGTCTTCGGGTTGGAACGGATCCTCTCAGACGTGCCGAACGGGCACCAGTACTTCACCAACAGGTCGGGGAGCGGGCTGTGGGAGATCAGCCCGGCCGAGGCAGCCCGCTGGCTCGTCCACGCGCACGCCTACGACACCAGCGGCATCAAGACCGGTGCCGTCGGCGACTCGCGCACGAAGGGAGGACGCGGGTATCCCCAAGGTGTCGCCTGGGCTGGGCTGCTCGGTGGTATCGAGCTGACCGGCTCAACCCTCCAGGAGACCCTCCTCCTCAACCTCATCGCCCCGACGTCGCCGAGCCTCTCGATCCAGACGGGTGAGGACGACCTTCCGCCATGGGAGCTGCCGCAGCTCCTCCCGGAGAACCTCCCCCGGACGCCCCGAGGGTTCATCGACCTGTACACATGGCAGTCACGACGGATCCGCTTGCACGGGGACCGCGACGGGGTGACCGGAGTCGTTCTCAGCTACGGCGACAAGCTGACCCCGCAGAACATGTTCATCACCGAGCCGATGACGGCGTGGAGATACAGCGAACCTCAGACGAAGGTCCACGGTCGCACCACCTACATGCCCCGCGAGCACCAGCCGTCCCGCAGCTTCTGGCGAGGCCTGGCTGCGCTTCTCCCCTCCACCGAGGCAGCACCTGGAGGGAAGGGGCCTGCGCGGACCCTGCCACCAGCCGTGCTGACCTGGGCCGGGGAGCTGCACGAAGACGGGGTCCTCCCTCAAGGCTCCCTGGTCCGCGTCCACGCGACCGGACTCGTGTACGGCAGCCAGAGCTCCGTGGTCGACGAGCTGGTCGAGGACACTCTTCTCCTGCCCGCCGGGCTCCTCGCCCCGCACGCCGCGGTGCTGCGAGCAACAGCCATCGACGCTGTCGGGCACACGGAGGCCGCCGTCGACTCCCTCGCCAACCTTGCTCGCAACCTGGCCACTGCCTCTGGAGCGGGTGACACCGACGGACATCGTGACCGGGCACGCGAGGCCGCGTACGCACGGATCGACGCCCCCTTCCGCGAGTGGTTGACGACCCTCCATGAGGAGGAAGAGCGCGATACCGCACTGACACGATGGCACGTCCGAGCGCGAGTGATCATCCGCGGGGCTGGTGAGCAGATGCTCAGTGACGCGGGACCGTCGGCCTTCAGGGGGCGCCGGTCGAACGGTCGACTCGTCGACACCGGTCAGTCCGCTGCCTGGTTCTCGCACGCTCTGAGCGCAGCACTGCCCTATGCCTTCCCCATTCGACAGGAGACCAGCGCATGAGCACCCCTACCGACAGCTCGTCGACGACGGCACGGGAGTCCGAGCCCCGCTCTGCGACGCGGAACCTCCGATCTCTCGGGGCTGAGGTCGATCGTCGGGTACGAAGGCTGCAGCGTGCCTACCTCGCCAACGCCTCATCAACAGCGAGGGCGACGCTCGCCCACCTCAGGAATGCTGCGACCGCTGAGCCAGGGTCAGTCCCGTCCATCTGGGAGCTCACGATCGCCGACCTCCCCGGCTCACCGACGAGCACGACCGCCACAGCGACGCGTGAGGAGCGCGCCGCACACACGGCGTTGACCCTCTATGCGACTCACCAGCAGTCGCGCACGATCGCGATGCACGAGCCCGGCATCGGCTTCGGCCAGGCGGTGAACCGGTTGGCTCCGAAGGACGACGGGCGCCGCGATGCAGTGCGACGCCGATTCGACGCAGTAGCGACAGCGTCATCGTTCGCCGAGTGCGCACACCACCTGCGAGGACTTGTCGGGCAGCTGAGGGGAGCATCCATCTCCCTCGACTACGGGCAGCTCGCCGACGACCTCGTCGCGCTCCAGGACCCCCGCACCAGCGACTCCGTCAGACTCCGCTGGGCGCGCCAGTACTACCGCACCACCATCGCACCTGCCGTTGACACCCCAGCCACCACGAAGGACGCATGATGACGACTGCCCGAACATTCCTCGACATCCACGTCATCCAGACGGTCCCGCCGAGCAACATCAACCGCGACGACACAGGCAGTCCCAAGACCGCCGTCTACGGCGGGGTCCGACGAGCGCGCGTGTCCAGCCAGGCGTGGAAGCGTGCGACCCGCAAGAGCTTCGAGTCGACTCTGGACCAGAGCGACCTCGGCGAGCGGACGAAGCGAGTCGTCGAGCTGGTCGCCGAGAAGATCACGACCCAGGCACCCGACCTTGCAGAACGCGCCACCGACATCGCGGGGACCGTGCTCAAAGCCGGAGGTATCAAGCTCAGCCCACCACGCAAGGGTGAGACGCTCGAGTCCGGGTACCTTCTGTTCCTCAGCAACCTGCAGGCCGACTCGCTCGCCGCCACAGGCGTTGCCGCCGAGCGAGAAGGCACGCTCGACTCCCTCAGCAAGAAGGCGATCGGGGCCATCATCAACGCCCAGAACTCCATCGACCTCGCACTGTTCGGGCGCATGGTCGCTGATGTGAGCGACCTCAACGTGGAGGCTGCCGCGCAGGTCGCTCACGCACTGTCGGTGCACGCCGTCGACAACGAGTTCGACTACTTCACCGCGGTCGATGACCGCAAGAATGCCTCCGCAGACGAAGACGCCGGTGCAGGGATGATCGGTACTGTCGAGTTCAACTCGTCGACTCTCTACAGGTACGCGACGGTCGACGTGACGGGGCTGCTGAAGAATCTCGGCTCCGCCGAGGCCACAGAACGAGCTGTCGGAGCCTTCGTGTCGTCTTTCGTCACGAGCATGCCGACGGGTAAGCAGAACACTTTCGCGAACCGCACGCTGCCCGATGCGATCGTCGTCCTTGCGAGGGAGGACCAGCCCGTCTCCCTGGTGGGCGCCTTCGAGGAGCCCGTCGAGCACGAAGCCGGCCACAGTCGAGTGAGCGCTGCTGCTGAGCGGCTCGCGACGCACGCCTCCGAGATCACCGCCGCTTACGGGACAGCGCCGGTACAGGCTTGGACGACGGGCGTCGGCGCCCGGGTTGCCGCGGTCGACACGATCAGCCCACGTGTCTCCTTCGACGTGCTCGTCGACGGAGTGCGCAGCTACGTCGCATCGCGCCTGACGGATCCTGCGTCAGCATGACGGTCCTCCTCCTCAGGCTCGCCGGACCGCTCCAGTCGTGGGGGTCATCGAGCCGGTTCAGCCGCCGAACCACCGACGCCCAGCCGACGAAGAGCGGGATCATCGGCCTCCTCGCCGCGGCCCAAGGACGACGGCGCACCGACGACATCGAAGACCTCATGCGGCTCCGGTTCGGCGTCCGCCTCGACCAACCGGGAACACTCGTCCGAGACTTCCAGACGGCGAGATCACTAGACGGCAAAGACTCGATGCCGCTGTCCTACAGGTTCTACTGGGCAGACGCCACGTTCCTCGCAGCGGTCGAGAGCGACCCCGATACGATCCGGGGACTCGACGAAGCGCTGCGGAGCCCGACGTTCCCCTTGTACCTCGGACGACGCTCGTGCCCGCCCGCCGGGCCTGTGACACTCGGGGAACGTCCCACCGACCTGGTCGACGCGCTCCGTTCGGAGCCGTGGCAGGCTGCGCCGCACTGGCAGAAGTCATCCGGGACCACCGTGCGGCTCGAGATCGTGCGTGACGCCTTCGAGGGTGAGGAATGGTCCGAGTCCTTCCAGGACACTCCGGTGTCCTTCGATCCTCGGCGTCGCCAGCACGCATTGCGGGGCGTCGTGAGAGACGCAGTCGTCATCGACAACCCCCGAGGACGGGCAGACGCCGACCACAGGTCCCGCCTGCCCGAACGGGAGGCAGCGATCGCCACCCGGCCACTCCCGATCGACCACGAACCGTTCTCAGCCTTGGGGGGAAGCTGATGTATCTCTCTCGCTTCGACATCAACCCAGCCCGCCGTGGCGCGCAGAAGCTGCTCGGTTCACCACAGGCGATGCATGCTGCAGTGCTCGCAGGTTTTCCTCCGGTCGACATCCCCGGAGAACGTCGGAGCCGGGTCTTGTGGCGTGTCGACACCGGACCCGTGCACACCCGCCTCTACGTCACGAGCGATGTCCGGCCAGACCTTACCCACCTCGTGGAGCAAGCGGGCTGGCCGACGACCCACACCTGGGACACCCGCCCTTATGGTGACCTGCTCGACTCTCTCCAGGTGGGCGGTGTGTGGGGTTTCCGCCTCACGGCCAACCCCACCCGGAGCGTCAAGAAGGTCGAGGGCGGTCGTGGTCAGCGCGTCGGTCACGTGACGGCGGCTCAACAGCTCGCGTGGTTGGTCGACAGGTCACCTCGGCTCGGGTTCAGTGTCACCCCGGACGGGACGGAGCCCAGCGTCCGAGTCTCTGCCCGGCAGACCCGACAGTTCCGTCGGCAAGCTGACAAGGTCACCCTCGTGGTCGCGCAGTACGACGGCATCCTCACCGTCACCGACGTCGAGCTGCTCCGCACGGCGCTCGTCGGCGGGATCGGTCCTGCGAAGGCCTACGGCTGCGGCCTGCTCACCCTGGCCCCCGTCGCACCGCAGCCGGCTGTCTCGTGATACCCGGGGCCCCTCCCCCGTCGCTCCCAGAGCTGGTGAGGGTGCAGGACCGTGTCTCGTTCATCTACGTGGAGCATGCTGTTATCCACCGCGACTCGAACGCGGTGACTGCCACAGATGCGCGTGGCACGGTCCACATCCCGGCCGCGACCCTCAGCTGTCTCCTCCTCGGCCCTGGGACACGGGTGAGTCACGAGGCGATGAAGCTGCTCGCCGAGTCGGGCTCGACAGCAGTGTGGGTCGGCGAGAACGCCGTGCGGTACTACGCGCACGGTCGGACACTCTCGAGGTCGTCTCGTCTGCTGGAGGCACAGGCGACCCTGGTCAGCAGCTCCCGCAGCAGAGTCGCTGTAGCGCGCGAGATGTACGCCATGCGCTTCCCGGGTGAGGATGTCAGCGGTTTGTCCATGCAGCAGCTCCGCGGACGCGAGGGTGCTCGGATCAAGAAGGTGTACAGGGCACAGAGCGAGCGGACGGGCGTCGCCTGGGGCCGTCGCGACTACCGCCCTGACGACTTCGCGGGATCCGATCCCGTCAACCAGGCACTTTCTGCAGCAAACTCCGCACTCTACGGTGCCGTCCACGCGGTGATCGTCGCGCTCGGATGCTCCCCAGGGCTCGGGTTCGTCCACAACGGCCACGACAGGTCCTTCGTCTACGACATCGCCGACCTCTACAAGGCAGATCTCAGCATCCCGATAGCCTTCGAACTCGCCGCGCAGGACCTCCCGGACCTCCCTTCAGCGACACGGCGTGCCATGAGAGACGCCATCCACTCGTCGTCTCTCATGGAGAGCTGCGTCAGGGACGTCCGACGTCTCCTCCTGGGTTCGGATGCCTCGCCTCAGGAAGAAGGGGTCGGGGAGGACGCGGACATCGTGATGCTCTGGAACGGCGGGAGTGGCGCAGTGGCGGGCGGCACCAATTACGCGGACGGCAGCCACGAGGACGTGGACTGGTGATCGTCCTCGTCGTCACGGCGTGCCCTCCGGGACTCCGGGGGCAGCTCACCAGGTGGCTCATGGAGATCTCCCCAGGAGTCTTCGTCGGGTACGTGTCGGCCCGGGTCCGTGAGCTGCTGTGGGAGAGGACTGTGGAGCACATCGGGCGCGGTCGCGCGATCATGGTCCACTCCACCCGAGGTGAGCAACGCCTAGCCTTCAAGGTCCACGGGCACGACTGGGTCCCGCGTGACTATGACGGCATCCAGCTCATGGTCCGCCCACGTGCTCGAACTGACGGTGAGCCTGAGGGTGAGACGCGCAAGGCGCCCAAGAACTGGAGCAACGCCGGTAGACGACGACGGTTCGGGTAGCGGACAGGACGCTGCCGCGGGCGTTCGTCGCCTCTGAGCTCCAACGGCGACAACCAGAGCGCGGGAGTCCTGCCCTGGATCCCCTGAGGACCAGATCGTCGGCCCAGATGGTTCCCCCTCGGCCGCACCCTTCGGTGGGCGTGGTCTGCCGCGGTCGGACTTCCTCTAGAAGCACCCCGCTCGAGTATGCATGGCGGACGGGCCCCATCTTTTCCGCAAGAACCGCGTCAAGAGGCGACCCTTCGACGATGGATGCGGGCCCCCTCCGCGAAAGCCGGGAGCACCGGTGGGACGTCATGCGGCGATCACTCCTGCGTAGGAGGGGAACAGAACGTCGCAACCTTCTTCCCCTGGGCGGGAGCAGGATCACCCCCGCGTATGCGGGGAGCACGACCCCGCCTCGTTCGGGAGGACAGCCGACCCGGGATCACCCCCACGCATGCGGGGAGCACCGGTCTTGGGGCCGGTCGACGGCGCGGCGTGCGGGATCACCCCCGCGCATGGGGGGAGCACACCGCACCGGCCAGCGTCGAAGGGGAGGGCCGGGATCACCCCCGCGTATGCGGGGAGTACGGCACCCGCCTCGTGGCCGTCCGGGCGGGCGAGGGATCACCCCCGTATGCGGGGAGCACCCGCTCTGGCCGTGAAGGGGCAGACTGCGGCGGGGATCAACCCCGCGTATGCGGGGAGCACCGCACGCCCCGCGAGCTATGGTTCAAGCTCCCGGGATCACCACCGCGTATGCGGGGAGCACAAGCGGCTGTCGAGGGCGACGGTGAGCGCGGAGGGATCACCCCCGCGTATGCGGGGAGCACGTTCCAACGACGCCACCAGGTCTCGTAGAGGTCGGGTCACCCCCGCGTATGCGGGGAGCACTTCGCGTCCGTTGCTGGTGTATCGACCGCGGAGGGATCACCACCGCGTATGCGGGGAGCACAGGCCGGCCAGCGCGTCCCAGAACTGCGCGAGGGGATCACCCCCGCGTATGCGGGGAGCACCACCACCGACCAGGCCGTCGCGATGGCCGACCAGGGATCACCCCTGCGTATGCGGGGAGCACTCGTCCCTGCTCCAGGCGCTCGTGCCCGTGATCGGATCACCCCCGCGTGTGCGGGGAGCACATCGGCAACGACGCGCTCGCGAGCCCTGCTGCCGGATCACCCCCGCGTGTGCGGGGAGCACCTGAGAGCGGGTGCGGAAGAGTTGTTAGCAATGGGATCACCCCCGCGTGTGCGGGGAGCACAACTGGGACGTCGTCCACCCCAACGTCTGGCGCGGATCACCCCCGCGTGTGCGGGGAGCACCACTGTCCAGGCAGGAGAGGCCCGATGAGCGCGGGATCACCCCCGCGTGTGCGGGGAGCACTCATCGGAACCGGACTCGATGCCGGCCCAACCGGGATCACCCCCGCGTGTGCGGGGAGCACCCGTCACTCCTGTTGCTCCTGGTAGTCGGACAGGGATCACCCCCGCGTGTGTGGGGAGCACCGCTCCCGAGCTCGAGCTCCCCGCTTCCGCATCGGGATCACCCCCGCGTGTGCGGGGAGCACATGAGCAGATACTGGAGCGTCCACCGGCGCGTGGGATCACCCCCGCGTGTGCGGGGAGCACGACGTCGACGACAGCCCCGCCGCGCCCGACAACGGATCACCCCCGCGTGTGCGGGGAGCACCGGAGGGGTCGGCGGGTGATCGTCTTGCCGTACGGATCACCCCCGCGTGTGCGGGGAGCACCTTGTCGTGAATGGCAGGCACGCTGCCAGTGAGGGATCACCCACGCGTGTGCGGGGAGCACACCCGCTCCACAGCGTTCCAGCCACCCCCGCTGGGATCACCCCCGCGTGTGCGGGGAGCACTCACCTCACTCGCCGAGTGGAGCGCTCGGGCAGGGATCACCCCCGCGTGTGCGGGGTGCACGACGGCGTCGAGAACCCCGGTGCCTGGCTCGACGGATCACCCCCGCGTGTGCGGGGAGCACCGCCCTCGAGGACGCCCTGGTCAAGGGACAGCGGGGATCACCCCCGCGTGTGCGGGGAGCACACGCGCAGGAAGATGTTCGCCCTGTCGTCGCGGGGATCACCCCCGCGTGTGCGGGGAGCACAGGATCGGCTTCGAGGGTGCGGGCGGAGGCGTGGGATCACCCCCGCGTGTGCGGGGAGCACGAGAACTCGGTCCTGCGGTCCATGTGGCCGGCGGGATCACCCCCGCGTGTGCGGGGAGCACTCTGCGGGCCTGGCCGGCGACGACCTCGCCGGGGGATCACCCCCGCGTGTGCGGGGAGCACTCGAACGCCCTGCGGTCGGTGGGCACGAGGGAGGGATCACCCCCGCGTGTGCGGGGAGCACGGATCAGCCGCACCCCGACCTGTAAGGACATGGGGATCACCCCCGCGTGTGCGGGGAGCACATCCCCGAGCTGGCTGACCGGGTGCGTGACGTGGGATCACCCCCGCGTGTGCGGGGAGCACACCCACGCCATGTCCTCCACGGTGGTGCCTTCGGGATCACCCCCGCGTGTGCGGGGAGCACGAGAAGGCCCCGGCCGGCGTCATCTGCGACCCGGGATCACCCCCGCGTGTGCGGGGAGCACGGCTGGGCTGCCGGCTGCGAGGGCATGCCCAACGGATCACCCCCGCGTGTGCGGGGAGCACGACCACAAGACCACAGGTGCGGTCCATGGGGAGGGATCACCCCCGCGTGTGCGGGGAGCACGGTGCCGTGTTGACCTGCAGGAGGTGGGAGTACGGATCACCCCCGCGTGTGCGGGGAGCACAGGTCAGCCCGCAGCTCGTCGATGTGCTCGTCGGGATCACCCCCGCGTGTGCGGGGAGCACCGGGTGGAGGTCTGGGGCTACATCGGTACGGACGGATCACCCCCGCGTGTGCGGGGAGCACGGTCGGGTGCGGTTGCGCGTTCGGGCGTTGCCGGGATCACCCCCGCGTGTGCGGGGAGCACCACCGTAGGGGTCGCCGTCGTGGTCAGCGGGCAGGATCACCCCCGCGTGTGCGGGGAGCACGGTTCCTGACCTGCAGCTTTGTACGTGGGATGGGCGATCTGGAATGACTTTGCGATTTGTCAGAGAGTCTAGCTCCACCCCACAGACGTGCGCAGCCGAGGAGGCATCGCCGACCCATTTCCAGCGCTCTCAGACCGGCTGGCCACAAGACTGAACGACCGAGCTGGCCCCATTCAGCGCCAGCTGCACCACTCCAGTCGGGTTGAGGCCTCTACCCTCGCGGGTGGCCGTCCATACCCTGGTCGGCCGTAGTCGTTCGGCGTTCGAAACCGCAGGGCCCGAGCGGTAGCCATCACATTCACCTGAGACCGGCGTCCCACGCACCGCCCGCCTGCATACATGCGTCTGGACCACCGTCACTAGCTGCAGCATCACTCGCCTCGACGGGCGAGCGGCAGCAAGCTCTCAGGCGGTCCCCTGCACCCTCGGGCGCAGCGTGAGGTGCCGACGCCTTATCAGGGGTGCGCCCTCCCAGACGGAAACGGAGAGCGCCAGGACCCGTGCCGTTGTCGGCGACTAGGTCGCGGTCGTCCAGGTCCCAACCCGCGTCGCCAGCTCTGCCTCCGCGAGCGCAGCCCGCACGGGTGCGAGCCCGTCCTCGTCGTACCTGTCGCCGACGTCGTCGAGCATGTACCCGCACGCCCAGGCCGTGGCCCGGGCTGGCACCAGGTCGAGCTGCGCGCTCTCGGTCCACCCGTCGAGGAAGGCGCGCCAGGTCGGGTCCCCGAGCAGCGGGACGGCGTGGGGGTCGAGGTGGAAGATGCTCGCCGTACGCGCCCGGTCGAGGGCGGCAGGCCCGGCCGCGGCGTTGGTCCAGTCGATGACGGCGGTGACCTCGTCGTCGTCGCCGAGCACGATGTTGAGAGGGTGCAGGTCGAGGTGCAGCAGCACGTCCTCCTCGCTCCTGGCGTGGTCGTCGTCCCCTCGAACCCTGGCGAGCCCCGCAGGCGGGCGGACGGTGCTGATCGCGACCTGGGCTCTGCCGCACGCTGCCCCACGCCTGCGCGCCCTGTCGAGGCTCATCCCGTCGAGCGCAGCCGCGTCGGTCCCCGGCGCACGGCGGATCAGCGCCGCTGCACCGTCGCCGGAAGGGCTGTCGTACCGGTCCACGAGCTCGGGCACCGGGACCACGGCTGCTGCGGCCGAGGACGCGAGGTGCTCGTGGTCGAGCACCTGCGGCCAGCTGAGACGCAGCACGACGTCGTCGACTCCGAGCA
>Ga0308163_10002304_pt1 | contig 17832 bp, 16 predicted proteins | sample PhyTR1_FD_201037 | JGI IMG/M metagenome (GOLD analysis project Ga0308163, IMG submission 201037) | Phyllosphere microbial communities from UC Gill Tract Community Farm, Albany, California, United States - DLSLT.R1 | ecosystem: Host-associated > Plants > Phyllosphere > Unclassified | place: USA...
CTGGCTCGCCGATGCGATGCCGACCACAGGCACGCGACCATGGCGGTTGTGCAGCCAGTTCAGGGTGTTGAGGTGGGTGTGGCCGTGCAGGACCAGTTCGGCTCCACCAAGCGACACGGCGGCGGCAAAGCGGCGGATACCGATCATCCGCTTGTGCTGGGAAGCCGCACCCCGGATCGGCGGATGGTGGATCAGCACCACGCGAAACAGGCCTTCCTCACCGGCTTCGCGCAGCAATTGCGCGGTCTCACGGGCCTGGCGGGAGCTGAAATAGCCGCTGGCGGAAAAGGGCGGGGTGGCAATGGAGGTGGAGCAACCGATCAGTGCCACCTGGCCGCGCCGGCGCAGGGTGGGCCAAAGCTTGAATTCCTTGCGCCATGTTTGAGGGTCGGTATCGCCTCGCACATAATCATACCAGGCGTGCATCGCCTTTTCATGGGCGCCCGGTACATAGGCGTCGTGATTGCCGGGGACGACAGAAACGGTCTCCGGGTTGCCAAGCTGTCGCAGCCAGTCGGCCGCCTTGTTAATTTCCAGGCCGGACGCGAGGTTGACGAGATCGCCGGTCACGGTCAAATGGTCGGGTGCCTGCGCGTGGATATCCGCGACCAGCGCATCCAGCGTGCCCGAGCCCATATGTTTTGCCCGGTTGCGATGCCAGTTGACATAGCCGGTGATGCGTTTCGACGCCAGTTCCCGGAAGGTCAGATGGGGCATGGGTCCGAGATGGATATCGGAGATATGAGCGAGCTTGAACATGAGACGTATCTATACCATCCAGGAGGCGGGGCAAGCGCAATGACATTGTTTGGTTTTGCGCGAAGGATCCGAAAACCGGCTGCCGATTTTCGGGCCGACGCAATTGTGAAACAGCCTGCACCTCAACCGGATGACAAGCCGCTCGGTTCCGTGAAAAAAGCTGTGATCCGTTTGCTGCACGTGTATTTTGCGCTGACACGCGGCATGACGCTTGGGGTGAGGGCGGCGTGCTTTGACGCGCAAGGCCGGATTTTCCTGGTGCGCCACACCTATCTGCCGGGCTGGTACATGCCGGGCGGCGGCGTGGAGCGCGGCGAGACGGCCTCAGAGGCGCTGGAAAAGGAATTGCGCGAAGAGGGCAATCTAGTGATGACGGCGCCGCCTGATCTGCTGCAATGCTGCCTCAACCGCACCGCCAGCCGGCGTGATCACGTGCTGTTTTACCGCGTCACCGTCCGCCAGACCGCACCGCGCCTGCCGGATCGGGAAATTGCTGAATGCGGTTTCTTCCCCCTCGACGCCTTGCCCGAGGGGGTGACGCCGGCGACGCTGCGCCGGCTGCGGGAACTGGAAACCAACGGTCCTTATCCCGATCTCTGGTGAAGGAACGGCAGGTCAGGGCCGACGGGGACGATCCCGGTCGGGTTGATGGTCTTGTGGCTGCCATAGTAGTGCCGCTTGATATGGTCGAGATTAACAGTCTCGGCCACGCCTTGCCAGTGATAGAGCCTGGACAGATAGGCAGACAGGGCCGGGTAATCGGCAATGCGGCGGATGTTGCATTTGAAATGGCCGACATAGACGGCATCGAAGCGCACCAGCGTCGTAAACAATCGCCAATCCGCCTCCGTCAGCGTCTGTCCGAACAGAAAGTCCTGACCTGTCAGCCGGGCTTCCAACATGTCGAGCGTCTCGAACAGCGGCGCAATCGCCTCTTCATAGGCTCCTTGCGTGGTGGCAAAGCCGGCTTTGTAGACGCCATTGTTGACCGTGTCGTAGATCCGGTCGTTGAGCGCGTCGATCTCTGCGCGCAAAGGCTCGGGGTAGAAATCCGCGTCATTGCCGGTCAAGCCGTTGAAGGCGGAATTGAACATGCGGATGATTTCGGCGGATTCGTTGGAGACGATGGTTTCATTCTGCTTGTCCCACAGGACAGGCACGGTGACGCGGCCGCTATAATGCGGATCGGCCTTCAGATAGACCTGCCAGAGGTAATCCGAGCCGAAGAGATCATCGCCCGTCGCCGCATCGTCTTTCACAAAGGTCCAGCCGTTTTCCAGCATCAGCGGATGCACGACAGAGACGGAAATCAGGTCCTCCAGCTGTTTCAGCCGACGAAAGATCAGGGTGCGATGCGCCCAGGGGCAGGCGAGCGCAACATAGAGATGATAGCGCCCGGCCTCGGCCTTGAAGCCGCCCTTGCCGCTCGGTCCCGGCGCGCCATCTGACGTCAGCCAGTTGCGGAACTGGCTTGCCGAACGCTGGAAATGGCCCTTGGTGGCTTTCGTATCGTACCAGGCGTCGCTCCAGACGCCATCGACCAGCATGCCCATAAGGTGTTTCCTCCGTTACTTTATTGAAGTTTTCAGTAGTCTTATATGCGACAGCGGTCACGAATTGCGATGGCCTTGCCGATGAACAGTGTGTTTTGGGATGGACGGGCAGAATTTTTGTTGTTATGCAAATCGCCATTGAAAAAGGACGCTGATCCCATGACCCTTAACCGGAACCCGCGACGACGCTGATGCTGCTGAACCACCCTGGCTGGTGGTGACCACTCTTTGCGCAATTCGCTTTACGGTTCCGGTTTTCATGAACAGCCACGATCTCGTCTACCTCACCGAGGACGCGTCGCACGACGCCATCATCGAACTCATCAATGCAGAAGCTTTCGGCCCCGGCCGCTTCGTCAAGGCCGCCGCCCGTATCCGCGAGCAAGGCCCGCATGACCGGACGCTGTCCTTCGTCTGCGCCGACCGGGGCGAAACCATCGCATCGGTGCGGATGACGCCTGTCCTGGCCGGAAGCGTCACAGGCCACATGCTCGGCCCGCTCGCCGTGCGCCCCTCGCATAAGTGTCTCGGCATTGGCCGGGAACTGGTGCGCATCGCCATCGAGGCTGCCCGCAGGGCCGGTTCGGAAGCGGTGATCCTGGTCGGCGATCCCCCCTATTACATGCCGCTCGGCTTTGAAAAAATCGCCTACAAGGCCCTGGAATTTCCTGGTCCTGTCGATCCGAACAGGGTTCTGGTCGTGCCGCTCGTGGAAAACGTTCATGCACGGCTGAAAGGCGCCATCGCCTGGCGCCAGGGTGAGACCATTGCCGTCGAAGATGTGGCCGATGACGAGGATTACGAGCCGGTGTTGCTGGTCGCCAACGGCTGATCAATCACTGCGGCGTCTGATCGATCCAGTGTTCGACTGCCCATTGCTCTGCCGCGCCGATAATCAGATCACAGACCGGATCCTTGATCGCGTAATAGGCGTCGAGATCGTCTGAATGCCTCGCCGCCAGTTCTCTCTTGATCAGGGCGTAGGTTGCCACGGCTGCGGGACAGGCACGCAGATAATCCCGAAACAGCCTCGGATAACGTTCGTTCGGAGTGCCAAGGCGCCGGATATGGACATTTGCAGCCCGCGTACCGGCCATGGATTTTGCATAGCGCTTTGTCCAAAGCTCTGGGTTCGGATCTTCGTTTGGAGGGACGTGATCCCTCCAAATATTCTCGAACAGATTGAAGCCAAGCCTTGAGAGGCGGGTGCTGATATCCTCGGGAAGATCGAGGGAATGCACACTGACCTGCACGTCGACGATGTCTTTGGCTGCCAGTCCCGGTACCGAGGTGGAGCCGATATGCTCAATTCTGACGGCCAGGGTGCCGAAGGCCTCAGTCAATGTCTCGGAAATGACCTTGAATTCCGTCGCCCACTCTGGTCGTGGCGGCACAATCTGGATGGACATCCGTATTTCCCCATTTCTCGAGAATTCTGCCGTTGCCGAAGGGGCCGAGGCGGCACTAGCACAATGGGGTTGGCGAGACCACCGACAGCGCCGTGCGATGCCTTGAATCGATAGGCATCAAGAGCTTTCTTGTTGTATCCCCCAATCTTGGTTCGTCGCCGACAGGTGGGCAGAGCTAGCCGTGATTCCTTGCGCAATGTCTAGGATCGGAGAGTGAAGGGTGGATCGGCAGGGCCGATTTGCTTGAAAGCTCCTCGCAGTGTTTTCAACGCGGCTTCATCACCGGTGGCAATCTCGAAGTAGCTGCTGTCGATGGCGCGGATCGTCAGCCACGGGCCGTGGTCGGAGTCTTGCCGATCTTTGCCTGACAGATACGCTGTGAATTCACCCCAGATAACTTGCGTGGTTTGTTTGGCCAAAGCCCGTAGATGTCGACCGGTCAGCGTTTCATCCGTGTTTGCAAAGGCTTCCAGCTTCTCGCCACCTTCGCCTGTTGCGTCGAACCGCTCGAGTTGGGGCAGGACGGATTTGATTGTCGAGACCCGCCACACGGCTTGCATCGATCGCGGTGCGAGAAGCGCCAAGAAATCGATGAGGTCAAAGGCCAAGGTGCCGTTCTCGCTCACATCATGAATCCGGATGGTTTCCACGCTGGCCTTTCTTTCTGTCATAGGCGTTCAAACCTGTTGGCCTCGCCCTCGCTGCTTGACATAATTCATGCCGGGGAAGCCGCCGCGAGCCGTCTGTTCCCGAACGATATGCCATAGCAAAGTGCAGGTCGAGAGTTACCGCAAGGGGCCGGTCTGTCGACTTTCGGGCAACGGGAAAAAGCGAAACTGGAGGGAATGGATGACTGACTGGAATCTTATCCGAGACATGATGGCGGCAGCGATCGATACATGCGAGCGGGTAGAGGCTGCTGGATACGATGAGGACGACAGGGACGCGGTTGCTAATGTGGGAGGCGTAGACGTAAGCATCCAGGATTTTCTGACAAGCGCGTGGACCTACCCGGAAAATATTCGATACGCGATCATCCGAGAAAGACATGATCAGGCAGACGATCGCGCCTATGTGCCGGAAGCTTCCCGCATACTTATCGCCATGGCCCAAGCCGCAGCGGAAATAATCGGATCCCACCAGCCCAAGGCTCCAGCAGAAGATGACATTAGAAAGATGGTCACCTGGTTCGATCGCCACGCCGTCCCTGGTATCGAGAAAGCCATCGCAAACCGGCGCAGAAGCTCATCTTAAAATCGAGAGTGTCAGCTCCAAAAAGTCCCTCTTCAAAATGGGAAGGGGCTCCTTTACCGAACCGCCGTAACCTCGTTTTGAGGAACCGTTTCGCGAGGGGTTTCCCCCTTGTGAGACGCACCGCAAGGTAGAGGGCTACACCTTCAAATGCGATGGTCCTGTCCTTTCCGCCGCAAAAGCCGCATCACCATCGCCATCATGCCGCGCGGCAAATGTCGTGAGTGCTTCGATGAGCGCCTCAACCTCCGTCTCATTGCTCAGCGGGTTCATCACCACGAAGCGCAGATAGAGTGCGCCGCGATAGGTGGTGGTGGTTAGATACAGCCTGCCATCCTCGACGATGAAGGCCCGGAGCGCCTTGTTATAGGCATCGGCATCGGTGCCCGACCGCTCCGGCACGTAGCGAAACAGCACGATGTTGAACTGCGGCTCGACCGGCATTTCCACTTGCTCGATGGTGGCGAGCTTGGCGACAAACAATGCGGTGATCTCAAAGATGCGGTCGATGAGGGTCTCGTAGACCGAGCCGCCATAGAGGGACAGCACCGCCCAGAGCGAGAGCGCGGCGGCGCGCTTGGTGCATTCGGCGGTGGCGAGGCCACAGTCGAATTCATGCGCATCGTCGCTGTCCTCGACGAACAGGAAGGGCGCGTCCTGGCTGAAGGCGAGATATTTGTCGCGGGGGTTCTTGTAGAACAGATAGGTGGAGAGCGTCGGCACCCACAGCATCTTGTGGGCATCCCAGATGACACTGTCGGCCCGCTCGATGCCCTCGATCAGATGGCGATGCGCCTTCGAAAAGCTGACAGCGCCGCCATGGGCGGCATCGACATGCAGCCATACGCCGTGATGTTCGCAGAGATCGGCAATGGCCGGCAGCGGATCGAAAGAGCCGGTGCGGGTCGCGCCAGCCGAGGCGACGACGGCGATTACGGGGACGGCGCGGCGCTTGAGGTCGTCGAGCAGATCAGCCAAGGCCTGCGGATCGGTGCGGCCGGCAGCATCCGACGCCACATACAGACAGTGCTCGGCGCCGAGCCCGATAATGCCCGCCGCCCGCGCGATGGAATAATGGGATTCCATGTGGGTAATCACCACGGGCTTCGTCTCAAGCCCTGACAGCCCCTTGCTCCAGGCATCGCCCAACAGCTTGTTGCGCGCGGCGATCAGGGCGGTCAGGTTGGCGAGCGTGCCGCCTGAGGTCACCAGGCCGGAAAAGCTGCCAGGGACAAAGCCCAGCTGTTCGCCCAACCGCTCCACCATGGCTTTCTCGACCGCCGTGGTCCAGGGGCCGAGCTCGTAGATCGCCATGCCCTGATTGACGAGGGCTGCCGCCAGCTCGAACACTGCGGCCAGCGGCAGGGGCGGGGCCAGCTGATGGCCGATATAGCCGGGATGATGCAGGCGCTGGCTGTTGGCGAGCAGGTCGTCGATCATGGTGCCAGCCCGGTCGGCCAGTGTCCTTGCATCGCTTGGTGTCGAGGCCGTTCCCGCATCGAGCCAGGCCCGGGCATCGAGCAGATTGAGCCGTGGCGGACGTGCCGTCATCACCTTGCCATTGCGGCTCTGGACCTGTTCGAGATGGTCGCTCAGCCGCCCGACAACCACTTGCGCCAGCAGCCGGAATGTTTCGGGATCGTATAGCTGTTTAATGATGGCTGCCGGATCGCTCTGTTGACAGTCGGTCCGCTTTGCCGGTGGCGTCTGCTCGATATAAAAAGCTTGCGACATCAAATACCCTTTGAAGATATATTTATGAGAAATGCGCAGGGCTTTACGCTCACGAAGGCGTAATAATGCAATAATATATTCAGCTATTCTCGCGAATTTCGACACGAAACATTTGACGTGTCAAGTTCTCGCAGAATTTCAACTCAGAAAAATCCTGCGTCTACCGTTCGATGGGACAAAGTGCATACAAGCAATGCAGGATGATACAGATTAGAGCAGGTCTTTGCGCATCCAGGTGACGCTGTATCCCTCAACAAACTCCTCGAGGCTGCCGACGACGGCATAGCCGTGGCTCTGATAGACGCGGCGGGCGGCGGGATTGATCGTATCGAGATAAACCGCCTTGCAGCCACGTCGGCGGGCTTCTTCTTCCGCTGCGGCCAGCAACTGGCCTGCCAGGCCGTGACCACGCCGATGTGCCGGCACGAACAGCATGGCGATGAACAACCATTGCCGTCCGGTGCGGCCAAACAGCCCGCCTTCCAGCTTTCTCTCGGCATCATGGAGGGGGACGAAGAGCTTTTGCAGGTTGGCGGGACCGCCGAGCATCTCATCGTGGTAATTGCTCAAGACGCGATCGATGAAAGCCTCGTTCTCTTCGGAAATATCGTCGAAAACCTCGAGTTTTTCCATCACGGTTCTCCGCTACCTGTCGCTATCTTAGAAGCGCTTCATCATCATGGTGAGGGTGAAATCATCGATGAAATGATCGATCTTGCCAAAAATCATAGCCGTATTTTTGGTAGGCCTTTGTGGCGGCGGGATTGGCTGTCTGGATATGGGCGCCTTTGCAGCCGCGTCTGCGGGCCTCTTCTTCTGCCAGAGCCAGCAACTTTCCGACAAGGCCTTTGCCGCGCAACGGTTCTGGGATGAAGAGAATATCGATATCCAGCCAGCCTCTAGCCGTGCGGCCGATCAACCCGCCCTCGACCTGACCATGCTGGTCTTCGAGCGGAATGAACAAGCCTTTATGCCCGCCGGTGCTGCCAAACATGGTGTTGTTATATGCGGTCAGCCGGCCTGAGATCAGGCTCTTCACATCAGGCGGGACCTCATCCAGAACCTGAAAGACGGCCGGCACGTCCATCACCGTCCCTCGCGCCACCACATGGCCGAGACCGCAAACAGCAGCAGGGCAAGGCCGCCGAAGCCGGCAAACAGCGGCATCGTGTCGACGCCCTTCAACAGGGTTTCGCTGGTCATGCGGATGGCCATGCGCTGGTTGTCGTTGCTGCGCACGGGGCCGCTGACCGGGAGAATGTCAGGCACGGTTACGCCGCCCTGGCCATCGTCCAGCCGCTTGATCAACCCGTGGGTGGCGTCGACGACCGGCTGCATCAGGGCGGGCGTCGAGATCATCGCCTTGAACTCCGGCGCGTCCAGAGCGCCGATATGGACGAGGGTGGAGAAGGTGCCGTTGGCGACTGTGAACAGGCCGGTTTCGCTCAATCGGCGTTCCGCAGTGTAGCGGCCCGGCTCGGTTTCGGTCAGCGGCAGTTGCTGGCTCTTGCCTGACGGGCCGGTGAGGGTGGCAGGGCCGGGGTCGCCGCCGATGGTCTGGCGGGTTACGGTCAGCAGCCGGCCACTGGCGCGGGCGGTCAGCGCTTCCTCTTCGAGTTCCGGTTCCTTCATCAACCAATGGGCGATGCGGCGATAGAGCGCCACATGCGGGCCGCCGCCTTCAAAGCCGCGCGCCCAGAGCCAGCCCTGGTCGGACAGCAGCATGGCGACGCGGCCTTCGCCGGCGCGGTTCAGCACCAGGAGCGGCTTGCCGTTGGCGGTCATGACCGTTTCGCCCTGGGGCGGATCGACATCGACCGTGCGGAACCAGCGGCCCCAATGCGGCGGCTCGGCATTGGCGCCCTCGAGGTCGCGGGTGACAGGGTGCTTCTTGCCGATGTCAGACAGGCGCGGGTAGAAGGCGCCTTCCAGCATATTGCCGGTGGGCGCTGCTGGTAGCACCGAGGCGAGCGGAGTGGTGGCGATCGAGTCCTCGCCGGCATGTTCGGGGCCGGCGGCGATCAGCAGCGCGCCACCCTTGCGGACATATTCGGCGATATAGTCATAGTAGAGGATCGGCAGCACGCCGCGATGCTGGTAGCGGTCGAAGATGATCAGGTCGAAATCGTTGATCTTCTCGACGAACAATTCCCGCGTTGGAAAGGCGATCAGCGACAATTCGTTGATCGGCGTGCCGTCCTGCTTTTCCGGCGGGCGCAGAATGGTGAAATGCACCAGATCGACCGAAGCATCCGACTTCAACAGGTTGCGCCAGGCGCGTTCGCCGGCATGAGGTTCGCCCGACACCAGCAGCACCCGCAGGTTCTGCCTGATGCCGTCGATCAGATGCACGGTCTTGTTGTTGATCTCGGTGACTTCGCCGGGCAGGCCGGAGACGGAAAATTCCAGCACATTGCTGCCGGCGCGTGGCACCGCGAATGAATAGGGCGTTTCGGCGCCGGGCACGGCCTGGAAGGAGCCGCCATCCTGGCCATTGATCTTGACGGTCACGGTTGCGGGGGCCGCGGTCGTGCCGCTCTTTTGTCCCTCGTCGATCACCCGGATCGACATGTCCTGGCCCTGGCCGACAATGCCGAAGCGTGGTGCGCGCACCACTTCGATGCGCCGGTCGACTTCGCCGGCCTTGCCGGTGAGCAGGGTATGGACCGGCGCGTCGAGGCCGAGCGATTTCGGATTGGCCGGCACGTCATGCACCTGACCATCGGTGATGAAGATCGCAGCGCCGATCCGGGCCGGCGGCACGTCCGAGACCGCCGAATTCAGCGCTTCGAACAGTCGAGTCGACGGTGTGTCGGCATTCTCAGGCGTCTTGGCCTCGACAATGCGCGGCTCGATATCCGGGAAACGCGAGAGCTTGTCCTTGACAGCCGCCAGCGCCTTGTCGGTCATGGCATTGCGGCTGGCAATATCGGTCTGGCTCTGGCTGCGGTCGACGATAACAGGCACGACGGTCGAGAGCTTGTCCCGGTCTTCGGAGAGCAGCTGCGGATTGGCAAGGGCGGCAATCAGCGCCGCAAAGGCGATCAGCCGGATGGTGGTGCCGCGCATGCCACGGCGAAAGCCGATGGCCGCCACAACCAGCGCCAGCACAGCGACAGCGATCAGCGCCCAGATCGGTAGGAAGGGGGAAAAGGAAAGGCTCATCTCAGGATCACGCCCATCTCATTGTCCCAACCGTTCCAGCAGGGCCGGCACATGCACCTGATCGGCTTTGTAATTGCCGGTCAGCATATACATCATGATATTGACCCCGACGCGGTAGGAGATTTCCCGCTGGTTTTCGTCCGGCGGCACGGTCGGCAGCAGCGGCACTCCACTGTCATCGACCGCCCAGGCGGAGAGGAAATCGTTGCCCGTAATGATGATAGGCGTCACGCCATCGCCGCCCGAGGTCAGGCCGTTCTGGCTGGCACGGGCCTCCTGGCGTGCTTCCACCCAAAGCGGGCTGCCGGCATAGCGGCCGGGATAGGTGTGCAGCAGATAGAAGGACCGGTTGATGACATGGTCCTTCGGCACCGGCTCCAGCGGCGGAATGTCGATATTGGCGAGGATCTGGCGCAGCCGTTCGCCATTGGCGCTGACGCCGGCCTCGCCATTACCGAGACTGTTGAGCTGATCGCGGGTGTCGAACAGCACGGTGCCGCCGGCGCGCATATAGGCGTCGATCCGGCTGATTGCCTCGGCGCTCGGCATCGGCGCCGTTGCCGAAATCGGCCAGAAGATGATCGGAAAGATCGACAGCTCGTCCTTGGCGATATCGACGCCAACGGGTGCGCCGGGCTCCAGCGTCGTGCGATAGGTGAGAAACTCGGTGAGACCCGCGAGACCCCGTTCCGACAGCCGGTCGACATCAGCTTCGCCGGTCTTCACATAGGCGAGATGGGTGGTGTCCAGCCTTTGCAACAGGATATCGTCGCCGGGCTTGCTGTCATCGGCCAGTGCTGGATGCGGAAGCGCCAAGGTCAGGGCCGCGCCGAGCATGGCGGCCAGGATCACCGTATTGCCGGCACCTTTAGGCGTCCGTAGCTTGCCTAAGCCGGCAAAGGCGCCGCCCATGACCAGCACGACAAGGCTGTCGATGACGAACAAGGCCAGCGCCAGTGCCAGAAGCGAAGGCTTCAGCGGCGTTGCCGTTGCGCCCGCCAGCGGCTCGCGCACCACCGGCAGGGTGAGGCCGGTCAGATCGAGCGGCTTCAGTTCCGCGCCAGAGGGCAGCAGGTTGAGAGCGGTGAAGCCGTCTTCCGAGCCATAGAGGCCGGGCGGGTTGTCGAAGCTCGCTGCGGCAGGCCGTTTAGGGCCAAGTTCCAGCGGCTTGGCATTGCCGGCTTCGGCCGTCAGCGCGCCGCGATCGGTCAGCAGCCGGTAGGGCGGCAGGCTCGGGGCGGCGGCTGTGGCATTGTTGCCCGTTGCTGCGCCTGCTGTTGTCGCACCTGCTGTATGCGCCATTTGCACGACCCTGCGCAGCATTTCCACGAATTCGCCCGAGATCGGCAGGTTGGACCAGCTTGCTTCAGCGCTGACATGGAAGAGCACGATACGGCCGGCGCCGATGTCGCGAGCGGTGACCAGCGGCGTGCCATCGGCAAGGCTGGCCCAGGTACGGCTGGCGAGATCGGGTGTCGGTTCAGCCAGGACCTGTCGCTTGACCAGCACGCCGTCAGGCGGATCGAGCCCGGCAAAGGGGCTTGATGGCGCAAAGGGTGCCAAGGGCTGCGGCTCGGACCAGGAGAGCGCGCCGCCGAGCGCCCGTTCGCCCTGGCGCAGCGTCACCGGCACCAGCGGATCGTCGCCGGGGGCTGCGGCCAGACGCGGGCCGGCAAAGCGGATCAGCGTGCCGCCACGCTGGACGAAACGCTGCAGTTGCTGCTGCATGTCAGGCGGCAACCGGCCGATATCGGCCATGATCACGGCTGAAGGATTTTGCTGCAGCAGATCTGGAATCGCGGTCGCCAGATCCTTGTCATTGGACTTGATCAGGTCGGCATAGGGCTGCAGCGCCCGCTGGATATAATAGAGCGGCGACAGCAGTGGCTGGAATTCGTCATTGGCATCGCCGGAGATCAGCGCCACCTTGCGGCGACGAAAACCGTCGTCGAGCAGATGCACGGCGCCGGCGCTGGCAAGGCCTGACAGGCTCAACCGCGCAAAATCGTTGCGCAGCTCGAAAGGCGCGGCGATCTCTGCTTTTGCCACGGTCTCGCCGGGCGCAAAGGTTGCTGTGCCCGAGGCAATCGGCCGGCCCTGCTGGTCCTGCGCATCGACGATCACTTGCTGCGGCCCGCCCGCGGCAAGCCGGGTGACCTTGGCAATCAGCTGGTCGGCATTGTTGGTCGCCTCGGTCAGCGCCAGCGTGTCGCTGCTGTCATCGGCAATCAGCCTGATTTCACCAGGGGCAAGCGCCGAGAGGCTTGCGGCCAGCCCTTCATCGGGCTTTGCCGCCACCCCATCGCTGAGAAAGGCGAGGGTGCCGGGACGGGTGCCTTTCAATGCGGCGGAAAGTGCTGCGAGTGCGCGTCCCCGATCCGGCACCAGCGGCCTAGGCTTGGCGGCGCTGAGTTTTTCGCGGGCGGCCGCGGCGCTTGATGGCGTTGCATCCTGGCTTGGCTCGGCGGTCAGCACCAGCGAGACCGGCACATTACGGCTCTCGGCTTCGTCGATCAGCCCGTTGGCGGTGTCGAGGCGCTCCTGCCAATCGGTGACGCTGGCCCAGCTGTTGTCGATGACGAGCACCAGCGGCCCGTCGCCGGATACGGATGCGCCGCGTGGATTGAGCACCGGTTCCGCGAGCGCGAAGATAACCAGGACAGCCATCGCCATGCGCAGCAGTGTCAGCCACCAGGGGCTGCGGGCCGGCGTTTCCTCGCGCTTCAGGACGCGCGCCAGAATCCGCAGCGGCGGAAACACTTCCGTCTGCGGGCGCGGCGGCGTCAGTTTCAGCAGGAACCAGATGGCCGGCAGCACGACGAGTGCGCCAAGCAGGGCAGGGCTCATAAAGGCAAGCGGAAAACCACCCATCACGCACCTCCGCCTTTGCCGAGTTGCGGCGCGCCGGACAGATGCATGTGCAGCTTGACCAGCGCCTCGGACGCCAGCCGGTCGGTGAGATGGGGTGTAAAGCTCCAGCCCAGCCGGCGCAGATTGTCGCTCAAGGCGTCACGGCGCAGGAAATAGGCGCGGCGATAATCGTCACGGATGCTTTCCGCCCGGCCGGACACCAGCTTTTCGCCACTCTCGGGATCAATGAATTCGGTGCGGCCGGCATAGGGAAAATCCTGTTCTGCGGGATCGGCGATCTCGACCACGTGGCCGCGCAGCCCGCGCCGGGCCAGCGGCGCGATGCCGGCCATGATCGTCTCGGCATCGTCGAGGAAGTCGCCGATCAGCACGATATCGCTGGCATTGCGGATCATGTCGGTGCGCGGAAAGCCGGCATCGGGAAGGCCTGTGGTTTCGGGCGCATGGATCAGTGCCGTCGCCAGCCGTTCGGCGGCATTGCGCGCGGCAATCGGCTCCATCACGCCGGGGCAGCCGATGCGCTCGCCGGAGCGGGCCAGCACTTCGGCCAGTGCCAGCATCAGCACCAGGGCACGGCTCTCCTTCGAGACCGAGCCGAAGCGCGACTTATAGAGCATGGAGGGCGACAGATCAGCCCAGAGCCAGATGGTGTGGGCCGCTTCCCATTCGCGGTCGCGGATATAGAGATGATCGTCGCGGGCCGAGCGGCGCCAGTCGATCCCTGCCAGGCTTTCGCCTTCGGCATAGGGGCGGAACTGCCAGAAGTTTTCGCCCATGCCGCGCTTGCGCCGTCCATGCCAGCCGGCAATCACGGTGTTGGCGATGCGTTTAGCCTCCACCATGCAGTCGGGGATCAGGGCCGCGCGCTGACGGGCACGCGCCAAGGCGTCGCCGGTCTCCGTCTTGTCGACGATCCGTCCCTGAACTGCCTGCTGGAATGCGACCAAAACGCTGATGTCTCCGTTAATCGAGATTAATGCCGGTTCTGCTTGATCAGGCCGGCAATCACGTCGCGCACTGCCATGCCTTCTGCGCGGGCCGCAAAGGTCAGCGCCATGCGGTGTTGCAACACGGGTTCTGCCAGCGCATGCACATCATCGATCGACGGCGCCAGCCGGCCTTCGTAAAGCGCGCGGGCGCGGGCGCAGAGCATCAGCGCCTGACCGGCGCGCGGGCCGGGGCCCCAGGCGACATGCTTGTCGGTCTCGGCGTGGCTCTGGCCTGGACGGGCGGCGCGCACCAGCGACAGGATGGCGTCGACGACGCTGTCTGGCACCGGCATCTGGCGGATCAGCTTCTGGATATCGGAGAGCCTGCCCGCATCGAGCACGGCGCCGGCCTGGTTGTCATGCACGCCTGTTGTGTCGAGCAGAATCTGCCGCTCGGCGGCAAGATCGGGATAGCCAACATCGACCTGCAAAAGGAAACGGTCGAGCTGGGCTTCCGGCAGCGGATAGGTGCCCTCCTGTTCCAGCGGGTTCTGGGTGGCAAGAACGTGGAAAGGTGCAGGCAGATCATAGCGCTGGCCGGCGATGGTGATGTGATATTCCTGCATGGATTGCAGCAGCGCCGATTGGGTGCGCGGGCTGGCGCGGTTGATTTCGTCGGCCATCAACAACTGGGTAAAGACCGGGCCCTTGACGAAGCGGAAGGAGCGGCGGCCGTTTTCGTCCTGATCCATCACCTCGGTGCCAAGAATATCCGAGGGCATCAGGTCGGGGGTGAACTGGATGCGGTTGGCGTCGAGGCCGAGAACGGTGCCGAGCGTCGTGACCAGCTTGGTCTTGGCGAGACCGGGCACGCCGACCAGCAGCGCATGACCGCCGGAGAGAATGGCGAGCAGGGTGTTTTCCACCACCTTTTCCTGGCCGAAGATCACCTTGGAGACCTCTGCGCGCACATCGGCGATTTCCGACAGCGCCTGCTGCGCCATGGCCACCACGGCCTTGTCGTCGAGGCCGCTATCCGTGTTGTTCATCATGCCCATGGCGGTCTCCCTGGCTGCTTGCCCTTGATGCGGCTATATCGTCCTGCCGCCGCTCGGGCTGTTCCCAGGCAAGATAGAGGCGCCTGAAAAAGGATCAATGAGAATCGATCAATGCGTGCGTTGACGCAATTTGTCTAACTTATTCTCCACGGGGCGGCTGACAAGCGTCATTCAAATGACTATCTCGTGTCCTTCCTTCTTACGGTTGAAACCGGGGCGCAAACATGGCAGGCGACGAAGACAGACAGGTAGGCAATGCTGCAGATCTTGCTGCAATGATCGCCCGCGCGGCCGAGCAGACGGCTGGCGGCAAGCCCGGCCTGCCGCCGGTAGAGCGCTGGAATCCGGCCTTTTGCGGCGATATCGACATGGAAATCAAGGCAGACGGCCAATGGTTCTACATGGGCACGCCGATCGGTCGGGCGCCACTGGTGCGGTTGTTTTCGACCGTGCTGCGCAAGGACGAGGACGGGAAAACCTATCTGGTCACGCCTGTGGAAAAACTCGGCATCCGGGTGGCCGACGCACATTTCTTGGCCGTGGAAATGACGGTTGCTGACAAGGACGGTGTGTCTGTTCTGACCTTCCGCACCAATGTCGGCGATGTCGTCGAGGCCGGGCCGGAGCATCCGCTGCGCTTTGTGATTGAAGGCGAGCAGAGCCAGCTGAAACCCTATCTTGCCGTGCGCGGTCGGCTTGAGGCGCTGGTGTCGCGGGCCGTGACTTACGACCTGATGGCGCTGGGCGAGGTGGTCGAGATCGACGGGGAAGCAATGTTTGCGATCCGCGCCAGTGGCGCTTGCTTCCCGGTGCTGCCGGCCGCCGATCTGGAAGGATTGTTGAATGGCTGATCTTGGGTCCGACCGGGGGACTGACCTTGCGTTGCCGCTCTATACCGCCGACGACTTTCGCCGGCGGGCGCAAAGCCAGGCCGGTGGGCCGATCGATAGCGCCTGGCGCGAACACGGCGACCATGTGCTCAATGCCGATATGCTGGCAACGCTTGAGGGCATGCGGCTGAAGGATGCGGCCGTGCTGGTGCCTGTCGTCGATGACGGCGCCAATACGCGGGTGATCCTCACCCAGCGCACCGTCAAGCTGCGCAAGCATTCCGGTCAGATCGCCTTTCCCGGTGGCGGCATAGATGCTGATGATGCCAGCCCCGAGGCTGCGGCGATGCGGGAGGCTCAAGAAGAGATCGGTCTTGATCCGCGTTTCGTCGAGCCGGTCGGGCGGCTGCCGCATTATCTCGCGGGCACCGGTTTTCGCATTACGCCGGTTCTGGCGGTGGTGCAGCCCGGTTTCAAGCTGACGATCAATCCGGATGAAGTGGCCGAGGTGTTCGACGTGCCGCTGTCCTTTCTGATGAACCCCGACAACCATCGCCGCGACGCCAAGGTCTGGAACGGTATTCTCAGGCATTTCTACGTGATGCCCTATGGTGAGCGCCAGATCTGGGGCATTACCGCCGGCATTCTGCGCACGCTTTATGAAAGGCTCTATACATGACCTCAGTTGCCAATCAGCCCTGGTTTCAGGATGTGGGCCTAGCAGAGGTCTTTGCCCTGCTGAATGCCGATGGCGGCGAGGTGCGGGTGGTGGGCGGCGCGGTGCGCAACAGCCTGATGGGCGAGCCGGTCGGCGATATCGATCTGGCAACCACGCTGGTTCCATCAGAGGTCACGGCGCGGGCGCAGGCCGCGGGCATCAAGGCGGTGCCGACAGGCATCGGCCATGGCACCGTGACGCTGGTCGTGAAGGGGCAGCCTTTTGAGGTCACGACGCTGCGCCGTGACGTGACGACCGACGGACGTCATGCCGAAGTGGCCTTCGGCACCGATTGGCAAGAGGATGCCGAGCGGCGGGATTTCACCATCAACGCTCTCTATGCTGATGCGTCCGGCGAGGTGATCGATCTCGTTGGCGGCCTCAAGGATATCGAAAACGGTACGCTGCGCTTCATCGGCGACGCCAGGCAGCGGATTGCCGAGGATTATCTCAGGGTCCTCCGCTTTTTCCGTTTCTTCGCCTGGTACGGGCGCGGCCGGCCGGACGCCGAAGGTTTGCGCGCCTCGGCGGCCGCGCGCGACGAGCTGCATCGGCTCTCAGTGGAGCGGGTCTGGTCGGAAACCAAGAAAGTGCTGCTGGCGCCCGATCCGGGCCGGGCACTGCTCTGGATGCGTCAGGCCGGCGTACTCACCGCCATCCTGCCGGAAACCGAGAAATGGGGGATCGACGCTATCCCCGGGTTGATCGCCACTGAAATGGCGCTCGGTTGGAAGCCGGACCCGATGCTGCGGCTCGCCGCTATCGTGCCGACCGATGCGGAGCGGCTGAAGGCGATGGCGGAGCGGTTGAAACTGTCGCGGGCCGAGGCGGATTTCCTGCAGCTGTTTGCGAGCGCTCCTGCGGTCAAGGATGACATGTCGGAACTTGCCCTCGACCGGCTGATTTATCGCCACGGCAAGGCGGGCATTCTGGCGCGGCTGAAATTGGCCCTGGCGAATGCGCGAGTGAAGGCGGAGCAGGATACGTCCGCCATGGCGACGGCAGCGCGCTGGCTGAAACTTGTCGAGCGGGCAAAGGCCTTTGACAAGCCGACCTTTCCACTGTCCGGCGCAGACGTGATTGCGAGTGGTATTTCGCCGGGACCAGATGTGGGACGGTTGCTGGGGGAACTGGAGGATGCCTGGGTGCAGGCCAATTTCAGCTTCAGCCGGGAGAAATTGCTCACCCGGCTGCAGGACGCCGTCAATCGGCCGGCGTGATAGGGCAAAATAGCCCTATCAATTCCGTATCGTCAGTTGGATAAATCAGGCGGCGCGGTCGTCCTTGCGGATATCGGCAGCGGCGCTGCTGTCCATCGGTCCGCCACCGACATCGGTGATGCGGGCGCGGACGTTATGCACCATATTTTCGCGGATCACGGTTTCTCCGTGCACCATGCGCATATGCTCGACAGCACGGTGCACAACTTCAGCCTCTTCATTGGCCCGCGTATGCCATTCGCAACCCGGGACCAGACTTCCGCATTCAAACTGTTTCATGATCTTCTCCCTCACTGTGGCGTCCCAATGGAAAACGACGAGCGTTTCAATGTCCT
>Ga0308163_10002306_pt1 | contig 17830 bp, 13 predicted proteins | sample PhyTR1_FD_201037 | JGI IMG/M metagenome (GOLD analysis project Ga0308163, IMG submission 201037) | Phyllosphere microbial communities from UC Gill Tract Community Farm, Albany, California, United States - DLSLT.R1 | ecosystem: Host-associated > Plants > Phyllosphere > Unclassified | place: USA...
TTCCGTTCGCGCATATCTTGATTGTTTTTCCAGGATTTCGCACCGCCTACCGAAACGCCAGCGTAGATTATCTTTTCGTCAATTTCATCCACTTGACTTTCTTTCATTGCAATCACCAGTAATCGATCCGATTGCGCTTTTGTACAGCCCTGTGACCAATACAGAAAATCGTGGATTATTGCCGCTCTTCCGTATCGCCCTGTAGGGGTAAGCCCTGTGGACCAAAGAAATTGTGGAATACTAGCAAAGTCGGTCACGAAACCGGCAGGCACCACCAGTTTAATCCCTGAATTTCCAATTTCCCAAGTCATGTCATTCCATAGAAGCCAGAATTCCTGGTCACCATCAGCTAGTACTGGAACGGATTGCGGGGGGGGCGGAGCTGTCTGTGCCGTTGCGGGCTGACTGACTTTGAATACTAATGCAAGCAAGAACATGTGCATGGTAAGATTTTTCATCATTAACTACCTTTTCCCTAGCATTGAATAGTAGAACAGGAATTTTTCGCTTAATTTTATCATTTTCAACTTTTATCTCGATGGCCGGTGCTCACCAGCCATCCGACTCTATCTGAAGAACATCAGTGCTTTTGCTCGCCAACCACAGTCCTATCAACCGATGGACTTCCAAAGCCCGCAAGTTTATTGCATCCCAGATTCACTTTTCCACCAGCAGCAATTGCTACTGGCTTTTGTGTAGTTTGAGGTTGGCCGTGGCCTCCATAGCTTCGCTCTTGTACAGTTACAGTGTATGAATTATACGGATCGCTGTTTTTCAAGAAATCAATGCTTCCGAAATTGCCGCACTGACCTTCCTTGATAATGTTGTTTACAAAAATCTGCTTAACGTTACCATTTTCATTTGCCGCTTCATCGAGATTATTGGAACTCATGATTACCTCCATCAAACCCTGCTGGGTGCGGCGGCCGGCCGCTCGGAGCGCTGATGCGCCAAATCTCAGATTGAAAATTAATACCTTATATTTCAATGGCTTGCGACGTTTTTCTTATCCCGACAATGGCGCCACGCCATCGATCTCACTGAGCCTGGACCCTTCGTGCCGCAGGCGCAGCAATGGGACTCACCTAGCTGTCAAAATTTTAACGTTTCCTAATCATAGTACTTCTGCGAACGCTCGCTTAAGTTTTTTTCTTTCAGACTTGCAGGCAGGGAACTAAACGGTCGATCTCGGCATGCCCGAGCATCAAATGCAGCGCTTCCCAGGCTTGATTTTTTACCAGTACCCTTGATGCCATCGTACGCCGCTCACCGTGTCCGAATTGTCGGTAAAATTTAGCGGTTTTTTAGGTTGGCAACATGTTACTCTAAAGATATTGCGCCCGCGATGCGCGCTAGGTCACTCAAGAATCGGCAAAAGCAGTAACCAGATGCCGGCACGCGTTCTGTTCGGACGTGCTATCAATAGGTGCCTGGAGCTGCGTTAAAAACAGGATGGAGCGGTGAGTCATGCAATAAATCGACGAAAAGGCACTTGAAACTTGGGCCACATTGTTAAACGCACGTGAAATGCTGATGATCGGTAACTACGTAGACGGGGTTGAACAAAAGAAGGAAAAACAGCGAAAAGCAACCGAGGTATCGATCTGCGCAATATGGCATTTGATGCGCTCCAGGAGCAAAAGATCAACACCTCCGAAGGCTTAATCTTCCCGGATGCAAGGTACAACGTGCGATGGACGGGCGACAAGGCCATCAGGCAACGGTGGGGGCGGATCTTGAAGACAGCTGGCGTGAGGTACCGAAATCCCTGCCAGACGCGCCACACATTCGCTAGCAATCCTATGATGTTGGGCGCAAACCCGCTCTATGTCGCCTCGCAACCTGGACATGAAAATACAGCAATGATAGAAAGGCACTAAGGCAGGTGGATTGCGGGAGGACTGGATGGGAATAAACGCCGACAACTACTCGCGCTTTATTCCCAAATTGATCCCAAACGCCGAAATGAATTTCCGGTATTTGAGCTAAGCGATTGATATCACTAGAAGAATTCTGGTGGGAAGTGCAAGTTTCGAACTTGCGACCCCTGCAGTGTGAATGCAGTGCTCTACCCCTGAGCTAACCTCCCGAAGCGGGGCGAATTATCGCATACATCCCCGGGAAAATGGAAGGGGCGCACCGAAAATTATGCATTCGGCCCGTCGATCGTTACATTCAAGCGGCCGATGCCAAGGTCGCGGTCCAGATGCATTGCCCCTTGACGGCCTTGTCCAGCCCGGCCAGCGTGGCCAGGTGTGCGGCCAGCTCTTCCTCCGAAGCCGGCAGGAAAATGATGTCGGCCAGCGGTACCGGTTCGAGCAGCGCGCTGCCGACAACGATCTCTTCCTCCACATCCATACCAAGGCTGTTCTGCCCGCGCGTCATCGACAGGTAGACGTCGGCCAGCAGCTCGGCATCGAGCAACGCGCCGTGCAGCTTGCGGTGCGAGTTCGACACGCCGTAGCGGTCGCATAGCGCGTCCAGCGAATTGCGCTTGCCGGGATGGAGTTCCTTGGCGTGCACCAGGGTGTCGATGACGCCGCCGATGTGGGTCGAGAAGTCCGGCAGCTTCAACAAGCGGAATTCGTGGTTCAAAAACCCCAGATCGAACGGCGCGTTGTGGATGATGACTTCGGCGCCCTGGATGTATTCGCGCAGCTGGTCGACGACCTCGTGGAACCTCGGCTTGTCGCGCAAGAACTCGGTGGTCAGGCCGTGGACGTTGAGCGCGCCCTCTTCCGATTCGCGGTCCGGATTGATGTAGACGTGGAAGTTATTCCCGGTCAGCATGCGGTTGTGCAGTTCGACGCAGCCGATCTCTATGATGCGGTTGCCCAGCTTGGGGTTGATACCGGTGGTTTCGGTATCGAGAACGATTTGGCGCATAAGTACTCTGTGGTTGCTACGGTCAAGCGGAGAAGTATAACAGGCAGCTCATCAGCCCAGCGGCCGCGGGCTTTGGCGACTTAGCGGCCGCGCGCCAGTTCCACGCCGCGGTTGGCCAGCATGTCGGCCCGCTCGTTGCCCGGGTGGCCGTTGTGGCCGCGCACCCAGCGCCATTCGACCGTGTGCATGTGCTGCGCCGCGTCCAGCGCTTTCCACAAGTCTTCGTTCTTGACCGGTTCCTTGGCGGCGGTTTTCCAGCCGCGCGCTTTCCAGCCGTGGATCCATTCGCTGATGCCTTTTTGAACATACTGGCTGTCGGTGTGCAGCACCACCGTGCACGGGCGCTTGAGCGCGCTCAACGCTTCAATCACCGCCTGCAACTCCATGCGGTTGTTGGTCGTGTCGCGCGCGCCACCGCAGATTTCCTTCTCGGCGCCGTCCGCCACCAGGAACGCGCCCCAGCCGCCCAGGCCAGGATTGCCCTTGCACGCGCCATCGGTAAAAATTTCCACCTTATCCATACTGCTATTCCCGCCTTTTGTTTGTTGCAGGGACGACCACCTGGGACGTCGCCGATTTTTTGGTCCAAGCCGGACCGATCAGATGCATGCCCTTGACCCGCTTGATCGCTTGCACGATATAGACGCCGCCAAAGAACGGCCACCAGCGCGGCCCGGCATTATCCATGAATGCGTAGCGGTTCAACCATTTTTCTGTGCGGCAGGCCGGCGCGTAGCAGCCGAAGTGGCTTTGGCTGGCGCTCATATTTAATAATTTTAACCAGTCTTTCATGCGCGGCATAGTGATGAGTTCCTCGGTGCGGGGCAGGAACGAGGCGCCGCCGACGCGCCGCATCACGTGGCGCGCGCCCCACAGACTGGCCGGGTTGAAGCCGCAGATGATGACCTGCCCTTCCGGGATCAGCACGCGCTCGACTTCGCGCAGCACCTGGTGCGGGTCGGCGGAAAATTCCAGCACGTGGGGCAGCACCACCAGATCCATGCTTTGCGACGCGAACGGCAACTCGGTGTAATCGAGCGTGAGCGCGACCGGACGCGGCGGCGGTGCCGGTTCGATCGCCGCCGCGCCGTGCGCCGGCCCCATCTGCTGCGACGGCGCCGCTGGCGGCATCCGCGGCACCGGCGGGCGCACCTTGCGGTCGGCCAGCCATTTGTACGGCATGCGACTGGCCGAAAGCGCATCGATTTGAGGCATGCCGATCTGCACCGCGTTGTAGCCGAAGATATCGGCTGTTAAATTATCGAGACATGTTTGTTCCCACGCACGCAAGTACACGCCTGCGGGCGTTTGCAGCCAGCCTTCCAGCGCTATAATGGATTGCTCCGATCCCGCTTTATCCATGTCTAGCCTTTTGTGATCCAATGACCATATCTTCTAACCAAGCTCTCTGTGTTCTGACGGTTCCAGCATTCCACGACAATTACTTGTGGCTGATACATGATGGTGTCCATGCCGCCGTCGTCGATCCTGGCGACGCCAAGCCGATCCTGGCGGCGCTCAAAGCAAACGGACTCAAGCTCACCGCCATTCTACTCACCCATCATCACGCTGACCACATTGGCGGCGCTCCCGAATTATTACAGCATTATCAGGTTCCCGTTTTCGGCCCGCGCAACGAGACCATCGCCGCCGTCACCTTGCCGGTCGGCGAAGGCAAGCAGTTCGACGTGCCGGGCCTGTCCCTGCGGCTGTCCGTGCTCGACGTGCCCGGCCACACCATGGGCCACATCGCCTACGTGCGCGAGCCGTCCGCCGACGAGCCGACCTGGCTGTTCTGCGGCGACACGTTGTTCGCGGGCGGCTGCGGACGCCTGTTCGAAGGCACGCCGGCGCAGATGATCAGCTCACTGGGCAAGCTTGCCGCGCTACCGGATGATACCAAGGTGTATTGCGCCCACGAATATACGCTGTCCAACCTGCGCTTCGCGCGCGTGGTGGAACCGGACAACGTGGCGCTGCAGGAACGTGTGAAAGTGGAGACCGACAAGCGTGAGCACAACCTGCCGACGGTGCCGAGCACGATCGGCATCGAGAAGGCGACCAATCCCTTCCTGCGTTACCGGGAGCCGGCCATCGCGGAACAGCTGGTCAAGGCCGGGCGGCTCGATCGCATCGACACGGCGCTGGCCACCTTCACCGCGCTGCGCTTGTGGAAGAATGATTTTTAACCCACACCCCGGACGCGAGGGTCGTAGCCCTTGGGGTACGCCGGGGACGCCAAGTCCCCGGAGGCCCCTGCGGATTTGATACTCGTTTAAATTTCCTCGTACAGCGGCAAGGTCAGGAACTCGGCGAACTCGGTCGACGTCGACATCTGCTCAAAGATCTGGCCGGCACGCACATAGGTCGGACCATCGCCACCCGGCGCGTCACGCTGGACCTTGGCCAGCTCCTCCGGGATCATCGCGCGCACCATGTCCGCCGTCACCTTGCGGCCATCGTCCAGCACGCCCTTGTCCGAACGAATCCACTGCCATACCTGCGAGCGGCTGATTTCGGCCGTGGCAGCGTCTTCCATCAGATTGTGGATCGGCACGCAGCCGTTGCCAGCCAGCCAGCTGCCCAGATAATGGATGCCAACGTTGATGTTATAGCGCAGGCCGGCTTCGGTGATCGGCGCTTCCGGCTTGAAGTCCAGCAGCTGCGCGGCGCTCACGTCGATGTCCGGACGTTGCTTGTCAATCTGGTTCGGCTTGTCGCCCAGCACCTTGGTGAACTCGGTCATTGCCAGCTCGACCAGGCCCGGGTGCGCGACCCAGCCGCCGTCGTAACCGTCGGTGGCATCGCGCGCCTTGTCGTTGCGCACGCCGCCCATCGCCACGTCGTTCTTCTCCGCATCGTTCTTGATCGGGATCAGCGCGGCCATGCCGCCGATGGCCGGCGCGTTGCGCTTGTGACAGGTCTTGAGCAGCAGCAGCGCGTACGCGCGCATGAACGGCGCCGTCATCGTCACCTTGGCGCGGTCGGCCAGGCAGAAATCCTTGTCCAGCTTGAACTTCTTGATGCACGAGAAGATGTAATCCCAACGGCCGGCATTCAGGCCCGAACTGTGCTCGCGCAGTTCGTAGAGGATCTCGTCCATCTCGAAGGCGGCCAGAATGGTTTCGATCAGCACGGTAGCCTTGATGGTGCCCTGCGGCAGACCCAGCTCGTTTTGCGTCATCACGAAAATGTCGTTCCACAGCCGCGCTTCCAGGTGCGATTCCATCTTTGGCAGATAGAAGTATGGGCCGGCGCCGCGCGCCAGTTGCTCCTTGGCGTTGTGGAACATGAACAACGCGAAATCGAAGATGCCGCCGGAAATACGTTTGCCATCGACCAGCACGTGCTTCTCATCCAGATGCCAGCCGCGCGGACGCACCACCAGGGTGGCGATCTTGTCGTTGAGCTTGTAGGACTTGCCGTTCTGCTCGAGTGCGATGGTGCGGCGCACGGCATCGAACATATTGATCTGGCCGGTGATCTGGTTGTCCCAGTTCGGCGTGTTCGAATCCTCGAAGTCGGTCATGTAGCTGTCGGCGCCCGAATTGAAGGCGTTGATGACCATTTTGCGCTCGACCGGCCCGGTGATCTCGACGCGGCGGCATTCCAGCGCTTTCGGAATCGGCGCGATTTTCCAGTCGCCGTCACGGATATGCGCGGTCTCGGGCAGGAAATCCGGACGCTCGCCCGCGTCCAGCCGCTTGGCGCGCTCGACGCGCACGGCCAATAGCTGTTGTCGGCGCGCCTCGAATTCGCGCGTCAGCTTGACCACCAGCGACAGCGCATCGGCGGTGAGGATGTTTTCGTAGCCGGGCTTGATCTCGCCGGTGATTTGCATGCCTACCGGCAAAGTGATGGTGGACTGCGTGGTCGTGGACTGCGTCATGGTTTGCGTCTCCGTAAGAAAATATTAACTTCCATACCAAATTATAAGCACTGATGCCGCAGTCGCACGCCTGAATCTTTTAGTGTGGCTGCTCGGTTACGCGGCGTTCTGTTTTACAGTATATTCACTGATAAGTTATGCAAACGAGACTAAAAATCACTTCATCTATGCGTTTTTATCACAAGTGAGAGGCGACGCCGCCGATGGGCCAGTTCAGACAGATATCCACCTTCGTTGAGGTCGTCGCCAGGGGCAGCCTGTCGGCCGCAGCGCGGGCCGAAGGCATTGCACCGGCCATGATCGGGCGGCGCCTGGACGCGCTCGAGAGCCGCCTGGGCGTCAAGCTGTTGCAGAGAACCACGCGCAAGCTGGCGCTGACGGATGAAGGCGCGGCTTTCCTGGAGGATTGCCAGCGCATCCTGGCGGAGCTGGAGGAAGCCGAATCGGCGGTGGCCGAGCGCAGTGCCCACGCCACCGGGCATCTGATGATCTCGGCGCCGGCAGGTTTCGGCCGCCAGCACGTGGCGCCGTTGCTACCCTCCTTCCTCAGCGAACACCGCGACGTCACGGCCACCCTGAACATGAGCGACCGCGTGGTCGACATCGTCGGCGAAGGCATCGACGTCGCGATCCGCATCGCCAGTCTGGCCGATTCCAACCTGGTCAGCGTCAAACTGGCCGACAATGAACGCGTGGTGGTGGCCGCTCCGTCCTACCTGAAACGCTATGGCGAGCCGAAGACCTTGGCCGACCTGGCCAAACACAATTGCCTGGCCATCAGCAGCGAAGGCAGCCAGCGCGGCTGGACCTTCCGTGACGGCGGCAAGAACGTGGTGTTGAAGGTGAACGGCAATATGGGGTGCAACGACGGCCAGGTGCTGCACGACTGGGCACTGGCCGGCAAGGGCCTGGCATGGCGGTCGATGTGGGAGGTGGGGAGCGAGATCGCATCCGGCAAGCTGCAGACGGTGCTTGATCAGCACGCGGCGCCGGGCAACGACATCTACGCGGTATTCGCGCAACGCCGCCATTTGCCGTTGCGCATACGCGCGTTTGTCGACTTTCTCAGGCACACCTATGCGCAGCCGGATTATTGGCGCAAATCCGGAAAGCAATAACTCTTATAAAGCGGCAACAATAAAACTGCAGGCGAAAAAAAATCCTCGGATACCGAGGATTTCTTTATTTCGTTTGATTCAGCGTATTACAGAGGCTGAATGTTCGAAGCTTGCTTGCCCTTAGGACCAGCGGTCACTTCAAAAGAAACACGTTGGTTCTCTTGCAGCGACTTGAAGCCTGCCGACTGAATCGCCGAGAAGTGAGCGAACAGATCTTCGCCGCCTTCGTCAGGGGTGATAAAGCCGAAGCCCTTCGAATCATTGAACCATTTTACGATACCAGTTGCCATTACAATTCCTATTTCAGTTAAGTTGGGCTTGCGCCCGTGATATCGTTTGAGGCAAGAAAGAAATGACAGCTTAACTGCACTACTCTTGAATCTAAACGATCCCGCATTATACCCATTTACGAGAGAAAAGCACGTGTTCACGAAAATAAATGCAAACCGCCGCTTTTTTTGGTAGAAAAACCGAGCTGATCGGGGTTCCCACCGGTACTTCTGCTCTCTTCCATAAGTGGTGTAACTGTCACTATAGACAACTAGATGATAGCTGGTTTGATTTACATCAAGCGCACGCCTAATCGAAATCTGTTGCGTTCGCGTCACGCGCGGCCCAGCGCAGCAGTTTTTCCACCTCCGGCACCACGGCATCCCAGCCTGAGCCGGACGCCATCGCCTCGCGCAGCATGTGCTCGATCCGCCGTGCCTCCCGGCCCAGCGTGCCGAAGCCGAAGGTGCCCGCCGATCCTGCCACGCCGTGCAGCAGCTCGTGGAGCTGCCGCATCGCCGCGTCGCCTGGCGCGCGCCCGTCCACGCCTTCGGCCACGCACACCGCCAGCGCGGACGCGATCTTTGCCATCGTCACCGGCACGGTCGCGGCGAATTTTTCGTTCAGCGCGGCCAGGCGCGCGCGGTAATCGGGATCGACTGGAGTGGCCATGGTGTTCCTATTTAGTACCGAAAATGCGGTCGCCGGCATCGCCCAGGCCAGGCACGATGTACGCGTGATCGTCGAGGTGCGAGTCGAGCGAGGCGCAGTAGATCTTCACGCCCGGATGCGACTTCTGGAACACCTCGACGCCTTCCGGCGCGGCCACCAGCGCTAGGAAGATGATTTGTTCGTCGGTCACGCCGCGCGACTTCAGCACGTCCACCGCGTGCACCGCCGAATTGCCGGTGGCGACCATCGGGTCGCACAGGATGAAGGTGCGCTCGGCCAGGTCCGGCAGGCGCACCAGATACTCCACCGGCTGGTGGGTGGCGGGATCGCGGAACACGCCGATGTGGCCCACGCGCGCCGACGGCACCAGATTCAACAGGCCGTCGCTCATGCCGATGCCGGCGCGCAGGATCGGCACGATGGCCAGTTTTTTACCGGCGATGACTGGGGCGTCGATCGTCATCAGCGGGGTTTCGATGGTGCGGGTGGTCAGCGGCAGGTCGCGCGTGATCTCGTAACCCATCAGCAGCGTGATTTCCTTGAGCAGTTCGCGGAAGGTACGGGTCGACGTATCCTTCTCGCGCATGTGACTCAGTTTGTGTTGGATCAGTGGGTGGTCGGTGATGAAGAGATTGGGGAAGCGCGGATCTTGTTTCATTGTTTGCTCTTTTTAGACGGTTTATCGTGTCATGATCGCGCCATTATACTAGGCCGCCACCAGCGCCCGATCGAGAATCGCCGCGCAATCGACGCCCGCCGGCAGCCGTCCGAAGGCCCCTCCCGGTTCGCGCGCCAGCCGCGAGGCGACAAACGCCGACGACACGTACAAAGGCGCGTGGCGCAGCAGCAGGCCGGCCTGCACCGCCAGCACCACGCGTTCGGCCAGCAGCCGCGCGCCATATTCATCGCCCTGCGGCTGGCTCAGGTCCGCCAGCAGCGCCTGGGTATAGCGCACATAGTCGCCATGGCCCGGGACTTCCGCTGCGCCCTCGCCGGCGCCGGCCAGCTCCAGCTCCGCCGCCAGCGCCTCGCGCGCGGCCGGGGTCTTGCCGAAGGCCCGCAGCAGGTCCAGGCACATCACGTTGCCCGAGCCCTCCCATATGGAATTGACGGGCAGCTCGCGGTACAGGCGCGCCAGCGGCCCGTCCTCGACATAACCGCTGCCGCCGATAACTTCCATCGCCTCGGCGCCGAAGGCCGGGCCGCGTTTGCAGATCCAGTACTTTCCGGCCGGAGTCAGGATCCGCGCCAGCTGCTGCTGCGCCGGATCGTCGCCCTGGTCGAAGCAGCGCGCCAGCCGCATGGCGAACGCGGTGGCGGCCTCCGATTCGAGCGCCAGGTCGGCCAGCACGTTGCGCATCAACGGCTGCTCGGCCAGCGGCCGGCCGAACGCCGAGCGGCTGCGCGCGTGGTGTAGCGCGTGCGTCAAGGCGGCCCGCATCGCCCCGGCGCTACCGAGCACGCAATCGAGGCGCGTGTGGCCGCCCATCTCCAATATCGTCGGTATCCCGCGTCCCGGCTTGCCGATCAACCAGCCATGCGCGCCGGTGAATTCGACTTCCGACGAGGCGTTGGAGCGGTTGCCCACCTTGTCCTTGAGCCGCTGCACCCGGATCTGGTTGCGGCTGCCGTCCGGCAGAAAGCGCGGCAGCAAAAAGCACGACAACCCGGCGCTGCCGCCGTCGTCGGTTTGCGCCAGGATCAGGTGCGCATCGCTCTGCGGCGCCGAGAAAAACCATTTGTGGCCGACGATGCGGTACACGTCGACGCCCTCCTCGCCAAATCTCGCCCTGGCGTCCGCCGGCGATAGCGGCTCGGCGCGGGTGGTATTCGAGCGCACATCGGAACCGCCCTGTTTTTCCGTCATGCCCATGCCGATGATGGCGCCGCGCTTTTGCTCGACTGGCAATGAGCGCGGATCGTATTCCATCGACAGGATCTTGGGTAGCCATTTGGCGGCGAGCGCGGGCGCCTGGCGCAGCGCGGGAACGCAGGCATAGGTCATCGTCACCGGGCATTGCGATCCGTTCTCGACCTGCCCGAACATCTGGTACTTCGCCGCCCGCGCCACCTGTGCGCCGGGGCCGCCGAGCCACGGTGACGCGTGGGCGCCGTTCTCTATCAACAGTGTCATCAAGCTATGCCAGGCCGGATGGAACTCCACTTCGTCGATGCGGTTGCCGGCGCGGTCGAAGTTGTGCAGCGTCGGCGGATGCTGGTTGGCCAGACGCGCCAGATCCAGCGTTTCGGCGCGACCCAGCTTTTCGCCCAGTGCCCGCAGCGCCTCGGCCTCGGCGCCAGCACCCTCGCGCAGCAGCGCCTCACACAGCGCCGGGTCCGCGGTGAAAAGGTTGAAATTCTCCAGCGGCGCGACAGTGTTGCGGACCTGATGGGTATCGAAAGGGTTGTCAAACGGGTTGTCGAAAGCGTTGGCCAAAGCGTTCACGGTGGGTCTCCTCCGCGCGGGATTGAGGGTTGAACTGACAAGCCAGACTAGCGCAAACAAAAGTGCCAGGCAAGCGCGCGCAGCGAGACCCCGGCCGGCCGCACGGCGGCGCTGAAATCCGTCGGCCGCAGCCAACCCTTCCCGCTTAAACGGGATTTTTAGAGGTTTCTCAATAGAAATGAGTAAAACTCGGCGGAATGTTGTCCGTTTACATGTAATTACCAACTCATCAGTGATACATTTCGGTTTGGTTTTGCAAGATAACGGCAATCCAATTGTTACATGAATAACTTGAAAGTGTAGACCGACGCGATGCCCCCCACTCATCCATCACAGCCCGAGCGCGACCGGCACGCGCCGCAGCAACAGCAGCGCGACCAGTCGGACCACCACGCGGACCACCTCGTGGACCACCTCATGGAGGAAGCTGGCGATGTGGTTTTCCGTCTCGATCCGCTCGGCGGGATCGCCTTTGCCAGCCGCCGCGCGATCGCGCTGCTGGCCCGTCCGGACGCGCTCACCGGCGGCACGCTGACCAGACTGATATGTAAAGCCGATCAGGCGCAGCTGGCGGCCGCCCTGACCGAGGTGGCCGATTCGCGCGCCACGCGCCTGATCGAAGTGCGCTTCAAAACGCCGGATGCCGAACTCTGGCACGAGCTGCGCATCACCTGCCACGTGAATGCGCAAAATGCGGTGCAAAACAAGCTGCAAAACACGCTGCAAACCGAAGTCGCCGGGCTGCTCGTGATCGGGCGTGACATGTCGATCCAGCAGGCCACCGAGGAACGCCTGCGGCACATGGCCACGCACGACGCGCTGACCGATTTGCCCAACCGGCTGCTGCTGTCGGACCGCATGCGCATGGTGATCGCCAACGCGCGCCGCTCCGGCCAGGGCTTTGCCGTGGCCACCATCGGCCTCGATGGTTTCAAGAAGGTCAACGACGGCCTGGGCCACCCCATCGGCGACGCACTGCTGCGCATGGCCGCCGCGCGCCTGCGCAAAACCCTGCGCGACAGCGACACCCTGGCCCGCGTCGGCGGCGACGAATTCGTCGCCGTCCTGCCCGGCACCGCCACCGAGGCCCAGATCAAACTGGTGACCGGCCGCCTGATCGCCACCCTGCAGTCGCCGTTCGAGATCGATGGCCACACCATCTATGTCGGCGCCTCGGTCGGCGTCGCCGTCTATCCGGTCCACGCCGAGGACGAAGTGCGCCTGGTCGCCCTGGCCGACGCCGCGATGTCGCGCGCCAAGGAAACCGGCAAGGCGCGCTGCGTGGTCTACAGCCCGGGCGAAGCGGGCCCGCCGGCGCACGACATTTCGCTCGAGGCGGCGATGTTCCAGGCGGTGCGCGAGGGCGAGTTCCTGCTCTACTACCAACCCATCGTGGACGCCAGAACGCGCGAGATCCAGGGCTTCGAAACGCTGATGCGCTGGAAGCATCCCACGCTGGGCATGGTGCCGCCGGCCCGCTTCATTCCCATTGCCGAGACCAACGGCTTGATCAACCTGCTGGGCGCCTGGGCGCTCAAGGCCGCGTGCGTACAGCTCAAACAGTTCGAGGAAGTGGCGAAACGCCCGCTTTATATCTCTGTTAATATTAGCCCACGGCAATTCCGCAATGATAAGTTTCTGGACGTGCTCGACGACGCCATCGCGTTCTCGGGCCTACTTGGTGAGCAATTGGTGTTGGAAATCACAGAAGGCACATTGATGGTCGATCCGGTCCACGCCGAGTCGATCCTGTCCAAAATGGCGGAGCGCAATGCCCGAATCGCCATCGACGATTTCGGCACCGGTTACTCCTCGCTCGCCTATCTCAAACGCTTCCCGATTTCAGTGCTCAAGATCGACCGCGCCTTCATCCGCGACCTGCCCGACTCGCAAAAGGACGGCGCCATCTGCAACGCCGTTCTCGATCTGGCCAAGCACCTGGACTTGTCGGTGGTGGCCGAAGGCGTCGAAACCGAAGAGCAGCTGCAGTTCCTCCAGCGGCGCGGTTGCCAGTACATCCAGGGCTACCTGACCGGCAAGCCGATGGCCGCCAACGTCGCCCTGGCCGCGCTCAGGGAAAGCATTCACGTCAAAGTGGTGCCGGCCGAACTGTTTCAGGTGGGACAATGACGGACGGCTTCAAAGCCAGCACGGCGCTGGGCGACAAAACGCTGGCCGAGCTCTGGGACTGCACGCGCCGGCGCGGCGACATGCCCGGCTTCGCCAAGGCCATCACCGCCATCCTGGGCGCCATGCGCGGCGAGGACGAGCAGGAATTCAACATGACGCGCACCGTGCTGTCCGACCCGGTGCTGACACAAAAGGTGCTGCGGCTGGCCAACAGCGGCATGTACGCGGCCTTCGGCCAGCACGTCAACACGGTCTCGAAAGCGGTGCTGGTGCTGGGCACCGAGGCCATCGGCCACCTCGCACTTGGACTCAAACTGGTCGAGGAACTGGCCGCCACCGCCGGCGACACCACGGTCGCCCACATCGAAATGGAAAAGGCCGTGTTGGCGGGCATCGTCGCCCAGCAGATCGCCTACACGGCCGAAAGCCAGCATGGCGAGGCGGCCGTGGTGTGCTCGATGCTGCACACGCTGGGCCGCATGATGATGACTTTTTACATGCCCGAGCGCTGGCACGAACTGCAGCGCCTGGCCGACCAGGACGGCCGCTCGGTCGACGACACCGCGCCGGAAATGCTGGGTCTGAGCATGGAGGAGATCGGCCAGGCCGCCGCCCTGCACTGGGGACTGCCGGCCAGCCTGGTCAAGGGCATGCGCAAGCTGGCGCCGGCCGAAGACGGCGCCGACGTCAGCGCGTCCGACTGGATTGCCGGACTGTCGACCATGTCGGCCATGTGCGCCGAATCGCTGTGGCACGACGACCCGGCCGGCGCGGCCATCGTCAAGCAGCTGACCGAGAGTTACGCGGTGATGCTGGGGGTCGAATCGGCCAATCTGATGCACGCCATCGAGCAGGCCAAGGTGGTGGCGGCGAACGACCTGACCATCGCGCCACTGTCGCGCCCGGCCGAGCGGCGCGCCAAGGCGCTGGCCAAGACGCGCCAGCGCGCGGCCGGCAACAAGATCCTGCTCAGCGGCCTGGCCGACATGCGTGACATGCTCGACACGGCCAGTCCGGGCCAGATGGTGCAGATCGCGCTGGAAACCGTCTACAAGGGGCTGGATTTTTCGCGCGCGGTGGCGTTTGTCCGCAACCGCAAGGAAAACCACTATGCGGCCAAGATCTCGTTCGGCGAAGGCACCCGGGATTTGCTGGCGGCGATGACCTTCGACGACGCCTACGAACCGAACGTATTCCACGCCGCCCTCACCAGCGACCGCGTGATCTTTATCGAAAACGCACGCGACGCCAAGTTCGCCGCCAAGCTGCCGCTGTGGTGGAAAAGCTCGCTGGCCGAGGCGCGCAGCTTTGTGATCCTGCCGTTGTCGGCCAACGGCCAGCCGGCCGGCTTCCTGTACGGCGACTGGGACGAATCATTCCCGCCGATCCAGCTCAGCCAGACCGAGTTCGCGCTGCTCAACGACATGCGCCAGCTGGTGGTGCACGCGGTCGAGCGGCGCCACGCGCAGGAATTCGTCAGCAGCCGGGTGTAGAGGCGGTCATTACGGCGCCGGCGCCGGCGCCGCTTACAGCGTGATGTCGGGGGTGGACACCTTGACGTCGCCGCATTGGGCGCGGTGCATCAGCGCGTGGTCGATCAGCACCAGGGCCAGCATGGCCTCGGCGATCGGCGTGGCGCGGATGCCGACGCACGGATCGTGGCGCCCGAATGTTTCGACCACGACCGGGTTGCCGTCCTTGTCGATCGAGTCACGCGGCGAGCGAATGGACGAGGTCGGCTTGATGGCGATCGACACCGTGATGTCCTGGCCGGTCGAAATGCCGCCCAGCACGCCGCCGGCATTGTTGCCGATGAAGCCTTGCGGCGTCAGCGAGTCGCCGTGTTCGGTGCCCTTTTGCACCACCGACTGGAAGCCGGCGCCGATTTCCACGCCCTTGACAGCGTTAATGCCCATCATCGCGTAGGCGATGTCGGCGTCGAGCTTGTCGTAGATCGGCTGGCCCAGGCCGACCGGCACGTTGCGCGCGATGACGTCAATGCGCGCGCCGATCGAGTCGCCGGCCTTGCGCAGCTCGTCCATCGCCGCCTCCATGCGGGCGATCAGGTCGGCGTCGCCGCTGGCGGCGAAGAACGGATTGTCGTGCACGTGCGACCAGTCCTGGAACGGCACCGGGATGTCGCCCAGCTGGCTCATGCAACCGAGGAACTCGGTGCCGTATTGCTGTTTCAGCCACTTCTTGGCCACGGCCGCCGCGCCCACCACCGGCGCGGTCAGGCGCGCCGACGAACGGCCGCCGCCGCGCGGATCGCGCACGCCGTATTTATGCCAGTAGGTGTAATCGGCATGGCCGGGACGGAAACTGTCGACGATGTTGCCGTAATCCTTGCTGCGCTGGTCCTCATTGCGGATCAGCAGCGCGATCGGCGTGCCGGTCGTCACGCCCTGGTAGACGCCGGACAGGATCTCCACCGTGTCCGGCTCCTTGCGCTGGGTGACGTGGCGCGACGTGCCCGGCTTGCGGCGGTCCAGCTCCGGCTGGATGTCCGCCTCCGACAGCGGCAAACCCGGCGGGCAACCGTCGATCACGCAACCGATCGCCGGACCGTGCGACTCGCCAAAAGTAGTAACAGAAAACAATTTGCCAAATGTATTGCCGGACATAGGAAGAGAATCTTCGGAAAAAGGTGGAAAGTCACCCATTCTACCAGTCAGCCGCAGCGCGGGGCCGGTCGCGGCAATAATTTGCAGATTGGCAAGTATAGCCGCGCAAAATGCCGGCCGGTTGTGACAACAAACCGACAACTCGATAGCAAGTTGCACGGGAGCATGCTGGGAGGCGTCCAAAGCCGGGGAAATCCCGCATTCTTTCCGACAATCCGCTATATACTTGATCGCAAGAACACCGAGACATCCTGGAGAAGCGACACATGCCCCCACCGATCACGCCACTTGAGCCGTCAGCGGCCAAGGATGATCAAGACGACCTGGTATTCTTGGAAGAACATCCGGCCGTGCCCGCCACTGCGGGCGCGCGTAATGTATGGCGCGTTATGATCATCGACGATGACGAGGACGTCCATTCGACCACCACCTTCGCGCTTGGCAACCTCGACATGCAGCACCGGCCGCTTGAATTCGTGCACGCGTATTCGGCCAGCCAGGCGCGCGCGATGCTCGAGCATGAGCGCGAAATCGCCGTCATCCTGCTTGACGTGGTGATGGAACAGGACGACGCCGGCCTGCACCTGGTACGCTACATCCGCGAAACGCTCAAGCTGGCCGACGTGCGCATCATCCTGCGCACCGGGCAGCCCGGCTACGCGCCCGAGATCGACGCCATCCGCGATTTCGACATCAACGACTACAAGACCAAGTCCGAACTCACGCGCATCAAACTATTTACGACGGTGACCTCGGCGATCCGCTCGTACGAGCAAATCCGCAAGATCAACGACAGCCGGCGCGGCCTGAGCCAGATCGTGCACGGCAGCACGGAGCTGATGGGCTTGCACGGCGTGAAAAACTTCGCGGCCGGGGTGCTGGCGCAGGTCGGCGCGCTCCTGTGCCAGGACAACAGCGGCGTGCTGTGCGTCAAGGAATGCCCGAGCGACGACTGCCACGAGCTGGTGGTGATGGCCGCGTCGGGCGCATACGGCCACCTCGACAACACCATCCTGACGGCGGACCAGGGCGACCGCGCCTACCGGGCCATGGAACTGGCGCTGCAACAGCGGCGCAACGTCTACCGCCCCGAGTCGGTCACCTTGTACTTCGCCGGCAAGGCCAGCCGCGACTTCGTCGCCCACGTCGATGTTCGCGCCCAGCCGGGCGACATCGACCAGCGGCTGCTGGACGTCTTCTGCAGCAATGTCGCCGTCGGCTTCGACAATGTCGAACTGGTCTCGCACCTGCATAACGCCGCTTTCTATGACCAGCTGTCGAAGCTGCCCAACCGCACCCGGCTCGTCGAAATGCTGGACGCCACCCTCGCCGGCCCGTCGCGCGGCGAGGCCACGCTGGCGCTGGTCGACCTCGACCACTTCGCCGAGACCAACGACGCGCTGGGCCACCAGTTCGGCGATTTGCTGCTGGTGGCGGTCGCCGGCAGGCTGCAATTCGAGCTGGGCGGCCAATTGACGGTGGCCCGCATCGGCGGCGACATTTTCTGCCTGGTGGGCAATTCGGCGCAGGTGAACCCGGGCCAGATCCTGGCGCTGTTCCAGCGCCCGTTCAGCATCGACGGCCAGGACGTGCAACTGTCGGCGACGCTGGGCCTGGTGCGCCTGTCGGAGCACGAGGGCAGCGGCGCCGACGCGCTGAAGGACGCCGACATCGCCCTCAAACGCGCCAAATCGCAGCAACGCGCCGGCCACTTCTACTTCTCGCGCAGCATGGGCGTCGAGATCCGCGAGCGCGTGCGCATGATGCACGCGCTGCGCACCGCGTTTGGCCAGAA
>Ga0308163_10002308_pt1 | contig 17828 bp, 19 predicted proteins | sample PhyTR1_FD_201037 | JGI IMG/M metagenome (GOLD analysis project Ga0308163, IMG submission 201037) | Phyllosphere microbial communities from UC Gill Tract Community Farm, Albany, California, United States - DLSLT.R1 | ecosystem: Host-associated > Plants > Phyllosphere > Unclassified | place: USA...
AGCCACGGGCCCATCTTCGACGCGAACTCGGGCGCGAGGTCCTGGTGGTTGCCGAGGGTGAAGCCGCGGAGCGTGAGGCCGCGCGTGACGATGCGGCCCGTGTTGCGGATCGCGATCTCCTCGCCCGTGGAGTTGTAGGTCGAGATCGACCCGCAGTTGGCGACGCGGCCGCCGTCCTTGAGAGCGCCCAGCGCGGCGGAGAGGTGGTCGCCGCCGACGTTGTCGAAGTAGAGGTCGATGCCGTCGGGCGCCGCCTCCGCGAGCTTCCGGTCCAGGTCGCCGCCGTGGTAGTCGAAGGCGGCGTCGAAGCCGAGGTGCGACGTGAGGCGCTCGACCTTCTCCGCGGATCCGGCGCTGCCGACGACGCGCGAGGCGCCGAGCAGGCGGGCGATCTGGCCGACCATCGAGCCGACCGCGCCGGCGGCGCCGGACACGAAGACGACGTCGCCCTCCGTGATGGACGCGATGCGGGTGAGGCCGACGTAGGCGGTGAGGCCCGTGAGGCCGAGCACGCCGAGGTGCGCGGAGGAGGCGACGCCCGGGACCTCGGGCACGGGACGGAAGCCGCCCGCCTGGCCCTGGGCGACATCGCGCCAGCCGAGCATGTGGCTGACGAGCGTGCCGACGGCGAGGTCGTCGGAGCGGGACTCGACGACCCGGCCGACCGCGGATCCGGTCATGGTCTCGTCGAGCTGGAAGGGCGGCACGTAGGACGGGACGTCGTTCATGCGGCCGCGCATGTACGGGTCGACGGAGATGAACTCGTTCTCGACGCGGACCTCGCCGTCCTGGAGGTCGGGGAGGTCGACCTCGACGCGGCGGACGTCGTCGGGGGTGGGCTCGCCGGTGGGGCGCTTCGCCAGCTGCCACTGGATGCTGCGTGCAGACATGGGTCTCCTTCGTTCTCGGGTGCGGGCGGTCGGACGGCCGACCCGCGGCGCTCGTGGCGCGGCCCCACCCTTCCACCGCCCGCTGGATGCGGCACCCAGCGAGCCGTGGCCTCGTGACGGGGCGGCCGGGCGCGTCGCCGCGTCCGCAGCCCCGCCGGGCACCCGCGGGTCGCGGCTAGGCGGCCGTCGCGGTCGCTCGGCTCGCGACGTGCGCGGCGAGCACGTCGCGCACGCCCGTCCACGTGTGGTCGCCGAAGCGCTCGCGGTCGACGCGCAGGAGCTCCGCCTCGCCGCTGTACATGCTCACGAGGTACTGCATCCCCTGCCAGGCGGGGAAGGCCTCCTGCTCGTCGCGGCCCACCCGGCGCATGACCTTGCTCGCCGCGGAGAGGGCGCCCGTGGATCCCGCCCACTGCAGCGCGAAGGGCGTGCCGGTGACCTCCGTCATGATCCGCGCGAGGTCGCGCGCCGTGACCCGGTCGCCCGCGACCTCGACCGCGCGGGGCGCGTCGTCGTCGAGCGCCACGAGCGCGACCACGCGCGCCGTGTCGTCCTTGGTCGTGAAGTCGAGCACCTGGTCCGCGGACGACCAGTAGAGGACGCGGCGCCGGTCGAACAGCACGATGGGCGCCTGGCCGGTGAGCATGTCGGCGAAGGCGCCGATGAAGACCGAGGTCGCGCGCACCGGCGCCGCGTCGAGGTCGGCCGCGAACTCGCGCCGGAGCTCGAAGTTGCGGTTGCTGCCCGGCGTGACGCGGCGGTAGTCGGCGGAGTAGTCCGACGGGACGAACCGCGGGACCCCGGCGGCGACGGTCGCCGCGAGGAGCGCGCGCTGCGCCCCGACGATGACGGCGCGGGCGCCGCTGACGGCGGAGACGACGACGCGCGCGCCGGCCACCGCGCGGATCAGCGCGGCCCGGTCGGTGTACGCGGCCTCGACGACCTCGACGCGCGGGTCGTCGCCCCACGCCTCGGCGGCCGCGGTGCTGCCGGGGCGGGTGAGGACGCGGACGCGGGCGCCCGCCACGAGGAGCTCGCGGACGATGCGGCGGCCGATGTCGCCGGTGGCGCCCGCCACGACGACGGGGCCGGATGCGGATGCGGGGGAAGAGGTGGTCACGAGGGTTCTCCGTCTCGAGGGGTGCGGCGCGCCGGTCGGCGCGAACGATGGGGGGCGGCGACGGGCTGCTCGAGGCGCGCGGCGTCCGCGTGCTCGGCGGCGGGGCCGGCGGGCTCGCCGACGCTGAGGGCGACGCGGGCGAGGAGGCGCCGGAGGGCGACGCGCTCGTCGGGCGCGAGGTCGCGCATCAGGCCGTCCTCGACCTCGCCGAGCGCGACCCGGGCGGTCGCCAGCAGGGCGCGTCCGGCATCCGTCGCGACGACCTGCCGGATCCGGCGGTCCCGCGGATGCGGCTGCCGCTCGACGTGCCCGCCCGCGGCGAGCGCGTCGATCACGTAGGTCATCTGCGTCTTGTCGATGCCGAGGCGCTGCGCGAGCGCCAGCTGCGACGAGGCCTCCTCCGTGGTGATCGCGACGAGCACCTGGTATCCGCGGGGCCCGCCCGGGACGTCGGCCACGGCGGTCTGCGCGGTGCGCACGAACCCCTGGTAGACGGCCTGGATGGACCAGCCGAACTGCGTCTCGATGCCGCCGGATCCCCAGTCGATGCCGACGGCGTCCACGTCGGGGTCGGCGCTGTCGTGGGCGCGGGTCGCGGCGGAGGAGGTCATGGGGAGAACGTATCCCGAAGAGATCGTCTTGCGCAAATACGATCTCGGCGCGCGACGGATGATCGAGGCAGGAGCGCCGCCCGGATCAGCCCCCGAACGGCCGCAGCGACACCGACTCGATCGTGCCGTCGCGGGTCTGGTCGACGACGAGGCGCACGGCGCGCGCGACCGACGCGGGCTCGAGGTACCGCGTCTCGTCGTACTCGCCGCCCTCCTTCGCGCGGAGCTCGCGCTGCATGTCGGTGGCGACGCGGCCGGGGTGCACGCTCGAGACGCGCACGCCGTGCGGGCGCTCCTCCTCGCGGAGGGCGTCGCCGAGCGCGCGGAGGGCGAACTTGGATCCCGCGTATACGCCGCCCGTGGGGTTCGCCGTGAAGCCGGATCCGGAGTTGACGAGCACGACCTGCCCCTTCGCCGCACGGAGCGCGGGCAGGAGCGCGCGCGTCACCTCGGCGACGGCGAAGACGTTGACCTCGAAGACACGGCGCCACTCGTCCACCGGCGTCTCCGCGACGGCGTCCCCGCCGATCACGCCGGCGGAGTGCACGAGCACGTCGAGGCGGTCGAGGCCGGGCACGAGGTCGGCGAGGCCACCCGCGGCGAGGTCGGCGGCCCAGCCGACGGCGTCCGGCAGGGAGGCGGCGAGCGCGTCGACGGCGTCGCGGTCGCGGCCGTGCACGATCACGCGGTGCGTGCGGCCGAGGTCCTCGGCGACGGCGCGGCCGATGCCGCGGGTGGCTCCCGTGACGAGGGCGACGGGGCGGGCGTGGTCGGTCATGGATCCTCCTGGGTCGCGGTCCTCCAGGCTACCGACGGCGTCCGGCCACCCGTCGGGCCGCGCCCGTCCGCCGAGCGCCACCCCGTCGGGCGCTGCCGGGAGCATGACGTAGCGTGAAGGGGTCCGCCGGTCGGCGGCCCGCCGCCCGAGAGGATCCGCCCGTGCACGCCCGCTTCCCCGCCAGCCTCGAGGTGCTGCGCCAGGAGGCCCGCGACGAGCTGGACGCCGTGATCGAGCACCGCTGCCGGAACGGCGACGACCCGTGGGAGGTCATCCCCCAGCTGCCGACGGTGGACGAGCACGTCGTCGCGACCCTCCGCCAGGACGCGCTCGAGGCCGAGGGGATGGCCGAGGAGCTCGCCCGCGTGCGGCATCCGTCGACCGAGCCCGGCGTCGTGGCGCGCTTCGAGTACCGACTCCTGCGCGGCATCGCGCTGGAGCACCCCGACCTCTCGCGCGCGGTCTGGACCCTCATCGGCCGCATGGACCGCGACCTCCGCCGACGCTGACGAAGAGGTGGTGAGAGCCGCATTCGCCGTCGGCGAACGCCTTGGCACTCCCCCAGGCCGAGTGCTAATCTGATCGCAGTTGAGCCGAGGGGGCTCAACCCACAGATCACCGATCAGAGGAGTCGAGCATGAACATGGCCTTCGATCCGTTCCGCGAGCTGGACCGCGCGATGGGCGCGCTGGCCGAGACCCGCCAGGCGAACCGGCCGATGCCCATCGACCTGCACCGCGAGGGCGACACCTACGTGCTGGCCGCCGACCTCCCGGGCATCGACCCGGGTTCCGTCGACATCGACGTGGACGGCCAGCTGCTGACCATCCGCGCCGAGCGCACGCTCGCCGGCGACCAGAACGTGCGGTGGCTGACGCGCGAGCGCGTGGCCGGCACGTTCCTCCGCCAGCTGACGCTCGGCCAGGGCATCGACACCGAGCGCATCTCGGCGCACTACGCGAACGGCGTGCTGAGCGTCACCATCCCCGTGAGCGAGCGCGCGAAGCCGCGCAAGATCGCGGTCACGTCCGACGAGCCGCAGGGCCAGGAGGGCCGCACGCTCACGGTGGAGCAGGGCGCGCACGCCGCGAGCTGATCCGCCCGGGCGCCGCATCGGCGCCGGCACGACGAGGAGCCGTCGTCCGCATCCGCGGGCGGCGGCTCCTCGCGTGTCCGGGCACGCGCCCGGCCGGCCCGTCGCGTCAGCCGATCCGCGGCCGCAGCCCTCGATGGATCGCGAGCGGGTTCCGCAGCGAGCCGTGGATCTGCATGACCGGCGCCTGCAGGTCGACCATCCGCCGGTTGTCGCGCAGCTGCAGCCGGTTGAGGCAGGAGCGGTCGAAGGACGGCGTGAACAGGTCGAACCGGGCGACGCGGTCCGCGAGCTCCGGGTGCGCGCGCTCGTGGTCGGCGAGCGCCTCCGCCGCCACGCGCCACAGCCCGTCGGGGCCGAGGTCGTCGCGGTCCTCGACGAGCGCGGCGGCGAAGCGGAGGAAGCCGTCCATCACGTCGGTGAAGACCGTGAGGGTGCGCTCCTCCTCGGGGATGTCGAGGCGGATCCGGCGCACGTCCTCCGGCAGCTCGCGCTCCAGGTCGAAGAGGGCGACCTCCTCGGCGATGTCCTTCATCAGCACGCGCACGACGACGTGGTCGCGGAGCACGAGGATCACGTTCTCGCCGTGCGGCATGAACGCGAGGTCGTGCGCGATCAGCGCGTGCGCGAGGGGCACGAGGTAGGCGTCGAGCCAGCGGCGGATCCATGCGGCCGCGCCGATCCCCGACGCGTCGATGAGCGCGCCCAGCACGGTGTCGCCGTGGGCGTCGACGTGCAGGAGGCTCGTCATGCTCATCAGCCGCTCGCCCTCGGCGAGGCCCGGCATGGGCGACTCCCGCCAGAGCGCCGACAGCATCTTCCCGTGGGAGTGGCCGGGCGGCAGCGCGGAGTCGACCCGGGCGTCCCGCACGCCGACCGACGCGACCTCGCGGAGGATCCCGAAGCCCCGCCGCGCGAACTCCTCGTCGCCCGTCACGAGCGCGTGCACCCAGTCGTTGATCGCGGGGGTCACGGCCATGTACGCCGGGGACAGCCCGCGCGTGAAGCCCATGTTGAGGATCGACAGCGACGTCTTCACGTAGCAGCGCTCCGGGGTGGTGCGGTTGGCCCAGGTGCGGATCGACTGCTGCGCGCCGTACTCGTCGTCGCCCGTGCCGAGGAGCACGATGTCGCGCGTCGCGACCAGCCCCGCGAAGGTGACGGTGACGACGTTCTCCCACTGCCACGGGTGCACGGGAACGAGCACGCGCGCGGCCGGGTCGACGCCGAGGTCGGCCATCCGGGCGCGGAACCGCTCGCGGACGACCGGGCCGAGCTCCGCGTCGAGGAACGCCTCCCGGTCGAGGCCGTCGACGGCGGCGAAGTGCGCGAGGCGCTCGTGCACGGCGAGCCAGAGGATCCGCACGTCCTCCCCCGCCTCGGGCGCGTACCGGTCGTGGTCGTCGAGGTCGAAGCCGATGCGGCCGTTGGTCGCGACGAAGCAGGGGTGGCCCTCGTCCATCGTCGACTCGACCTCGGCGTACGACGCGGTGAGGAGGCCGCGCGCGTCGGGAACGTCGCGGAGGCGGGAGAAGGCGGCGGCCGACAGCGTGCTCTGGATCTCGTCGAGGTAGACGGGCAGCACCTCGTCGGTGATGCCGAGGCGGTCGCGGAGGTCGAGCACGAGGTCGACGGCGTCGAGCGCCGCGGGCTCCCCGTCGACCGTGCGGCGGATGCTCGCCTCGTCGACGTCCCAGTGGTCGAGCTCGAGGACCCGGGCCCGGTACGCGTACGCGCTCCGGCCGTCGGCGCTCGCGACGCGGTACTCGGCCCAGCTCCGCGGGTCGTGCGGGGTGCGGGGCGCGCCGGGTGCCCGCTCCGGATCCACGCGCTCGGGCGCGACGAGCAGCTCGTGCGCGAACTCGGCGAGCGCCTTCCGCACGAGGTGGCGCGTGGCGGCGGCCCAGACGTCGGGGCGGAGGTGCGCGGCGCGGTGGACGCGCGGGTCGGGCTCGGCGGCAGCGGGCGCGGCGGGTGCGGGTGCCGCGTGCTCGGCACCCGCGGGACGGAGCCGCTCGGCGGGACGGTCGCGATCGCGGTCGGTCGCGGGGTCGTGGGTCAGGGTCATCGGATGTCCGTCCGTCGGAGGGGTGTGCGGGAGGAGGGCGTCGTCGCGGTCGACGACGCTGAGGAGCGCCTGCTTGGTGCCGAGGTCGACGACCCGGAGCGGCCGGAACCCGACGAGCTCGTTGAGGCGCTGGATCCGGGTGTTGCGCACGTCCGGCTCGACGACGAGGCGCCGTACCGCGGGATCGCGCAGCAGGTGCGCGACCACGTGCCGCATGACGGCGGTCGTGAAGCCGGGCAGCGGGTCGCCGGCCGGCGGGGCCACGAGCAGGTGCATGCCGCGGTCGCCGGGCAGGGGGTCGAGGTGCGCGCCGACGGGGTCGTCGGCCGGGTCGTAGGCCTCGACGAGGAACGCAGGGACGCCGTCGTGCAGGCCGATCCAGGCCTCGCGCGCCGGATCCGCGACGATGGACGCGTACTCGGCCCGCACCTCGTCGAGGGTCGCGTGCTCCATCTGCCAGAAGCGGGCGCGCGGCGCCGTGACCCAGGCGTGCACGAGCGCGGCGTCGCCGTCGGGATCGAGCGGGCGCATGGCGAGCGGGAGTCGGGGCGGGGACACGAGATCCGTATCGGCCGCGGCGGGCGCGGGCGCGCTCACGCGAGCACCCCCGATCCGGCGACGGGCGCGTCCTCCGGCAGCCCGAACTCCTGGAACGCGATCCGCTCCTCCACGGCGTAGTCCTCGCGCCCCGTGATCGCCCGGAGGATCCGCGAGTTGCGGTGCGCGGTCATCCCGAGGTCGGGCGCGACGAAGCCGTGCGTGTGCACTTCCGCGTTCTGCACGAAGAGCGTGCCGGCGTCGTCGACCGTGTGCTCGCGCGCCACGTCGAGCCGGCCGCGCGCGTCGCGGTGCACGCGGTCGCCGAGCCCGTCGAGGATCCCGGGGGCCGACGCGTCGTACCCGCTCGCCATGATCACCGCGCCCGTGGGCCAGTCGCGCTCCGCGCCCGTCTCCGCGTGCCGGAGCCCGAGGACCGCGCCGCCGTCGGGCCTCGCGCGCGCCGAGACGACCTCTGCATTGGTGAGCAGCCGGGTGGGCACGCCGGATCCCGCGTCGCCGCCGGCCCCGATCCGCCCCTCGGCCCGCAGCGCGTCGAACGCGAGCCGCTTCCGGTAGAGCGTCTGGAAGATCTCGTCGATGAGCTCCGAGTCGATCCCCTTGTAGAGGTTCCGCTGCTCGCGCAGGAGCACCTCGCGGGCGCCCGCGGGCAGGCCGAAGAAGTGGTCGCTGTACTCGGGGCTCGTCATCTCGAGCGTGAGCCGCGTGTACTCGAGCGGGAAGAACCGCGGCGAGCGCGTGATCCAGTCGAGCCGGTAGCCGCGGGAGTCCACGTCCTCGAGGAGGTCGCGGTAGATCTCCGCCGCGCTCTGCCCGCTGCCGACGACCGTGATCGCATCCCGCTCCTGCAGCGCGTCCTTGGCGCCGAGGTAGCCGGAGCTGTGCACGACGCCCGGGAGGTCGCGCACGGCCTCGGGCAGCCAGGGCGGAGTTCCCACGCCGACCACGAGGTTCCGTCCGCGGTGCACGTGCGCGACGCCCGCGGCGTCGACCGACTCGACGACGTAGGCGCCCGCGGCCTCGTCGAAGGAGACCGCCCGCACGTCGCGGTCGAGCTCGATCCCCCGCGCCCGCTCCGCCGCCCACCGGCAGTAGGCGACGTACTCGCTGCGGAGCACGAAGAAGTCCTCGCGGATGTAGAAGGAGTACAGCCGCCCGGTGTCCTTGAGGTAGGCGAGGAACGAGAAGCGCGAGGTCGGATCCGCGAGCGTCACGAGGTCGGCGAGGAACGGCGTCTGCAGGTGCGCGGTCGGCAGCATCATGCCGGGGTGCCAGTCGAAGCGCGGCTTCCTCTCCAGCACGACGAGGTCGAGGTCGAGAGGATCCGCGAGGCAGGCCAGCCCGAGGTTCGCGGGGCCGAGGCCCACGGCGACGACGTCGTGGACGCGGTCGGGGGCGGCGCTCATCGGGTCGCCTCCGCCGAGGTCACGGGCGCGGGCGCGGGCACGGACTCGTGCGCGGTCGCGGTCGCGGTCGCCTGCGCCGCGTCGTCCAGCCCGGCGTCCAACGCGTCGCCCGCCGCCACGACCATCCCGAGGATCTCGCGGATGTGCGCGTCCGTCGTCGCGGGGTTCAGCAGCGTGAGCTTCAGGTGCGCGCGTCCGTCGACGCGGGTCGCGGCGACCATCGCCCGGCCGGAGTCCTGGATCGTCTGCCGGATGCCGCGGTTCACGGCGTCCGAGCGGATCCCCGCGCAGGGCCCCGCGGATCCGTCCCGCTCGGCGGCCGGCACGTACCGGAACACGAGCGCGCTGATCTCGGGCCGCACCACCACCTCGAGCGCCGGATCCCGCCGGAGCGCGGACCACGTGCGGTCCGCGAGCGCGATGACGTCGTCGAGCATCCGCCCCACCCCGTCGGCGCCCACCGTGCGGAGCGTGAGCCACAGCTTCAGCGCGTCGAAGCGCCGCGTGGTCTGCAGCGACTTGTCGACCTGGTTCGGGATCTCCTCGTGCGCGCGATCCGCCGGGTTCAGGTAGTCGGCGTGCAGCGTCGCGTGCCGGAGCGTGCGGCCGTCGCGCACGATCAGCGCGCTGGAGCTCACGGGCTGGAAGAAGGTCTTGTGGTAGTCGACCGTCACGGAGTCGGCGTGCTCGATCCCGTCGAGCAGGTGCCGGTGCCGGAGCGAGGTGAGGAGCCCGCCGCCGTACGCGGCGTCGACGTGCAGCCGGATGCCCTCGCGGCGGCAGACGTCGCCGATCGCGGGCAGCGGGTCGACGCTGCCGAAGTCCGTGGTGCCGGCGGTCGCGACCACGGCGATGGGCAGGAGGCCGGCCGCGGAGCAGCGCGCGAGCTCGCGCTCGAGGGCGTCGACGCGCATCCGCATGGCGTCGTCGGCGGGCACGCGGATGACCGCGTCGGGCGCGAGCCCGAGGATCCGGGCGCTCTTCTCGACGCTGAAGTGGCCCACCTCGCTCACGAGGATCCGCATCCGCTGCCGGTCGTCCATCGACAGCCCGTGCACGGCCGCCGCCTCGTCGCGCGCGAGCAGCAGCGCCTGCAGGTTCGACTGGCTGCCGCCGCTCGTGAAGACGCCGTCCGCGTCGGCGCCGAGGCCGATGCGTCCTGCCGTCCAGTCGATGAGCGACCGCTCGATGAGGGTCGCGCCCGCGCTCTGGTCCCACGTGTCCATCGACGTGTTGACGCTCGAGAGGATGAGCTCCCCCGCGATCGCCGGGATGAGGATCGGGCAGTTGAGGTGCGCGACGTACGACGGGTCGTGGAACCAGACGGCGTCGCGGAGGTAGAGGTCGTCGAGCTCGTCGAGGGCGTCGTCGAGGCCGCCGAGCGGGCGGTCGAGGTCGAGTCCGGCGAAGGAGCGGCGGAGGCGGTCGGGCGTGATCCCCGTGAACGGCCCGTCGGCGCGCCGGGCGGCGGTGCGCACGTGGGCGGCGGCCGACCGGAGGGCGGCGTCCCAGCCGGGGAGCGTCCGGTCGGAGAAGAGCTCGGCGGCGGGATCCGGATCCGGCGCGATGGCGGCCGGACGGTCGTCGACGAGGGTCGAGGCGGTGGGGAGGGAGGCGTGCGGAAGAGGAGACATGGGTCCTTCGCGGTCGAGGTGGAGCCGTGTCCGGGTCACGAGCTGGCGTGCGAGTTAGGTAAGGCTCACCTACTATCGGGGTGGTCGGGCGCGAACGCAACCCGGCCGACGCCGACCCGCGGGGACCCTCCGCGGGGCGCTCGCGCGACCCCGATTCGGGGGCGCGGGCGGGCTCGTCGGCGCCCGTCAGCGCTCGTAGGGTGGGTGCATGAGCGATCGCGACGACCCGACCGACGGCATCCGCACCGGGCGCGGCCCCGGCGATCCCGACGGGCTGGTGACGGTCGACGACGTGGTCGCGGCCGACGGCGCTCCCGCCGGCGTCGGCGACGCGGTCCGCGAGCCGAAGGGCACGGGCTACGGGCACGCGGAGGAGGACCCCCTCGAGGTGGAGGACGCGGATCCCGCGAGCGCTGAGTACCCGGAGGTCCCGGACGCCCGCTCCGTCACCGCGGCCGACTCGCACATGAGCGCCCCGGCCGACGACGCCGCCGGCCACGTCGACCCCGAGGGCCGCTGACATGGCGGATCAGGCAGCGGACGCCCCGCGCCACCCGCTCGCCGAGCCCGCGCCCATCGACGCCGACTCGGTCGCCGAGCACGCGGAGGCCGCCGAGGAGGACGCCCGCGAGGACGCTCCCGACCCGTTCGGCGAGGGCCCGGACGACCAGTGATCCGCCCCAGGCGGCCCCGTCCCCCCACCCCCGGGGACGTCACATGAGCGTTGCCTGAGCGCCACCACACAGCCCTCGGGGCCGAGCGTAGCGTCGAGCGCATGGACACCGACGACCCGCGCCTCCAGCCCGCGGACACCTCAGACACCCGGCAGGACAAGGACTTCATCTCACCCAGCGAGGACGACACGCAGGTGAAGCAGAGCGAGCAGATCGTCGAGAGCGAGGGCGTCTCCGACGACGTCCCCGCCGCCGCGGACGACGTGCAGGTGCTCCCCGGATCGGGCGGACCCGACGACGTCGGCGAGATCGACGTCGACCCCGACGAGCTCAACCTCAGCGGCGACTCGATCCCCGGCCACCCCAAGCCCGAGGCGGGTGAGTGACCGTGACGGACGCCACCTCCACCACGCCCGCTGACGACGCCACCGGCGACGACACGGCCCTCGACACCGAGGCGCTCGCGAACGACACGGTCGTGAACGACGCCGTCGCCGGCGAGACCGTCCTCCCCGACGCCGACGAGCCCGTCGAGCAGATCGACGAGGACGACGCCGTCGCGGCCGCCGACGCCGAGCCCGAGGCCGACGCCCTGGGCGTCGACGGCGAGGCCGAGCCCGCGCTCGCCCCGAACGACCTCGCCGGCCAGGACATCGACCTGGACGACACCCCGCCGAGCTGACGCCCGGCACCCACCCTTCCCCGCAGCACGCAGCACCCAGAACCAGGAGAGCCATGAGCACCGACCAGTACACGTTCCAGGACCCGACCAAGATGTACGCCGACATCGAGCCGAAGGCGCAGCAGCAGGACGGGCCCGGCCTCGACGCCGACCTGGACGCGAGCGCGGACCGCGGCGAGAAGACGTACCGCGGGTCGAACCGCCTCGAGGGACGCAAGGCCCTCGTCACCGGCGCCGACTCCGGCATCGGCGCCGCCGTCGCGATCGCCTACGCCCGCGAGGGCGCCGATGTCGCGCTCTCCTACCTGCCCGAGGAGGAGGAGGACGCGAAGAAGGTCGTCGCCCTCATCGAGGAGGCCGGCCGGAAGGCCGTGGCCATCCCCGGCGACATCGCGACCGCCGAGTTCAGCCGCGAGCTCGTCGCGAAGGCGGTCGAGGGCCTCGGTGGACTCGACATCGTCGTCAACAACGCGGGCAAGCAGCAGAACGTCGACGCGCTCGAGGACATCTCGGACGAGGAGTTCGACCTGACCTTCAAGACCAACGTCTACGCGATGTTCTGGATCACCAAGGCCGCGCTCCCCCACCTCAAGCCCGGCTCGTCGATCATCAACACCTCGTCGATCCAGGCCTACGCGCCGTCGCCGAACCTCGTGCACTACGCCACGACCAAGGCCTCGATCAACGCGTTCTCGAAGGGACTCGCGGGCCAGCTCGCGCCGAAGGGCATCCGCGTGAACGTCGTCGCGCCCGGCCCCATCTGGACGCCGCTGCAGACCGCGGGCGGCCAGCCCGAGGACGCGCTGCCCGAGTTCGGCGAGCAGACCCCGCTCGGCCGCGCCGGCCAGCCCGCCGAGCTCGCCCCCGCCTTCGTGTTCCTCGCCTCGAACGAGTCGAGCTACGTGATCGGCGAGACGCTCAACGTGAACGGCGGCATGCCGACGCCGTAGCGGCACGCGCTCCGGCGCATCGCATCACCGCCCGACGCCCGGGCCGGCCGACTGGTCGGCCCGGGCGTCGCCGCGTCCGGACGCCGGACGCGCACCGGAATAGGGTCGGGAGATGACCGGCACCCCGGCCCGCGTCGGCGGGAACGTCCTCGCGGGGCTCGTCTCCGCCGTCCGTCTCGTGCGTCGACCCAGGCCGCTGCATCCGCACGGCGTCGCGCTCGCCGGGACGCTGACGCCCGTCGCGGGGCGTGCCGCATCCGGTCTCGCGTGGCTCGACGGGCTCGACGCACCGCTCGACGTCGACGCCGCTTCTCGCGGGGTGGCGGCCTCCCGTCGGCGCTGCCCGACGTGCTCGGCCTCGCGCTGCGGATACCCGACGGCGGCGGCACCACGGTCGACCTGCTGCTCGCGTCCACGGGCCTCTCGCCCATCGGCCGGTTCCTCCTCGCGCCGCGGCGCGCGCTCTCCGGGGCGCGGCTCACCACGCTCATGCCGTACCGCGGATCCGCGGGGCCGGTGCTCGTCGGCGTGCTGGTGGACACGGATCCGCCCCTGCCGGCCGGCGCCGCGGACCTCGGGCGGGCGCTCGCGACCCGGTCGGTCGGGATGCGGCTCGTGCACGCGAAGCCACGCGGCCGGTGGCACGTGGCGGCGCGCATCGAGCTGGCACACGACGCCGCCGGCCCGCTCGACACCGCGACGCGCGCCGATCCCGTGCTCGCGGCCCCGCCCGGGGACACGACCTACTCGTGGACGCGCCGGCTGCGCGCTCCGGGTTACCGTGCGGCCCGGCGCGGTCGACCGGTCGCGTCCCGGCATGCCGCGCAGGATCCGGACGCCTGACGGGAAGCGGACGACCGGCGCGATGGTGATCGGTAGGCGGCCGTCAGGCGCTCATGGACGCAGGACGGGCCGGAGGACATCCCCCGGCCCGTCCGACACGTCGGATGCGTCAGGACTTGCGGCAGCGCGAAAGCTGGATGTAGGGGATCACCGCATCCATGCCGTAGGACTGGCACTCGTCGTCGTCGACCGCGTTGGTCGTGAGGAACAGCTTCTCGATGCTCTTGATGCACTCGTGGCCGAGGTGGTATGAGCGGCACACGTCCGCGGCGATGCCGTACGGACCGCTGGCGTAGTTGCGATCGAAGTACTTCGGAGCGATGTACAGCCGCCCCGTGGGCAGGCGCCGGGCGGCGCTGCTGATCGGAGATGACATGGGTGCTCCTTCTGCGCGCGAGATTAGGGGATCGCGGCGGATCGAGACGCTAGTGGGTCGTCGGGGCCGGGCCGTGCGCCCGGACCGCGCCTGTGCACTCGACCCCCGGCCTCCGGCCCCGGTCCGCGGGCCTCCGAACGACCCGCTGCGCATCCGGCCGGATCCGGGCGTGCATGCCGGGCGGGGACGGGCGCGTGACCCGGGGACGACGAGACGGGCCGGAGGAGGAGGCCTCCGGCCCGTCGGGCCGTGCGGAGAGCGCCGATGCGCTCAGGAGGGGCCGGAGGGGTTCCGGCCGGGTGCGTGCCGCGCGACCGTCAGCGGCCGCAGCGCGACTCGAAGACGATGGGGAACACGATGGTGTATCCGTCGATGATGTTGCAGGTGCGCCAATCCACCGTGCCCTGTCCATGCCGGAGGACGTAGGAGGCGTCCGTCACGCAGGCCCTCCCCGTGTGGTTCGCCGTGCAGATCTGGACCGCGAGCTTGTCGGGGTCGGTCTGGCCGTACGCGAGTCGCGCGAGGTCGTACGGCGTGACGAAGAAGGAGCGGTTGACGAGTCCCGCCTGGCTCGCCGTGATCGAGCCGGCGTCCGCGGTGGAGGACGAGGTCGGCGCGGCGGGGGCGGCGGATGCCGAGCCGGCCGGGGTGGAGACGGAGACGCCGAGACCGACGACCGCCGCGAGGACGGCCGTCGCCAGGAGGCGGCGAGAGGTGCGTCGCGGGGTGGTTCCGGGGCGAGAGGGCATGTGGACTCCTTGTGGTCCGCGGCGACCGTCGCCGGGGAGCGATCGAACCGTAGCGACGCGCCGCGCCGCGCCGGACCGCCTGTGGACGAGCGCCGCCGTGCCGGTGGCGCACCGGAGCGGGGACGGACGCGTGACGTGGGACCCAGCCCGCGTCGACGGAGGGAACGGGCCGGAGGAGATCCTCCGGCCCGTTCCCTCCGTCATCTCGCCAGCAGCGTGAGCGCCGGATCCCGCGGACCATCGCACCCACGACGCGGGCCCGGCGGTCGTCGTGGTCCGGCACCGGCCGGATGCGCCTCCGTCACCGGCCGCAGTGCGACCGGTGCGTCGAGTAGTACGAGATGGTGAAGCCCTGACCGCGCTGGCACGTGCGCGGGTCGGTCGTCCCCGGCCCGCCCTGGAGCACCAGGGTGAGCGACTTGACGCAGGCCAGACCCGAGTGGAATTGGGTGCACACCAGGCCCGCGAGCGCGCGGGGCTGGAGCGTCCCGGACTTGATGTTGTCGACCGCTCGCGGGCTGACGTAGAACGTGCGCTCGACGGGATCCGCCTGGCTCGCCGCGATCGGGTCCGCCTGCGCCGCGGAGGACGAGGTGGACGCGGCGGGGGCCGCGGAGGCGGAGCCTGCCGGAGCGGATATCGACACGCCGAGACCGAGGACCACCGCCAGGGCGGCCGTCGCGAGCAGGCGTCGGGTCGTGGATCGGGGGGCGGTTCCGAGGCGAGAGGACATGGGTCTCCTTGTGATCCGCGGCGACCATCGCCGCAGGGCGGTCGAACCGTATCGACGCGCCGCCCTCCGGCGTGCCGCCTGTGCACGAGCGGGCGCGGACGCGGAGAGGGACGCCTGGGGGCGCCGACCATGTCCGTCGCGGCATCGGATCCGCCCGCCCGACCTTGCCACTGCTCGCCCGCAGGCGTTGCCTGGGAGCAGAGCGCCGACGGCGGCGCCCCAACGGACGGAGACCCCATGCGGGAGCTGAAGCTCGTCGCGGCCATCGCGAAGATCGAGGACGCCGAGGCGCTCGACCCGATCGTGGATCGCGTGAAGGGCGTCGTCACGGCGCTGCTGAAGCCGCGCGCCCTCGCCGACCTGCTGCACGGCGTCCCGTTCGGGCACCCGCTGCACCCGGTCGCCGTGCTCATCCCGACCGGCGCGTGGGTGTCCTCCGCGGTCCTCGACGTGCTGCCCGGCAACGCGAAGGCCAGCCAGGCGCTCGTGGGCGTCGGGATCCTCAGCGCCGCGCCCTCCATCGTGTCCGGCTACGCGGACTGGTCGCAGCTGCACGAGCAGCAGATGCGCGTCGGCATCGTGCACTCCGCGGCGAACGCGCTCGCGACGGGGCTGTACGGCCTCTCCTGGATCCAGCGCGCCCGCGGCAAGCAGACCAGCGGCAAGGTCCTCGGCCTCGCGGGCCTCGGGCTCGTGTCCGCCGGCGGCTTCCTCGGCGGCCACCTCGCCTACCGCCAGGCGGCGGGCGCCAACCACGCCGAGGACGTGCCGCACCGCTTCCCCGCGGGCTGGCAGGAGCTCGGGCAGCTCGACGACCTGCCCGACGGCCGCCTAGCCAAGCGCGACGTCGCGGGCCTGCCGGTGCTCGTGCGCCGCCACGGCATGACGGTGGATGCGCTGAGCGACACCTGCAGCCACCTCTCCGCACCGCTCGACGAGGGCGAGCTCGGCACCGACCCGAAGACCGGCGAGGCGTGCGTCACGTGCCCTTGGCACGACAGCGTCTTCAGCCTGAGGACCGGCGAGGTGATCCACGGACCGGCGACCGCGCCGCAGCCCCGCTTCGAGACGCGCGTCACCGCGGGGCTCGTGGAGGTGCGGCTGCCGAACGCGGGCTAGGTCGGTCCGGGAACGAGCCGGGTGTCGGCGTCGGCGTCGGCGTCGGCCCCGGGCAGCGCGACGACCGCGAGCACCGCGCAACCCGCGAACGCCACGGCCCCCGCGATCGTCGGCACCGCGATGCCCGTCGTCGCGAGCGCCCCGCCCAGCGCGGATCCGACCGCGAGGCCGAGCAGGCTGAGGACGCGGCCGGCGGCGCCCACCCGGCCGAGCAGCGGATCGGGCACCAGGCGCTGCCGGAGCGAGGTCGCGCACACGCTCCAGACGACCGCGTGCAGGATGTAGAGCGCGAGCAGGACGCCGGCGACGACCGGGTCCCGCGTGACCGCGAGCCCGACGAGGCTCGCGCAGCCGAGCGCCAGGGCCGCCGTGATGGTCCACCGGGAGCCGAGGCGGGAGCGGAGCGGGGCGGCGATCGCGGATCCGGCGAGGCCGCCGAGCGCGGACGCCGCGAGGAGCACGCCGTAGCCCGCCGCGTCGAGGCCCAACCGGTCGCGGGCGAAGAGCACGAGCACCGAGAACGGCAGCATGTAGCCGACGCTCGCCAGGCCGCCGAGGAGGGCGAGGGATCCGACCACGCGGTGCCGGGCCAGCCAGCGCACGCCCTCGGCCGCCTCGCGGAGCACGGAGGGGCGTGGATCCCCGGGCTCGGCGGGCGCGATCGCCTCGCGGGTGCGCCGCGGCAGCGCGAGCGCCACCGCCGCGGCCGCGACCCACAGCCCGCCGGTGGCGTACACGGGCACGGCGGCGGCGAGCGCGAACAGGATCCCGCCGAGCGGCGGCCCGACGAACTCGTCCGCCACGAGCTGCGTCCCCGCGATGCGCGCGTTGGCCCGGTCGAGGCGGTCGCGCGGCACGATCGACGGCAGCACGGCGACCGCGGCCCCGTCCGCCGCGCTCTCCAGCACGCCGACCACGGCCATCACCGCGTAGAGCACGACGAGCGAGGCGACGCCCGCCTGGATCGACGCCGCGAGCCCCAGCACGGCGACGCCCCGGAGGAGGTTCGCGACGACGATTAGCGTGCGCCGGTCGAGCCGGTCGACGTGCACGCCCACGGGCAGCGCGACGAGGAGCCGCACGAGCGCGTACGTGGTCGCGAGCCCGGCGACGCCGCGCGGGTCGTCGGTGAGGCCCGCCGCGACGAGCGGCATGGCGACGAAGACGAGCCCGTCCGCGAGGTTGGAGAGCGCGTTCGCGCCCCACAACGCCCCGAACGGGCTCGTGCGTCTCACGCCGGGCTCCCCGGGGCGGCGTGCGCCCCGAGGAGCCCGGTCATCGGGCTCAGATCCCGGCGCCCTCGGACGCGGCCGTCGCCGGGCCCACGTCCGTGGCGGTCGCGCCGGAACCGGCCGTCGCGCCCGCGGCCGTCGAGCCGAGGAACGAACTCAGCGCCGTGGCGACGTCGATGCCCGTCGTGTCCTTGAGCAGCTTCGGCAGCGTCGCCATGTTCTCGGCCACCGAGCGGTTGAGCGCGTTCGCGCCGTCCGCCGAGATGATCGTCATGTTGTCGACGTTCGCCAGCGGCGCCGCCATCTCGCGGG
>Ga0308163_10002310_pt1 | contig 17799 bp, 17 predicted proteins | sample PhyTR1_FD_201037 | JGI IMG/M metagenome (GOLD analysis project Ga0308163, IMG submission 201037) | Phyllosphere microbial communities from UC Gill Tract Community Farm, Albany, California, United States - DLSLT.R1 | ecosystem: Host-associated > Plants > Phyllosphere > Unclassified | place: USA...
CGCGAGGCCCTGCGACAGGTACACGAGGCGCTCGAGCAGACCGCCGATGAGGAAGTACAGCTGGCGGAGGCCCATCAGCGCGAAGGCGTTCGCGGTGAACACGATGTACGCCTCGTTCGTGAGGCCGTAGATGGCGGGGATCGAGTCGAGCGCGAACACCAGGTCGACGAAGCCGATCGCGATGACGCAGAGCAGCAGCGGGGTGACGAAGCGCTTGCCGTCGATCTTGGTGGTGAAGCGGTCGCCCACGAAGTCGTCGTGCACGGGGAGGATCCGGCGGGCGATGCGCACGAACATGTTGTCCGCCGCGTTGCCGCCGTGGTCGCCCTTCAGCTGCTGGTACGCGAGCACGAACAGCAGCGCACCGAAGATGTAGAAGACCCAGGAGAAGTTCTCGATGAGCGCGGCGCCGAGGGCGATGAAGCCGGCGCGCATGATCAGCGCGATGACGATGCCGATCATCAGCACCTTCTGCTGGTACTTCCGGGGCACGGCGAACCCGGTCATGATCAGCAGGAACACGAACAGGTTGTCGATCGACAGCGCCTTCTCGGTGAGGTAGCCGGCGAAGTACTGCCCGCCGAAGTCCCAGCCGCTGGTGAAGCCGATCCCGACGCCGAAGATCAGCGCGAGGCCGATGTAGAAGGCCGACCAGCGGGCGGACTCGCCGATGGTGGGCTCGTGCGGCTTCCGCACGTGGGTGAAGAACTCGTAGACGAAGAACGCGATGGTGACCGCGATCGTGATGAGCCAGGTGGTCGTGGTGATGTTCACGGGGGTCTCCGGTGATGAGGCCGACGGGAATCGGAACGGCTAGGTGGCGCGCGGACGCCCCCATGATCCCACGGGGCATCTCCCCATACCGGGGAAATGCCTGCGCCTACGCTCCGCGGCTCATGCGCGCCGACCGGCGGCGGCCCGGGTCAGCTGAGGCTCGGCGCCTGGAACGGATACGCGACATACGCGAAGCGCCGCGAGTCGGGCGCCCAGCTCGTGACGTTGATGGTGCCCTGGCCGCCGGGGAAGGACGCGAGGTCGCGCGTGCGGTGGCTCTGCCGGTCGATGACGCGGAGGATCACGTCGCGGTCCGCGGGGTGGCCGAGCGTGCCGGGCGGGAAGCTGAGGTAGACGATGTGCTCGCCGTCGGGCGACGGGTGCGGGAACCAGTTGACGCGCTCGTCGGAGGTGAACTGGTGCGTGTCGGTGCCGTCGCTGCGCATCGTGAAGAGCTGCGCGTGGCCCGGGAGATCGGATCCGCGCTCCGAGTTGAAGTAGAGCCACTCGCCGTCGGGCGAGAACTCGGCGCCGTCGTCGGGGAAGCCGTCGTCGGTGACCTGCGTGGTGGGTCCGCCGTCCACGGGCACGAGGTGGATGTTCGTGGTCCACTCGCCGCGCGCGTCGACCTGGCCGCCGATGACGCTGAGCGTCGTGCCGTCGGGCGAGACGCCGTGGAGGTAGTTCTTGAAGCGGAGCGCCGGATCCCGGTCCGCCGTGATGCGACGGCCCGGCCCGCCCGCGCCGTCGTTCCAGAGCACGCTGTAGAGGTGGCCGTCGCGGCCGGAGACGTAGACGTGGGCGCCGTCGGGCGACATGACGTGGTCGTTGTTGATGGGCGGTACGCCGCCGAGGTCGACCGCCTGGAAGTCGACCGCGGGCTCGGGCAGGTCCGGATCCGGTTCCTCCGCCTCGGGCGCGCGCAGCCGCCACAGCCCGCCCTCCGCGTTCACGACGAGCCAACGGCCGTCGGGCGTCCAGTTCGGCGCCTCGATGTGCAGCACGGCCGACTCGGCGACCATGCGCTCGGCGCCCGTCTCCACGTCGACGACGAGGAGACGGGCCAGCTGGCCGTCGCGCAGCGTCACGCGGCCGATCCGGCGGGCGCGGGGTCGCTCGCGGGCGCGTCGTCCCGGTTGGCCGCGAAGGCCGAGTCGAAGAGGCTGTCGGGCGTCGGCCAGAGGAGGGAGCGCACCTGCGCGAGGGCGTCAGGGGCTCCGTGCAGGCGGTCCATCCCCGCATCCTCCCACTCGACGGAGATCGGGCCGTCGTAGCCGATGCTCCGGAGCGCGCGGAAGGCGCGCTCGAAGGGCACGTCGCCGTGGCCGACCGAGACGAAGTCCCAGCCGCGGCGCGGGTTCCCCCAGGGGAGGTGGGATCCGAGCCGGCCGCCGCGGCCGTCGTCCGTGACCCGGGTGTCCTTGGCGTGCACGTGGTAGATCCGGTCGGCGAAGTCGAGGAGGAAACCGACCGGGTCGATGCCCTGCCACATCATGTGGCTCGGGTCCCAGTTGAGGCCGAAGCCGGGGCGGTGCCCGATCGCCTCGAGGGTGCGGCGGGTGGTCCAGTGGTCGTAGGCGATCTCGCTCGGGTGCACCTCGAGCGCGTACCGCACGCCCTCGTCGTCGAACACGTCGATGATCGGGTTCCAGCGGTCGGCGAAGTCCTGGTAGCCGGCGTCGATGACCGACTCGGGCACGGGCGGGAACATCGCGACGTACGGCCAGATGCGGGATCCGGTGAAGCCCGTCACGCGCGTGACCCCGAGCCCGGCGGCCGCCTTCGCGGTGAGCTTCAGCTCCTCGGCCGCGCGCTGGCGGACGCCCTCCGCCTGGCCGTCGCCCCAGACCTTCGAGCGCAGGATCGCCTGGTGCCGGAAGTCGATGGGGTCGTCGCACACGGCCTGGCCGGTGAGGTGCTGCGACAGCGCGTGCACCGCGAGGCCGTGGCGCTCGAGGATCTCGCGGCGGCCGCGGAGGTACTCGGGATCCTCGGCGGCGCGCCACACGTCGAGGTGCTCCGCGGAGCAGGCGATCTCGAGGGCGTCGAAGCCCCAGCCGCTCGCGAGCCGGGCCACCTCCTCGAGCGGCAGGTCGGCCCACTGGCCGGTGAACAGGGCTACGGGGGTGCTGGACTGGGGCATGGTTCCCTCTCGTCGACGGTGACGGATGACGTGCGGTGCGGCCCGGTGACGGCGCGCGGGATCCACGCTACACACCGGGCCGCGCCCGCTCACGGGCCGGCGTCAGCGAAAGTTCGCGGACTGCGTGCGCTGGTAGCCCGCGAGCGTGATGCCGCCGAGGAGCACCGCCCACGCCGCGAGGATCACCAGCGGGACGCCCATGACGGCGGCGTCGTGCCGGGCGGCGGCGCTCGTCAGCGTGCTCCACGCTCCGGTGGGGAGCAGGACCGTGAGCGACTCCCACGGGGTGCCGCTCGTGTCGCCGCCCGTGAACAGGCCGCCGGCGAACGACAGCGGCAGGTACACGAGGTTGGCGAGGCCGAGCGCGCCCCGGGCGGGGAACCAGTAGCCCATCGCGAGGCCGAGCAGCGCCATCGGCACCGCCCCGGCGAGCACGGCGAGCGCGACGGCGCCGAGCGTCGCCGCGTCCACCCGGACGCCGCCCGCGAGGATCCCGACCGCGACCACCGGGATCACGAACACGACGCCGAACACGCACGCGACCGTGAGCTTGGCGGCGAGGCGGATCCACGCGGGCACCGGCGCCGTGAACAGCCACCGCTCCCACGGCGACTCGCGGGCCGACGCGACGCCGACGCCGAACTGGAATGTGACCGTGCCGAGCACCGAGAAGAGCACGTAGCCGAGCAGCACGCTGAGCCGCGCGCTCGGCGGCCCGCCCTGGGGCAGGCCGACGACGGCGTAGATGAGCACGGGGTAGGCGAGCAGCGGCAGGACGAACGCGGGCATGCGCGCGTTCTGCGCGAGCTCGCTCACGACGTGGGCGCGGTAGATCGCGAGCCGGCGCCCGGCGGTGGGGCGGGCGGGGATCGTCGCGGCGCTCATCGGGCGCATCCCGCGGGATCGGCGGCGGGCGACGGATCCGCGGGGCGCGGCGCATCCGCGGGGCGCGGGACATCCTCGAGGCGCGGCACCTCCGCGGCGACCGCCTCCGCGCCGCCCGCCAGCACGCGCTCCACGATCTCGCCGAGCCCCGGCTCCACGACCGTCAGCCGCGGCTCCGGCACGGCGGCCAGCACGAGCCCGGCGACGACGTCCGAGCGGTCCGTGTCGACGACCCACCGGATCCGCTCGGCCCCGCGGGGCTCTTCCCCCGCCTCGGGCACGGCGCCGGACGCCCGGAGGCCGCGCGCCTCGGCGGCGGTCGCGTCGAAGGCGACGCGGCGGACGCCCGCGAGCCCCCGGAAGTCGGCCGCCGTCCAGTGGCCGACGACGCGCCCGTGGTCGAGGCACACGACGGTGTCGGCGAGCGCGGCGACCTCCTCCATGTCGTGCGAGGCGAGGAGCACGGTGCGCCCGGAGTCCCGGACCGCCGTGATCGCGTCGCGCACGGCCGCGCGCCCCGGGATGTCGAGCGCCGCCGAGGGCTCGTCGAGCACCACGACGGGCGTGCCCGCGCCGACGACGCAGGCGAGCGCGACGCGGCGCCGCTCCCCTCCGCTGAGCCCGCCGGTCTGGCGCGACGCGAGGCGGTCGAGGTCGAAGCGGTCGATCGCCGCTGCCGGGCTCAGCGCACCCGCGTGCGGCACGAGGGCGAGCGCGAGCACCTCGCGCACCGTGAGGTACTCGGGGAACGCCAGCGCCTGCGGCATCACCGCGACGAGCGACGCCGTCGGCCCGCCGCGACGCACATCGTGCCCGAGCACGCGCGCCCGGCCCGCATCCGGCCGGCGGGTCGCGGTGAGCACGTCGATGGCCGTGGTCTTGCCGGATCCGTTCGGCCCGAGCAGCGCGTGCACGAGCCCCGGCGCGAGCGCGAAGGACGCGTCGTCGAGCGCGCGCGTGCGGCCGAAGGTGCGGGTGATCCCGTCGAGCTCCACCGCGTCAGTCATGGGAGGCCTCCTCCTCGGCGAACCGGCGGGCGCCCGGGTCCCGGCCCCCGAAAGATATCGCGTAGAGGGACGACTGCGTCACCCCGTCGAGCCCGAGCACGGCGTCGAGCTCGTGGTCGACGAAGCCCACCCAGCCGAGCACGGGCAGCCCCAGCGCCGTCGCGACCAGGAGCGCGTTCTGCCCCACGTGCCCGGCCTCGAGCAGGGTGAGCCGGTACCCGCGCAGCCCGTACTTGCAGCGCGACCGCTCGAAGCTGCCCGTGATGACGACCGTGACGGCGGCCGTCTCCGGGATCGGCGCCATGAGCGACGGCGCCGCCGTGCGGAAGCGCTCGAGCCGCCCGTCCCGGTCGAGCCCGGACACGTCGACGAGCGTCTCCTCCAGCGGATCGAGCTGGTGGATCCCCGGCTCGAGCCCCACGACCGACCGGGCCACCACGTGCAGGTCGAGCGGGTACAGCCCGCCGCCCGAGGGCACGAACCGACCCGGCGTCCCGTCCCCGCGCGGGCCGTACGCGAGGCGCAGCACCGTCGCCAGCTCGGCCAGCTCGACCGGCCTCCCGAGCGTGCGCGGCTCCGCGGACCTCCGGGCCGCCAGGGTCGCGCCCAGCTCGTGCCGCAGCGGGAGCGCGCGCGGCAGGGGGAGCGCCGGGAGGAGCCGCGGCGCGGAGGTGGCGCCGCCCGGCCCGGCGTCGGTCACGCCCTGCGCCTCCTGCGCCATCTGGTGCGCGTACCGCACGTCGGTCCAGCCGGGATGCGTGATCCGCGTGATCTTCGACGCCTCGTGGAAGTCCTCCGCGGGGTCGCCGGCCGCCCGGTCGACGGCGCCGCCGACGCTGAAGATCGGGCCCACGCTCCCGAGGGACCGCGCGGAGGCGGTGCCGCCGGGGCCCGTCGCGGGCGGATCCGTCGGGTCAGCCGCCCGGTCGGGGGCGGCGTCGGTCTCGATGGTGCTCATGGGATCCTCCTGGTGCGTCGAGCGGTGCGGCGGGTGCGGCGACGCGTGGGGCGACGCGCGATGCGGCTGGCGGTGCGGCGCGCGGCACGGCGCGCGGTGCCCGGCGTCACGGGAACGGGTGCGGGATGGGGACGAGGTCGGCCGGCCCGTCGAGCGCCGGCCCGTCGCGCCAGCGTCGGTAGAGGCGCGGGTGGCCGAGGAAGCGGGCGGCGTGCACCACGTCGAGCGCCACGAGGTCGGTGCTCAGCGCGCGCACCACGTGGAAGCCGGCGGCGCGCACCTCGGGCGCCGTGATGTCGGCGAGCAGCACCTCGATGCCCTCGCGGTCGAGACCGGCGACCACCTCCGCCCAGCTGGCCGGCCCGCCGACGGCCGCGACGCGCTCGGGGGACGCGTCGAGCGCGGCCGTGAGCGGGCGCGCCGACGGACGGCAGTGCAGCCGGATGTGGTCCTCGAACTCGACCACGTCCGCGGGGTCGATCGTCGGCTCCGCGAGCAGCCGCAGGCACCAGTTGTGCGTGTGCAGCGCCTCGCGGACGGCGTTGAGGATCGCCCGGTCGAGCCGGAAGTCGGCCGCGCAGCCGACCGCGATGCCGATGCGGTCGCTGCGCATGACGGCGAGCATCACGGGCACGTCGGCCGCCGCGTCGAGCACGCGCACCGTGAAGGACGCCCCGAACCGGCCGCACAGCTCCTCGAGCCGCTCGAGCTCGCGGAGCGTCGCGTCGGTCAGCCGCGGGCTCCCGCGCCAGTCGAAGGCCGGGGGCGTGGATCCGCGGAGCCACGTGCGCTGGAACGCGTCGCGCTCGATGAGCTCCAGCACGGCGCGGCCCGCGGCGAACCCGAAGTGCGGCCCCGCGGCGACGCCGGACGAGGTGGCCGGCTCGACGTGCGGCTCGCGGTGCCCGTCGCCCCGGTGCGGGTCGTCGAACACCACGAGCTGCGCGGGCACGTGCACGGTCGCGCCCCGGTGCAGCGACCGCGCCGGCATCCAGGTGAGGAGGTCGCCGGGTCGCGCGCGCTCGTAGTGGAACGACGGATCCTCGTACTGCGTCGGGTGGAAGCGCTGGAAGGCGTCCGGCCCCACCTGCCGGGAGTCGGCGCCGAGGGGCGCGCGGAAGCCTCCGGGCGCCCCCGCGAGCGACATGCGCTCGACCGCCTCGCCGATGCAGGAGCGGCGCGCCTCGAGCCGGGACCCGCCCGGCCCCATGCTGAAGCGCTCGGACGGCGTGCCGGTGAGGAACGCGGTGTCGGCCGAGCGGCCGGAGTAGAGCGCGTCCGGGATGGCGTCGGGCGTGAAGGCCATGGGATGCGCGTGCTCCACGAGCCCCGTGTACGGGCTGACGACGCCCGCGCCGCCGCCGCTCATGCCCGCCACGGCGACGCGATGCCGGCGTAGGGACGGGGCCCGCAGGTGCCGCAGCGGGCGACCCGGAACACGGCGTGCGCCTCCGCCTCCATGACCTTGGGCTCGATGACGAGGACGGTGCTGGCGACGAGCCAGTCGTGGGCGTGGATCCACCGGGCGGCGTAGCGCGCGGCGAACCCGGCCGTGATCGCGTCGAGGCTCGGGTCGCGCGGCACGACGGCGACCGCGTCGGCCGCCGCGGCGTGATCCGCGGCGAACGGCGTGGTCGACGCCCAGCGCAGCGCGACGCACTCCAGGCAGGGGCCCTCGCCCGGCACGACCACCGGCCCGACCAGCTGGAACCGGCCGTCGAACGGATGCACGGGGAGCCACGCGCGCCCGGCCGCGTGCATGCGCGCCCCGACGTCGCGGAGGACGGGCCGCGTGCCGACGGCGATGACCAGGTCGGCGTCCGCCTCGTCGCCGAGCTCGGCCGAGGGCAGGGCCTCCGCGAGGCCCGTGAGCAGCGACGGGATCATGTCGCCCACGAGCGCGACGCGGGCGGGCGAGGAGGGCGCTCGGACGGGACCGAGCCCCGTGCGGTCGCCGCCGTTGCGCCGCGCCTCGTCGAGGAGGTGGGCGAGCTCGTCGGGGACGGACGCCGCCGAGGCGGTCGCGGGACCGGTTCCGGAGCCGTCGGCCGGCGCGCCGACCACCACGTCGCGCAGGACGAGCTCGTCGACGAGGTCGGCCACCGCGCCCGCGTGCGCGGGGAAGGCGCGGTCGAGGTCCGCGCGGGTGAAAGGGCGGGAGAGGAGCTGCGACACCGCGGAGACGGCGTCGCCCGAGGGCAGCTGCAGGGAGACCAGCTCACGGCCTCCGAGGAGGTGGAGGGTGTCCTCCACCTCCCCGAGGGCGTAGCGGGGACTCACCGAGTACGTGGTCGACGAATCCATGCGCGGGCGATCAGCGAGGCTGCTGCCGGCCGCTGCCGCTCGACGAGCACGTCGTGCTGCAGCACAGGGTGACGTCGCCCATCACGAGCTCCTCCTCCGCGCCGCGGTGCGTGATGGTGAAGCCGAAGGCCTCCGCCAGCAGCGCGTCGGACGCGTCGCCGGCGGCGGTCGCCGAGACGACCTCCGGTGCGGTGACGCGGGTCGGTTCCATGAGCAGTGACATTTCCGTTCCTTCCTCTGGGTGGGTGGGACGAGTGCTTTCTAGCACGATCCTCCGTGCCCTGGGCGAATAAGATCTCCCTGTTGACAAGCCCCGCTCGAGGCAGCAGGATCCGCCCGCGTCGGAGCCGTGGGCGTCGGATCCGACGCGTACCCTGGAGCCCGTGACGGACGAGATGCTGGCCTTCCCGTGGGAGGACGACCTCGCCCCCGCCGCACCCCCGCCGCCCCCTCCCCCGCCGCACCTGACGCGCATAGTCGCCCACTCCTCGGATCGGGTCGCCTGGCTCCGCGCCCGCAGCTTCGGCATCACCGCGACCGACGTGGCGCGCCTCGCGACCGACGCCTCGCTGCAGGCCGTCGCGCTCGAGAAGCTCTACGGATCCGGCTTCGGCGGCAATCGCTACACCGACCACGGCCGCGAGCGCGAGCCCGAGATCGCCCGCTGGGTCGAGTCCGAGCACGGCATCGTGCCGAGCGCGCACCTGTTCCACGCCGAGGGCCAGCGCCGGCACCTCGCGACCCCCGACGGCGTGGGCCTGCGCGCCGACGGCCGCCTCGAGCTCGCGGAGATCAAGACCACCGCGAAGCCGTGGCGCAGCATCCCGCGCAACTACCTGCGGCAGATCTGGTGGCAGCAGTACGTGCTCGGCGCCGAGCGCTCGCTCATCGTCTGGGAGCAGCACGTCGACTTCGTGCCCGTGCACGACATCCCGAAGTGGAAGTGGATCGACCGGGACGAGGCCGAGATCGCCGCGCTCGTGGCGCGCGCGAACGACCTCATCGCGCTCATCGTGCGCATGGCGAACGCGCCGGCGGGAGCCCGCGGCCTGGCCTGATCCGCCGGCAGGCGCGGCACCGCCCGGCGCCGGCGCCGGTCCCGCGCATTCTTCTCACCCGGGGAACACCGCGGAAACACGCCCGACTCACGCGCCGACTTCACTGGTGGTGCGGGGGCGCGGTGGGATCCGCCGCACCGTCACGTCGGAGGAGGGGTCGCACGATGAGCCAGGTCGTCCAGTCGAGAGCCGGCGTCGCCGCCCAGGCCCAGCGGGATCGCGCGGCCGCGTCCCTCGCGCTCGCGCCGCACGGCACCACCATGCGCGCCGCCGTCGTGACGGAGACGGGCGGGCCGGACGTGCTGCGGATGGCCGACATCCCCGTCCCGCGTCGCCTCGACTCCGAGGTGCTCGTGAAGGTCGTGGCCGCGGGGGTCAACCCGGTCGACCTCCGGCTCCGCGCCGGCGAGCCCGGCGGCCCGACGCTCGGCCCGCTGCCGGCGGTGCTCGGGCGCGACTTCAGCGGCGTCGTCGTCGAGTCGCCCTACGAGGACCACGCGCTGCATCCGGGCGACGAGGTGTTCGGCCTCGCGATGGCGCCGCGGATGCCCGGCAGCTACGCCCCCTACCTCGCCGTCCCCAGCGTCAGCCTCGCCCGCAAGCCCGCGCGCCTGTCGCACGTGGAGGCCGCGGCGACGCCCCTCAGCGCGCTGACCGCGTGGGGCATGGTCGTCGACATCGGACGGGCGCACGAGGGCCAGGTCGTGCTGGTGCACGCGGGGGCCGGCGGCGTGGGCCACTTCGCGGTGCAGTTCGCGCGGCACTTCGGCGCCCACGTGATCGCCACCGGCTCGCCGCGGAACGTCGAGTGGCTGGCGGAGCTCGGGGCGGACGAGGTCATCGACCGCACCCAGGCGCGCTTCGAGGACGTGCTCGCGGACGTCGACGTGGTGATCGACCTGGTCGGCAACTGCACGGACGACACCGGCACGCGCTCGCTCGCGGTGCTCCGCCGCGGGGGGCTGATCATCAGCGCTCCTGTGCGCGGCTGGCCGACGCTCGTGCAGGACGCCGCCGCCGCGGGCGTGCGCGCCACCCACTACGAGGTCGCGCCCGACGGGCAGAAGCTGGCGGTCATCGCGCGGCTGCTCGAGTCGGGCGACATCAAGGTCTACGTCGACGAGGTCTTCGACCTGCAGGACGCCGCGGAGGCGCACCGCCACGTGGAGGGCGGGCACGCGCGCGGCAAGGTCGTGCTCAACGTGGCGCGCGGCTGATCCGCGGGGCCCAGCACGCGCCGCCCGTCAGCGGCCCGGGGCGTCGGCGACGACGAGCCGCCCCCGGGCGTCCCACGCGAGCGGGAGCGGATCCGGGATCCGACCGCCGAAGCGCCCGTCGCCGTCCTGGTCCTCGAAGCCCATCAGGACGGCCTCGCCCGCCGGCGTGGTCGCGATCCGCCCCGCGTACAGCCCGGCGCCGTGCACGAGGTGCGCCCGCGCGATGTCGAGGGGCGCGGATCCGAACGGCTCCCCGTCCGCGAGCGGCAGCGCGAAGATCCCGCCCTCCTCGCCGGCCCGCGCGCCGGCCAGGTCCGACGCGGCGCACGAGAAGAGGAGGACGCGCCGCCCGTCGACCTCCGCGATCTGCAGCACCTCGAGCTGCGCGAACCCGGCGCCGGGCGCGCTGAGCGGCGCGGCGGCCGTCCACGTCACGAGGTCGGGCGAGACCGCCTGCCCCACGACGCCGCGGTCGAGCGGATCGGCTCCGGCGCCGGGCGCGCCCGTGCGGGACCTCGCGGTGATGAGCATGCGCCAGCCGTCGCCCGCGGGATCCGGCTCGACCCAGGGATCCCGCCACGCCTCCTCGCGCCAGGTGCCGTCGGCGAGCGTCTCGTACCAGCGCGGATCGGCCGACAGCGCGGATCCGGCCGCCTTCTCCCACCGGTGCAGGTCGGTCGAGGTCGCCTGCAGCACGGTCTCCACGTTCACGCCCGCGTCGTCCCGCGGGAACACCGAGCCCGTGTACGCCATGCGCCAGAGGCCCGACGGGTCGCGCGTCACGCTGCCCGTCCACGTGGCCGACGCGTCCGGCGATCCGGCCGGCCCGTGCTCGAGCACGACGCCGTGGTCGGTCCACGTGACGAGGTCGGTCGACGTCGCGTGGCCCACGGCGGCGTTGCGGTGCCGGAGGTCCGGATCCCCGAGCGAGGTCGGCGCGCGCAGGTGGAAGAGGTGCGTGGTGCCGCCGTCGACGGCCGTCCACGAGTCCCAGACCCAGTGCCCGGGCAGCGCGAACGCCATCAGCCCTTCACCGCGCCCTGGAGGAGCGCCGCGATGAACTGCCGCTGGAAGATCACGTACACGATCACCGTGGGCAGCATCACGATCAGCGACGCCGCGAACAGCAGCGGCAGCGCGTCGATGTACTGGCCCTGGAACGCGCCGAGGGCACCGGCCATCGTGCGCTCGCTCGGGTCGTCGATCATCACCAGCGGCAGCAGGAACTGGTTCCAGGTCCAGAGGAACAGGAGGATCCCGAGCGCCGAGAGCGCCGGCCGGGCGAGCGGCAGCTGGATGCTCCGGAACTCCTGCCAGATGCTCGCGCCGTCCACGCGCGCGGCCTCGGACAGCTCGCGCGGCACGCCCACGAAGTGCGCGCGCATCCAGAACACGCTGAACGGCATGTACAGCCCGATGAGCGGGAGGATGACCGCCCACCTGGTGTTGATCAGCCCGAAGCCGGTCATCTGGTAGTAGAGCGGGATGATGATCGCCTCGAACGGGATGGTCAGCCCGATGATCATGGCGACGAGCACGTACTTCCCGCCGGGCACCCGCAGGTTCCCGAGCGAGTAGCCCGCGAGGGTCGCGCAGACGAGGCTGACGGGCACGACCATCACCACGATGAAGAGGCTCGAGAGCATCAGCGTGCCGATGTTCCCGACCGTGAACGCCGTGACGAAGTTCTCCCAGTGGGCCGGCGTCGGCCAGGAGAAGCCGTTGGGCAGCGAGTCGGGCGACTGCAGCGCGGCGGTGAGCATGCTGGCGAACGGCAGCAGGGTGAGCACGAGGACCGCGATCAGCAGGATGCGGCCCACGACCAGCTCGGTGCGGTTGACGATCATCAGTCGCGCTCCCTCGAGAGTCGTTGGACGGGGAGCACGAGCAGCAGCACGAACACGAGCAGCACCACGCCGAACGCGGACGCGAGGCCCACCTGGCTCTGCACGAACGCGAGCCGGAAGATCTCGATGCCGGGAACGAGCGTCGTGGTGCCCGGCCCGCCCTTGGTGGTCGTGTAGATGATGTCGAACGTGCTCAGGGCCGCGATGACCGTGATGGTCACGAGCACCGCGATCTCCTGCCGGAGGCCCGGCAGCGTGATGGTGACGAACTCGCGGAAGAACCCGGCGCCGTCGAGGCGGACGGCCTCGTAGAGCGAGCCGTCGATCTTGCCCATGCCCGTGAGCAGCAGCACGGTGCAGAGGCCCGTGAGCACCCAGGATCCGATGAGCCCGACCGCGGGCAGCGCCGTGTCGAAGTCCGCGAGCCACGAGCGGGACAGGAAGCCGAGGCCCACCGCGTCGAGGATGGAGTTGATGGTGCCCGACTGCGCGTACATCCACGACCACGCGATGCCCGCCGCGACGAGCGGCACGATCTGCGGCAGGAACAGGATGGTGCGCGAGATCGAGGCGAAGGGGCCCGGCTTCATGCCGCGCAGCAGGGTCGCGAGCGCGAGCCCGGCCGTGATGGGGATCACCATGAAGAACACCACGAGGATCAGCGCGTTGACGATGGGCGTGAGCAGCCGCGTGTCCGTGAAGATCTGCACGTAGTTGTCGAGCCCGATGAAGGTGGACGCGCCGATCCCGTTCCACTTGTAGAACGAGTACTGCACCGCCGTGATGAGCGGCCAGACGACGAACGTGCCGTAGGCGGCGACAGCGGGCAGCAGCATGATCCAGCCGACCGTGGCCGTGCGACGGGCCTCGGGACCGAGACGGCGACGCGTCCCGGAGGCGCGGGCCGCCCCCGTGCGCCGCGGGGCGGGCCCCGCGAGGGCGGCGGCCGGTGCCGTCGCCCTCGCGGGGATCGTGCGATCCGTGGTGCTCACTGTGCGGCGAGGTCCTGCTCGTAGAAGTCCTGCGTGGCCTTCAGGAAGTCTGCGGGCGCCATCTTGTCGGTGAGCAGCAGCTGCTCGTTGGGCTGGAGCGAGCCCTGGTAGATGCCGGCCGTGCTGTTGGCCATGAAGTCGACGAACCCGTCGTCGCCCCCGACCACCGCGGACAGCTCGAGGGCCTTGGCGATGAGGCTGCCCTCCTTCGCGGTCGGCAGCGCCTGCGCGGGATCGCCGCCGGGCGAAGCGCCCGTCACGTCGACCACGATCTGACGCGCCTTCTCATCGGTCACGATCCAGTTCAGGAACGCGGCGACCACGTCGGCGTTCTTCGACTTGGCCGGGATGGCGAAGGTGTTGCCCGTGCCCATCGCGACGTGCTTCGCGCCCGCCTCGAGCGGCGGCACGAGGGCGAACTGCGCGCCGCCCGTGCCGAGGGCCTTCTCCACGTTCGCGGCGTCCCAGTTGCCGTCCCACATGAACAGCCCCTGGCCGGCCGAGAAGTTCGACACCATGGTCGTGTAGTTGATGGCGTTGACGTCCGGCGGGAGGTACCCGGCCTTCGCCCAGTCCTGGAACTGCGTGGCCCCGGCCAGCGCCGCGTCGGTCTGGATCGTCGCGCCGGGCTTGTTGTACATCCAGTCGACGAGGCCCTGCTTGTCGCCCTGCTGGTTGATGAGCGACTGGAGGATGAAGGTCCCCACGCCGTCCTGCATGCCGGTCTGGATGGGGAGCACGCCCGCGTCCTTCGCCTTCGCGAGGTCCGCCTCGAGCTCGTCCATGGTGGACGGCATCTCGGTGATGCCCACCTGGTCGGCCAGCTTCTGGTTCATGTAGATGCCCGTGACGCTGTACCCGATGCCGAACTGCCACAGCGAGCCCTCGCCGCGCACGCCCTGGTCGTCCATCCGGGCCCCCGCGAGCTGGCCCGCCGGGAAGCGGTCCCAGCCGTAGGCGTCGAAGTACGGGTCGAGGTTCGTGAGGAGCCCGTCCTTGACCGTCGTGCCGAGCGTCGAGAGGCGGATGAGGTCCGGGGCGTCGTCGCTCGCGAGGAGACGCGGGGTGTTCGCGAGGAGGTTCTGGAAGCTGTCGCGCGTGATGTCGAACTTCACGTTCGGGTGCTGCTTCGTGAACTCGGCAGTGAGCTCGTCCGTGACCGGGAACCCGGTCTCGTCCTGGATCCGGATGGTGACGTCGTCCGTGGGGATCGCGGTGCTCACGGCGCCCGAGGGGGCGGAGGCGACGGGTGCGCTGCCGGGTGCGCAGCTCGCGAGGGCGAGCGCCGAGATGGCGGCGGCGGCGGTGAGCGCTGCCGCCCGTCCCGCCCTTCTCATGGTGGACATGCGGTGTGACTCCTTCGTCAGGTGGGACGGGCGGGCGGTACGGTGCGGTTCGTGTCGTGCGGTTGACGCGAGCAGCGATGTCCGCGGATCCAGAGGGTACTGGTAAATCCATTTACCCGGTGCAGAAGATTACGCGTGCTGCGCAGGAGCGTGTCAACCCGCGGTCACGGTCACCACCTCATCACCGGATACGCTCACGAGGAGGAGGACGTCACATGCGCCAGAAGCGACCGACCCTGGCGGACGTGGCCCGTCTGGCCGGCCTCTCCCCGACCGCGGCGTCGCAGATCCTCAACGGCACGCCCGCGACGCGCTTCTCCGAGGACGCCCACCGTCGCGTCCTCGCCGCGTCGGCCGAGCTCGGCTACCGCCCCAACATGGGCGCGCGGGCGCTCCGCACCGACCGGTCGCTCACCATCGGCTTCATCTCGGACGTCGTCGCCACGACGCGCTTCGCCAGCGGCCTCATCCGCGGCGCCCTCGTCGAGGCGGAGCGCGCGGGTCATGTGGTGCTCGTCCTCGAGACCGGCGACGAGGAGGCGCGCGCGGCCGAGGCGGTGTCCGCGGTGCTCGACCGGCAGGTCGACGGCATCGTCTTCGCCACCATGCGCGCACGCGAGCTCGTGGTCCCGGACGTCCCGGCCTCCACGCCCGTCGTGATGCTCAACGCCACCAGCCCGCACCACGCCCGCTCGGTCCTGCCGGACGAGGAGGAGGGCGGCCGCCGCGCGGTCGACCTCCTCGCCGCCGCCGGCCACGTGGACGGCATCGCGCTGCTCGGCAGCGACCCGGAGACCGAGCGCCGCCTCTTCCGGTCGGAGACCGTGGCCCGCCGCCTGCACGGGATCCGCGGCGAGATGGCCGAGCTGGGCCTCGGCTTCACGGCCGAGCGCGCGTGCGCCGACTGGGAGCCCGAGACCGGCTACGAGGCCGCGGGCGCGATGCTGGACGCGGCGCCCGGGATCCGCGCGATGATCTGCCTGAACGACCGGCTGGCGTTCGGCGCCTACCAGGCGTGCCAGGAGCGCGGGATCCGCGTCGGCGCCGAGATGTCGCTCGTCGGCTTCGACAACGACGAGCTGGCGTCCTACCTGCGGCCCGGCCTCACGACCATCGCCCTCCCGCACGAGGAGATGGGACGCGAGGCGGTCCGGCTCGTCCTCCTGGACGCGGAACCGGGCGAGCGCCTCGTGGGGATGCCCGTCGTCGAGCGCGGCTCGGTCGCGACGGCGTCCCCGGCCGACGGCGGCCCGGCCGTCCTCGCCCGGGAGCGCCTGGCGGCCCCGGCCGAGACGGCCTGAGGCGGGGCCGGGCGGAGTCGTCCTACCCCGCCGCGGCGGCGGCCAGCGGACGCTCCATCACGTGGTCGGTCTCCACGGCGTCCGGGAGCCGGAACGAGCGGGTCCCGACGATGCGGAACCCGCTGCGCTCGTAGAAGCGGATGGCCCGCGCGTTGTGCTCGTTGACGCCGAGCCAGATCCCGGCGTCGGCGTCCCGGCCCCGCTCCCCGGCCAGCTCGCGCGCGACCCGCAGCGTCTCCGTCATGAGCGGGCGGGCGACGCCGGCGCCGTGCGAGCCCTGCTCGACGTACACCTTGCTCAGCTCGACCTCCGGGCGCAGCCGGAGCGCGCCCGTCACGTCGGCGTCCGTCGGCGGCGCCGCGACGACCATCGTGTAGCCGACCGGCCGGCCGTCGACCTCCGCGAGCACGACCCGGCACGCGGGATCCGCGAGGTGCGCCCGGAAGCGCGCGGACGAGAGGACCGTGCGGATGTGCTCCGCGATCGCCCGGGCCGTCGTGGTCGGCGGGCAGGCCAGCGCGAAGGTGCGGGCGGCCAGGGCGGCCACCCCGTCGGCGTCGGCAGCCGTCGCGACGCGGAAGACGGGGACGGCGGGGGTGACGGCGGGATCCGGGATGCTCACCCCACGAGCCTAGGCAGGCCCGCGCCCCGGGGATGACGCCAGGACCCGCCCGACCACGCCGCGACCCCCGCCGGGAACGACGGAAGGGCCCGCCGAGGCGGGCCCTTCCTGTGCTGCATGTCGTGCGTGCGCTTCCGCGCGGCGGTGCTAGATGGAGTTGACGTCCACCGGGATGCCGGGGCCGAAGGTCGTGGAGACCGTGGCCTTCTGCACGTAGCGGCCCTTCGAGGAGGACGGCTTGAGGCGGACGATCTCCTCGAGCGCGGCCCCGACGTTCTCGGAGAGCTGCTCGGGCGAGAAGCTCGCCTTGCCGACCACGAAGTGGACGTTCGCGTGCTTGTCGACGCGGAACTCGATCTTGCCGCCCTTGATGTCGGACACCGCGCGCGCGACGTCCGGGGTGACCGTCCCGGTCTTGGGGTTGGGCATGAGGCCACGCGGTCCGAGGACCTTTCCGAGGCGTCCCACCTTGCCCATGAGCTCGGGCGTCGAGACGGCGGAGTCGAACGACGTGTAGCCGCCCGCCACCTTCTCGATGAGCTCGTCGCCGCCGACCTCGTCGGCGCCGGCGGCGAGGGCCGCCTCGGCCGCGGGGCCCGTCGCGAAGACGATGACGCGGGCGGTCTTGCCGGTACCGTGAGGAAGGATGACGGTGCCGCGGACCATCTGGTCTGCCTTGCGGGGGTCGACGCCGAGCTTGAGCGCGACCTCGACGGTGCTGTCGAACTTGCTGGATCCGGTCTCGCGCGCGAGCTCGACGGCCTCCGAGGCGGAGTACGCCTTCGTCGGGTCGATCTTCTCGGCTGCGGCCCGGTAGGCCTTTGACTTCGCCATTCGTGTCTCCTGTTTCGAGAGTGCGGTGGATGTGAGCCTGGCTGGCTCTCCCGCGTGCTGCTGGAGCGGATCCCGGTCGGGCTCCGCGGGTGGTGGAGGCTAGGCCTCGACCGTGATGCCCATGGAGCGGGCGGTGCCGGCGATGATCTTCGCCGCGGCGTCGATGTCGTTGGCGTTGAGGTCGGCCTGCTTCTGCTCGGCTATCTCGCGGACCTGGTCCATCGTGAGCTTCGCGACCTTGACCGTGTGCGGCGTGCCCGAGCCCTTGGCGACTCCGGCGGCCTTCTTGATGAGCTCCGCTGCCGGGGGCGTCTTCAGGATGAACGTGAACGTCCGGTCCTCGTAGACGGTGATCTCGACGGGGATGACGTTGCCGCGCTGCGACTCGGTCTGGGCGTTGTACGCCTTGCAGAACTCCATGATGTTGACGCCGTGCTGTCCCAGCGCCGGCCCGATGGGCGGTGCGGGGTTGGCGGCGCCGGCCTTGATCTGCAGCTTGATCAGACCCGTG
>Ga0308163_10002311_pt1 | contig 17774 bp, 14 predicted proteins | sample PhyTR1_FD_201037 | JGI IMG/M metagenome (GOLD analysis project Ga0308163, IMG submission 201037) | Phyllosphere microbial communities from UC Gill Tract Community Farm, Albany, California, United States - DLSLT.R1 | ecosystem: Host-associated > Plants > Phyllosphere > Unclassified | place: USA...
AATTCTTTGCGTTTACGTTTATTGATGCGTATATCCAATGTCGATGAGGCTACTGCTAAAACTGCAGTAACTGCAATGTTGTCTAACAGTACACAATATCCGTTATTAGATGGTGGTAATGTAGCTGCATACAGCCCTGCAACAAGCGATGTATTATTAACACCACTTACTACAAATAATGACAATCTGAACAGTGCTTTGACTGAGATTGGAAGTTACTTTGCGACTGACTACCTTCTAAACAAGGTAATGCTTCCTGCAAATGACCCAAGAATTCCGGTAATGTATGATAAATATGGTAGGACCGTGAATGGAACATTTGTACCAAACAAAACTTTCAGGGCTATGCCAATTACTTATACTACAGGACAAACAGATACAGCATTTGCTTCTTATTCAATCCTGGATTCAGCAACATTCCTTCAGAATAAAAATCTGCCGGGTATTGTTTTCACAGCTTCTGAAACCAACTTCCTGAAAGCTGAGGCTTTTGAAAGATGGGGTGGTGGTGCAGCTCAGACTGCGTATGAAACTGCAATCAAGCAATCTGTCTATTTCTACTATTACCTTAATGGATTGGGACGTGGAACAACAGTTACTCCAACTGATGTAAACACTTTCCTGACTGCAGCTAACGTAGCGTATACAGGTTCAAGTGCAGATAAGCTGACTAAAATTTACACGCAGAAATGGGCTAGTTTCAGCTTCCTGCAAAGTAAACAAGCCTGGGCCGAAGTAAGAAGGACCAAAATCCCTGCACTTACCTTCCCAACTGCAGGTAAGTTAAATGGATTTGAAACGCCTCCAACAAGGTTATTATATCCAACTTCAGAAATTCTGAACAACAGTAATTACTCTAAAGTAAGACCAAAAGACACCAGATTAACAAAAATCTTCTGGGACGTTAAGTAAGAATAACGAGACGCTTATATTAAACATCCATATTAAGTGATGTAACTGACAAAAGGCCTGACCACTTCAATGTGATCAGGCCTTTTGCTTATATCTACTATTTTAAGGTATGAAGGGTGTCAGCTATTTCTGAGCCCACCAAAGTGGAGTGAGTATAGCGTCCCCTCCCCCCAATGCACTAACCGCCTGGCCATACCCGGTTGAGTTGGCATTCAGCAGGCTCGAAGGATATTTCAATCGCTGCGGCAGGAATTTCACACTGCTGGTCATATAAGTTCCGTCAGTTAGGGCCGGCAAAGTCGTGATAGGAATCTCAATTGCAGGATTTTCAAAGAATGGAAGACCTAATCTCCTGTGGTCATTCCATGTTTCCAATGGTAACCATGGAGTTTGGGCGATAAACTTCTGGGTAATGATTTTTGTCAAATGATCATTTTTTACAGTACCATTTTTGTAAAGTGTATTGGTTGGATAGGCAACAGTTTTACTGCCTGCAGCACCAGTAATACCATCTTCAAAGTTCATAACACGTGCAGTTGGCTCTGTAGTATGAGTCCAGCTTACAGAAGTTCCCACCCTGTTGTAGTCGGTAGAACTTAAATAAGAGCCCAGGGCGATACCCCAATACTCAAAGCTTTTAGCTATACCAGTTTCATAAGCCGTCTGTGCTGCTACCGGTGAAGCCCATCCCCTTTCAGCACCTTCAGCCAGCAGGAAATATGTTTCCCATGGCCCAAAGAACAATCTTTTCTGGGTACTGTTCCTGAACTGGTTGTTTATACGAGGCATCGTACCGCCATAATTTACAAGCTGGTTCATCGGATCTTTTGCACCCCAGTTACCATCAGTTTTCGCATTCCATGTATTTGTAGCGTCAACTTCTTTTACGGTTGCGCCACTGGCATCTTTCAGCAATCTTTTGGTGATCGTATCGTAACCACTGTTTTGTTTTGGATAGTTTGTATTGGTCAGATCACCAGGAATACTGAATAAAACATAGGCACGGGGATCGATAGTGAACGGTAAGCCGTTAAACCAATATCCGGCCTGAGGGTCATTTGTTTTAAGGGCAAATTGTGCCGGATAGTATTGTCCTAACCAGTTTGCAGGCTTGATAGAAGCCTGAAAGCTGCTTCCTAGTTGTGCTGAGGTTTGTATACCGCCCAGACCTACGAATAAGTTATTGAGTGTGGCAGAAAGCGGTTGTGTATCCCATGTTCTGGTCATCACTCCGGTAAGCGCATTCCATCCATCCACTTCCTGTACCTGGAAATTATCTGCCTGAAGGGTAATGAAATCGTTGGTTGCTGCTGCGGCTTCAAATTCAGTTTTGGCTTTAGCGGCATCTACTTCTGATAAGCGCATGGCCAAACGCAACCGCATTGAGTTTGCGTACTTTCTCCATGATGCATATTTATAACCATAAGCAGGATCTTGTTTAGCTAATTCTGATGGATTTACAATAGCCAGATCCAGCTTGGCACTTGCATCTTTAAGTTCATCAAGCAAATAATAATAGACAGTTTTTACATCTGAAAAATCGGGATTAAGCCCTTCAAAACCTTTAACCGGTATTGGGCCAAAGTTGTCAGACATCTCGCTCATCAGGTATGCTCTCCAGATTCTTGCCACCTGGATCAGGTTGTTAGTGTAAGTTTTGGATGTGCCCGCAGTAATTTGTGCGTTTCCAATTTGTATCGCTGTATTAGCAGAGTTCAGCCAGCCTGATACCTGGTTGTAATAAGCACCCGACCACCCATCATCGTAACTGGCAACGGAGATCGCTCCGCCATCCACATCTGCAGCCTGACGGCCTGCTGGTTTCCAGTAAAGTACGAAAGACCTCTCTGCAACATCCGGATTCATTTGTGCTTCAACAATAGAGTTATTGATAAAGTACTCCACCTGCACCTGCTGGTCATTGGCAGCAGTAGGATTTTCATTTACTTCATCAAATTTTTTACAGGATACCATTATCAGTGTTGCTGTAAACACAACACATGATTTTTTAAATATTGAGTTCATGATATTTTATATTATGATTAAAAGCCTAAGGTTAAGTTGAATGAGAACGTACGTGTAGTTGGAGGACTGGAATTTTCAAATCCAACGGCATTTCCGCCGGTAGCAAAAACAGACTCAGGATCTATTCCATTTAAATGACTGGTAATCAGCCAAACGTTATTACAGGATACACCAATTTTAGCCCGTTGAACAAACGTTTTAGCTAAAATTTTTGGAGAAATATTATAGCTCAGGTTCACGTTTCTCAAACGGATATTGGTTGCATCATATAAATTAGCTTCCGTGATTCCAAGGTTACCCACTCCTGCAACTGCCGTCCAGTATTGCTGAACAGATACTGATTTGGTATTTGCTTCATAGGTGTTGGTTGTGGTATTTAACACTGCACCGGCAGCCACCATGTCATCCCTCAATCCATTGACAACTGTATTTGAGGCTGTCCCATTTTCCTGCATTCCCGCGAGTGTTCCTGAGAAGATCTTTCCGCCAAAACGTCCGTCTACCAGGAATGACAGGTTGAAACCTTTGTAACCAAATGTATTGGTAATACCCACCAGCGCATCTGCCTGCTGGTTACCCAATTTTACACCCTGCTCTCCCCTTTGAGGAAGCCCATTGGCATCTAACAGAATCTGACCGTCCATAGGACTGCCCGGACTGTTCACCCTCAGGAATTTACTTCCGTAAATCTCTCCGTACTTACCTCCCGCAACAGCGAGGACACTGATGTCATCATATCCACCCAACCTGTATTGGGTAACGTCCCCACTCAAGTATTTTACTGTGTTATCATTGTGTGAATAGTTTGCAGCAAGATTCCAGTTTACTGAATTTGGATTGCTGAGAATATTCGCATCTACCATCAACTCATAACCTTTATTCTGAATGTTTCCGGCATTGATTTTTTTAGATGAATAGCCACTCAATGGATCCAGAGGAAGGTCAATCAGCTGATTGGTAGCATTTGATTTGTAATATGAAAAATCAAAACCAAAGCGGCCTTTGAAGAATCGCATTTCGGCACCTGCTTCATATGATTTAATCAACTCGTTAACTACGTTTTCATCATACAATGTACCGTTTCTGCTGGCGGTTGTATTCCCGTTGGGGTCTTTGCCAATATTATAGGTATTATACAACTGATAAGCGCCCAGATCATTTCCAACAGATGCGTATGAAGCTCTCAGTTTAGCATAGCTTAACCACGATGGCAACGTTTTACCCAGTTTTGTGAACATATCTGTAATCACGTAGGATAAACTTACAGACGGATAAAAAAATGAGCGGTTGGATGGACTCAATGTAGAACTCCAGTCATTTCTGAACGTACCGTCCAGAAATAAATATCCGTCCCAGTTCACTTGTGCAGTACCGTACACGGAGTTGATCTTTTTCTTGGTGTAAACCTGTGAAACACCTGGGCTGTTTACACCATTATTAAGCGAGAATAAATCGGGAACTACCAACTGTCCTGAGCTTGCACCAAGGATATTTCTTTCCTGAGACATTAAATTACCACCAACAGTAAATGCGCCGCCCAAACGATCGAAAATGTTGTCTTTGTGGCCTGATAGGAGTGCACTGAAATTGGTTTCAGTAAAGGTTTCCTTGCTCAGGCTATACTGTCCGGTAGTTGAAGACGGGCTTCCTCCATACAATTTTCCTTCAGTAGTTGTAGTGTATTTATCAGCACCACCCTGTACCTGGGCTGTCAGCCAGCTGTTAAAATTATATTTTAAGTTGCCATTCATCACATACCTGTCCCGAACATCCTGGTTTAAATTATAATCTTTGGCCCAGTATGGATTAAGCTGTGTGCTGGTTGGATTGTACCAGGTCATTTTTCCATTCTGATCTCTGGATTGAATAAACTGGGTAATATCCAGTGATCTCGGCAAGTTGTATAAAGTACCAAATACGTTGTTTACATTATTACCGCTGTTTGGCCTGTTTTCAGCATTATTATTGGTGTACTGAATTTTAGTATCGGTCTCCCATCTGTTGTCTTTTCCAAATTTACTAACTGCTCTGGCTGTTAAATTGGTTCTGTGCAGCTCTGTTCCGGGAATGATACTTTTATCATCCAGTTTATTAAATGATGTATAAATTGAAGTACCATTACTCACCTGCTGCTGCAGGGAAACGCTTTGGTTAGAGCTGATACCCTGGTCGATATAACTGCTGATGTTATCAAAGCTTCGCAGTGGTGTCTGTTGGTCATTCCAGGCAGTTACACTTTGTCCGGCAATTTTAGGTCCCCAGCTTAAGCCAGACTGATTGTCAAATACATTATTTGTTCCCTGCCCAAAATCATTCTGCAATTTAGGATTGGTAAAAACGCTTTCGATACCCAAAGTAGACGAAACGGTAATCCCCACTCCCTTCTGTGCCCTTCCGCTTTTGGTAGTAATCATAATTACTCCGTTACCTGCTCTGGAACCATACAAAGCTGCTGCTGAAGGGCCTTTCAGTACAGAAATACTTTCGATATCCTCGGCGTTGATATCCGAGAGACCGTTACCCATATCTATTGCAGGATTGTAAAAATCATTATTTAGCGTACCGCTTGCAGCATTTACATTTCCTGTAAAATTGTTCACAGGCACACCATCTATTACAATCAGTGGCTGGTTGTCACCTGTCAGTGAGTTATTTCCCCTCAAGGTGATCTTGGATGATCCGGCAGGACCATTACTTGAACGTGTTACCTGTAAACCCGCCACCTTACCTGACAGAGCATTTACAAGGTTGGGTTCCCTGGCCTCAACAAGGGTTTCACCTTTTACTTCCTGTACTGCATAACCCAGAGATTTCTTTTCTCTTTTAATTCCAAGGGCTGTTACAACAACCTCAGACAAGGCATTGTTATCATCTTCCATTACAGCATTCACTGTAGCTGAGGAACCTACTGCAATTTCCTGAGATTTATAGCCAACGTATCTGAATACCAACACTGCACCCGGCTGGGCAGAAATGGCAAATTTACCGGCACCGTCCGTACTTGTGCCCTGGCCTGTTCCCTTGATTTGTACGCTAACTGCAGGAATAGGCGAGCCTGTGGCATCTTTCACTATTCCCGTTACTGTCTTTTGTGCATAAGTACTCAATGTTAAGAAACTTAACAGAAGAGCATAAAAACACCTTTCGTAGATTTTTTTCATGTCTGGTTACGTTTTTTTGGTTAAATGATTTTATAGTAGAATTGATTTTGTTCAATAACTAAGCGCTAGTAGCAGGTAATCGGGCCTGAATAACCAGGAAAAATGAAGGAAATTAAATTTGTTTGGCAAATTAGGCTTGAACGGTAAGGAACCGGCATGCTTCAAACTTGAAGCAGTTTATCGTTTTAGCTAAAAAGCCAAAGGGCATTTTTGAAAAATCACAAACAGCCTTAAACGAAAGTTTAGTTGTGCAAACACATAGTTTTATTAACGAAATCCTAAACAACATTACCTTTTTAACAGATACATTCATGAGAACGAGAGTGATTTACAGAATAAACTTAAATAATAAACTGAAGATTTTATAAAAATTTTGGTCTATCTCAAATATTTTACAATCAATCAGAACAGGTGTAAGTTGCCTTGTTTTTTACAGGTGATCAGTATTCACTCCCAGATAATCTATTAAATTCAAAACTATTTTTTCTTCTTACCGTTGTCTTTCCTGAACTGGCAACATAATGAGATGAAGAAATATATACATGTAGTAGAGGACAACGAAGATATCAGGTATATCGTAGAATTTTTTCTGATGGATTTTGATTACGAAGTACAGTTATCTTCTAATGTTAAAGAATTCATCGCCAGTCTGAAAGGCCCGCTCCCGGATCTGTACCTCGTAGATGTCATGCTTCCTGATGGTAACGGTCTGGAGATCTGCAATCACATTAAAAGCAACGAAGCCACTAAACATATCCCGGTGATCATTATGTCGGCACATTCCAACGAGAATGAAGTCAGAAGGGAATCCCTGGCAGATGATTTTATAAGTAAGCCCTTCGATCTCAACGATCTGGTTGCAGCTATTGAAAAACAATTGCAGGCAAAAAGCCACAAGTAAGAAGCAGGTTATTGCCTGCAGTAACAGATGATTAATTTTAATTCAATAATACTTACATTTGAGACATGTCAAAATTGATACAGATCATCGAAGATGATGAAGCTATCCGGGATGTGATAGAGTACATATTACAGCAGTCGGACTATGACGTCCATGTGGCTGCCAATGCTAAAGAATTCAAAATAAATCTGCTTAACCTATTGCCAGACCTCATCCTTATGGACGTAAGGTTACCTGACGGCAATGGCCTGCAGTTATGCAGAAAACTGAAACAGAGTATTGATACAAGGCATATCCCTGTAATCATTATGTCTGCACACGCCACAGCGAAGGAGAGCAGTAAAGATGCTCTTGCGGATGATTTTATCGCCAAGCCTTTTGACCTGGACGATCTTCTGCTGCTGTGTGAGAAACACCTGGCATAAATAAAAAAGGGGCATTTGATATGCCCCCTTAATTCTTCTATTGTTTTGCTGCCCAGGCCTCCATCTTGGATTCAAATACACTGAGGGGCAGTGAACCGTCCTTCAGTACCTGTGTATGGAACTCTGCAACATTGAACCTGGCACCCAGTTTATTTTCGTATCTGCTGCGTAATTCCCTGATCTTCATTGCTCCTGTTTTATAACCTAGTGCCTGCGCAGGGATGCCCATATACCGTTCTATTTCTGCGGTAGCATACTGCTCATTGGCCGGCTCATTGGCCATCATATATTTTATTGCCTGCTCCCGGCTCATGTTCCTGGTGTGGATAGCTACATCAACGACCAGACGAATAGCCCGGTGCATTTCATCACCAAGACCACCCATGTATTGGTAAGGATCAGTATATAGGCCCAGTTCTTTTCCGAGCGATTCACAGTAAAGTGCCCAGCCTTCTACATAAGCATTATGCATCCCAAAACGACGGAACTTAGGCAAAGTCGTATTTTCCTGGGTAAGTGAGATCTGGTAATGGTGCCCCGGAATGGCTTCGTGCAGGAACAATGATTCCATACCCGAGGTGGTATTAAAGGTCTTAGCATCCAGGATAGGCACATAAAATATACCAGGGCGTTTACCGTCTGCAGAACCCTGGTTATATTCCGCACTGGCGGATGCTGCACGAAATGCCTCCGTCTGGCGGATCTCAAACGGTGTTCTAGGCGTTACATTAAATAACTTCTTCAAATTCGGCTCCATCCTTTTATGGATATCTTCGAACGCGGCCAATACCTCTGCAGGAGTTTTGTAGGGCATAAATTCAGGATCCGTTTTCATATATTCGAAGAAGGCCATCAGATCTCCTTTAAAACCCGTCTGATTTTTGATGCTATCCATCAGTGACCGAATCCTCGCCACCTCTTTTAAACCCGTCTGATAGATTTCTTCAGGAGTTTTGGTTGTTGTGGTTTGCTGTTTTACCAGGTAGGTATACATTTCCTTCCCCCCTGGCATAGACGAGAAACCTGAAGTTGTCCTTGCTTTTGGCAGGTATTCATTCTTCAGAAACTCACCAAGTTTTTTATACGCAGGAACAATGACCGTCAGAATAGCTTTTTCATACTCCCCCGTGATTCTTTTTTTATCAGCCGCAGAGAATTCTTTCGGAAGCAGGTTCACAGGACCATAAAACAGGCTCTTTTTAGGATCAGTCACCACCATACTTAACATCTGGGGATACATCTTGAGTACCAGTGCTTTTGGCAAAACCACACCAGCAGCCATTCCCTTTCTGAAATTACCTGCAGCAGTATCTGCCCATACTGAAAATGCAGTCACACGTTTCAGCCAGTTATCATAATCCTTGACGGTTTTGAAGGGTTGTGCTCCCGTGCCAGAGCCTAGCTGACCAATTGTAAGCGGCAGGGCGAACATCTGGTTGAAAGGAAGGTATTCAAAATGATATTTCGAACCTTCGAGATTAATTTCGAGCTGGTCTTTTAGAACATCGTATGAAAGGGCATCATTTTCATCAAGCTGCGACCTGTCGTATTTTTTTAAACTATCTGAATATTGCTTGTTAAACTGTTTTACCGTCTCGAGATAAGCTGCAGAACCATCATTAGGTAGCAGGTCATTATACCGGTTATCACCAATATAGGTAGCACTCAGCGGATATAACTGCAGGGATTCTTCATAGTATTGGTCCAGCAGTTTACCAAATTGCTGTCTAGCTGCGGCAGTGTCATTTTTTGGTTTTTGCTTACAGGCCGATAAGGCAGCGGCAGCGAGAAGGATGAGAGCAATTTTCTTCATTAATTTCAAATTTGTATAATAAATCTAAAAAAAATTGGCAGGTATTGCTAATCACAAGGTTTTTTATTTGCACTATGATTATGGCAATTCTGTGATCTGAAACGCCGGATGTTTCCTGATAGTCCCACATAATGCGCATATAGTCTAACGTTAAGCCCTCCGGGCCGGACTACCTTTGGCGCAGATAAAAACCGATATGAGTACACCAATTGAACAGGACACCGCAACAGGCATCAGAGAAAATCTAATGATGATCCTTGAAGAAAACCTCAAACTTGCAGAACAGCTGGATTTTGATCAGATCGCTTTATTAATCCCTTATATTCAGAATGCCGATCGCATATTTCTGATTGGTGCCGGCCGCTCAGGCCTGGCATTGCGCTCAGCAGCTATGCGCCTGATGCATTTTGGACTGACGGTTTTTGTTGCTGGTGAAACAACCACACCTGCGATCAGGGAGGGTGATTTGCTGATTGCTGCATCCGGCTCAGGTACCACAAGTACCATTGTAAAAGCTGCAGAAAAAGCCGCCGCTACAGGTGCTGTTGTAGCAGCTATATCTACCACTACCGAATCGCCCCTGGCAAAATTATCTTCACTGGTACTGATCCTTCCTGCGGCACAGAAACAGGACCATGGAAAAACCATCTCTGACCAGTATGCAGGAAGCCTTTTTGAACAGGCAGTGTTACTGCTCACTGATGCCATCTTTCAGACCCTCTGGGCGGCAGACGGAACGCCTGCAGAAGAACTATGGAAAAGACATGCTAATCTCGAATAATTAAATATACATATATAAACAAACATCATGGCAAAATTACAAGTCGCAATAGACTTATTAACTACAAAAGACGCATTAGAACTGGCTGCTAAAATTGCTCCTTATATCGATATTATTGAACTGGGAACTCCACTAATCAAAAATGAAGGAATAGCAGTAGTTACTGCAATGAAAGCTGCGCACCCTGATAAACTGGTATTTGCGGATTTAAAAACTATGGATGCAGGTGAACTGGAAGCTGACATCGCTTTTAAAGCTGGTGCGGATCTGGTAACTGTACTTGGAGCTGCAGGCGATGCAACTATCGCAGGTGCTGTTAAAGCTGGTAAAGCACATGGAAAAGGTGTTGTTGTTGATACCATTGGCGTAGCTGACCGAGTTAAGCGTGCTCAGGAAGTAATTGAATTAGGAGCTGAGTTCGTAGAACTGCATGCAGGTTTAGATGAGCAATGGACTGAGGGATATTCTATCCAGGTATTGATTGACGAAGCTGCGCGTGCAGGTGTTCCCGTTTCGATTGCTGGTGGAGTAAACATTGGTAACATTACTGATGTAATTAAAGCAGGAGCAATCGTTGCTGTTGCAGGTGCTGCAATTTATGGAGCAGAAGATCCTGCTGCTGCTGCAAAAGCATTGCGTGAAGCAATTGATGCGGTTTAATCTTTTAAAAAGATAATATATCAAGGGCTGGCGGAGAAATCTGACCAGCCTTTGTGTTTGATAAACATTTCCAAGGTCAGTAAATGTTAGTCCCACTGCCTTGGTATTGGAACAATGTTTGATAGGAATTAGAATTGAAAAATAAAAATGGGATCAAATATGACTAAGAGAATACACGTGCTTGAAGATGATAGCGATATCAGGTATATCATTGAATATTTGCTCAAAGACGAAGGATACGAACTTCAGCTTTCCTCTTCAGTGAGTGAACTAAAAAGTAAACTCCGCGACTCTCTTCCTGATCTGTTTATTATCGACGTGATGCTACCGGACGGAAATGGTATTGAAATCTGTGATGATCTTAAAAGCGATATGTTTACCCGCCATATCCCAGTGATTGTAATGTCCGCTAATCCCAGAAGTAAACAGATGAGTTCTCAGGCATGTGCAGATGATTATATCAGCAAACCTTTTGACCTGGATGATGTGGTAAACCGGATTAACAATCTGTTGCTGAAAAAAACTGCCTGATGAATTGCTGATCTGAGTGATCAGCTTTCTTTCAGATACGCCCTGATCAGTTTGGCTGTCCTGCCTGAGGCACCGGGCTCTCCCATAACTTTAGCTAAATCCATGTAGCTTTCCATCATATTTTCCCTTTTGGGACCATCTGTCAGCTCTTTTAAACATGCTGTAACATTTACTGTATTACAGTCATTCTGGATCAGTTCGGTAACGATACCTTTATCCATGATCAGGTTGACCAGCGAGATAAACCTGATTTTTACCAGCATCCTGGCAATTGCGATTGAAATTGCCCCGCCCTTGTAAACCACTACCTGCGGAACTTTAAACAGTGCAGTCTCCAATGTGGCTGTGCCTGAAGCTACAACAGCTGCTTTGGCTATATGCAGCAGATCGTAAGTCTGCCCAAATACAAGTTTCACGTTTTTAGCACCAATGAAGCCCTGGTAATAAGCAGGCTGGAAACTCGGTGCTGCAGCAACAACAAACTGCTGATCGGGGAAACTTTCAATGACACTCAGCATTACCGGGAGCAGTCTTTCTATCTCCTGTTTACGGCTGCCGGGCAATAAAGCAATGATATCTTCGCCAATCAGTCCGTTTTTGCTTAAGAAATCTTTATCCGGTACAAATAAGGCCTTCTCATCCAGCAAGGGATTACCTACGTAGTCGACCTGCATGCCCCATTCCTTATAAAAATCTACTTCAAAGGGAAGGATGCAGAACATTTTGTCGACCACCTTCTTGATTTTCAATACCCTCTTCTGGTTCCAGGCCCATACTTTCGGGGAGATATAGTAGCATACCCTAAGGTTGTTTTCCTTTGCAAATGCAGCGATCTTGAGATTAAAACCAGGGAAATCAATCAGCACCAGTACATCCGGCTGATAGGCCATAATGTCTTTCTTGCAGGTTTTCATATTCCTGAGAATGGTCTGCAGATTGAAGATAACTTCCGTAAAACCCATAAAAGCCATATCAGCATAGTGTTTCACCAGTGTTCCGCCTTCGGCTTTCATTTTATCACCTCCGAAATAACGGAATTCGGCATTTGCATCCTCTTCCTTGAGGGCCTTCATCAGGTTTGCCCCGTGCAGGTCGCCGGAAGCCTCACCGGCTACAAGGTAGTACTTCATGGCTGCGATATTTTATAGAAAAAGAAGAGAAAGCCCCAGACAAATGTGGCACTTAGGATCCCCCTTCCGGTGTTTTCCTTATTGATCTTAAAAAAATATTTCAGTAAGAGCGCATTTACAGCGATGCAGCCAATCAGCAGCAGGTCTGCTTTCGCCAGCATGGCAACGCGGTGCATAACGAACCATACAATGGAAATCAATACACCCGGTACGAGAATCCCGATACCGAAACCTGCCCAAACACTATTTTGAATACGGTTAGTCATTAAATGTCCAGCTGTTTAACAATGGAATTGCATGATGTGCGGTAAGGTCAAACTGTACAGGAACAACTGATACATATCCGTTATCGAGTGCCCATACATCAGTGTCTTCGCCTTTATCATTGTTCTGGAACACACCAGTCAGCCAGTAATACGGGCGGCCATGCGGATCCTGGCGTTCATCAAACTCTTCGGCCCATTTTGCATTGGCCTGACGGCAGATTTTAATCCCTTTGATACCGTTTCCCTTTGGAAAGTTCACATTGAGTAACGTAGCCTGCGGCAAACCGTTATCCAGCACCTGCTGTGCAATAGTTTTCACATATTTGAGGCAGTGGCTGAAATCAGCTTCCTCAGAGAAATCATCAAGGGAGAAACCTATCGAGGGGATTCCTTCTATCGCACCTTCTACGGCGGCAGACATCGTGCCTGAATAAATCACGTTGATCGAATTGTTTAGTCCGTGATTAATACCGGAAACACACAGATCAGGCTTTTTACCCTTAAATATTTTATTGACGGCAAGTTTTACACAATCTACCGGTGTGCCGGAACATTTGTACATATCAACACCTTCATATAATTCTACTTTATTGAAACGCAATGGTTTACCTATTGTAATCGCATGTCCCATGCCCGACTGAGGGCCATCAGGCGCCACTACAACTACATTTCCAAGTTCTTTTACTGCTTCAATCAGATTTCTGATACCCGGCGCAGTGATACCATCATCATTTACCACTAAAATATTGGGTCTTGATTGCTCTTTCTTCATAAGGGTAAAAGTACAAGATTATAGGTTAAAACTATGATAAATTCAGTTTTCAAAAGTATATTTGAGTAAACTTATTAAAGGTGAAAATAACGTAATCCTGCTCATTCGTAACTTAATGAACAAAATAACGTCATAGTCTCATCCATAAAAAACAAAAAAACTGATGAAAAAAAATTTATTAACGTTCTTATGCCTGCTGCTCACCGGAACAGGTGTGATGGCACAACCTGTATACCAGTGGAAAACTGCCTCCTCTGCCGGATATACCTACAGGTATGTAACCAATGATCCAACAAAATCCCGGTTTTACATGCTCAAAAACGGATTAACGGTCATCCTCTCTGAAAATACCAAAGAACCAAGTATCCAGTACAGGATGGCTGTGAGAGCCGGCAGTAATACCGATCCCCGCACCGCGACAGGACTGGCACATTACCTGGAGCACCTTTTATTTAAAGGAACCGATCGTTTTGGTACAATGGACTACGCCAAAGAGAAACCCCTGCTGGATAAAATATCAGCCCTCTATGAAAAGTATCATGCTACAACTGATCCGGCAAAACGTAAAGCGATCTATGCTGAAATAGATAAAACTTCCGGCGAAGCATCAAATTATTCTATTGCCAATGAATATGATAAAATGATGAAATCTATTGGCGGTCAGATCACCAATGCACACACCTGGTACGAAGAAACCGTATACGAAGAAGACTTCCCTTCCAATGCAACGGATAAATTCCTGGCCCTGCAGGCTGAGCGTTTCCGTGCTCCGGTTTTCAGGATTTTCCATACTGAGCTGGAAGCTGTTTATGAAGAAAAAAACCGCGGACTGGACAATGACGGCTGGAAAATCAATGAAAAGCTCAACGCATTGCTGTACCCTACACATAATTACGGACAGCAGACTACTATAGGTACAGTAGAACATCTGAAAAACCCTTCACTTGTAGAAATCCGCAAATTCTATGACAAGTATTATGTACCTAACAACATGGCGCTGGTATTGTCAGGTGATTTCAAATCGGATGAAATGATCAAAAAAGTGGATGAGCATTTCTCCTTCATGCAGAACAAGCCTGTAGTGGCCTATGAGCCTGCACCTGAAAAACCCCTGACTAAAATCCAGACCGCCGATATTTATGGCCCAAGTGCCGAAGTGATCAGGATCGGCTACAGGGGATATCCCGAGAGCAGCCGGCAAAGTATGCTGCTGGACCTGATCGGCAGTATCCTTTCCAATGAGAAAGCTGGTCTGCTGGATATAAACCTGAACAAAAAACAGCGTGTACTGAGCTCCGGAGCCGGTTATCAGCAAATGAAAGACTATGGTACGTTCATCTTACTGGCACAGCCCAAACAGGGACAGACGCTTGAACAAGCCAAACAATTACTTCTGGAACAGATTGCGCTGCTGAAAAAAGGCCAGTTCGATGAAAGCCTGATCAAAGCTACTGTCGCCAACAGCAAACTTACCCTGCTAAAATCGTTTGATAAAAACGATTTCCGTGCAGAGGCGATCACCAATGAATTCATTATGAACCGCGGTACCAAATGGGATAAATCATTGGGTAATCCGGATGCAATGGCAAAGGTGACCAAGAAAGAGGTAGTAGACTTTGCAAACCAGTTCTTCAAAGATAACTATGTTGTGATCCTGAAACACAAAGGCGAGGATAAGACAATCCAGAAAGTGGAAAAACCAGCAATCACTGCTGTAAAAACCAACACGAATGAAACCTCTGTCTTCACTAAAGATTTACTCGCAGCAAGTTCTAAACCTATTGAAGCCCGCTTCCTGGATTACACCAAAGACCTGAATTTTGGCAAGGCAGGCATCGCCGATGTGGTAACTGTACAAAATAAGGAAAACAGTATTTTCAGCCTAAGCTACCGTTTTGACATGGGTACCTGGAATAATAAAATGGCTCCATTCGCTGCCAGATACCTCACATACCTGAGCACCGACAAATACACAGCAGAGGAAATCAGCAAGCAATTTTATAACATCGCCTGCAACTACACCTTCAATGTTTCCAATGATGTGACCACCGTAACCATCAGTGGCCTGCAGGAAAACTTTGATCAGGCAGTAAACCTGGTAGAGCACATTTTTGCTAACTGCAAGCCCAATGAAGCTGCCTTAACAGAACTGAAAAGCAGCATCCTTAAATCAAGGGAAAACAACAAGCTCAACAAAGCGGCAATCCTTTCAGGCCTGATGAGCTACGCACAATACGGCCCACAGAACCCGACAAATTTCGCGCTGAGCAACGATGAGGTTAAACAAATGACCTCTGCCCAGCTGCTGGACATCATACACCACCTGAAAGACTACAAGCACAGCATCAATTACTATGGCCCTGAAACACTGGATGCATTTACCAAAAACATAGAAAAGGTACACATATTGCCTGCAGCATTTACTGAAGCACCTGCAGCAAAAACATTCAGCTACACCAGCAATACTGACAATCAGGTATATTTTGCTAACTATGATATGGTACAATCGGAAATCCGCTGGGTAAGGAACAGCTCAAAGTACGACCCTTCAGAAGCGGCGAAAATATCCCTCTTTAACAGCTATTTTGGTGGTGGTATGGGATCCATTGTATTCCAGACCATTCGTGAATCAAAAGCTCTGGCTTATTCTACCTTCGCATTTTATGCCACACCGGATAAAAACACGAAGGATTTCACAATGGTAGCCTACGTAGGCAGCCAGGCAGATAAAATGACGGATGCCGTTGCTGCAATGAATGAACTGCTGAATGTGCTACCGGAGTCTGATAAGAACTTTGAATCTTCCAAATACAGTGCCCTGAATGCCCTCGAAACCTCAAGGGTGACAAACGACGATATCATCAGCCATTATTATGCTGACAAAAGACTGGGACTCGATCACGATTCAAGGATCGATGAATACAGTGGATTGAAACCCCTGACCTTTGCTGACATCAAAACTTTCCATAACGATAAAGTAGCGAACAAGTCTTATAACTACTGTATCGTAGCTTCGGATAAAAAGGTAAAAGCTGATGACATGCAGAAATTCGGCAAACTGAACACGCTGACCTTGGAGCAGATTTTCGGTTATTAAAATGAATTAAGCATGATGGCTTGTCCATCATGCTTATCCACCATGCATGGCCGCCCTGCTTGTCCGCCATGCACGGCCATCATGCTACCGGGATGATCTTTAAATAATTAGACCTCTTATTTCAATACCTATATTGCCCTTCAGCAGCATACAGCATTGAAATAAGAGGTCTAATTATTTAATAGAAACTACAAAGACTTCAGCCAATCAATAACCTCATCCCGGGTCTTACCAGTTTTTTGCTGAATCCTTCCATAAAGCTCATCATCTTTCCCTTCTTCATGTTTCAGATCATCATCAGTAAGATCGCCATAAGCCTGTTTAACTTTACCTTTCAACTCGTTCCATTTTCCTTTTAATTCTAACTTATCCATGGTAATATGTTTTTTCGTTAAATACTCCTTAAACAACAACCACGGATAAGAATTTGTTTTTTCGGCTATAAGCAGAGCTTACAACTTCTGCGCTGCCGCAATAATTTCCTCCACTACTGCAGGATCAAGCAAAGTACTCGTATCGCCGAGGTTAGATGTTTCCCCTTCAGCAATCTTCCTGAGTATCCGGCGCATAATTTTGCCCGAACGCGTTTTAGGCAAGCCTGAAACGAAAAGTATCTTGTCCGGCTTCGCGATTGCCCCGATCACACGGGTTACCGTTTGCAGAATATCCTTTTTGGTCAGGTCGGCTTCATTGTGCAGTTTCGGATAAATGACAAAGGCAAAGATACCCTGGCCTTTAATCTCATGCGGATAACCCACAACTGCACTTTCAACTACACCTGCGTGCATATTGATCGCATTCTCAACCTCAGCGGTACCAATTCTGTGTCCTGATACGTTGATTACATCGTCCACCCTGCCGGTGATTTTATAATATCCGTCTTCATCCCTCATACAGCCGTCACCAGTGAAATACAGATCCGGATAAGTAGAGAAGTAAGTTTGTTTACAGCGTTCATGGTCTCCATAAGTAGTGCGGAGCATTCCCGGCCAGGGGAACTTGATGCAGAGGTTACCGTTTACACCATTTCCTTCAATTTCATTGCCCTGCTCATCCACCAGGATCGGCTGAATACCAGGCAAAGGTAAGGTAGCACAGGCAGGCTTTAATGGTGTTACAAAGGCGATCGGCGAAATCATTAATCCACCTGTTTCCGTTTGCCACCAGGTATCTACAATCGGGCAGTTCTTGTGTCCTACCTCTTCATCGAACCAGTGCCACGCCTCTTCATTTATCGGCTCCCCTACCGAGCCCAGAACTCTCAGGCTGCTCAGGTCAATTCCGTTTAAAGGTTCAGTGC
>Ga0308163_10002319_pt1 | contig 17698 bp, 16 predicted proteins | sample PhyTR1_FD_201037 | JGI IMG/M metagenome (GOLD analysis project Ga0308163, IMG submission 201037) | Phyllosphere microbial communities from UC Gill Tract Community Farm, Albany, California, United States - DLSLT.R1 | ecosystem: Host-associated > Plants > Phyllosphere > Unclassified | place: USA...
GAATCATCTCATCGAAGATGGCATTGACCTCACCAATCTTCCTTTTGGTCACCTTCGGCACCACCTTCCCTTCTGCCGCAAACTGGAAAGCTTCCGCCAGATCGTTACGCGTCCCGACCAGCGATCCCACCACCTGGATGCCATCGAGCACCAGACGCGGAATATTCAGGCTCATCGCTTCCGGCGGCAGTCCGACAGCCACCACCCGACCACCGGCCCTGACCGCATCGACCGCAGAGTTAAATGCTGCTTTGGCAACCGCCGTTACCACAGCCGCATGCGCGCCACCGGTTTGTTCCTGAATAAAGCGAGCCGCATCTTCGCTGGCAGAGTTTACGACCAGGTCGGCACCCATCTCTTTCGCCAGTGCCAGTTGCCCATCGCTCACATCAACCGCGATCACTTTGGCGTTAAAGACATTTTTCGCATACTGCAGGGCGAGATTTCCCAGCCCGCCAAGACCGTAAATCACCAGCCACTGACCCGGTTTTACCTCTGACACTTTCACCGCTTTATAGGTGGTGACACCGGCGCAGGTGACACTACTGGCGGCGTATGGATCAAGCCCGTCGGGGACTTTAACAGAGTAGTCTGCAACGACGATACACTCTTCAGCCATGCCGCCATCTACGGTATAACCGGCATTAACGACATCTCTACAGAGCGTTTCGTTACCGGAGTTGCAGTATTGGCAGTGACCGCAGCCCTTAAAGAACCATGCCACGCTGGCACGATCGCCTGGCTTAAGTGAGGTCACATCTGGCGCGACTTCCTCAACAATACCGATACCTTCATGACCCAGCGTCACGCCGGTTTTATCACCGAAATCCCCGTTCTTCACATGCAGATCGGTATGGCATACGCCACAGCATTCCATCCTGAGCCGTGCTTCGCCCGTTTTGAGAGGACGCAGCGTCTTCTCAACCACTTCAACCTTGTGTTCACTGTTAGCAATTGCCGCTTTCATAAACGATGCTCCTTTTGATTGAAGCTTTAAGGATAAGCCAAACCGCGGTGATGACAAAATGACAGGTAAGCTTTGGGTGCGAGGCTGGCAGGGTTGTTTCTGCTTTTGCAGATTTTGCAGAGGGAAGTGGGTTTGGGGGTGAGGCCGGGCACCTTAAGCTAGTAGGGTTATTTTGCGTTCGCTTTTCCACTCAAATTTTAAGCTCACTAATATGTCAGGATTTTATCAATACCATCGGTTAAATTTAATATACACATAAGAAACTACGATAACCCATGCAAAACTAAGAAGTGCTGCATATTGCGGAACAAAGCAGATGAAGATATACACGCCAGCCACAATAACTGCAGCAGGGACTAAATAGAAAAATGAATGAATCAGCCATAAAATAGCACGCTTCATTTATTCAGAATCTCATATAGAGCGTCAGCAATTTTCCCTTCGCTGTTATACATAGGCTTCACCCAATATTTTTTTATTTTTATCCTCAATTTCAACAACCTATATGAATTAAAGATTTCATAAGTAAACATCCTGTAATTCAGCCATAGAGCACCCCATAACTTATATTTACTTTTTTCACAAATCAACCCATTGGTTTCGCAATAACTAAATATCTGTAATGAGGCGCGTTGACCTTTATATATTGACAGACTCTTTGCTTTTTCTTCTCGCTGGAAAATCCTGCCATAGTAGCAATGATGAGATGAACGTTAGTAAAACTGCATTTAAAGCATGCACCAAGTGATCCGCCATTGCGATGATAGCTATTGTGGGCTGAGGGATAAGATGCATAGATCATGCAGCGTTCAACGACCCGAGCGTGGGCATCGTGATCTTTTGATACAGCGGAGCGACAACTATGGATTTGAGAGTCGCAAAATGCATCAGATAGCGCCAGCCAGCATCTGGCAGTGACCGGAATTGATGTGATACAGTTTTGACCATTACAGTACCCATTTAAGGGAATGGTATGGATACAACGGAGCAGTTAAACGGAACTTACTTCTATGGCGGGCTTACTAACCTTTCCGCAGGAGAGCTTTATTTCTGGATAATGATTGATGTGACTGCAGAGCACTTCAGCGGTACAAAGGATATCATCGCTCTGGTTGCGATTTACTCGGGACAAAATACGATTGACGTATCCGGTAAGCTAAACGGAGCATGGAAAGGCACCTCTTATGCTTCGGTCTATTCTCGAAAGCTGTTACGGGATTACCGTCTTCCATTCAGATTACCCACGTGGATACAGAACCCTAAAAACCCTCTTCAAATTAAAATGTTAATGACTCACAAGCTGGGGACGTTCGTCGGTCGTACAATCCCGGTTTTAGGCTGGGTAATTATGGCCGCTGATGTGGCAGAAATTGGCTGGAAATCTACGGCAAAATATAACCTTCTTGCTCATAAGGAAGACAAGATATGGTAAACGAGGATATAGAGAAAGCTGTATTTGCGCTGGTTGAAGATTATAACGGCAGAAGTTTGTTTACGTTCAGACGCTATAAGCTTGAACTGGATACCGATCTGAACAATGACTTTCGCATGGATCCTCTTGACGCGTATGAATTGCTAGAGCGGTATGCTGAAAGATTTGGCATTAATCCTGAAACTATCACGTTTGCCGAATATTTCCCGGAAGATTTCAACGCGCCGCACGATCCGCTGACTATTCGTCTGTTAATTGAGTCTGCACTGGCCGGACGCTGGTTGGGCAAATAATTAACGCCTGCAAACGCAGGCGTCTGTCTCTTCAGTTTGTTGCGGCCTCTTCCAGAGGACAAGAGTGGATCGCGATAATCTCTTACCCTCTCCAGTAATTCATCTTCTTCAGGCGTTCTGGAGTAGTTTCTGAACTTTACACACAAAAAAAGACCGAATATTATTGCATTTCAATAAAATCAGATAATTACAACTAAGATTGGCGACAGGATGGCTCAAACCTAGTCGCCATAGCTTTTGCAGATCTTAAACTAATATAGTGTTATGTAAGAACCTACTTACTAAGCTTATACTTGTTAATTAAGCTCGTTATCGACTTTTTTTCTTGCTTTCTTACCTTTTGATAACGTATTGGCCATGATATTTTTAACTGCTTCTGACTGAATTTTTCTCAAAAACTCCATCTCTTTTTTATAATGTTTCTTATCTAAAGTTTCTAAAGGTGACTTAACTATCTCACCTTGTATTGCACGAATGAAATCAGAAGTATTTTTCTCACCAGTCTTCTCAACTTCCGCTTTTATTGACAATAGAGAAAGAGATAGTACTTTTTTGTAAGCATAGTCTTCTGTTATATTTTTTTGCTTTATATATTGAGTAGCACAGAACCAAGCACCAGCTAAAAAAAGTGGCGCTACTAATATTCTGGAAATCAAAAAAGGCACAGCATTATCAGAAACATGGTTTGTAACATCTCCACCGAATACCATTACATATAATTCAGGAAAGACTGTAAGCAGGCAGATACATATAGCACATAATAAAAAAGAACCACTAATTATTGGCCAAAGTGCCAAAAGTTTTTTAGATTTGTCGTATTGTATTTTAAAATGCTCACCAATTTTTGAAGCTGAAGCATCACCCATTATTTCCTTTGTTTTCGCTATTAGTGATTCAAGCTCACCTGAGTTTTTTTCATAATTTTTACTATGGGATGTGGCAAATTCATTTAATCTCTTAATTACTTTAATTGATTCAACAGAATCCTCTTTTAACTGCTTAAGTTGAACACTAATATCCTTATGTGTTCTTATCAGCTCTGTTGAGATTATATGCCCTTTATCTATCTCCGAACGTTTCAATTCATACTCATCTTCATTCAAACTAAATTTAGATATCGCATGCCTATAACTTTCCTCAAGCTCGTTAATCTTATTTTGTTGAAGGTGCAGCTTTTCTAGAGTTATTTTAATGGACTCAGTGTCTTTAAAAATATCATCCACCAACCCCTTAGCTTTTGCATAAGTAACCTTGATATCCCCTTCATCGTCATAATCTCGGCCCATAAGGGAAAGTGCCATTTGTTTATGCTTATAGATTTTTTTATTAACATCAGAAGATATTGAATTAACGAGAGAGTTAAACTTTGTCAAAAAGTTAAAGTATTTTTTTACCTCGACATCCCCTTCCAATTGATATTGAATATATATTTTCTCGGTCTGAGCATGCATAAAATTAACCGAATGCCCCATATCCTCATCATGTTCAACCCAAGAAATCTTTTTATCATCCATCTTCTTCAAGGTATTAAGCAATTGTTTGAAGCTAGAGTGTGTTTTCAATAAAAGATATGACAATTCCTTTGGCTTCGTAGCATTATCTTTTTTACTGTCATTTTTTATAAAATCAGCTAACGAAGAAATCAAAGCCAGTAGAGAATTACAAACATTCCAATCCGTAAACATAAAAACCCCCAAGACCTTAGTCATTTCACAGAAGTAAATAAAAGATAAAACTCATTGACACTTTTATTTCAATAGATTTTAAATTTAAAAAAATATCTGAATGGATAGTGCAATAATATATCGCTACTCTTTTACCTTATTTAAAAATTATAATCTATCGTTAAAATTACCTTACCAGTAGTTTTCACCTCTTCAGCGCCGCATGTGAAGTTTGCACCCTTGCTTGTGACGCTAATTTTTCGACCCGGTAAAAGTGCAATATCGTAAACATCGTATTTCCCGTCAATTCCTAACAGCCAACGGCCGTTGCTAATCTCTCCAACATTCATGTCAATGATCCACGCAGCATTGCTACTAGATATGAACATTGGTTCGGATATGTCATGTGAAATGAAATTCAAGTTAACTTCCCACATACCAGCATCATTTAAAGTGCCAGCGGCAAGATTTTTACGCGGAATTGAATCAGTTTTTGATTCTTTCGAAACTTTTTTGCACTGATTTCCCTTGCCTGTAGCCAGCCAATACAGATCAACACCTGTATCAAGCGCACATGCTACAACAACATCACCAGGAAAATAATTCCGCCTTACCCAAGTACTGACCGTCCCTGATGAAATATCCAATAATTCACAAAGTTGCCTTTGCAGAGTAAATCCATATGCATCAAGGATACGGCGAAGAACAGGTTTACCACCATTAGCCATAACTTCATCGTAAACAGCTTTACCGGACAGGTTAGGCAGTTCATGAATCAAGTTTGCTTTTTCAAGTTCACCTGTTACTAACCAATTAAGATCAGCGCCAGTATCTAAAGCACACTGCACAATAGCATTACCCGGAACCTGCCCGCGTTGCACCCAGCCTGCAACATTGCTTTTAGCTATTCCTAGATGCTCAGCCAGCTCTTTTTGCATACTAAAGCCGTAAGCAGAAAGCATTCGCTCTAAAACTTCAGACCCAACAGCTTTTTCAATGCGCATCAACAAACCTTAGATTTGATTTTCTTATTTACAGATAAGAAAAACGGATCTAAAGTGTCTGCACACCATATGAAACACCATAGAACACGTTTAACTAACAGGAGATATTGCGTTATGCATATTGAAAATGCAAACAGTCAGAACGCATTTGACTTAGTGCAATCTCAAGATTTTATTGCCAATGTCGCAGCGATTTTGATGCCAGCCATCAGCGAAGCGGTAAACGACGCCGTAAACAAAGCCGTCACGCTCGCCACATCCCCAACAATGTCTAAACAGGACTTTGCTGCAGCCAACCGCATTAGCCTGTCAGTGCTGGAGAAATGGATTGCTAACGGGGTTGTGCTGCTCGCCCCTACCCCATCTTTCACCTATACGCAGAACCGCACCAATCGTAAGACAGGCGAAGTGGTAGAAACCACCATGACCAAACATGGCAATCCGCTTATCAATGTTGCTGCGTGGCGTGAAAAGAACCGCCAGCAGGCAATCAAATGCCGCTACATCAAACCATAACTTGATTTTGCAAGTTAAGAAGGATCTGAGCATGTTTGATTTCAAGGTTTCTACCCATACCCATTACGACGATGCCTGTCGCAAATTCGCGTTAGCTCACAACATGGAAGACGTCGCTAAGCAGTCCGGGATGCGCGCGCAAACTCTGCGTAATAAGCTGAATCCAGACCAGCCGCATCAACTTACCGTCTTAGAAGTTTTAGCTCTTACCGATGTCACTGAGGATGCAACATTAGTTGATGGCCTGCTTGCGCAAATCCAGTGCCTCCCCTGTGTGCCGGTAAATGAAGTCGCAGATGAAAAATTTCCCCTGTATGTCATGAAAGCCACCGCAGAAGTAGGCCAGTTAGCAGCTGGTGCAACCTCTACAGAGCCTATGACTGCCAACTGTAAACGTGGCCTGCTGCAAAATGTTAATAGCGGTATTCGCTGCTTAACACTGGCCGCAATGGCAGTACAGGCGCGTATTCAGGCTAACCCGGCACTGTCCTCAACTGTCGATGCCATCAGCGGCATCGGTGCATCATTTGGCATAAGTTGAGGGGCAATCATGATCTCATTGGCAGCAAGGCTTAAAAGCCAAAGCCCATCCATGTCATACGGACATGGATGGATCATGGGAGAAAACGGTAAGCGCTGGAACCCGGCAATTCCGTCGTATTCAGAAGTAAAAGCACAGGCATTACCTAAGAGAGGCAAATCATGGCTATCGAAGGCGATTCCATGCTGGTCGAACTGACAGCCGGTCAACGTGTTGCCGCGCTGAATCATGTTGCTCTACTTCGGGCTCAACTGATGGGCAGTAATTGCGAAAAAGATGTAGCCCGTTTTATTGCTGAAATGCGCGATGTTACTGACAGCAATTATCAGGATAACAAGCGTGCTTTAAGTGCCATTTTTTTTCTGGCAAACATCGGTAAAGACCGGCACTCAGCCGATTTTACTGATCTCACTACTTATGAAAGAAACGCACTGATTCGCGCAATGAATCACCTGAAAGCTGTTGTGAGTTTGTTTCCCAAACGAATGACTCTTTCAAACTAAATAACTAAAGAAATTAATTGGCGTAAACCCGCCGGGATTCACTTTGCCTGAAGAAAGGAAAATCACATGCTGAATAAATTATCTGGTACCACTAAGCCTGATTCCTATATCGAACTTGATATGATGCTGAATGATGCACGTCGCGAAGAACGTCGCGGTCGTGCTGACCTCATGATATGCCGCCTTAACATCCTGGCCTCTAAAATTCGCCGGGAAGAATTAACCTGTGTCGAAGCAGCAGAGCTACTTGATCAGGAAGCAGAAAAAATCCAGGCACAGATTGAGGAGGCGCACTAATGGCTGACTCAATGGACATCGTACAGCAGCGCACTGACGAAATGCTTGCTCGCAACATTGCGTTAATCACTAATCGACCTGTCGGTGTATCTGCATTTTTCTGTGAAGACTGCAACGCTCCTATCCCTGAAAAACGTCGCCGCGCCATTTATGGAGTTACACGCTGCGTTAACTGCCAGGACATCAAAGAAAGATTCGGCAATTCACGCAAAGGCGGTGCTGCATGAGCAATTCTAAATCTCACGTTCAGCATAAATCGGATGCAGCCCATTACGGCATCCCGGTGTCATTTCGCTATCAACCGTTGCGATCCATGCCGGACTCACAGTGCCGGCAACAAGTGAGCAAAGAAATTTCCCGAAATGATCAGGGACTAAGAACAAGTCTGTCGGCATTGGCAGAAATCGCGGGTCGCCCGCGCAGAAAAACTCAACAGTCTTGCGAGTCGCTTGAAGCGAAATGTGAATATCTGACTGTAGAGATTCCCAATCATCCCACTCATCAAATTCGTGTCTACGGTTGCTCTTTAGCTGTAGGCGCACGCTATTCAATGCGCGCTGAACTGAGCCTTTCCATTCTCCGTGAGGTAGCCACTCTGCTCCAAAATTCCATACGAAAAGACGAACAAGATCGTCTCGACTGGATTTTGAGCCAAGCCAGCGCTCTGGTCGGTAGTTTTGTGTCTGACCCAAAAACGCGTCGCAAGCAGCATACATGTCGTGCGCTGATAAAAGTCTTACAGCACGTAGAGGCGCTCTCACGCCATCCAGAAATTGAATATTCTCGGCGTAATAAGGGCGTTGAGTAGATGATTCCGGTTCCATTGGATGCCTCCCTTTTTAATATTAGCGAAGAAACTAATACCATTTCTGATGTGCCGCAAGCATACGCTTACCCGTGGAATGCTCCACGGGGAGCCATCGCCAGCCCGTACCCTACCTATGAGGAAATGCACAGCCGCATTCAGATGATTGCGGCTTTAGTGCGTGCGCAGGAACTACTCGAAAAACAGCCGACGCTGATACAGCTCGACGTTAAACGCCGCGTCAGCGATCTGGAAAAGAAACAGGGAACAGCCCGCGCCAATGCGTACTTAACAAAAACATTTGTTGAGCGCACATTGCCACGCGTTGAAACCGTTAACGCTCAATATCGCCTTGGTGAAATGAGCAGCGGCACATTTAACCTGCTGGCAGGCAATGCTACTAAACAGGCTGGCGCAGCCAGCGCGGGCGGCACTCTTTGGGAGCTGATGCGCCGCTTTAACCGCCTGCCGGATATGGCTCGCGCCGACGTCGATTTGCTTGCCGGGGATGTAGCTAATTTCATTCTCGCCGAGCTGGTACAGGCACACGCGCAGGCCATTGACGAGTCAGATTACAAATACACGCACCGTGTTTACATGACCGCTGCCACCATCACTCGCGAGCTGAGCCAAACGCCTCCACTTTGGGAAAAGGTCACGTCACGCCTTTTTGACCCGGAGGAAGTTACCCCAGCAATCCTGCGTATGCAGACGGAAAAGTGGTGGAAAGGCAGGCTGCGTCGCGTCGCCGCATCATGGCGTGAACATCTCCAAATCGCACTGGCAAACGTCAGCAAAAAGCACACCCCCTATGCCAGCAGCATGACCGTTTCTGAGTGGCGTGAGCAGAAGCGCCGTACCCGTGAGTTTTTAAAGGGAATGGAGCTGGAAGACGAGGAAGGCAATCGCATCAGCCTGATCGAGAAATACGACGGCAGCGTGGCTAATCCGGCGATCCGCCGCTGCGAGCTAATGACCCGCATTCGCGGCTTTGAAAACATCTGCAACGAGATGGGATTTATCGGCGACTTCTACACGCTGACCGCCCCCGCGCGCTATCACGCCACAATAAAAACTGGCCATCGCAACCGTAAATGGAATGGTGCCAGCCCGGCCGACACGCAGCGTTATCTCTGCAGCGTCTGGCAGAAAATCCGCGCCAAGCTGCACCGCGAAGAAATCCGCATCTTCGGGATCCGCGTTGCTGAGCCTCATCACGACGCGACCCCACACTGGCACATGCTGATGTTTATGCGCCCGGAACAGGCTGAGCGCGTGCGCGAGATTATGCGCGACTACGCCTGGCAGGAAGACGGCAACGAGCTGACGACCGACAAGGCCCGTAAGGCCCGTTTTCACGCCGAGGCTATCGACCCGGAGAAAGGCAGCGCGACGGGTTACGTTGCTAAATACATTTCCAAGAATATCGATGGATACGCGCTTGACGGCGAGACGGACGATGAAAGCGGCAAAGACCTTAAGGAAACCGCCTCGGCCGTTTCTGCCTGGGCGGCACGCTGGCACATCCGTCAATTCCAGTTTGTAGGCGGCGCGCCGGTCACGGTTTACCGGGAACTGCGCCGGATGGCTGACAGCGAAACCGCGCACGGACTTAGCGTCGAGTTTGCCGCCGCGCATGACGCAGCCGATGCAGGCGACTGGGCCGGTTACGTTAACGCCCAGGGAGGCCCGTTTGTGCGCCGTGACGAGCTGGCTGTGCGCACCTGGTATCAGGCAAGCGAAGACATGAATGAGTACGGCGAGGAAACCGTGCGTATTAAGGGTGTTTACGCAACTGAAGTTGGCGACGATACGCCAATTTTAACCCGTCTGATGCAATGGAAAATTGTCCCGAAACGTGCCGTTGATTTGGGTTTTGAATTTAAGGACGCGTCCGCGTCCTCTCGGAGTTCTGTCAATAACTGTACGGAGCCGACAGGCTCTGAAGCCGCTATCGATTTCACAAAGCCCCCTACTCGCGCCGAGCGAAGAAGGATTATTAAGCGATTAAAAGAAAAGCCAGCGCAGGAGCAACTTGAGCCGGATAAATATCCACCTGAAGTTAGTCATTGCACAGAACGGGAGGCGCTGAAAAAGAGTTTCTTTGAGATCTCAAGGTTAACACTGTCCGACGGTGAAGCTGTACGCATGATGAAAGGCCATACCATCAAGGTTGGGGAGCTTTCTTACTGGAGCGGTACAAGCGGGTACCTCTTCCATACACGGTGCAAAAATCCCACCCCATTAAAGCGCTTCAATGCACTGGCGAGCAAAAGAGGCATACAGTTTCCTGATTAATAAATCGGCAGTCGGACTAATCTGAGCCGCACGATTCTTTACGATTCCAAAACGTCATGATACTGTTTATACATACAGTATATTTTGACTAGAAGGAGTTAATCATTTGATGGACATAGATAATCTAAGCGAGACGGTTGCACGCATCCAGTTCATTGCTGACGTATCACTGATCGCACACTGCAAAGAAGATGAATTAAAAATGGCATTGTCGATGATCAGCGACATGGCAGGAACAATCGACACATCTGCTTTCGAAGCTGCCATATACCGCCAAGCTGAATGATTAATTACTTCTTCCCTACCCTTCACTAGCCACCTTTCAGGTGGCTTTTTGCTTCTGCATCAAAGTGCATATGCTTGCATGAATCCGCATGATCCAGATTGGATCGCTCAACGTATGTGAAGCCAGTGCTGGCGGCTTGAGAGGTAACACATGCACATGCATGAAAAGCGATGCATAAAGCGGGCAGGCGTGGCGGGGATAGCATTGCGCGCGAGCATCGTTTTAGTAGTAATTCATTCAATACTGGGGTAATAATTAATCAACTATTCATGGTTGATTATTAAGCATAGGAGTGTGGTCATGGATCCTTTGGTGTTAGAGTTTGTAAAGACTAGCGTTGGCACTGCGACAAAATTTCTCCTGGAACAACTTTTAAAATCCCAATGGGAAAAGGGATTTTCAAGTGGAAAAAAAATTATCGAAGAAATGAATAAAGATGAATGCTATACATCATTTCTCATTAAACATGTAGCTCGAACATTAAAAATCAGGACTATTCAAAGCCCTGAAAGTGACGTTTATATAAATGATGTTTATCATCCATTAAAAATCAAAGAGGTGAATAACTATGAAGAGAATATACTCACTATTGAAGATGGCTTCCACATTGAAAATAAAAGTTTTATAAATATAATCGGGATAGCTGGCCAAGGTAAAAGCACCATTTTAAGAAAAATTTTTATCGAACAGCTAAAACATGGTGTAAAAATACCATTCTTTATAGAGCTTAGAAAGGCTGAAAAATTTGGGATTAAGAAGTATCTAGAGATGATACTTTTAGAGTGCGGGATACCTGCATCTGAACAAAGCATAATTGAGCTATTAAAGAGTAACAAAGTTGTTCTTATGCTGGATGGTTTTGATGAAATAAACTCAGAGCACGTTTCAAGAGTTATGGACGAGATTATTAATATAAATAATCAAATGTCAACGCAACTAATAACCACAACGCGACCAGACACATTAATATGTAATGAGCCAAACATTACAAACTTTAGAGTCGAGTTTTTAGAAAAAGAAGATATCATTGCTATAATTAGTAAGTTAAATATCAAGAATGGAATTGATGTTGATCTAATGCCAGCTTTGCTTGAGACACTATCCAAAAATGATACCCTTTCAGGGGTAATGAATTTACCCATCTTAGTAAACCTATTTTATATAAGTTATCCATACTTGGATTCCGTACCACAAAGCGCCGTTGATTTCTATTCTAGTTTGTTTGTAACCTTATATTTACGACACGATAAAATCAAAAATCATGACCGCGAAAAGGCTTCGCTTTTGAGTTATAAAGAAGCTTTTGATTGCTTTAATGCATTATGTTTTATGTCCCTTAATGATGGGGTTCTTGACTTCACCGAACTTAGCTTATCCAGATATGTCGAGTCATCGATGAAAGTTAATGGGTTGCTGAATGATAAAAACAAACCTGAGCAGCTTTTACAAGACTTTATAAAGGTCACCTGTTTGATTCAAAAGGATGGATTTGATAGGTATGTTTTTTTACATAGATCTATACAAGAGTATCATGCTGCAGAATTCGTAAAGGATTTGGGTATCGACAAAAAAGTATTCTTTTTCAGGGAGTTATCAAAAAGTATCATTTCAGATATGAAGTTTTCAAATGTCGTTAATTTTTTAATGGAAATTGAACGCGAGAACACCATTAAATTAATGCTAATCCCTCTCTGTGAAGAGTTTAATATTCATAACTGGGGTTCACCCAGCGACGCTGCTGTTACTGAAGTATACGAATACCTATCTAATTCTTTAGAAACTCAAATATCAGTAATTAAAGACGAGAAGCAAGTTATGCGGCTAAGGTATACCGGGGTTTCTTTACCCTACCGTAAGTACTCTTGGATAAACACTTTTTATTCAAAAGATATGATGCTTAACCCCTTAGATAGAAACGTTCTTTTGCCTTTCTTTCAAAAGAATGACTTGCCATTTTCAGAATACTTTCATTTATTTTCGGATTATTTCAGTTCCAACCCTTTAGAAAATGATGAACCTGTATATAGCAGTGATTTAAATTTGGGGGTAATTACTTATCGCTTAGGGCTGGAAAAGGGCATAAAACAAAATTTAAAAGAAACAATGATCCAAATGCATAACGATCTGTATGCAATAAACATTAGCAAAATACAGAGCAATGATGACGCTCTTAAAGGATATTTCGACTTTCTTTGAAAAAAAGGGGCGCCGCCCCTTTTTTACTTTTTTAAAATTGATACTGCTTGAAGTTTAAAATTTCAAGTCCCAGCCAATTGTTCAATTCTTTCATTCTTTCCTGAAGAGGCGTCAGTTCATTACGCACAAAGACCTGAGATGCTTTCACCGCGTCACCGAATCCGCCGGAGTTATCCGGGATAATTCCCATCATCTGCGGCGGCACCCGGTGTGCGCTCAGCAGGTCGTCACGACTGGCCTTTTTGATGTTAAAGAAATCGTCTTTCGTCGCCACCTCGCTGAGCGGCAGAATTTTGATGCCGTCGGCTTTGCCGTTCGGGGCGTACATGAACAGATTACGGAAATTGCCGATCCCTTTGGTGTCGCGCATTGCCTGGCGCATCCGGTCAACGTCGCTGCTGCTCTGCGCCGCGTCGGTCATGTACAGAATGTACCCGGCGTGCGCGCCGTTCTGGTAGTACTTGCGGCGGAACAGCGTCGCTGCCTCATTCAGCCAGGCAGAGTTAAGCGCGCTCAGGTATTCCGGCAGGCCGTACAGCTCCTGATTAACATCCGGCTCCATCAGGTGAAACACGCTGCCGGCCGAAAATTGGTGCGGCTCTTTCCAGTCATTCACAAACCAGTAAACGCCATCCTTCACGCCCCTGCGGGTGAATTTGGCCGGAGTGGTTTCAAGGCGCAGCGGCTTACCCAGCCCATTGCGGCGCAGCTCGGCAAAGGCATTGCCGAAAACCAGATAATCAAGCGCAAACTTGCTGAACTCCTGCTGACTCATCATCGGGTGCGGAATAAACGTTGAGGCCAGAATGTTGCGCTTAACGTAAATTGGCGAGCTATGATGCACAGCCGAGCGCAGGCTTTTAGCCAGCCCGTTAAAACTGACCGGCGGCTCAAACCAGCGCCCGTTACCGATGCACTCGGCGTAATCCAGAATGTCGCGCTTATCCATGACCGGCGTCGGATCGCCAAAGGTAAACGCCTCGGCGTGCTGCTGCGGTGCGGTTGCCTGTATAGGCTGCGCGGTGGCGGTGTAAGCCTTGCGGCCTCTGCGTTTGCTCATCAGTAAAATTCCAGAATTGAGGGATTAGCGCCGCCGCTGGCTGCGGTAAGCGGTTCGTTTAACAGTGCGTGCATGATGGCCCAGGCGACGTCAGCATGGCTGGCTTCTTCGCTGCGGCTCGCCTCGTAGGTTGAGCGGTTGCCGCTGGCCGTCATGGTTTTACGGATAGCCATAAACGACTGCGTGATGTCCGTTGCCCCTGCGTCATACTCAAGCCGCCCGCTGCTGATGGTGTCTTTCGCCTTCAGCACCATTGCGGTTTTCACTTCCGGTGAGTATTTGATTTCGCGCACGGCCGGGTAAAACTGGCGTACTAGTTGGAAAACACCCTGGCCGATGCCGGTCGCATCCACGCCGATATATTCCACGGTGTATTTTTTCGTTAAGTCCTCGATAGATTTCGCCTGCGCGGCAAAGTCCATGCCCCGCCACTGGTGACGTTCCAGCACGCGGAACTTACCGCCCGCAACGAGCGGCGGTGCGATTACCGCACAGCCTGCGCTGTCGCCGGTGTGCGACGGGTCATATCCGATCCAGATCGGCCGGTATGCAAACGGGCGCGGCAGGTACGGGTTAAAATCTTCCCACTCTTCCAGGCTGTCGATCATGCAGCTCTGCAGCTCGGCAAACGGGAACACGCTCGCCTCATCATCGACAAAATCACACATCAGCAGGTTCTGATATTCCGCCGGGCTGTATTCAAGCTGCAGTTGCTCAATGTCGAACAGGTTGCAGCCGCCGGTCAGCGCATCCTCAACCGTCACGATCTGCCGCCACTGCCCGTCACCGCACAGCGCGCCTTTCGCCAGGTGTGAATGCGACAGGTCTATCTCGATGCGATCATCTCTGTTGCGCCGCCCCTTGTTAAACAGCTCGCCTGACCAGAACGGATAGGCGCTGTGTGAAAGAGCCGACGGCGTGGAAAAGTAGGTGGTGCGCCACTTCTTATGCAGCGACATGCCGCTGGCCACCTTTCGCAGCTCCTGAAATTTCGGTATCCAGAAATATTCATCCAGGTAAAGGTTACCGGTGTAGCTCTGCGCGGTACGCACGTTGGTGCCGAGAAAAATCAGGCGGGCGCCGTTCGGCAGCACGATGGGATCGCCTTTCAGGTCAACGCCAGCCTGGCGGGCAAAGTCGATGATGTAATTTTTAAATACGTGCGCCTGCGCCTTGCTGGCGCTTAAGAAAATCTGGTTGCGCCCGGTGGTCAGCGCATCGATCAGCGCCTCGCGGGCAAAATAGAACGTGGCGCCAATCTGGCGCGACTTCAGGATGTTGCGGATGCGGTGAGTCAGCCCGGCCTTGTGCCAGTTGAGCTGGTACTCAAAGCAGTTATCCATAAACACGCCGGTCAGCTTCGCAATCTGCTCCTCACTGAACTCGTTTTTAATGACCGGCTGGCGCTCACCCTTGTTGCGGTTGCGCACGTTGGGATTTAAATCAGCTTCATTGCCGGTGCCGCGATAACGTTCGACACGGGCGAGGCGCTCAATCTGGCGGCCGAGCGCGTCTATCTCTTTGTAATCACCATTCCCTTTTACCTCTTTCATGATCAGCTGAATCAACCGCGCTTCCATGCTGGCCTCGACGCGACTGATGGGCGCGATATCGTCCCACGCGTCACGCAGTTTCCAGCTCTGCACGGTCGGCGTTTTCTGGCCCAGCGTTTCCGCAATCTGGCGCACGGAGTATCCCTGCCAGTAAAGCAGTGCGGCCTGGCGGCGGGGATCGCTGATGGTTGTCGTCGGTGTCATGTTCATGCCGTCAAGGCTACCGGTGCCGGAAATGGCCCGCCTGCTGTCCGTGTTTGCTGATGCATCAGCGGGCTGGCATTCGTTGAGGGATTGTGTGGCGACGGGGAAACTAGCCCCGAACCGACCCAACACCTGACCGGAGCCTGATTAATGGCAGCAATCAAAGCAAAGCGTTTTCGTATCGCAGTTGAAGGCGCAACTACAGACGGCCGCGCAATTCCGCGTGAGCACATTGCGCAAATGGCGAAAAACTATGACCCGACGATGTACGGGGCGCGAATTGACCTTGAGCACATCAAAGGCATCACGCCTGACAGCCCGTTTCGCCGCTTTGGTGACGTGGTGGCGCTGTCAGCTGAAGAAATTGCTGACGGGCCGCTAAAAGGCAAGCTGGCGCTATACGGGGATATCGATCCAACAGATGAGCTGGTTGCTATGACCAAAGCACGCCAGAAAATTTATACGTCAATTCAGTACAACCCCAAGTTCGCGGATACCGGTGAGGCATATCTAATCGGCCTGGCTGTTACCGACAATCCTGCCAGCCTCGGCACGGAAATCCTGAGCTTCAGCGCCTCGGCGAACACTAACCCGCTGGAATCCCGCAAGCAGCATAAAGACAACCTTTTCAGCGCCGCTGAAGAAACCGTGATCGAGTTTGAAGAAGTGGCGGAGCCGTCACCGCCCCTGCTGGCGCGCATCTCGGCGATGTTTTCTGCCAAAAAGAAAACCGATAGCGAGCAGTTTGCCGACGTCAGCGCGGCGGTAACGGCCGTCGCCGAGCAGGTGCAGCTGAACGCGGAGAGCCAGACGCAGGAGCTGTCGGCGCTGGAGCAATCCGTCACCGCACGTCTGGAGGCTATCGAGCAGCAGGCCGGGGAAGACCGCGCCGCTTTCGCTGCATTGCAGGGCCAGCTTTCGCAGACCGACGGCAGCTTTACCCGCCGCCCGGCGGCAACCGGCAGCGATCCGAAGTCCGGCGCGCAGACCGACTGCTAATCAGGCGTGGCCTGAACGTTAAAACCCAACACAGAGATAAACAGGAACGCCAATGCGCAAGAATACCCGCTTTAAGTTTAACCAGTTCATGACCCGACTCGCCGAGCTGAACGGCGTCGAAACCGACGACATGAACAAGAAATTTACCGTTGAGCCGACGGTCACGCAGACCCTTATGAACCGCGTGCAGGAGTCTTCCGACTTCCTGACCCGCATCAACATCGTGCCGGTGTCCGAAATGAAGGGCGAGAAAATCGGGATCGGCGTATCCGGCTCGATTGCCAGTGTGACCGACACGGCAGGCGGCGACGAGCGCGAAACCGCTGACTTTGCCGCGCTGGATAAGCAGGGCTATGAGTGTGTGCAGGTCAACTACGACTTTCATATCCGCTATAACACGCTCGACCTGTGGGCGCGCTATGAAGATTTTCAGGCCCGCCTGCGTGATGCCATCGTAAAGCGCCAGGCGCTTGACCGCATTATGATCGGTTTCAACGGCGTTACACGCGCCAAAACCTCGAACCGCGCCAAGAATCCGATGCTGCAGGACGTGGCCGTAGGCTGGCTGCAGAAGTACCGCAACGATGCACCGGCGCGCGTGATGAGCAAAATCACCGACGAAAACGGCACCGTCGTTTCTGAAAAAATCCGCGTCGGCAAAAACGGCGATTATGCCAACCTCGACGCCCTGGTGATGGATGCCACCAACACCCTGATCGAGCCGTGGTATCAGGAAGACCCGGAGCTGGTTGTCATCGTGGGCCGTCAGCTGCTGGCTGATAAATACTTCCCGATCGTCAACCAGTCGCAGGCCAATACCGAGCAGCTGGCTGCTGACGTCATTATCAGTCAGAAACGCATCGGCGGTCTGCCAGCGGTGCGCGTGCCGTACTTCCCGGCCGACGCCATGTTTATCACCCGCACCGATAACCTGTCGATTTACTGGCAGGAAGGCACGCACCGCCGTCTGATTGACGAAGTGCCAAAACGGGACCGCATCGAGAACTATGAGTCCATCAACGAGGACTACGTGATCGAGGATTACGCGGCCGGTTGCCTGGTTGAAAACATCGAAGTCGG
>Ga0308163_10002322_pt1 | contig 17679 bp, 16 predicted proteins | sample PhyTR1_FD_201037 | JGI IMG/M metagenome (GOLD analysis project Ga0308163, IMG submission 201037) | Phyllosphere microbial communities from UC Gill Tract Community Farm, Albany, California, United States - DLSLT.R1 | ecosystem: Host-associated > Plants > Phyllosphere > Unclassified | place: USA...
GGGCGACGCGCCCCGACCGGGCGTTGACCACGAACGCGACGTCGTCCTGCCATTTGGCGAGGTCGAGGATACGCTCGAGCGAAATGGGGTTCTTGCGGCGCGCGATCTCGATCGTGAGAAGGTGCGAGGTCGCCCCCGAAAGTGGATCGGTGCGCAGCAGCGTGTCGTCGAGGACTGTCGCGGTATCCGCTATGATCGTCTCGACGCCGACATCGAGTGTGCCGGCTTCGCGGGCTGCGGCGACGCGGGTTTCGACGAGTGCCAGGAATTCGTCGAAGATCAGGTTCTGGAGCCCAATCGGCAGCGCAAGCAGACGGTTCAGCCAGCGCTGGATGGGCGGCAGCTCTTCCTTCAGGACGCCGTCATTGTCGTGCAGCTCGAGGCCGGTGCGCGAGCAGAAGTCGTCCATCGTCGTGCTGGTCAGCTTGCCGCCATCGAGGAGGGCGAACCATGTCAGGAGTGCATCCTTGGCATACTCGCTTTCGAGATTGTCGGCCGGATCGAACAGGTTTTGCCCGCCGGTCTGCCGCTGGCCGCGCGTGAGGGCGCCAAGGCTGTCGAGGCGCCGCGCGATCGTCGAAGTGAAGCGCAGCTCGCCCTTGCAGTCGGTGGTCACCGGCCGGAACAGCGGTGTCGTCGCCTGATGGGTACGGTGCGTGCGACCAAGCCCCTGGATCGCGCGATCGGCACGCCAGCCAGGTTCGAGGAGGAAGTGGGCGCGCTGCTGCTGGTTCTTGGCATCGAGGCTGGCATGGTACGAGCGCCCGGTGCCCCCAGCGTCAGAGAACACCAGCACCCGCTTCGTGCCGGCCATGAACGCCGCGGCCTCAACCTGCGAGGACCGTCCCGAGCGGGTCTCGATCTTCTGGCGGCCGTCCGACGTCGGTACGAGACGCCGCGACCGCCCCGTCACTTCAGCCACCATGTCGGTGCCGAAATGCTCGATGAGCGCGTCGAGAGCGGATTTGATCGGAGGCAGTGCACAGATGTGCTCGAGCATCTGGTCACGGGCCGCGAGCGCGTCGGGGTTATGGACCGGGTTGCCGAACTCATCGCTCATCGGCGCCGAGCGCGCGGTACCGGTGTCGTCGGTATAGGTCTGCATCTGCCGCGTCGGGAACGCCCGCATCAGATAATCGGCAATATACTCGGTCGGTGACAAATCTATCGTAGGATCCGCGCGCTCGTCGGCCGACATCTGGGCCAGGCGTCGATCGAGGATCGCCTCGGCAGTCGTGACCAGCTGCAGCACCACGGACTGGTCAGCCTTCAGATGCTGTTCGACCGCGGCGATGACCGTCGGCAGCTTCATCGAGAGCAGGACCTGCCCGAAGAAGCGCTGCTTGGTCGATTCCAGCCGCGAGCGAGCCGAGGCCTTGGCACCGCTGTTAAGCGTCGTCTTTTCGAACCCGTCGACGACGCCGGTCAGTTCCATCGCTGCGATCCCGCCCTTGCGAATTTCGGCAATGAACGCCTCGCGGTCTGCGAACGCGGTGTCGGGTCCCCACAGGCCAAGCCGCACTGCGTAGGCGAGGTTGTTTACATCGGATGCGCCGGTTGCCGAGGCGTAGAGGACCCGGGCGCCGGGCAGGTTGTTCTGCAGCAGCACGCCGCAGATGCCCTGCTGAGATCCTTCTTTTTTGCCCATGGCACCCTCGCCACCGGCGACGCCGCCCATCTCGTGCGCCTCGTCGAAGGCGATCACCCCGTCGAAGTCGAAGCCTGCCCAATCGAGGATCTGCTGCAGGCGGCTATGGTCGGAACGCATCGAGCGCAGCGTTGGGTAGGTGACGAAGAGCACGCCCTCGTCCAGTTTGATCGGCTGGTCGATCTTCCAGTTGGAAACCGGCTGTACGTCGCCCGACATGCCACCGAGCGCGGTCCAGTCGCGACGCGCATCTTCGAGCAGCGGTTCGTTCTTTGACACCCATATATGCCGGCGACGACCCTGTAGCCAATTATCGAGGATGCACGCTGCGACCTGTCGGCCCTTGCCCGCACCAGTACCGTCGCCCAGAAAGAAGCCCTTCCGGTAACGGCTGCCCTCGGGATCGATGGTGAGCCCGACGCCCTCCTTGGCAGGCTTGAACGACCCGGGGAGCAGCTGACCCCAAGCATGGCCCGCATAGACCACGGTCTCGAGCTGCGATGAGGACAGCATCCGCTCCGTCACCGTGCGCTCCGGAAGGTGGGCGATGTGCGTCGGAATGGGTGCGGGTATCGAACCCATCGCCACTGATTCCACCAGCGCGGTCGGGTGGTCGCCGGCGACGTCGAACACGATCCGGCTTGGCCGGTAGGGCAGATAGCAACCAACCTGGTCGGCCAGAGGTGCGGCCGTAGCTAGCGTTTTGTAGCTGACCGGCAGTACGTTGTTGCGCACCGGTGCATGATAGGTGCGAGCAACCGTAGCCTTGGCTTGCCGCGCTGCGCCGAACAGGCTGGGTTTGACCACCGGCAGTGCCGCTATCGGGGTATCAGCCACCAGCGAGGCCCGCGGCGGGATGGTCACGGCGTCGAGGAAACCCGCGACCGAACTGCGCTGGATGACAGTGTGCGAGGTGTCGCCCGCCACCTTGTCGATGACGTAAAGTCGCACCGCGATATCGGTGCCGTGCTTGCGGTAGCAATGCTCAAGCCGCAGCAAGGTGCGAACCGTGCAGCCGGTCAGCACCGCCTCATAGGCCGCTTTCAGCCGTGCGCTTGGCGCGAACCAGTCGGGCATGATCGCTACCACCCGGCCGCCCTTTGCGACCCGGCGGATCGCTGCCTGGAGATGGCGAAGTGCAGCAAGATCGTCGGCGCCGCGACCGACGCTGCGCGAGAAGGGCGGATTCATCACCACTACGGTCGGCTTCGGCAGTCGCGCGTGCAGCCTGACCAGCGCCGCGCCGTCGTGACCAGTGACGATCGCGTCCGGGAAAATGCCGGCGAGGCGGTCGCGGCGTTTGGTGTCGATCTCGTTCAGCTGCAGGCTGGCGCACCCCGGTGCCTGGACGATCAGCAAGCCGTTGCCGGCGCTGGGTTCGAGGACGATGTCGTGCGGACCGATCGCGGCCATCAGCACGGCGATCGCCGCAATATCGACCGGCGTCGAGAACTGCTGGAGGTCGATCTGTTCCTCGCTGCGCACCGTCTGGGTCGGCAGCATCGCCATGATCGCCGACGCCTGTGCCACGTCCGACATGCCAGTGAGCTGGTACGGCTGCGACGCGAGATGGAGCGCAATGCCGTGTTCGAGCATCTCGAAGCTGTCACGCTGCGTCCAATGTCCGTCTGCGTCCGAGCCGCCAAAGGCCGCTGTCATCGCCTCGTTCAGATCGCGGCGGGCGATCGGCTTGCCCGATGCCAGCAACCCGGCAATTCGTGTCGCTGCGCTGTGATCGGTGACGGGCGGAAGATCGAGCAGATCGAACATGGCAGGTTCCCTTGGGTTACGCTGCCAATCCGACAGCTCACCGCCTCCTTCCCTCTCCCCTCTCCGCCGCTTCGAGTGCCTCGGCCCAGTCCTTGTGGCCTTGCGGGTAGTCGACCTCGATTACCCGGTTTGGGTTCGCGTAGCGGGCGATGCTCCGCGACACCGCTCGGCGCCCCGCCAGATCGGCGTCGCCAGCAAGGATCAGTTTGGTCACGCTGTCAGGGATCGTCACGAGGTCGAGCCGGCGTGAGCCGAGCGTTGCCCAGCAGGGCAGTCCACGGATCCGCGACCATGCGCGTGCAGTCTCGAACCCTTCGGCAAGCCCGATGGTCGGACCCAGTCCACCGCCACGCCACGCGCCGGTGCCCAACGTGCCGAGCGTCGCCTTCTCCGAGTAGCCACCTTCGGCCTTGAGGAATATCCTCTGAAAAGCGACCAGGCGCTGCGCTTCACGAACGCCGACCAGCAGCGCTGGTTTGAACACCGTCACAGGTTTGGGACCTAGCGGACAGCGCGGATGAAAACGGACGTCGTTCGGGACTGGCAACAGCCCTCGCGAGGCAAGATAGCGTTCGGCCAGATTGCCCGAAGCACTGACCGCCTCGTTCCACAACCGATCGACATTGGCCGTGCCAAGAGCCTGCGCAGGCGCAGGAGGTTCGTATCGTCGTCCGATCGGAATGCGGTCCAGCTCGCGCAGGATGTCACTAGCATCGCAGCCCGCAAAGCAGGTTACCAGCATACCACGGTCCCCTTGCCTGATCGAGAGGCTTGGTGTGCCGTCGGCATGGGCCGGGCATCGGCACATTGCAGTGTTGCCGTGCCAAGTGCCGCCAAGCGTGCCGACCAGGTCGACCATTTGTTGGGAGGGTCGGTTGGCGATGATGGCCACGTCCCGTACCCCTCAGCGGGCACCGCCGGCGACGCCGACGATGGTGTAGACTGCGGTTGGTGACGCGAAATAGGCGGCGATGGCGTCGTCATCGTTATCTGAATGCGGTAACGCCGCTTTTGTCCGCTTCCTGACATAGGTCGCAAGCGCCCGCCTTGCAGAGGCTTCATCGGGGTGAAAATCGACAACATCCTGTTGTCCGGCCTCCCGGATGAAGAGGAGAATGCGTTCCATGGTGAGGGCCTCTTTGTTCGGGAGACCATCGTTGATCGTCCCTGAAATTGAAGGGTTGAGGCCGCTCAGCACGACCCTTCTCTTACCCTCCCTCTCCACTCCATTTTCGACGGACCAAGTGGCGCTCCGTCTCATTTAGCAGCTGCTAAAAATCGCGCTGCTAAGCTGCTCTTGGAACTAGAATCATTCTGCGCAGGTTTGTCGACCGCGCCCTTTTTCATTCGAGGTGTCGATGAACCAGTTTTCTGAAGGGGAGATTGCCAACTGGATCTCGATTTATCTGGCAGCGGCTATGTGCTGCGCAATCGCCATGGCTATGTCGGTGTCCGTGACGGTCCACGGTTTGTATCGAGACAAGGCTTGGGAGGATGTTCGAACTGTTCGTGGCGCCGTGCTTTTCCTGCCGAAAGCATGGTGGCGCTGGCAAAAGCTGTATTTACTGTCGACACCGGTAACGCTTGGAATCGTAAGCTATTTCGCCGCGACGATGACTTGGAGCTAATTGCTCAAATATCAAGAAACCGAAGTAGTTTGGTCGACGCAGAATCCTGATCTATTTCGGATCTATCGAGCGTCACGAGATCACCCAGGACCGCCATGCGAGGGTGTGTCACGGCCTTAGCTGCTTCGTACTCATCACTGTCAAATCCCATCGCCTCCACCACCACCGTCCGCAATTCCCCCGTCATGCGCGACCTCGCCTCCAGGATGAAGTCGGGCCGGCAGGGGCCGTTTGGCGTCATTGAATCGAAGAGCGGCTTGCTGATTGCCATGTCAACACCGCGGGCGCGCAACACTCGCTGGGTATCGAGGATCGCGCGTAGCGCTTTACGCTCGAAGTCGGATTCTACGGGTACGAACATACGTCCATTGTAGATCGGCTGTGCATAGGCGCGCAGTGGCGCATAGCCGCGCGCCTCGGGATATTCGCCGGCGACGACAAGGACGATGTACGGTCCGCTGATGTGGTTACCCCTGATCGAAGGCGACTGGACGCGCGTCGCGATGGTGACGGGTTCGCCGTCAGGTACATGGATCTCGTTGCCTTTGATCGCCTTGGCATAGAGCGCCACGAAGCCTTGCGGAGCATGCGTCTTGGGCCATTTCGGCGCCAGTGCGCGTAGTGTGCCATAGACCGTGTTCGTCTCGAGGGGGCGCGCGTGTGTCCAGAATGCCCGCGCCAGCTCAACCCCCGGCGCGATCTCGATCTTGCCAGCCGCACGACCGAGCGCTGCGAACTCCTCCCTGATCGACCATTCGTTGCCCATCCCCAACGGGGCAACCATATTGCAGCCGGCGCTGTCGAGCAGACGCCATAGGAGGCGAGCGAGCCGCGGGGTCGAGGCGTTGCGGGTCCGGTCGTCGAGGCTGTCGTCTTCGGGACGCTGTGCGAGCTTCTCCGGCGCCGGTCGCAAGACCTCGAAAAAGCCTGACGGAGGATCGGTTGGCGTGTTGTGCGACCTGACTTCCGTGATGCGATTGGTGGCCTGGTCGCGGAAGAACGGGCAATCGGCGCGATGTTCAGGACGCTTGGTGCCTGTCAACCGGCGCAAATAGTAGGTTTCGGCCTCGGAGAGATATGCAGGCGTGAGGATCGGCGGAGCCTTGCCCGGCCCCAGACATCCGCAGGCGATCCAGCGATGACCTATCCGGGCATTCTGGACGAGCGTAACGCCTGCCTGTTCGTCGTGGAACGAGCCTTCGCCGACATACCAGCGCACCAGCGCCTCGTGCAGGGGGGCCGGCAGCGGGATCCGATCCCCGCTGTTTCCGTCGGTATCGCGGTGGATCAACCACATGTTCGAGTGACCTTCAGGCGCCGATTTGGACCAGTTTCGGCAGGGCTGGCGGTCTTGACAAGCACAAACCGCTTGAACTCAACTCTGGAATATTAAGGCCATTGGGGGTTTTCCGTGCGTTATCCACTCGCTGCTGCTGGCCTTTGCGCCGCTCTGATCGTCGGTTCGCAAGCCGGTGCCGCTCCAAAGGGCTCAGCGTTCCGGAAGGTTCAGCTAATCTCAATGACGGGGAGCCTGCCCACCGAAGCCACGAGCTCTTTGCCCGGGATCCCTCCATTAGCGGCGATAGTTGAGCCGTCGCCGCTGCCGGACGTCTTTCAGGTCCATGATCTTAGTCGCCGCTACGTTCAGTTCCGCATGCAGCAGGAGATCGCTGCAGCGGCGGTAACCCCGGTGGGTGCTCCTATTATGAGTGGTGAGCCCACGGGTGTTGCGGCGTTTTCATCTATCGAGGTTCCGGGCTGGCTACGCGGGGGGATCACCGTCCAGCCCGTCTCTTTCAAACCCGGTTGCGCTCCGCTGTCCTATCGTCCGTCTGGGTTTCTTGCACGGAGTGCGGAGGCGCGTCGTGCCGCCCACTATGGGATGATGAGCGCGGTGGCCTGCGAGCAGGGTATCCCGACCGGTTTGTTCGATGCGATGATTATCCGCGAGAGCGGGTACAATCCGATCGCGACATCTACGGCGAACGCCTACGGCCTCGCGCAGCTAATGCCGGGGACGGCGGTTGGCCTCGGCGTCGATCGGTATGATCCGCTGCAGAACATGCGTGGTGGTGCCCGTTATCTCCGCCAGCAGCTTGATCGTTTTGGGCAAGTTCACTTGGCGCTGGCCGCCTATAACGCAGGTCCAGGTCGCGTGAGCGGCGGCATGGTCCCGCGCATCGCCGAAACACAGGCTTACGTCTCAAACATCATCGCGAACTGGTCGCGGTTGACGTCGCCAGCAGACTTGCCTTTATCGATCTACAATCGGCAAGCGGGCTATACCAGGGTGGCCACGATGCAGCGCTTCTAAGCAGAAATTGACCTCTGCCTAGGCTTCATGCGAACCGATGTGGTGACAGATTTACGGCGACGACCGATCGAGTCTGTTCGTTCGCCGGATACAACCTCGACTAAACAGACGTCATACTCTGGCAGCCGGTTTTCTGCTTCGATGCTCTTGAGAAGCTGCTTTAGCCGTTTCATTGGACCCATAGACCCAATCTTATGATGCAGCTCCTCAAGATTAATGTCGATTGGACCGGCTTCGCAGTAACAATGGGCGATTTCGTAAAGACGACGTTCGATTGCACCCAAACGAAAATAGTCATGGTGATAATGGTAGATCCGCTGATCACGTTTGATCGCGCGGTATAGCCAATTGCATGGGCGGACGCGCACGTAGCGAAGAACTTCGTCTCCGTTCGCCATTTTCTCGTACTCGACCTGCGCTTCAGACAGCCATGAGAACCAGCCACGGTCAATTTTCGATCCGGTCTCGATATTAGTTTTTATCTGAGTGCCCTGAAGGCGTTCCAGTGCTTCGCCAAAGCGCCGGTAATCGCGTACCGATGGTCGCTCGACTCCGGTGATGCGGAAAAAGTCATGAGCTGAAAAGGTCACGTCTTCGTCTGAGATCTGGCCATCAGCTATCGCCTGCGCAACGAGGGAGGCGACATACAGAAGGATTTCCTTGTCCCACATCGTCGCAACGCCGGTCGCACTTGGCCGGATCTGAATGGTCACCTGGTCATGCTTGTACTCGATAGGCTCAAGGTGCGCATTCTTAGAAAGCACGAAGAACGGGTAGTCCATGATGCTCCGCTCGCCGCGGACTTTTCCGTGAAGCGGGCTGTCCATGTCGAACAGTGAAATCTGTCGCGCTATCGCTGGTGATTTCGCCATCGTCGATCCCCTTTGCAATACACCCCCTTCTTACCATTCTATCCTCTCGAATCACCCCCAGTCGAACATAGGGTAACTGAAAGCACGAGCTTTTGCGGTTCAATCGGTCGAGAGTGGCGGATCTCGTCAGGGTACGACGAAAGGCGACGCTAGCCTCGTGCTTTCGGTTACCCTATCCTCTCTCACAGCAATACCGGCCCGACCCGACCAGCGGACCTCAGTGCCGTCGCCAAAAGCTGGCCGACGGATCGAAGGTCTGAGCTGCCCGATAGCGATCGGACTGGTTGCCTTTTGGCGTGGTCCTTCAGGCCATGAAAAGTCCGCCCCAAGTTCAGTTTTCCCGAGGCGGCGTTCTTATTCATGCCGCGAAGATACGCTCCGGGACGATCGACATCGCCTCGAACGTGTTTATGGGCCGTCGCGATAACCGAGGCGGCCGCGCCTTTCTGACCCATTAGTCGACAAGCCTCACGCCAAACATCGGCTGGGATTGCAGCCTGGACAGTGAGCCTCTCGGCGTCACTGATGACAATACCCCATGTCATTTGCTCGGGAGGATACGAAATGAATTCAGGAGCCACAGCGGCAATAAAGCTCGGATCAACGCCATGATGGGCTAGGTCGGCCTCGACTTCGCTCTGCGGCTCGTTGTTACGGATGTCATAGCCTCGCCCACTACTGCTTTTCGCCGAGCTTCTACAGTAAGTTGCTTTAGCAATGGGTGGTTGTTTTGTAGTTGTATAGTGCGTGTCGTTAAAGACGCCCGAGGGTGAATCATTTACCTGTTTCAGTTCCTCGTTGTCCCTCGCGGAAACCGCCCTAATGCACTCATCGAGCGCTGCTGCATGGCCTTCCAGCTCTGAAGCGCAAGCCTGGAGCAAACGTTCATCCCGAACCTTCCGCATCTGGTGAGTAGCCAACTGAGTGGCTTCGATGATACCGGTTGCATCGACGCCTCCGATCTCCTCGTCGATGATAAGCTGCATCAGGCTACTGATGCGGCGGCGGGCTGCGGTAACGCGCTTTCGAAGAACATTTATGCGTAAATCCGCCTCTGTCCCCTCGTCAGCTATGCGGACGAACTCATCGTAACGCACGCCAAGCGGGCTAAGATCTATCCCGTAAGCATAGATAAGCCGGCCGTCTTTTCCCCTTGCTCCGATACGCTTGCCGTTGGCGCTGTCGCGGTGAGCAACCAGCCCCCACCGCGTTGCACTGTCCAGCAGCTTTTGAAGCTGCCGAACACCAACTCCAAGCTTTTGGCTGAGCGTTTCGTTAGAGGGAAAGACAATTGGGCGCTGTCCCTCACTCCAGTCTACCTCCCGAGACCAACTCATCAGCGTGTCAACCGCATGCACAAGGCGAGGCGGTACGCCAATGTAGGGAGCGGCTCGTTTGAAAGCTGTTAGAACATGCCGATGACTTACGCGTTCGGGAAGCCCGGAAAAGCTTTCAGCGATCCGTCCAATTGACGCTGTGCGTTCGTCTACTCGCCGATGGCCCGCCCCTGGAGCGAAGGTAATAGAATTCATTCGGAGAACCCCCTTTGGATTTCCGTGCGGACGCAGAAGTCCGTGGCGCGCTAGGCACGCATTCCCGCTGCATCATCGTAATTTGGCTATGCCGCTGTTGTTACGCAGCACTTCCGAAATTTCGAAAGCTCCGACCTATTGGCGGGCTTTTCTTCTTTGCACGGCATTCCCTCAATTAGGTTTCGCGAGACCAAGCGACCTCGAGATCGCCTCCCGTGATTCTGGAACCGGCGATAGCGACAGCCTAAACGGCAGCGGCATGGGAAGTCGCTCCCGTTGGCTCGTGCTTTCGGTTTCTTTAACGAGGAAATTCTCGTGCTTTCAGTTTCCGTATGTCGGACGCGCGAAAAGCGGCTTCATTAGATAGAGTAACTGAAAGCACGAGAGGCACGTCGAAACGCGACACGCCCGTCCCTCGCTGAGGGTATCAGCTTAGAGTATCGCTCGTGCTTTCAGTTACCCTATCTCACTAAGCGCGATGGGTGAAAACGGTGCCATCCCGGCGTCGCCAAGCGGCGACCGTTATTATTCGCCAAACTCGTCAAGTCGTTGGGACCGGCGCTTACCGATCTTTTGGTATTCTACCTGAATGGCCCGCACTATCAGCTCTTGGGCAGCTTCGCCGTGCTCAGGTCGAACATCGTCAAAACCGAGACCGTCAACATGCTTTACAACGGTAATAATTTGCTCAGGGAGTCCGGTCACGACGCCCAACACCATCGATATCACCTTCAGGAGGTCCTTTAGTTCGACTCCCGCCGCGTTCTTTCTAAGCATCTCCTGAGCATACATGGCTTCGATTTTGCTGATGCCCAACGCCTCAAGGATAGCTGCAATTTCTGGCATCTTGAGGGCGACACGCTTATCGACCTTACGGTGAAGTCCGTCATGGAGACGGCTCCGACCAATTTTGGTCAGAGTCGCCAGTTCCCTGACGCTCACCCGTGCAAGATCCATCCTGGCTAAGATGTAATCTTCTAACTCGAAACTTGGAATTGCCCCCGGTGGGTTTTCCGCCCAACTTCGCGTCGCTTCGCCCATCGCCATTCTCCCGGCTGATTGCCCATGGGTAAACTCACCGAATTGTAAAAAGCAACCTTAAGCCGGTTCGAAACAAGCGGTTATGACCGTTTAGGCCGCAACGGGATGACGTTCGCGTTCTTCTTCTTCAAGGAAACGCGATAACTTTCGGCCTCAGAGGCGGAAAGCCCAAGCTTCGTAAGAATCTCCGTAGCATTCCGCTCAACAATGAGATCAAAAAGTATCAGCGACACAGCATCAGGTAAGAGAACCTTCTGCCCGAGTGCCTCACCAAGCGAGAGAGCAGCTGCCTCGATCGAGCTGAAGCTGGTCTCTAGAATAGTGAAGGCGATCTCGATCTCACCCTCGCTCGATATTATGCGAAGATGGTTTCGCATGTCGTCAGCGTCGTAACTATCTACCAGGTCGGAAGCCCGTTCCGCGCGCTCGTTTATGACCATAGATAAAGAATAGTATGAATGATGCTTGTTCGACAGAAGTCGGATACCTTCGCTGGTTAGGCGAAAATAGTGATCCGAAACGGAAATATGATACGCCTTTTCAGCCGTCACTTTGGTCAACCCTCAATTTCGAGTCCACTTCCGACCTCGCCCCCCCCGGCATACTCGTGAAACGGATAGGCCGCATCCTGCGGCGTAACGGCTAAACCAGTTACGATCTGGATGCCAAACTGGATGACCGGATATTCCAAAACAGGCTGCCCGCGCTTTCCGGGCAGGTGCCCTGAATTTCCGGGCAGGTGCCCGGCTCAGTCGGGCACTGTGATTCGCAAATGGCAAAATCACGCTGAATTGAGAAGAAAAGCATAAGCTTTCGCATCGTTCCGACGGTTTCCGTTTGCGGCTAAAGATTCGTGCCGGCCAGTCTCCTCTTGGGCGCTCTGAAATGCGCTCGATCGAAGGAGAATCCCTACCATGAACACCATGCTCAAGATCGGCCGTGGCGCCGAGACGACCGCCCTGGCGGTCATCGGTGCTGCAGCCGCAGCTGCTGTCCTCGCCTCGCCGGCGTTCGCCGGTGCGGATCAGACGTTCAACACCGCGCTTTCCGCCTTTACGGGCTTCCTCGAAGGCTCGGGCGGCAAGATCATCACCGTCCTGTCGCTTGCTGGCGGCGTCGTCGGTCTTGCCTCGGGCCGCTTCTCGCTCGGCCAGGTCGCGATCCCGGTCGGTGTGGGCGTCGGTGCCGGCACCGGTATCCCGATCGTCACCTCGACCGTCACCGCCACCATCTGAACCGACCCGGTGCCGGCGTTGATAGCAGCTTCGCCGGTACCGTCTTTGAAGGTGGCGTGATGTCAGCCGATAAGTACGTGATCCCATCGCACCTCGACGATCCTGAGCTGATCGGGTTCTGGACGCTCGACGAGTTCCTCGCGATGGTTATCCCCTTCACTTGGGGGATCCTGTCCCAACACATCGTCATCGGGATCGGCTTAGCCGTCCTAGGCTGGTGGGCCCTTAGGAGAGCCAAGGCGGGACGGGCAACGTCGTGGCTGATTCATCTGGCGTATTGGCATCTGCCAGGCGGCTTCCCGTCGCTGCGCGCCACGCCACCTTCCTACCTCCGACTGATGGTGGGCTGACATGGATTTTTCCTACCAGCACGCGCAAAGCCAGCGCGTCCTTCGCCAGCGTAATGTCCTCGGTATAGCCGCCCTGGTTCTTGCCGGTTTTGTTGCGCTCCTGCTCCTGATGTCGGCGACACGCAGCCGCGAAATTGTGCTGCAGCCTGTTCTGGGCTCACCGGTCACACTTTCCACGTCGGGTGTCTCGCGCGAGTATCTGGAGCTTGTGACCCGCGATACGGCCGTGCTGACGCTTAACCGCACGCCGAGCAGCCTCGACTATTGGATGAAGTCGGTTCTCGCGATCGTCTCGCCTAGGTCGCAGGGCAAGATCAAAGCCGACCTCCTCAAGATCGTTGATGAGCAGCGTGGCTCCAGCATGTCGCAGTATTTCACGCTCGACGGCATGGAGATTGACCCCAAGGCGCTCCAGTCCACCGTGACGGGTAAGCTCAATACGGTCATCGGTCAGAAGATCGTCTCATCCGAGCAGCGTACCTTCGTCTACGATTGGGAATATGCCGGCATGACCCTGAAGCTCGTCGGCTTCAGCATGGTCCAACCCAAGACCCGTCCGGGAGCCATGATGTGACCGCGATCTACGCCTTTGGCAGCGCCGCGCTCGGCACTGCCCTCTCCAGCCGCACCTTTTGCTGGCTGAGCCGCATCGCCGGTGCCGCTCTCATTACAGTCGCGATCTTCGTCTTTGCGGTCCCTGCCTTCGCGGCTGGCGACCAGACACTAATGGCCGACGACGGTGCGCAGGTATCCTGCAACGCGTCCGCCAAGGATCTCACCCGGATCAGCCTCGTCGGAGACGAGTTCGCTGGTGTGTCCAAGATCAATACCGGCAACCCCTCGGACGACTTCTCGGTCGTCAACGAGCCTGTTCGCGGCGACATCTACCTGTCGGTCCCGGAGGGCTTCGGTCGCCAGCTCCTATCGTTCTTCGGCACCAGCAAGCGCGGCTACGTCTACAAGTTCCAGTGCCGGATCAGCGGCGACCAGGCGGTGCAGGTTTTCGTCTCGAACCCGGCGATCGCCAAGGCCGACGCCGCGGAAGCCGGTACGACTACCAAGGTCACACAGACGTCCTCGCCGGAAGAGGCCGCTGTGATGCTGGTGCAGGCGATGTACGCCAACAAGACGGTCGACGGTTTCGAGATGCGTCAGCGCTCGCTCAAGCCCGTCTATGTCGGCGACCTCAACGTTCAGATGATCGCTGAATATCGCGGCGACGCTCTCACCGGCCGCGTCCTGCGCATTGAAAACAAGGGCACCAAGGAAACGGTGCTGACCGAGGCCAGCGTGGCGCCATCGAGCGCGATCGCGGTCTCGATCGCCGAAACCAAGCTCGCGCCTGGTCGGGTCACGACCGCTTACCTCGTCTCGCGGAACGGAAACTAAGCCATGGGCATCAAAGATATTTTCTCTCGCGAGCGTAAGCCGCTCGACGCTCCTGAAGTCGTTGACGGCGACGGAGTATCCCCGATCGCCTCGGAACTGGATGGCAACGTCGAGACCCGCAAGAAGCAGCAGATGAAGCTGGCGGCCGGCTGCGGCGTGGTTCTCGTCGCATCCTCGTTCTGGATCTTCGGCGGTGACGACGCGGTCAAGGAGATCGATCCCGATAGCGCGGACAAGAAGACGGTTTCGGTCAGCGACATGACCAACAAGACCAAGTCCGAGCAGGAGTGGATGGCGCAGTCGGAGAACCGTTTCCAGTCGAACGAAAACCAGCTGAAAGGTGTCGAGGGCACCAACGCTCGCGTCGCGCAGCTAGCCGAGCAGCTCGACGCGATGCGCGCGCAGAACCAGTCGATGTCGAGCGATGGCCAGCGCGTCGTATCCGCCTATCAGGCCGAGAACGATCAGTTGCGTCGGCAGGTCAACGAGCGTGCCGCAGCGCCTGCCCCGATGCCCGGGCCGCAGGCGATGTACGGCCCTGGTAGCGCCGCCCTCTACGGCCCTGGTAGCGCCGCCCTCTACGGTCGCTCCGGCGCGGCAGGCGCTACTCCCGGTCCGGACCTTCCACCTACGCGCATAAGTGAAGTAAAGATGGTCTCGTTTGGCTCCGCCGAGGCCGGTAATGCCTCGAAGGTTTCAAAGGGCAGCACGGTCTACACCGACAGTCCGAACTACCTTCCACCCAACAGCTTTGCGAGCGCCAAGGTCATCGTCGGTGTCGATGCCGCAGCCGGCACCAACAGCCAGACTGATCCTTTGCCCGTCGTCCTTCGAGTCACCGGCCCCGCGCGGTCGGTGCTGCAGAACGGCAAGCTGCTCACGACGAAAATCCAGGGCTGCCTCATCAACGGTGCGGCGCGCGCGGAGCTTTCGAGTGAGAAGGTCTACGTAAAGCTGCAGAAGATGACCTGCCCGCAACCGGGCGGTCGCTATGCCGTATCTGAGGTAAAGGGTTTCATCGCGTTCGGCGGCAAGACTGGCGTTCGTGGCCGCGTCGTCAGCCGAGAGGGCTCACTGGCGATGCAAGCCTTCTTCGCCGGCCTGGTCGGCGGGGCGGGCTCAGCGCTCAACTCGGCCTTCAGCATGCCGGTCATCAACACCGCTGCCGGAAACGGCAGTATCAACCAGACGCCTAATCTCGGCAACGTCGGGCTTCGTGCCCTTGGCGGCGGTGCGTCAGAGACAGGCAAGGACGTCTCGAAGTACCTGATCGAGCGTGCCGAGCAGTACCAGCCGGTCATCGAAATGCCGACCGGCGTCGACGTTGAAATCGTCTTCCTGGAGGGTGTTTATGTTCGGAACTGATAGCACCGCCGACAGGCGTCTGACCGTTGGTCGGGTGCTAGTCCTTCTTATGGTCATCGCAGCGTTCGTTGCTGCCGCGATCGGCGCGAAGGCCGCCTATGCCGCGCTTCGTCCGGCAGACGCATCGGTTATCGCCATCCTGAAGGCCCGCCTGCCCAAGACGCAGGTCAGCAAGGTCGATTGCGCGATCGTCGATGGCCTCTGCGAAGTGACGGCCGGCAACAACCTGTTCTACGTCGACCGCTTGGGGCGCTACCTCGTCATCGGTCGTGTCTACGACATGGAGACGCGCCAGGATCTCACTGCAACCCGCCTCCTCGAGATCAATCCGGACACGCTGATTGGCGGCGCAGCCAAGGCCAACAACGCACCCGAAGGCGGCGAGCCCCCCATCGCCAAGGCTGCCGGCGCTGCCTTGCCGACAACCCCTTCACGCATTTCTCTCGACGGTCTTCCCAAGGATGGCGCGATCGTGTGGGGCAACCAGTCGGGCAAGACGGTTACTGTCTTCAGCGATTTCCGCTGCGGCTATTGCCGGGCGCTCTCGAACACGTTGCGGTCGATGAACGTGCGTGTCGTCGAACGACCAATCTCTGTTCTCGGTAGCCGTGACCTCGCCAATCAGGTGTATTGCGCCAAGAACCGCGAGACCGCGCTTCATCAGGCGTATGCCGGCGAGCCTCTTCGCAACGCGGCCACCTGCGACACCTCAGGCCTCGATGCCAATGAGCGCTTCGCTCGCTCGCACGGCCTGAACGGCACACCCGTCATCGTCCGCGCCGATGGCGCGATGATCGAGGGCTATCGTCCCAAGGAGGCGCTTGCCTCCTTCATTGCTGGAGGCCGGTCGTGAATAAGGTCCATGTTTGTCTCGCTGTCGCCCTCTCCTCCGGCACCATGATGACCGGCTGCACGACAATGGGCGGCAACATCAAGGGCAGCTTCACCTGCGTCGCACCCGACGGCATCTGCGCGCCCAGTTCGACGATCGATGATCGCGCTCTGGCGATGATCGCCGGAGAGGATGGCGATCGCATGATTACGCCTGCTGGTCCCTACAGCGCGCCGCAAAGCGCCGGCCGCGGTTTCGATACCGCTGCCGCTGCGCCTGCGCGTAGCCAGGAACGAGTGCTTCGCATCGTCTTCCCGGCGCAGATCGACGGTGCCGGTCGCCTGCACGAACAGACCGCGGTCCATGCCGTCGTCGAGCGCGGCGAATGGCAGCGCGCTCTGGCGAGCAACGCTGTCGCGACGACGCGGGCACAGGTTCAGGCGGCAACGGGCGGCGACACGCTGCTTGCAGCTGTCGACCGTGCCGATCCTCCCTTCATGGAGGATGCCGCGACTGCTGATCCGGATATGCCAAGCGCTGCTGCCGTTGCTGCCGCTCGCGTTCAGGCCGATCCTGTCGGTGACATCAAGGATCAGGTCGCGCGTAGACTCTCGAAAGCGCCGCGCCGCCTTTCGGTGTCGCCATCGGCACTCCGCACCCCGCCCGCGGTGACCTATGGCTCGAAGTCTGCGTCCCCCACGCCAAACTTGCCGGTCGCAGTTGGCATGACCACAGCCTCCAAGCCCCTTTCCTCACCCGCGCCTGTCCGTCCGGCCGTCACCACCACCTCGGCACTCACGGCGCCAAAGTACGTAACCCCGGCCGGTCGCACCGCGATCGCCGTTGTTGGCGCCAACCCGGCCGTCCGCGCGGGCCTTGCCCGCGCCGAACCTGAAGCGCGGGAGGCGGTAAAGACGGCGAACCCGCTGCCGGTGCTACGCGCGTCCTCGTTCCCCGGAGTAGTCCAGTGAGCATCTTTAAGGGCCTGCTTGCCACGCTCCTCGGCGACTCCGCCAAGCCTGAGAACGGCCGTCCGGACTCGGTTGTCCCGCGGTTTGTCCATTGGCTGCCCTACCGCAGCTACGATCCGAAGACGCAAATCTACTACAATAGCGCCTCACGCGGTTTCTTCCTCGAAGCGACCCCGATGATCGGCGCAACCGAGCAGAGCCACGAAATGCTGGCCCAGCTGCTGTCCGAAGGAATTCCGACGCCGGGTGCCCTGCAGGTCCATGGCTGGATGAGCCCGCGGATCAGCGAAAAGCTCTCGCAGTGGTACATGCCGCGCTATTCGGCATCGGGCATCTACGAGCGTATAGCGCGGCACCGCACCGAGTATTTGATGGGCGGCGTCTGGAACTCGTTGTCGGCATCGGCTCCCTTTTGCCTGCGCAATCACCGCCTCGGCCTGTCCTACTCCACCCCGGAATCGAGCCGCGTCTCGAACGAGGAAATTACCTCGGTCATGGAAGGGCTGATCTCGGCGCTGGAGTCGCTCGGCGTCCATGCGCGCGCAGTCGCCCCCAAGGGCCTCATCTCGTGGATCGATGACATCACCTCGCCCACGACGGCACCCGGTGACGACACGATCACCTACAATCCGTTCGACCCGATCGCAGACCAGGCGGTGCGCCATGATCTGGAGATGAAGATCGAGCCGGACCGCATCCTGCTGCGCACCGAGCGCTTCCGGCCTACCGGCA
>Ga0308163_10002325_pt1 | contig 17663 bp, 14 predicted proteins | sample PhyTR1_FD_201037 | JGI IMG/M metagenome (GOLD analysis project Ga0308163, IMG submission 201037) | Phyllosphere microbial communities from UC Gill Tract Community Farm, Albany, California, United States - DLSLT.R1 | ecosystem: Host-associated > Plants > Phyllosphere > Unclassified | place: USA...
AGGTTAATTACCGGCATATGCTGGCCCAAAAGGGCGTTCAACAAAGCATGTCGCGCAAAGGGAACTGCTACGACAACGCTGTGATGGAGCGCTTCTTCGGCACTCTGAAAAGTGAGTTTTTTTACCTTGAGCGCTTCGACACCGTTGAGCAATTAGAGGCCGGGCTCGATGAGTACATCCATTACTACAACCACGAGCGGATCAGCATGAAGCTCAACGGCCTCAGTCCGGTGCAATTTCGAAAGCAGGTAATGAGTCTATAATTTGTCCAACTTTTGGGGGTCAGTTCAACCCTTGGTTACTTGGGGTCTTTTCAAGTAACTCGCCGGAGGCGAAACAGTTTGGCCGTTAGGCCAAACCTCTCAGCAACACCCCCGAAGCCGGAAATACACCCCACCCCAACCCAATCCCGTGCAGGAAATCAGTGATTCTTACACCCTGTCGGCAACTGAAACCGAATCATCGCACCGCCCAACTCCGAGCCCTCGGCGTACAAATTACCCTTGTGTGCCTCCACCACTGAACGGCAAATGGTCAACCCCATCCCCAGCCCGCTTTCTTTGGTGGTGTGAAACGCCTCAAAAATCCGCTGCCTGTCCTCAACCGGTATGCCCGGACCGTTATCTTCCACCGACACCTGCACACCGTCCGGCAGACTACTGGATGAAATTCGCACAATGGCCCCCGGCGATTCGCGGCCAGCCATCGCCTCCGTGGCATTGGCAATCAGATTGAACACCAGTTGCTGAACCTGCACGGGATCGGCAATCACGGGCTGATCGGCGCGCAAGTCGATCACCAACGCGACATTCCCCACCGAGAGGGCAGGCCCGTGAAGTCTCACCGCCTCGATGATCAGGTCATTCACGTTCACTGATTGCAGATTGCAGGGCGACTGCCGGGTCAGTGCACGCAAAGCGGCAACGATATTAGCGGCACGCTCACAGTCGGCGCGAATGTCCCTGAGACCTTCGATCGCTTCACTCACCACCGGGTTTTCCCGTTGAAGCCAGCGAATGCACGCTGCGGCGTTGGAGGCGATTGCCAACAGCGGCTGGCAGATTTCGTGGGCGATGGAGGCCGTCAGCTCGCCCATGACCTGCAAGTGAGCGCTGTTGGCAAAGTCGGCTAACGGATTGTTCGGCAGCGTATGTTGGGTGATGACGCGTTGAGACGCGGGCGTGATGCTCGGAGCCCAGAGTTCAAGCATGGCCAGTCGGTGCGCAGGGGCGGGCGGGGGAAGAGGGGTGATGGCGACGCCGCTGTTCGGGTCAGGCAGCAGACGGTAGGTCGCATCGGCGTCGCGCCGCAGCAGCGACATGTCGTAGTGGTCGGACCATGGCTGATCCGAAGCTTCGTGCGTGCCGGACATTCGTTGAGAGAGTCGTTTCTTTGACATCGGGCCCCCGGATTCATAGCCTGCCGCTTCGTCGCTGTCCGGAGTATACGCAGCCAGACCGGCGCACAACTGCAGAGGGCCTGCTTTGGCAGAATCGGACACCCGGATGGCCGTTACATTCCGCTTCTTCCGGACCCAGCAGCCCAAACGCTTGCGCAAACCGATCGCGCCCGGGGGCACCGGGCACGATGAGGCGCGGTAACAGGATCACGCCACACCGATTTTCCACTGACCCGGCGGCGGGGTACCGTTGACGGCGAAGTCCCCGACGATACGGTCCTTGTAGATCCGTGGGTTGTGCGAGGTCAGCGTCCGCGCATTGCGCCAGAAGCGGTCCAGGCCCAACGGGCGCAGCGTAGCCGACGCGCTGAGGGCGTCGAACATGCGCGAACTTGCTTCCAGAATGAGGTCGCTGACCACCGTTTGCGACTGGGCAACCTCCAGCTCCGCGATATCCACGGCCTGTCTCACCGCAGGGTCGTTTTCACTGAGCCGCGCTTGATAGGCGCGTTCCAGCGCGTCGGCGGTTTTAAGGACGATGGCGCTGGCGCTGTAGGCTGCGGCCCGCAGGCTTCCAACCACCTGGAGCACTTGCGGGTCCTGAGCCACTCGCGAGGCATTGCCGTTGCTGAAACTCCGGGTGCGCTGGGCAACGGCGGCGGCGACCTCGCCGCTGAGTGCGCGACCGATGCCGGCCAGATTCGCAAGGTGCACGATCTGATACAACGCGGGCGAATACTGGAATTTCTCATCGACGCTCAGGATATTGCGCGTGTCCACCGCCACGCCGCGCACATGCGTGGTGCCACTGGCGGTGAGGCGCTGTCCAAAACCGTCCCAGTCATCCACCACTTCGACGCCTTCGGCATCGCGGCGAACGGTGACGAACACGCGTTTGTCCTCATGATCGCTGACTGCCACATCGATCCAGTCGCTGTACAGGCAGCCGGTGGTGTAGAACTTGTTGCCGTCGATGCGCCACTGCTCACCGTCGAGATACAGACGTGAGTTGAGATGGGACTGTGGCGTTGAGCCAACTTCGCCGGTCGCCGGGCCCACGGTTTCGCCTCGCACCAGTCGTTCGAACCACACCTTGCGGCGCGCTTCGTCGCGGCTGTTGAGCAGGTTTTCGGTAAAGCCCAGATGACCGCGCAGCGCCTGCACCAAATTGGAGTCCGCCTCACCCAGTTCGATCAGCAGGTTGGTGAGTTCCGGCAGCGTGACGCCCGAACCGCCATATTCTGTGGGCACTCGAACAGCGGTGAACCCGGATGCCTTAAGCAATTGAATTTCTTCGAACGGCAAGCGATGCTCAAGCTCGCGGCTGATTGCACCTTCGCGCAGGTTGGCGAACAGCGGGCGAAACCGCTCGGCGAGTTGTTCGTAACGGGCGCTGGGACCTGCGCCCCACGCTGCGTTGATCTGGTGGGTCATGCTGAAACTCTCTTTGCTGTGGTGCAGGTTTGTTTACAGGGGCAAGACGCCCATGCAAGCGTCTCGCTCAGTCCGTTCTTTCGGTTAAACGGCCAGGGTTGCCTGGCGTAGCAAGGCCGCTGGGTGCGCCGGATGGGGCAGGCCGAGGCGTTCGCGCAGGGTTTTTCCGGTGGGGCCTTGTGCAGGCACCAGTGCGCGGCGTTTGAGTTCCGGCAGGATCAAGGCGATGAAGTCATTCAGGCCTTCGGGATAAGTGGGTGGGAGGATATTGAAACCGTCAGCGCCGTAACCTTCGAACCACGCCTGCAACTGATCGACCACCTCTTCGGGCGATCCCACCAACGTCCAGTGGCCGCGTGCGCCGGCCAGGCGCAAGTACAGCTCGCGGATGCTCAAGCCTTCAGCGGCCAATTGCAGGATCAGTTGCTGGCGGCTTTTCGAGGCGTTGGTCGCCGGCAGGTCCTGCGGCAGTGGGCCATCCAGAGGCAGGTGAGAGAGGTCGACGCCGCCCAGCAGGCCAGACAACAGGCTCAAACCGACCTGGGGATGAATCAGGTCCTGTAACCGTTGATGTTTGGCGTGCGCTTCGGCGGAGGTCGGGGCAGTGAAGATGGTAACGCCGGGCAGAATCTTGATGTGTTCCGGCTTGCGCCCCAGCACGGCGGCACGGGATTTGATGTCGCTGTAGAACGCCTGCGCATCAGCCAGGCTCTGGTGCGCGGCGAAGATGGCTTCTGCTGTAGCGGCCGCCAGTGCGCGACCCTCTTCGGACGCACCCGCTTGCACCAGTACCGGTTTGCCTTGGGGCGAACGCAACACGTTCAACGGTCCCCGAACGTGGAAGTGCTCACCGTGATGGTCGGCCAAGTGCAGTTTGGTGCGATCAAGGAACACGCCTTTTTCTTTGTCCACCAACAAGGTGTCGTCTTCCCAGCTGTCCCACAGCTTGTCGACCACCTGATGAAACTCACGCGCCCGGCTGTACCTATCGGCATGGGCTGCCTGATTGCCCTCCGAGGCGCCGCCGAAGTTCTTCGCCGCGTCCGGATCGCTGCTGGTGACCAGATTCCAGCCCACCCGGCCCCCACTGATTTGATCCAGCGAGGCGAACTGGCGAGCGAGGTTGAAGGGTTCGCTGTAGCTGGTGCTGGCCGTCGCAACCAGACCAATACGGGAGGTCACGGCGGCCAGGGCTGACAGCAAGGTCAGCGGTTCGAAGCTGAGGCTGGGCGCGATCACCCGGTCGAAGGTGGGGGCATCGATGCCGCGTACCGAGACGCTGTCAGCCAGAAACAGCGTGTCGAACCCGGCCGCTTCGGCCTTGCGTGCCAGGTCGATGAAGTGATCCAGTCGAATCCCCGCATCGGCGCGTGAGCCGCTGTCCCGCCAGGCGGCGATGTGATGCCCGGTGGCGCGTAGGAACAGGCCGAGTTTGAGGGGTTCCTTGCGTTGGGTCATAGCGTGGCTCCTGAATGACAAGAAGAATGGGCGAGCTGAGTGCTGTTGACTGAATCGGTCAAAACAAACTCAGCGAGAGTGGGTGGGTGAATAGTCGGAATAAGGCCTCATCAACAATCGGCAGTGAACTAAAAGACGACAATTGACACAGTCCGCCACTGACTGTCGTCCATGTGTAAGTGCAAGGGCTGTGCCGTCGTTTAAAGGGGAAAGTTGGTTTCGAGGAAGGCTTGCAATCACGGAGCTACGCCTAAAAGAGCCCATATAAAGGCATGCGCATACTCATGACTTTCTGCACACATGTTGTTGCCTCAGCAACACTTGGCAAGCAGGGTGTTAACACGTGGACGAGGTCAAGTTGAAGACGTTAGTGCGCACGTGTGAAGAACGTTGACGCTCTAAGGGATGAATAAATTAATGTCACCGCGACTTTGCAGGGCATTTAATTAACTAACTGTTTTGTGGAGCTCTTTGCGGGAGTGAGCTCGCTCACGAAGGCGTCGGCGAATCCAGGCGCAATGGTGTAGTTCATGCTGGCCTCTTCGTGAGCGAGCTCACTCCCACAGTTGGGGGACTTGCCGTGAGTGTTGAGGAGGGCCGCTGGCATGGGAGAGATGCGAAGCAGGGTGTCTTGACTTGACTGGCCGGGTCAGGCGACCGAGTCTCTGTGGGAGTGAGCTTGCTCACGAAGGCGTCGGCGAATCCAGCGCATCTGTATGGTTCATGCCGGCCTGTTCGTGAGCAAGGTCAGGGGTCTGTCACTGGGCCTCAAGCGCGTTTCGGCAGCTTCCAGTCCGGGCGGATGAAGTGGCAGGTGTAGCCGTTGGGAATGCGCTCAAGATAATCCTGGTGCTCAGGTTCTGCCTCCCAGAACGCGCCAGCCGGCGAAAGCTCAGTGACCACCTTACCCGGCCAGAGACCCGAGGCGTTGACGTCCTCAACGGTATCCAGTGCGACGCGTTTCTGTTCTTCGCTGAGGTAGAAGATCGCTGAGCGGTAACTCAGGCCGATGTCATTGCCCTGGCGATTGGCTGTGGACGGGTCGTGGATCTGGAAAAAGAATTCGAGGATCTGCCGATAGCTGATCACGTTCGGATTGAACACGATTTCAATCGCTTCGGCATGGGTGCCGTGGTTGCGGTAGGTGGCATTCTCGACGTCGCCGCCCGAGTAGCCCACGCGCGTGGACAGTACGCCAGGGTAGCGGCGCAGCAGATCCTGCATGCCCCAGAAGCAGCCGCCGGCAAGCAAAGCGGTTTCGGTTTGCGTGGTCATCATTCATCCTTCCTGTTTAAAACAGTACGTTCACATCTATTCGACGCTCAGTGTGCTCGCGGGTTACCGAGCCATGCAAGCGCACCCTCTTGATCGTCCTGGCCAATCGCCCGATCAGGCGAGCGACTTCTCAGGCTCTGGGTCGGGCGTCAAGGTCGGCAAACCGACTCGTTGCCATGAACTGAACGTTCGTGACGGACCGAATAACGGCTCTAGACGGGCCGTTTTGGTCAATGCCCACTGTTTTTCCCTGCGCAAACCGTAATTCCGTATCGTTTAGGCAAGCGTGAGTTGTGCTGCCTCATGGCCGGGTGCCACAATCCGGCCAGGTCACCGTGGGTTGGGCAGGCACATCCGATGTACCTCTTTGAGCATCAGCACGAACGCGATGCCCTGATACGGGCGCACGTGCGAACCGATCGTTTGCACTTGTTGTTTCGCCAGACGTTTTTCTCTGTGTTGGGAAGCTTTCTGGCTGCGTTGATGTTGAGCTGGCTGTGTTGGGATCGCGTTGATCATGAGGTGATTCTGGTCTGGCTGGGCCTGCTGTGTGCGTCCACCTCGCTGCGCATCGTGTTGTTGGTGACCTACTTTCGAAGCCCGGTCGAAACCCGCACGCCGCAACGCTGGGAGCGCCGCTACTGGCTGACACTGTCACTGTCGGCTGCCATCTGGGGCGGTGGCGCGCTGGCATTGATGCATCCGAACGACCTGATGACGCAAACCCTGGTCCTGCTCTTCATAGTGGGGATGTCGGTGAGCGCGGTGTCCTGCTATTCCGCTTACCGTTCAATGACCATCGTGTCGATTTCGCTGGTGTTGTTGCCCTGTTCGTTCTGGCTGCTGTTCCAGCCCGCGCCGACGCAGATCGGCATGGCCGCTGCCACATTGGTGTTTGCCTCGTTCGTGATCAGCGCAACCCGCAAACTGTCCGAGGCGATGGAAACGGCGTTTCGGCTGACGCGGGAAATGGAGTACGCACACGGCATCGCCAACCATGCCGCGCAAACCGATGAACTGACCGGGTTGAAAAACCGTCGGGCGTTTTTCAGGCAGGCCGAGCAGACCTACGAGCACTGCAAGCGCAACCGGGTGCCGCTCTCGGTGTTGATGCTGGATATTGACCATTTCAAACGCATCAACGACTCGTATGGCCATCAGGCGGGCGACAAGGTGCTGCGACAGATCGGCGGCGTCATCTGCGAGTCCATCCGCGATGTCGACCTCTGCGGTCGACTGGGGGGCGAAGAGTTCGCGATGCTGCTCGCCGATACGTCGATCGACGACGCGCAGGCCACAGCCGAACAGTTGCGTCAGGCCATCGCGACGCTGGCATGCGAGCACGTCGAAGGCATTACTGCCAGCATCGGGGTCGCTTCGATGAACGGCGCTGATCGGGACGTGCACATGCTGCTCAACGACGCTGATAAAGCATTGTTCCGGGCCAAGGCGCAGGGTCGGAACCAGACAGCGGTGGCGTGAATACAGGTCTGAGGCGAGACACAGATCTCGGCGCAACGTCGCATGCCACAAGCCGGCCTACCCATTGGGCTGCACCGCAGAAACTCGCTTCGACGCCAGACCTGTAGGAGACGTCCGAGTTTACGAGGGCAGCGAATGCGCTGGATCATCACTGTCGAGGGTGAATGACACGCCGCATTCGTCAGCAAGCTAACTCCCACCGGTCTGAGGTGCGCAAAGCTATCGTCTTCACGCCCATGAACGGCAGTTTCCAGAGAGCGAAGCCTCTGTCACGCCACCGTGACATTCATCGCAAGTCTTTTCATTCCCTTCGACCTGTGGCGTAGTGTGTTTCGCACGATTACCGACTGGAAGAGGTAGAGAGAGATGACCCTGCAAAACCGCCTGGACAACCTGTACCCAAGGGCCGATGAGATTCCTGAGCAGTTCCGGGCAGGGCCTGCCATCGAGCAGCGTGAGTACCTGGTGGATGGCGAGCTGCGTCAGTGGCAAGGACCGCTGGCAGCGGTGCTCAGTCCGGTGTCGTTGAAAACCGACGCGGGCCTTGAGTCCGTGGTGCTCGGCAGTACCCCGCTGATGGACGCGAACACCTCGATGACCGCGCTGGACGCTGCCGTCAAAGCCTATGATCGCGGGCAGGGCGCCTGGCCGACGATGCGCGTCGTTGACCGCATCCATCATGTCGAAACTTTCCTCAAGCGCATGCGCGAACAACGCGATGCCGTGGTCACCCTGCTGATGTGGGAGATCGGCAAGAACCTCAAGGACTCGCAGAAAGAGTTCGACCGCACCTGCGATTACATCGTCGACACCATCAACGCACTGAAGGAGCTGGACCGCCGTTCCAGTCGTTTCGAGCTCGAACAGGACACGCTCGGCCAGATTCGTCGCGTTCCGCTGGGCGTCACCTTGTGCATGGGGCCCTACAACTACCCGTTGAACGAAACCTTCACCACGCTGATTCCGGCGCTGATCATGGGCAACACCGTGGTGTTCAAGCCTGCCAAGTTCGGGGTATTGCTGATCCGTCCGCTGCTTGAAGCCTTCCGCGACAGCTTCCCGGCCGGCGTCATCAACGTGATTTACGGCAGCGGCCGTGAAACCGTGAGCGCGCTGATGGCCAGCGGAAAGATCGACGTGTTTGCGTTCATCGGCACCAACAAAGCCGCCAGCGCCTTGAAGAAGCTGCACCCAAAACCTCACCGTCTGCGCGCAGCCCTGGGGCTGGACGCCAAGAACCCGGGCATCGTGTTACCCGATGTCAACCTGGACAATGCGGTCAGTGAAGCCATCACCGGTTCGCTGTCGTTCAACGGCCAGCGCTGCACGGCGCTGAAGATCCTGTTCGTGCATGAAAACGTCGTTGGCAGCTTCCTCGAGAAATTCGAACAGAAGCTGGCGCAGCTCAAACCGGGCATGCCGTGGGAGCCGGGCGTTTCGCTGACACCGCTGCCTGAACCGGGCAAGACCGACTACCTGCAGGGCTTGGTCGACGACGCCGTGAGCAAGGGCGCGAAAGTGGTCAACGAAGGCGGTGGCGAGACCCATCAGCAGTTCTTCTACCCGGCTGTGCTCTATCCGGTGACCCCGGACATGCGCGTTTACCACGAAGAGCAGTTCGGACCGGTGGTGCCCGTGGTGGCGTACCGTGATCTGGAAACGGTCATCGAATACGTGCTCGACTCGGATTTCGGCCAGCAGCTGAGTATCTTCGGCAACGATTCCAAGCAGGTCGGTCGTCTGGTCGATGCGTTCGCCAATCAGGTCGGCCGGATCAACATCAACGCCCAGTGCCAGCGCGGCCCTGACAGCTTCCCGTTCAACGGTCGCAAGAACTCGGCAGAAGGCACCTTGTCGGTCGATGACGCCCTGCGTGTGTTCTCCATCCGGACCTTGGTGGCCACCAAGTTCCAGGAGAATAACAAGGCACTGATCAGCGACATTATTCACAATCGCGAATCAAGCTTCCTGACCACTGATTACATCTTTTGATTGAGAGGTTTGCACCTTGGCGCCGCGCCCCTTAGTGTGCGCGGTAGCCATCTGCCTTGAACCTGCGAATGGCGCTGTACTCCAAGCCATTTCTATCCTGACTGGACGCCACCGCCCTTGGTTGAAGCTCTCCCCGAATTAAAGCGCTCCAGCGCTGCGACTCAGGCATCTTGCGTGCTGCAGATGCTGCGTGCCGCCACTGCGGCGCAACACAAGGCGCTGGAGGCCCGATTGCCACTGACGCACCCCGACCTCGATCGCGACACGTATCAGCGAATCATCCAGGCGTACTACGGTTTTCATGCACCGCTGCAACTGCGAATCGAGCGGTTTCACGCCCCGCAATTCGCCTCGCCGGAACGGCAAAAGGTTCCGGCGCTGGTGAAAGACCTGCGTGCGCTGGGATTGAATGACGCTCAGATCAACGCCTTGCCGTTGTGCGCCGACCTGCCGCCCATCACCGGCGAGGCCGACCTGTTGGGCATTATGTATGTGATGGAAGGCGCCACACTGGGCGGGCAAGTGCTGCGCCGCATCATCGCCGAGCGACTGTCGATTAGCGCCGACAGCGGTGCCGAATTCCTCGATGTCTATGGCCGTGACACAGGACGCCTGTGGAAGGCGTTCCTCAAACAGCTGGCCGACTTCGATCATCCCGGCTACAACCAACAGGTGGTCGATTCGGCCTGTACGACGTTTACCTCTTTCGCCTGCTGGCTGGAATACAGAGGAGTGTTGCGGTGACCACTGAACAGGATATGCAGTCCCTGTTGCAGAACTGCTCGGATGAGCCGATCCGGATCCCAGGGGCGATTCAGCCCCATGGCGTGTTGCTGACGGTGGACGAAGCCACCTGGACGGTTCAGCAAGCCAGCGCCAACGCTCAATCGTTGCTGGCCGATGCCCCCGTGCCGCAGGCGGGCCAGCCCCTGTCCGGCTGGCTCGGCAACGAACCCTTGGAGCGCTTGCGGGCACGGTTGCTGACCGAATCACTGGACGAAATCAACCCCATGTCGCTGCAGATCGGCGACCAGACGGTCGACGGCCTGATTCATCGTCACGAGGGTCTGCTGTTCATCGAACTGGAGCCGGTTCAGCCCGACCCTGCGCCTGTCGGGCACCCGCTTGATCAACGCCTCACCCGCACGCTGCGACGCCTTCAATCGGCGAAAACCCTGTCGGCGCTCTACGACATCAGCGTCACCGAGATTCGTGCGCTGACTGGCTACGACCGCGTGCTGATCTACCGTTTTCAGGAGGAGGGCCACGGTCAGGTCATCGCCGAATCCGCCACCCCTGAACTGGACGCCTATCAAGGCCTGTTTTTCCCTGCCAGCGACATTCCCGAGCAGGCGCGCGAACTGTATCGCCTGAACTGGCTGCGGATCATTCCCGATGCCGCTTACGTTCCTGTGCCCATGGTGCCGACGCTGCGGCCAGACACGGGCCAGCCGCTGGACATGGCGCACGCAGTATTGCGCAGCGTGTCGCCGATCCATTGTCAGTACATGCAGAACATGGGCGTGCGTTCGTCCATGAGTATTTCGCTGCTCAAGGATGATCGACTGTGGGGCCTGATCAGCTGCGGCAATCGCCAGCCATTGCGGGTGCCCCCTGCTTTGCGCGTGGCCTGCGAGACTATCGGCCAGGTGCTCTCGATGCAGATCAGCGCGCTTGAAGCACTGCACGCACAGCGCCAGCGTCAGGCGAAGGGCGGTCACCTCAACGTGCTCGCCAAAGCAATGGCCGAAGCTGACGGGGATGTGTATCACGGGTTGATCGAGCATGCGCAGGACGTCCTGGCACTCGTCGATGCCGGTGGCCTGGCCGTCGTCATCGAGGATCAGGTGCATCTGTTTGGTCAATGCCCGACGGCTGAGCAGGTGAAGGCACTGCAAGCCTGGGTGCAGCAGCAGCCAGACACGGTTGTGGCAACGGCGAGCCTGGCCACCGTCTTTGAACCGGCACATGCCTACTCGCGCGTCGCCAGTGGCCTGTTGGCCTTCAGTCTGCCTAAACCGGTGGATAACGCGGTCTTGTGGTTTCGCCCCGAGCAGAAAGACAGCGTGCACTGGAGCGGCAACCCGGACCTGTCGAAGGTCGTGGTTGCCAACCGCTTGCAGCCGCGTGAATCGTTCGAAGTCTGGAAACAGCAGGTCAACTGCACGGCCCGGCAGTGGGACGTCGGCGATATCCATGCAGTGTCCGACTTGCGGCGATCCGCACTGGAGTCGGACTTGTCGCGCCAGGTGCTGCGCGAGAAAGACGCCGTGCGCGCACGAGACGAACTGGTGGCGGTGGTTTCCCACGACTTGCGCAGTCCGCTGACGGCGATCGTCATGCAGTGCGGGATGATGCAACGGTTGATCTCCGCCGATGTGAGCCCGACCTCCAAGCGTCTGAATTCGGCGATCAACACGTTGCAGCGAGCCACAGCGCGCATGACCAGCCTCATGGAGGACCTGCTCGACACCGCGAAGATCGAGGCGGGACGCTATTCCATCGTTCCGCAGGCGCTGGAAATCAGCCAGCTTTTCGAGGACGCCTGGTCGTTGCTGACGCCGTTGGCGCTGAACAAGTTCATCGATTTGACGTTTTCCAGCGAGCCAGAGCTGAAGGTCATGGCCGACCCCGAGCGGATGTTTCAGGTGCTGTCCAACCTGGTGGGTAACGCCATCAAGTTCACCCCCAAGGAAGGCCTGATCAGCGTCACGGCAGCCCTGGAGGGCGATTTCGTGGCGGTGAGCGTCGTCGACTCCGGTGCCGGGATTGCCCCGGATCAACTGCCTCATGTCTTCGAGCGTTACTGGCGCATACGGGAAGGCAATCCGAGCGGCACCGGTTTGGGGCTGTACATCTCGCAGGGGATCGTCAAAGCCCATGGCGGTGAGTTGACGGCGTCCAGTGCGTTGGGCGTGGGCAGCGTGTTTCGTTTTACCGTGCCGGTGGCGAAACCGTCGTGAACATCGATACGCGGATCAAATTTCGCCACTTGGTGTGTTTTCTTGAAGTGGCGCGCCAAGGCAGCCTGGCCAAAGCCTCGGAAAAACTGGCGATCAGTCAGCCGGCATTGTCCAAAACCCTCAAGGAACTGGAAGGCCTGCTCAATGCCAGCCTGTTTGTGCGCAGCAAGAGCGGGGCGGCACTCACCGAGTCGGGCGTGGCCTTCATGCGCTACGCCGGGCCCTGCGTTCAGGCGTTGCGCCAAGGGGTGAACAGCCTGCGTTCGGGGGAGCATGCGCCGGTGGCGGTGCGACTCGGGGTGTTGTCGACCGTAGAGAGCCTGCTGGTGCCCGAGGTCATCTGTCGTTTACATGCCAAACACCCGGCGTTGGTGGTCAGTGTCGCAACAGGTCCGAGCGCGTATCTGCTGTCGCAGTTGCGCCTGGGCGAGCTGGACCTGGTGGTGGGGCGCATGACCGACAGCCCGCAGATCCTCGGCTTGAGTTTCGAGCACCTGTACAGCGAATCGATGACATTGGTGGTGCGCGAGGGGCATCCGTTGCTGACCACCGGCGAGGGTTCGCTGACGCTTGAAGACTTCCCGGTCGTGCTGCCGCTGGCGGGGACCACCATCCGCCAGTTCGCCGATAGTCTGTTCGTCCAGCACGGTATCGAACCTCCACGCCAGCGGCTTGAGACGCTGTCCCTGACCCTCAGCCGCCGCTACGTGCAATGCAGTGATGCGGTCTGGATCGCGCCATACGATGCGGTGCGCCAGGATCTGCAAGCGGGTGAGTTGGTCGAGCTCGAGCTCGGAATTCGCGAGCCGGGCGGCTCGGTGGGCCTGTGCAGTAACCCGGCGTTGCCGCTGTCGATTCCCGCGCAGTGGTGTGTCGAGACGTTGCGGGAAGTCGGGCAGGCCTATCGCGAGGGGACCTATCCATAACCGTTTGGTTATGGATGTCGGCGTTATTTTCAGTGTTGCCGAGGTCGATGGCGCGGGAAACTGCGTCATCGCCTGCATGGCCGCACCCTTTACCGGTGGGCACCAGCAGGCGCAGACCTCCAATAACTAGAAACAGGAGACTGGCATGTCCGACGCACTCGACAGCCGCTTCGCCATCCGCGACCGTAATTGGCACCCGAAAGCCCTGACCCCTGATTACAAGACCTCGATCCTGCGTTCGCCACGCCAGGCTCTGGTCAGTATTCCGCAATCGATTTCCGAAACCAGCGGCCCCGATTTCTCCCACCTGCAATTCGGCCGTCATGACGCCGACCTGTTGTTGAATTTCAACAACGGTGGTTTACCGATCGGTGAACGCATCATCGTGGCTGGCCGGGTCGTCGATCAGTACGGCAAGCCAGTGCCTCACACGCTGGTGGAGATGTGGCAAGCCAATGCTGGCGGCCGTTATCGGCACAAAAAAGACGCGTATCTGGCGCCGCTGGACCCCAATTTCGGTGGCGTAGGTCGCTGCCTGACCGACCGCGAGGGCAACTACAGCTTTCGCACCGTGAAGCCCGGCCCATACCCATGGCGTAACGGCCCGAACGATTGGCGCCCCGCGCACATTCATGTGTCCGTCAGCGGTCCATCGATCTCGACCCGGCTGATTACGCAACTGTATTTCGAAGGCGACCCGCTGATCGGGATGTGCCCGATCGTCAAGTCCATCGCCAACGCGGACGCGGTGCAAAGCCTGATTGCCAAACTCGACATGAGCATGGCCAATCCGATGGATTGCCTGGCCTACCGCTTTGATATCGTCCTGCGCGGCCAGCGCAAGACACACTTCGAAAACGTCTGAGGAGGCTTGCCCATGCCCGTTCAAATATTGCCGGAAACCCCCTCACAGACTGCAGGGCCCTACGTGCACATCGGTCTGGCACTCGAAGCCGCAGGCAACCCGGCACGGGAGCAGGAAATCTGGAACGAAATGGCCCGTCCGGCCGCGACCGGCGAGCACATTGTGTTGCTGGGGCATGTCTACGACGGCAATGGTCACCTGATTCGGGACTCGTTTCTGGAACTGTGGCAGGCCGATGCCGAGGGTCGCTACCACAGCGAATACGACCTGAGCAAACCGTTCAACAGCTTTGGCCGCACAGCCACCACCGATGAGGGTGAATGGCAGGTCAAGACCGTTAAACCTGGCGTTGCCCTGAACGCTGCGGGTGTGCCGATGGCGCCGCACGTCAACGTTTCCCTGTTCGCCAGGGGCATCAATATTCATCTGCAGACGCGCCTGTACTTTGATGACGAGGCCCCAAGCAACGCCGTGGACCCGGTGCTCAATCTGATCGAGCAACCGCAGCGGCGCCAGACATTGATCGCCAAACGGTGCAGCGTCGACGGCCAGTTGGCCTATCGTTTTGACATCCGCGTTCAGGGTGAAGACGAAACCGTGTTCTTCGATTTCTGATCACGGTGACATGAACGGTATGGACGATCCGTCAGGAGCAATACGTTGAACAGACCCGGCAATCAGCTTTTCGACCACTATTTCACCCAACAGGGCATGCGTGAGGTGTTCTCCGACCGAGGGCGCGTGCAGGGCATGCTGGATTTCGAAGCGGCACTGGCGCGCGCCGAAGCTTTCATCGGCGCGATCCCGGCCGAGGTCGTGAACGACATCGTTGCGGCATGCGACGCGTCGCTTTACGACTTCGATGCGCTGGCGGTCGCCATTGGCAACGCCGGTAATTCGGCAATCCCCTTGGTCAAGGCCCTTGGTCAACAAATCGCCACGCGCAGCGAGAAAGCCGAGCGATACGTCCATATGGGCGCGACCAGTCAGGACGCCATGGACAGTGGGCTGGTGGTGCAACTGCGCCGCGCGATCGCTCTGTTGGACAAGGACCTTGAGAATCTGGCAGACGCGCTGGCGCAGCAGGCTCAGCGGCATGCCGGTGTGCCCATGCCCGGTCGCACCTGGTTACAGCAAGCGACCCCAATTACCCTCGGCGCGAAAATCGCCGGGTGGCTGGGCGCAATCACCCGGCATCGGCAACGCCTCAAGGAACTCAAGCCTCGTCTGCTGTGCCTGCAATTCGGTGGCGCGTCGGGCAGCCTGGCGGCGCTGGGTGAAATGGCGTTCCCGATTGCCGAAGCGCTGGCGCGGGAGTTGAAGCTGAACCTGCCGGACCAACCGTGGCACACCCAGCGCGACCGACTGGTCGAGTTCGCGAGTTGGCTGGGTCTGGTGGCCGGTGGGCTGGGCAAGATCGGTCGAGACATCAGCCTGATGATGCAGACCGAAGCCGGTGAGGTGTTCGAGCCCGCCGCAGCGGGCAAGGGCGGTTCATCGACCATGCCGCACAAACGCAACCCGGTGGGCGCCGCCGTGATGATCGGCGCCGCCACGCGCGCGCCGGGTCTGGTCGCCACCCTGTTCAGCGCCATGCCACAGGAGCACGAGCGCAGCCTGGGTTTGTGGCATGCGGAATGGGAAACCCTGCCGGAGCTGTGCTGCCTGGTGTCGGGGTCGCTGCAGCAGGCACTGGCGGTGATTCCCGGCCTTGAAGTCGACGCCGGGCGCATGCGCCAGAACCTGGACTTGACCCACGGGCTGGTGCTGGCCGAAGCGGTGAGCATTGCGCTCGCACAGCGGATCGGTCGCGACGCGGCACACCATCTGATCGAGCAATGTTGCCGCCGCGCTGTCGAGCAGGGCCGGCACCTGCGGGAGGTCCTGGGCGACGAGCCTGAGGTCACGGCGCAGCTGTCAGCACAGGCGCTGGACAATTTGCTGAATCCCGCGCAGTACCTGGGGCAGTCGAAGCGCTGGGTCAAACGCGCGGTGGCTGACCATCAGGCCTTCAATCTTGGTTAAATCCGACGAGACCCATATGGACGAAAAACAACGTTACGAGGCGGGCATGAACGTCCGTCGCGCTGTACTGGGCGACGCGCACGTCGACCGCAGCCTGGAGAAGCTCACGCCGTTCAACGGCGAGTTTCAAGAAATGATCACCCGCCATGCGTGGGGCGACATCTGGACCCGGCCGGGCTTGCCGCGCCACACCCGCAGCCTGATCACCATCGCCATGCTCATCGGCATGAACCGCGAAGGCGAACTGCGCCTGCACCTGCGTGCCGCGAAAAACAACGGCGTGACACGCGACGAGATCAAGGAAGTGCTGATGCAGAGCGCGATCTACTGCGGCATCCCCGCCGCTAACGCGTCGTTTCACCTGGCGGAGGAGGTGTGGAACGAGTTGGGTGTTGAGTCGTTGTAAGGCTGAGCTGCGGAGCGTCTCAAATGCCTTCGAGAAACGAGTCCGGCGGCCGCCGGATTCGTCATGCTGTTTTTCCCTTCAATGCATCAGACGTCCGCCGTAGGATCAGGCGCGACTACGTATTCAAAAAAACAACTGAATGTTCATGAATGTTTGGTTATCTGGCGACGCCTTCTATATTCTTTCCTCGTCTACCTCAATGCTCTGAACGGCGGCGGCGCGACCACGCATTCAAGCAAGACCAAAGGAAAGCTGATGAGTACCACCAGCACGCCGCTCTCCGGCGTCAACCAGCCGCTCAAGGGCATCGCACTGATTCTCCTGGCGACTTTCCTGTTTTCCAGTCACGACACCTTGTCCAAATACCTTTCCGGCATTTACCCGATCATGATGGTGGTCTGGGTGCGTTACGTGGTGCACACCGCGCTGATGGCCTGCATTTTCATGCCGTCCTCGGGGCTGCGGGTCTTGCGCACCAAGCGTCCCGGCTTGCAGGCGCTGCGCGCGGCCTGCTTGCTGGGAACCAGTCTGTTATTCACCAGCGGGTTGATGTTCATCCCGATCGCTGAAGCGACCGCGGTCAACTTTCTTGCGCCGCTGCTGGTCACGGCGTTGTCGGTGCCGTTGCTCAAGGAGCAGGTCAGCCGCGGTCAGTGGATCGCCGTGCTGGTGGGCTTCAGTGGCGTTATGGTGATCGTGCACCCCGGCGGGGAATTGTTTACGCCCGCGGTGCTGCTGCCGCTGGGGTCTGCGTTGTGCTTTGCCTGCTACCAGTTGCTTACGCGGCTGGTCGCGGCGCACGACAGCCCCACCACCAGTAACTTCTTCGCCGGGTTGTTCAACAGCTTGTTGATGAGCGCCATCGTGCCGTTCTTCTGGCAGTCGCCGGAGTGGAAGCACATTCCCTTCATGCTGGCATTGGGCACCTGCGGGATGGTTGCGCACCTGATGCTGACCCAGGCGTTCCGCTTCGCGGCGCCTGCTTTGTTGGCGCCGTTCGGGTATTGCCAGATTGTGTTTGCCGGGCTGTGGGGCTTTATCGTGTTCAACCATGCGCCGTCACTGACCGCCCAGGCGGGGATTGCGATCATCTGTCTGAGTGGGCTGGCTGCAGCGTGGCAGCAGCGTAAGAAGGGTGGGTAGTCTTTAGGCGATCGCGCTGAGGTTGGCGTGTATATCCGGTATTTGTGGTGCTGCTGATGTTTTGGGTTCTGCCTAACGGCCGAACTGTTTCGCCTCCGGCGAGTTACGGTTACTTGAAATGACACCAAGTAACCAAGTGTCTGAACTCCTGGTTTGGCGACTCCTTCGTCGTCGTACCCTCACTCCGGCGACGCTCCGTGGGCCCGCCGCCATCGGCCATCCATGGCCGGGGGCGGCTCTCGCGGCATCCATGCCGCTCGGCCCACTCCACGCCGCCTGCGTTCAGCCTGCCCCA
>Ga0308163_10002326_pt1 | contig 17661 bp, 11 predicted proteins | sample PhyTR1_FD_201037 | JGI IMG/M metagenome (GOLD analysis project Ga0308163, IMG submission 201037) | Phyllosphere microbial communities from UC Gill Tract Community Farm, Albany, California, United States - DLSLT.R1 | ecosystem: Host-associated > Plants > Phyllosphere > Unclassified | place: USA...
AGCGCATCGCACGCGGCGCCTACCTGGTGCAGAGCCTGGGTCACTGCGGCACCTGCCACACCCCGCGCGCCGCCACGCTCAACGAGCTGGCGCTGGACGAGTCCGGTCCCGAGTACCTGGCTGGCGGTCCGCTGATCGACGGCTGGCTCGCAGTGAACCTGCGTGGTGACAAGGTCGATGGCATGGGCAACTGGAGCGAGAAGGATATCGTCGATACCCTCAAGACCGGTCGCAACAGCCATTCCGGCGTGCTCGGCGAGCCGATGCAGGATGTTGTCCTGCACAGTACGCAGAACATGACGGATGCCGACCTGAGCGCCATGGCCGGCTACCTCAAGACGCTGCCGGCCACGGGCGACAAGAAAGCCAGCTTCACGGCCAGCACGGCAACCGTCGACACCATCATGAGCGGCGACGACAGCCAGCGCGGTGTCCAGCTGTACCTGGACAATTGCTCGGCCTGCCACCGTGTCGACGGCAAGGCATCGGGCAATGTGTTCCCTGCGCTGCCGGGCAACCCGACCGTGCTGCAGCAAGACCCGAGCTCGCTGATCCGTGTGATCCTGGCCGGCGCACGCCTGCCATCGACCAAAACGGCGCCATCGGAACTGGGCATGCCCGGCTTCGCGTGGCGTCTGTCGGACGAAGACACGGCGCACCTGACCACCTTCGTGCGCAATGCCTGGGGCAACAAGGCCGCGCCAGTGGGCGCAGCCGATGTGGCCAAGGTGCGCAAGGCACTGAAGGACCACGAGATCCACGAGATGGACAAGGGCGATACCAGGCACTAAGCGTGCAGTGGTAGCGTGACGGCGGCGCCGTCGGTACACGGTCATTCGATGGCCGCGTACCGACGGCGCCGCTTTTTTTTACGGTAGGGTGGGCGGGTTTCCCGCCCACGCGTTCAACCCGCTTTCGCACACCACGGAGCGACGCCAGGCGTGTGTCCATCCCGCCCGACCTTCCTGTACAGTTTATGCTGCGAGACCAAGAGCCCCCGTGACGACGGCAGGTTCGACATCGGCACGCGTCGTGTTTCGCTTGAAGGTGTGCACGTCAACAACCACCACGCCAGCGGCGCCAGGAGCTGGCGACCGAGTTCAGCCTGACGGGGCTGCCGGACCATCCATGACGATCGAACTTGTTCTAGTTGCTGCCAGGAGCTTCCTGTTTGTATTGGTGACGATGTTGCCAATTCTTAATCCGGCCGCGACCGCGCCGATTTTTCTGAGCCTGACCGAAGGCGCATCGCCGACGATCCGGGCACTGCTGGCGCGCCGCATCGCCCGCAACATGTTCTGGCTGATGGCCGGTTCGATGCTGATCGGCTCCTACGTCCTCGATTTTTTCGGCATCTCGCTGCCCATCGTCCGCATTGGCGGCGGGCTGATCCTGGCGTCCGTTGCCTGGCGCCTGCTCGGGGCGACGCCTGCCACGCCCGACAGCCGTGCCTCCCTGGCCGAGACTTTCACGCCAGAACACGCCCAGCGGCAAGCCTTTTATCCGCTGACTTTCCCGATCAGCTGTGGCCCGGCCTCGATTGCCGTCGCCATCACGGTCGGTGTTGCCCTGCATGATGTCAAGGTCGTGTTTTCACTGGCGCGCATGGGCGGCGCCTTGCTTGCCCTGGGCCTCATCGGCGTGCTGCTGTATCTGGCGTTCCGCTACGGCGAACACTTCCTGCGCCTGATCGGCGAAGCCGGTACCGCCGTCTTCCTGCGCCTGACCGCGTTCATCCTGCTGTGTCTGGGCGTACAGATCGTCTGGGACGGCGTGCGCGAACTGGTGCTCGGGCTGATGCCGGTGGCCACCCATCTTGCTGCTTTAATTTGACCTTATGGTCCTGACCTTTGGAGACCATCGATGACTTTCTTCACCACCACCCCTGCCTGCATGGCGCTCGCATTATCGGGTTCTCTCTGCGGCAGCGCCGCGTTCGCCCAGGACACGCCGGAACTCGACTTCTACGGCTCGCTGCGTACCCAGGTCGAATCGGCCCATCCCGACCGCGCCGACTCCTACACCGGCCTGCGCGACGCGTATTCGCGCGTGGGCGTCAGCGCCAATTACCCGATCAATGCGGGCCTGGCGCTCGTCGGCCAGGTCGAACTGCCGGTCGATGTCGCCAACGCCAGGCTGCGCGACCCTTATGACCAGGATGAACCCATCCGCATTGCCAGCGTCGGGGTGAAGGGCACGCTCGGCGCGCTCACCTACGGCCAGCAGTGGATGCCTTACTACAACGCGGTCGCGGCGCCGGTGGACATGTTCAGCACGTATTACAGCGGCTATGCCACGTACACCGTGTTCCGTGTGGCCAAGACGCTGGCGTACACGACACCGGACTACAACGGCCTGTCGTTCGGCGCAGGCTATGCCCCCAGCAGCGGCAACCGCCGCTCGACCTCGCGCATCGACGACCGCCGCTGGCAGGCAGTGGCGACGTATGTGCGCGGCGACACCCGCCTGGCGGCAGGCGTCGACGACCGGGGCGACGCCGGCTATGGCAAGAACCGCATCTATGGCGTCACGCTGAGCCACCAGGCCAAGGCCGTGTATCTCGCGGTGAAGTACGAGGCATTCGAGACGGGCAACCGCCAGCCAGGCGGCTTCTCGACCGATGGCAACCGCGCCATCAATCTGTATGGCCACTACACGCTGGGCAAGAGCACGATCAAGCTGATGCTCGCGAAGGTGGATAACTACGGTGACGAGATCATCCACCTCGGCATCGATTACGCGCTGTCGCGCGACGCCAGGTTGTTTGCCGAGCTGTATCACGAAGCCGAGACGGCGGCGCTGACGGCGCGCCGTGGCGGTCTGGCGGACGTGGATGGCAGTGTGCGTGGTGGTCGTGCGCTGGCGGTGGGGTTGCGTTACGATTTTTGACGTGGCGGGCAGGGGTGTCCGACAAAGCGACAGTCCCTCGGTTGCATGAAAACCACAGCGGTCTTCAGGTTGCTGCACAGGCCTGTACGACCAACGTGTTGCGAGAAGCGATACATCGGACACGCTCAGCGAATTTTCCTATAGGAAACTTCATGCGAGACGGGTGACAATGGATGCCATCCCCTATCTCGTATCACGACCTGTCGAATCATGCTGAAAAATCTTAACGTCACCCGCAAACTCGGTTTGCTCGTCGCGATCATGCTCGCTGCAATGATCGCGTTCGGTTGGAGCGCCCATATTGGCCTGCAGCGGGTCTCCGCTGCAGGCGCTGAAGTGGGGCATGTGCGCCTGCCGTCGATCCACGGGCTGCTGGCAGTCAGCGAAGGACAGACGGCGGTGAAGGGCCACGACATGTCGGTAGCGCTGTATCAGACCAATCCTGACGCCCGGCAGCAGCTTGAGGCTATTCTCGAGCAGCGCCGCAGGGCCTGGGAACGGATCGATGCCGGCTGGCGCCTGTATGAGCCTCTGCCACAGACGCCTGAAGAGACCGTACTCTGGAATCAGTTCCAGGGCGAGTGGAAGTCCTGGAAAGTCGCTGAAGAACAGGTTGCGCGTACCGTGACCGCGCTTGCAGGCAATACTTCCCCGGAACGGCAGCAAGCGTTGTTTACGGTGTTCTTTCAGCAGGTGGGCGCTGCGGAACCGCTGTTCCTGCGCTCCGAAGCGACACTTGAAAAGATCGTCGCTCTCAATAACACCATTGCCAACGCCAGCATCCAGATGGCCGACGACAGCGCCACCGCTGCACGGCTGGCGATGGCCACGGTTGCCCTGGTGGCGCTGACCATCGCCGCCGTCTGCGCCGTCGCCATTACGCGCAGCATCGTGCAGCCGCTGCGCCAAGCGGTATCGGTGGCGCTGACCGTCGCCGCGGGCGACCTGACGAGCGTCATCGTCGTCAGCGGCAAGGATGAAACCAGCCAACTGCTCAGCGCGCTAAAGCAGATGAACGACAGCCTGGCCGGCATCGTGGAACGTGTCCGGACCAGCACCGAAACCATCGCAACCGCCTCCGGACAAGTGGCGGTGGGCAGCCAGGATCTGTCGTCCCGGACGGAAGAGCAGGCATCGTCGCTCGAGGAAACCGCAGCATCGATGGAGGAACTCACTTCCACGGTCAAACAGAATGCCGACAACGCCAGCCAGGCCGATGCGCTGGCTGCGCAGGCTTCCCAGGTAGCGGTTCGTGGCGGGGAAGTGATCGCCGGCGTGGTCGACACCATGGACGGCATCAACCGCTATTCGAGCAAGATCGCCGACATCATCGGCGTCATCGACGGCATTGCGTTCCAGACCAATATCCTGGCGCTGAACGCTGCGGTCGAAGCCGCGCGTGCGGGTGAACAGGGGCGCGGCTTCGCCGTGGTGGCGGGCGAGGTGCGCACGCTGGCGCAGCGCAGCGCGAGCGCGTCCAGGGAAATCAAGGCCCTCATCAATGAATCGGTGGTGCAGGTCGCGCAAGGGACACGACTCGTCGGCGACGCCCGCGCCACAATGACCGAGGTGGTCGACAGTATTCGCCGTGTGAACGATGTGATGTCTCATATCAGTGCCGCCAGCGCCGAACAGTCATCGGGCATTGAGCAGATCAACGCCGCCGTCGTGCAGATGGACCGGGTGACGCAGCAGAACGCGGCCCTGGTCGAAGAAGCGGCAGCTGCCGCCGAATCGATGCAGAACCAGGCAGCGCAGCTGGCGCACGTGGTGTCGTCCTTCAAGACCAACGGACCAGTCGCCCAGCAGGGCGGGGCCGCACGCGTATCGTCCCGGGCCTTGCCGGCACTGCGCGCATGAATAACCCGATCGCGTTTCCCATTGGGCTTGGGACGCGATCATTCCAGTGGCTTGTGGGAGTTGCCGGGCGCGCCGTGGCGGCCGAATTTTTGTTTGACAGCCGCCTTGCGTAAACGCGTCTCAGCCATATGTGTTCCCGATGAAAAATTCCATTTCCTCGACGCAGCACCCCGACATCCTGTACGGACCCCACCAGCCCGAGTTGCTGCGCGATGAAATCCTGGCCGACCTGCTCGAAGCCAGCGCGCAGCGTGCGCCTGACCAGCCCGCTTTTGTGTCCGGCGCACGCCAAGTCAGCTACCGCGAACTCGACGAGCAGGCCAGCCTGGCCGCCTCGCGCCTGATTGAATCGGGCATCGGGCCGGGTGATATCGTCGGCCTGTGGATGCCACGCGGGATCGACCTGTTGATCATGCAGGCGGCGATCGCCAAGACCGGGGCCGCCTGGCTGCCGGTCGACGAAGATACGCCGGCCGAGCGCCTGCTGGTCTGCATGACGGACGCGGGTTCGCCGGCGCTCGTGACCAGCGAGCGGATGCGCGAGCGCCTCGGCGGTATTACCCAACCCATCCACATGGCCGAGCACCTGCTGCTGCCGGCAGCAGATGGCTACGTGCTCCAGCGCCGCGGCGCGGTGCCGGGGAGCGCGCCGGCCTATGTGATCTACACGTCGGGGTCGACCGGCAAGCCGAAAGGCATCCTGATCGACCAGCGCAGCATCTGCCACTTCCTGCGCAGCGAGAATGCGGTGCTGGGCGTGCGTGCGGACGACCGGGTCTACCAGGGGTTCTCGGTCGCCTTCGACATGTCGTTCGAAGAGATCTGGATTTCCTACCTGGCCGGCGCGACGCTCTGGCTCGGGCCCAAGGAAGCCGCCGGTGATCCGGAAGCGCTGCCGCGCCTGCTCGCGGAAAACGGCGTCACCGTGCTGCATTCGGTACCGACCCTGCTGTCCCTGTTCGCCCAGGACGTCCCGAGCCTGCGCATCATCAACCTGGGCGGCGAGATGTGCCCGGAAGCCGTGGTCGAGCGCTTCTCCCGGCCCGGCCGCGTCATGTTCAACACCTATGGCCCGACCGAAGCGACGGTGTCGGCCAGCCTGGCGCGCATGGAACCGGGGCGCACGATCACCATCGGCGACCCGCTCCCGAACTATGGGCTGCTGGTCATCGCGACCGGGACCGACAAGGGCCTGCAGATCCTGCCGCGCGGCGCCACCGGGGAGCTGTGCATCACCGGCCCAGGTCTGTCTGCCGGCTACCTGGGCCGCCCTGATCTGACTGCCGAAAAATTCCAGCCCAACCCATGGGCTTGCGGCAGCGACGATGCACGCCTGTACCGCACGGGCGACCTCGCGCGCATCGAACCGGACGGGCAGGTCGTGTGCCTGGGCCGTACCGACGACCAGGTCAAGATCCGCGGTTTTCGCGTGGAACTGGGCGAGATCGAGGCCGTGCTGGCCCAGCAGGACGGCATCGGCACGACCGCCGTCCTGCTGCGCAAGGACGATGGCATCGACCGCCTGGTTGCCTATCTGGTGCCGACGCCGGCCGCGACCGACGCACAGCTTGCGAGCGCCACGCTGCGCGCGGCGCTGTCCGGCCGCCTGCCGCCCTACATGGTGCCGAGCCGCTTTGAAGTCCTCGCGGTCATGCCGCGCCTGACTTCAGGAAAGATCGACCGCAAGGCCCTCAAGGCAATGCCACTGAGCGCGCCGCTGCCGGGTGACCTGGCGGCATCTGACGCGCCGGAAACAGCGGGGGAGACCGCCTTGTTCGCGGCCCTTGCCCAGCTGTTCCCGGGCCAGCCGATCCGGCGCGAGCAGGATTTTTTCTCCGACCTGGGTGGCCACTCGTTCTTTGCCGCGCGCCTGGCAAGCGCGTTGCGCCAGGATCCGCGCTTTGCCCACATGACGGTGGGCGACATCTACCAGAAGCGCCAGGTTGGCGCAATCGCGGCCAGCCTTGATCAGGGCGCGGGAACGGCAGCGATGGAGGCCGACTGGACCCCGCCGCCGGCAGCCCGACGCTGGGTCTGCGGCCTGGCCCAGCTGGCGGTCTTCCCGCTGCTGGTGACGCTGCGCATGGCGCAGTGGCTGGCGCCGTTCTTCGCGTACCACTCCATGACCGGCGCGCCCGGCGACAGCGTCCCCCGGGCGGTCGCGGTGGCGATCGGCGTGTTCCTGCTGGCGACGGTCATGGAATTCGTGCTGGCCATTGGCGGCAAATGGCTCGTGGCGGGGCGGCTCAAGCCTGGCTCGTATCCCCTGTGGGGCATGACGTACTATCGCTGGTGGCTGGCCGACCGCCTGATCGATGCGGCGCCCACCTACCTGCTGGCCGGGTCGTCGCTGTACACCTGGTGGCTGCGCCTGCTGGGCGCGAGAATTGGCGATGATGTCGTGATCGGCTCGATGACGGTGCGCGCGCCCGAGCTGCTGCAGTTTGGCGACAACGTCAGCATCGGCAATGCCGTCAATATCGAGAACGCGCGCGTGGAGCGCGGCCGCCTGCTACTGGGGAATGTCACGCTCGAAGACGACGCGTTCGTGTCGTCGTACGCCATACTGGAAGGAAACACCCGCGTCGAGCGGCACGGCCACCTCGAGGGCCAGTCGGCGCTGCAGGACGGTGGTGTCGTGCCCGCGAACCGCGTCTGGAAGGGCTCTCCGGCCCGCGATGTTGAGGCATTCGATCCATCGGCACTGCCGCCGCGCCCGCACACGGGCCAGCTGCGCCGCGCAGGCGAAGCGCTGTTCTTCGTCTTCGGCATCCTGCTGGTGGCGACGCTGTTTTTCATGCCGGTGTTCCCGAGCTTCGTGCTGATCGACTGGTTCGACGAGCGCGGTGCGCTGGCCTGGCTGCAGGCGAGCACCATCGAAGGCCAGCTGGTGCGCTACTTCGTGCTGGCGTTGCCGGCCAGTGCCGTGCTGGTATTCCTGACCATGCTGGTGTCGGCGGCGATCCGCTGGGGCTTCTTGCCGCGCATCCAGCCGGGCCGCTACGCCGTCCACTCGAACGCCTATTGCAAGAAGTGGCTGGTCAGCCACATCCAGGAGTCGAGCCTGAACGTCCTGCACGGCATCTACGCTACCGTCTACGCGCCGTTCTGGTACCGCCTGCTGGGCGCCAAGGTCGGACGGGATGCCGAGATCTCCACCGCGCTGGGCGTGGTGCCGGACATGCTGACGCTGGGCGATGAAACCTTCATCGCCGACGCCGTGATGCTGGGCGACGAACATGTCGATGGCGGCTGGATGACGATGCAACCGACCGTGGTGTCGAATCGCTCGTTCGTCGGCAACGGCAGCTACATCCCGGACGGCACCATCCTGCCGGAGGGCGTTCTGGTGGGCGTGCACACCCACGCCCCGGACAACGAGCGCATGACGGCCGGCGACACGTGGCTCGGCTCGCCGCCGATCCGCCTGCCTGCGCGCGAGCATGTCGGCGGTTATCCGGAACACCTGACCTACCGGCCATCCCTGATGCGCCGCGCAGGCCGTTCGCTGGTGGAAGCCTTCCGCATCGTGGCGCCGCATGCGATGGTGATTGCCGTCGGCTACACGGTGGTGCTGGACCTGATGCCCATCGCAGGGGCAGGGCAGTGGGGTGCCGTCATTGCCTACCTGGCGTTGATCGGGCTGGCCTACGGCATCGGTAACTACCTGTTCGTGCTGGCCTTCAAGTGGCTGTTGCTGGGCCGCTACGAGAAGCGCGCGGAGCCGATGTGGACGCCGTTCGTGTGGCTGTCCGAAGGCGTCACCAATATGTACGAAGGTATTGCGGTGCCCAACTTCATGCGCTACCTGCGCGGCACGCCATGGCTGCCGGTGGCCTTCCGCCTGCTCGGCTGCCACATCGGCAAGGGCGTTTACATGGACACCACCGACATCACCGAGTTCGACTGTGTGCGCATCGGTGACCATAGCGAACTCAATGCGCTGTCGTGCCCACAGACCCATCTGTTCGAAGACCGGGTGATGAAGATCGACCGGGTCGATATCGGCAGCAAGGTCTACCTCGGTCCGCGCAGCGCGGTGCTGTACAGCGCCCGGGTGGGGGATAACGCGCGGCTGGGGCCACTCACGCTGGTGATGAAAGGCGAGCATATTCCGGCCGCGACGAGCTGGGTTGGTCTGCCTGCGGCGCCATTGCGGGCGGTGGGGTGAGTGTGGCGAAGCCGCTGGCCATTTGCTGGGCTGGCGACGCGAGGGGTTCCCCGCTCGCTGAACCACGCGGCCTGGCGTTGCTCGGTGTGCGCGGGCAGTCAGCACGCGAATCAGACCGTGACATGGCCCGGCTGCGCATCCGCGCTGTCCTGACAGCGGCGCTGGCCGCGCATGCCGGCATCGATGCCGGCCGGATCGCACTGCATTCGCCGCAGGGTGTTGCGCCCTGGGCGATCGTGGCGCGGGACGCGGGGGAGCAGCGGGTTGCGCTGTCGATCAGCCATGACGGTGACCTCTCGGTAGCGGCTTATTCCTTTTGCGGCGCGGTTGGCATCGACGTGATGTCGATCGCGCCCGTACCGGATTGGCGGGCGGTAGCGCGCGATTACCTGGGGCCGGACGCAGCCCGTAAGCTGGCAGCCCGGCCTGATGGCGAGCGGGATGCCGCGTTCGCGCATGCGTGGAGTGAGCACGAGGCCCGCCTGAAGTGTTTCGGCTTGCAGCTAAGCGAGTGGTGCGACGAGCGCGCCGTCGCGCTGCAGGCCTGCCGCTGCTTTCCGCTGGCACTGCCGGAAGGCTATGTGGGGTATGTTGCGCTGATGGCAAACACATCTGCCTGAGGGCGATTGAATCTGATGATGGTCTTGCACGGAGAACCTGCAAGACCTCGCTTGCACCACCAAACCCGGCTGAAAGATTGGCAACTACATTTGCCACTTGGTCTGGCGATCTCGGCGAGCCAACATCTCGCTGCGGTTTCTTTTTCCTGGCGGCGAGTTCGAGGTTGGAGAGGCTTTTTTGCATGATCTATGGCAGACAGAGAACCAGCTGTCATCGATTCAGGAAGTTGCACGAACTGGGAAAGGAGAGGCTGAATGAATCAGCATTTCCCTGGCAATCCCCCACAGCACCCGCGCCGTGTACCGCGACCTTGATAGCTTAGGTGCTGTGAGGGAGTCCACGATCAGATTTGCTTGTCCGTGTAGTGTTTCCGACGCCGGCGCAACATGCTGACGCTGAAGAGGCCTGCAGAGAGCAAGACCAACGAGCCCGGCTCAGGCACTTCGTTCGTGAAATCGGCAGTAATGAACATTCTCGACGTTGTATTCTCCGGGTTATACCAGACGTTCGAGTTGAAGGTGCTGCCGGCGCCTCCGTTCAGCAAATACTTTATGTCAGAGACCGTAACGCCATTCAGGGAGAATGAAAGGCCTGCAAGGTCAGCCAGCATCAATCCGCTGAGACTGTCGCCGGTTGGATTGGCTGGATTTGTGATATTCAAGTTGAAAACTTCCTGGTCATTGGATGCGTTTGGACTGGAGAAAACGATACTCAGAAAATAGTTTGCATTAAAAGAATCTGGCGTCGCATTGTCTGATGTTGGACGGTTGAACCAGACGAGTTCGGCCACAATCACGTCGTTCGCGTTGGTAGGCACGCTCCAGCTTCGGTCTACGGCCGTTAATGTCGAGCCCGGAGAGCCATTATTCCCATTCTCATAGCCCCATTCGAGTTGCGTGGCATTGCCGTTAGAAGTGTTATTAATTCTGCAATTTGGTGCTCCGCCGCAATTGCTGATATTTGAGAAAGTACCCCCGGAGTTGCCGGTGACAATAGCCGCACTTGCCATCCCTGCAGTCAGGAACGCTGGGACGGCGAGGACTGAAGCGATGATTGCTGAACGAATATTAAACATTTGATGTCCTTTCAATGAGAGTTTTGAATTTTTATGATTTTTAAAATCTGATGAATTAACATTTTGACGGTGTTGGTGATATTTTCGCTTTCAGAGTGGAGGTGTTGATGGGTAAAGCGAAAACCATGCCAGCATCATAAGTGTTTGATTGGCAAAGGATTTTTTCTTTTTTTTAGAGTCGCTGTAAATACTTTTTATGATAAAAATTAAGTCATCTATCTGATATCGCTTGCGTCTACCAGAAATTCAGATAGCCGTGTTTGATCTTAATCAAAAGCCAACGATAAATTTCAGCAGTTCATGTCTTATATCAACGAAAAAGGAGGTTTTTTTTGGTCAACTACTCATTGATTGATTAAGAATAAGCTTTCAGTAAATTTTTCACTTTGTAAAATAATCCGACAGTGGTATGACGACTTGGCGCCAAAAAGCTTTAAATAAAACTATGTTCATACCTCTAGTCCGGTGAGCGAAATCGCGCCTGATTGTCGGGAGTGGGACGTTAAAATAGTAGGTGTAAAGTTAATCGACAGTAAATGCCAAAATATTGCCGTGACAATTTTCTGAAAACTTCTCGGCAATAAATTTAAAATTAATTAGTGCATCCTTTCAACTAATTCCTAAAGATAAGATTTCTAAGTGTGACGATTTAATTCTTCTGGGAAGCATATTGTGAGTGCGGGAACTGGCAGTGTTAAATGGTCGCCTCTGTCGCATGCTTCATTCAAATTTTTGGTGTTGGGAATTACAGCCAGAAATCCGAAAGTTTCACTGGCGCAGACAGGATGGACGATAAAAGTCGCGATCCAGCGTCATTGCCGATGCTGGGGGAGGCTCGGGTCGTCAAGACCTCTCGTGGCCGCATAGGTTGTATAGCGCCTGTACGGCGAGATGTCGCCGAGGCTGGAAGAGAATGGCGCATCCTCCGCACAGGCGCTTTGAATGCAACTAGTCACGCAGGGACCACCGGGCTGGGAAATAACTGGTACTGCTTTTCACTGGCGCGCAACGAACAGAGTCACAACGAACAGGGTCGGGTCTGGCATTCAGACACGCGTTTTATTAAAAGTCTGTTTATTAAAGCCCTGTTACCGGACAAAGGAAGAGTCCGTGTCCAAATGTCAGACCTGACCCTGGCTGCACCGGCTACACATGCGCTGATGCTGATTGGCGCTCGTTCCATGTGCACGATATGACGCCGGCATGGAATCGATCCGGGGTCGTAGATTCGGGCAGTGGATTCTGGTAGCGTGAACCGCTTGTACACGCAATCTGCGTCAGTGGCTTAGGGTCGGCCACTTTATCGACTTGCCATCGAGGGACATCATGCCAGCCGTTTCAGTCAATGATCGCCGCTTCCTGCTGACTTTGCTCGCGTTCGGTGCCGAAGCCGGCATCCTGGCATGGGAATACCTGAATGGTGGTGTTCGATCCCACCACCTGCTGGCGAATCCGGATCTGCCCGCCGTCTCGAACTGGTGGGGGCTGCTGGTGATTCCGCTGCTGACGTGGTGGACCATGAGCCAGTTACGTCGCCGCGCTGAGAGGAGCGCTGCGCGTCGCGCAAACGGTTTTGCAGCGCTGGTCGCGTTCGTGTGCGCTCTGGCTTATGGCCTCGCATTGTCGTTGCTGTTCTTGCATGGCAGCATGCTGGTCGACTATGCCTTCTTCGGTCTGCTAGCCCTGGCGCTGGTGCTGCGCCTGTGGCATGGCGAGTATCTGCTCGGCTTTGTTTTCGGTATGGGGTTCGTGATCGGGCCGGTTTTGCCTGCACTATTCGGCGCCGTGATCGCGCTGTTGTCGTGGGCGGTTCATGCCGTCGGGCGCGCACTGTGGCGCAAGGTCCGCTCCAGGCGCAGTCTGGCATAACTGACCGAATCGTCGCTAGAGCAGCCTTTTATTAAAAACGTGAGAACGAGCCGTATTGGCCCAATCCTGGCCGAAACCGGCCGCTCACAGCGCAGCAAGCACCAAGAGGGTCAGGTCTGGCGTTCAGACACGAGCTTAATACAAGTCTATTTATGAAGCCCTGTCACCGGACTAAGGAAGAGTCCGTGTCTAAATGTCAGACCTGACCCTGGCTACTCTGGCTACTTGACCGCCTTGCACAAAGAACTGCAAGACCCCAACTACACCACTGAAGGCAGCTTGAAGACTGGTAAATACATCGTGACCATAAGGCCGCGAATAAGCATGCTTCAGAGCGCGTATCTGACTGTCAGACCTGAGGCCATGACTGAAATGAAATAGCGTCGCAACTATAGTTCCAAGTCGCTGACGTGAGAGAGCCAACGTGCAACGGTAGCCAATTCTTCGCTGGAGAAACCGTCGCTCATCCGTTTGTTCAGCTCTTTGAGCATCTCCCTGCCTCGTGCGCTTGCATCCTCGCCGGATTGCGTGAGCCGCAGCCGAGTTACCCTTCCGTCATCACGGTCAGCAAAGCGTTCGATCAGCCCCGAGACTTCCATGCGCTTGGAGAGATTAGTCGTCGCAGCAGGCGCGACCTGCAATGCTTGGGCAATCTCGCCAATCGTGGCCTGGTTGCGCGATGCCAGCAAAAAAAGAAGCCCAACTTGTGCTGTGCTGATTCCTTCCCACGTCCCAGGCCTGGTTTCGGTCCAGCGCTGCAGTTTTCGGTGGGCCTGATTGACCAGAAAAACGAAGCGTGGAGATTTGACGTCCTTGTTCATTTCGTACTCTGTTTCGTTCGCAATTCATCGGCAACACCGGCAGGCTCGCCATCAACATGCTTGAGTTGTTCCAGCAACCAGGACCCAATCCGGGGCCATAGACGTTCTGCTGAACGTTTGCGGAAGAACCCCATGTGCCCGATGACCGGCAGGTTGGCGTCACGCGGTGCAATCTGATGTCGCTCCATTCTTGCATTGACAAGTGGTGCAATGAGCATACTGATTGCGTCCGGGTTGGCCCAGGGATCGTCGTCGAAGCCCACTACGAGCAGGGGTATCTGCACGCGGGCCATGCGCCGCTCGGCGTCCATTGCAGGATCATCGAAAAAGTAGCGAGGCAGCGTCGTCCAGCGGCTCCATTGCAGCATCACATTACGGGGCAAGTCTTCGCCAAGTCCAAGTTTGCGTCCTGGCATGTAGCCAAGCACTGAGCACAGCAGCGGAGCGAGGATACGCATGATTGTCCATACCTTGATTCGTTCTGCAACTCCGCGAATTGACGCAGTCACCCCGGCATGTGCGGCAATCAGTACGGCGGCGCGAAGCGAATTCGTATCTTCCGAGAGAGCCAGGGCATGCCCGCCCAAACTGTGTCCGACCGCTAACATTGGCAGAGCGGGAAAGCGTGCAGCAGCCCAGCGTGTGACTGCGCCCACGTCGTCGTTCATCCAGTCGGACATCGACACAGTGAGGCCGCGCATATCAGCAGGCCGCGACCGTCCCGTGCCACGGTAGTCGTAAGTCACCACGTTCAAGCCCAGCGTTAACAGATAGCGCGCGAACGATTCGTAATAGCGTTGCGTGACCGCTGTTCCGGGGTGCAGAAGCACGACTGCCCTGGCGCCACGCGTCGTCCAGAGACTTCCCCCGATGTTGCCCTGTGCAGGAAGCGTGATGTGGAAGGATTCTGAGTTCATGACTTCGCCATTTAGTTAACGTGTTAACTAAATTAGCATGAGTGAAGCGACGTTACAAGTATCGAAACGAAGATCAGGCGTATAACCTTAAGGACCATGGCGATTGGCTTTTGGCCGGGCGCTGACGTGCCTGGACGGCAGCGGTCAATCCGACTCGAACGATCAACCGCTTTGTTCGATCGCTGTTACTTGTACCCGGTGGGACGACAGCTGGCGGAGTTTGCCGCCACCCATTCAGCAGCGCTGGCAACCCGATCAACTGAACTGTCTCCAGGGTGAATCTGGCGCATCGGTTCAATGCCTCCACGAATCACCGGCCCGTCTCCAATGGCATATCGGGACTGCGTCAGCACCAGGGTCGAGCCATCCGGCAAAAGATAGGTCGCGTTGGCAGTCGTCATCCCTGACGAGGTGCTGCCGAACGTCTGCACTCTGGCCTCGCCGAGCAGAGCAATCAACAACATTTCGCCCGCACTCGACGTGCGTTTGTCGGTGACGACCGCCAGCGGTCCCTTGTCGAAGCGGCGTAACGGATTGGCACGGCCTTCACCCGTCCTGTGGCGCATTTCTTCCAGGCCGGCACGATTCAGCAGCGCCGTGCGCTTGCCGTCGCGGTCGACCCACATCGCGTTGTTTGTACCGCTGAACAATGGCGACATTGCCACCAGGGGCGGCCAGGCATTCCCGCCAGTCTGCTCGCTCAGGTCGACCACCAGGGCGCAGGCGTCGGCGATGTCGGGCGTTGTGCCGGCCTCGTCATGAAAGCGTGTCAGGTAGGGGCCAAGAGCCGTCATGGTGCTGTTGACGACAGGCGGCGGTGTCCAGCGCAACACTTTGCCTTGGTTTGTTTGCAGCACCTGGAAGGTGGCCGGTGGAAGATCGCCTGACGTTGATTGCGTGCGCAGTGTGGTCAACGCATGGCGTTCAGGGATCAGGAAACTATGCCCGTTCGTGTCGAGGGTCGCTAGCAGACCGGTGATGCGTGTGTACAGCTCTGTTTGGTCGATGTCCGGTGGCTGACCCTCGAGTATGGCCAGCAGTGCCATCCTGGCCCGTTCATATTCCGCCTGCTGGCGTGGGTACAGGCCACGGCTTTCGACAAGCGCGATCGTCTTGCTGGCGACGTCACGTGCCAACGAAACAGACAGGGTGTTGGCAGGCGCTTCAGCACCAACGGCGGGCGTGAAAAACATGGCGGCCAGGACCGCGATGCCACATGTTCGATGCATATTGAGATCCGCTTCCAGAAGAGGGGAGGATCAAAAGTTTGGCACACTCAACGTGGTGAAGATGCGCACATTTTCACAAGCATGGAAACGCTATTCCTGGCCGTTCAATGTCAGGGTTTTTGATAACCGTACTGACGCTGTCGTTCTACCCCGAACAAAGGTACAACGACAGCGACCAGCGTGAACGCCACGGCGCGTTCAGCGCAACGTTTTCCGAAAACCTGCAGACCTCGCTTACACCACCGAGCCAAGCTTGAAGATCGGCAAATACATCGCCACCACCAGCCCGCCGATCAGCACGCCCAGAATCACCATGATCAACGGCTCCATCAGCGACGACAGCGCCGCCACAGCCTCGTCGACTTCTTCCTCGAAGAAATCGGCCACCTTGCCCAGCATGGCGTCCAGCGAGCCGGATTCCTCGCCGATCTGCACCATCTGGATCACCAGGTTCGGGAACACGTCGGCATTCTGCATCGATGCCGTCAGGCTGGTGCCGGTGCTGACCTCGTTCTGGATCTTGCGCGTCGCTTCCAGGTAGACGGCATTGCCGGATGCACCGCCGACCGAATCGAGCGCCTCCACCAGCGGCACGCCGGCGGCAAACATGGTGGCCAGCGTGCGCGTCCAGCGCGCGATGGTGGCCTTGCGGATCACGGGGCCGAAGATCGGCAGGCGCAGCAGCAGGCGGTCCATGGCCTGCTGCATCTTGAGTGAGCGGCGCCAGGCCTGGAAGAAGAAGTAGCCGGTGGCGAACATCGAGCCGAAGATCAGGTACCACCAGGTGACGAAGAAGTCCGAGATCGCCATCACCACCAGTGTTGGCGTGGGCAGGTCGGCGCCGAAGCTTTCGAACACCTGTTTGAAGGCCGGCACCACCCAGATCACGATCACGGCGGTGACGATGAAGGCGATGGCCAGGATGGCGATCGGGTAGGTCAGCGCCGACTTGATCTTGCCCTTGAGCGCGAGCGTTTTCTCTTTGTAGATCGCCAGGCGCGTGAGCAGGTCTTCCAGGATACCGGCCTGTTCGCCGGCCCCGACCAGGTTGCAGAACAGCGGATCGAAGTACAGCGGGAACTTGCGGAACGCGCGGTTCAGGCTGGTGCCGGTCTCGACGTCGTTGCGCAGGTCCTGGATCAGCTTGGCCATCGACGGGTTGCCGTGGCCCTTGCCGACGATGTCGAACGATTGCAGCAGCGGCACGCCGGCCTTCATCATGGTCGCGAGCTGGCGCGTGAACATGGTCAGGTCCTTGTCGGTGATCTTCTTGCCGCTGCGGTAGACCTTCTTCTTGACCTTGGTGACCATGATGCCCTGGCGGCGCAGGGTCACGTTGACGATCGCTTCGCCGCCGGCGCGCACTTCGCCGCGCACGGTCCGTCCGGTCTTGTCCTTGCCTTCCCAGGCGTACACGTTCTCCTTGACCTGTGCGCCGCGGCTCTTGGGGGATAGGGAAGTTGCCATAGGGGTTCCTGTTCAGGGTCTTATTCGTTGGTGCAGCCGAGGACTTCTTCGACGCTGGTCAGGCCCTGCTTGACTTTCATCAGGCCCGAGCGACGCAGCGAGTTCACGCCTTCCTTCTCGGCCTGGGCCGCGATTTCCATCGCGTTGCCGTTGGCGAGGATCAGCGCCTCGATCGCGGGCGAGATCGGCATGATCTGGTAGATGCCGACCCGGCCCTTGTAGCCCGAGCCCAGGCAGCGGTCGCAGCCGACCGGGCCGTACGGCTGCCAAGTATCGTCGATGTCGCTCTCGCGGTAGCCGGCGGCGAGCAGCGCTTCGTGGCTCGTCGCCAGCGGCTGCTTGCAGGTGCACAGGCGGCGCGCGAGGCGCTGGGCCGTGATCAGGATCACCGACGAAGCGATGTTGAATGGCGCCACGCCCATGTTCATCAGGCGCGTCAGCGTCGATGGCGCATCGTTCGTGTGCAGCGTGGAAAACACCATGTGGCCGGTCTGCGCGGCCTTGATCGCGATGTCGGCCGTTTCCAGGTCGCGGATCTCGCCGACCATGATGATGTCGGGATCCTGGCGCAGGAAGGACTTCAATGCGACCGGGAAGGTCAGGCCGGCTTTTTCATTGACGTTGACCTGGTTCACGCCGGGCAGGTTGATCTCGGCCGGGTCTTCCGCGGTCGAGATATTGATGCCCGGTTTGTTGAGCAGGTTCAGGCAGCTGTACAGCGAGACGGTCTTGCCGGAGCCGG
>Ga0308163_10002327_pt1 | contig 17658 bp, 16 predicted proteins | sample PhyTR1_FD_201037 | JGI IMG/M metagenome (GOLD analysis project Ga0308163, IMG submission 201037) | Phyllosphere microbial communities from UC Gill Tract Community Farm, Albany, California, United States - DLSLT.R1 | ecosystem: Host-associated > Plants > Phyllosphere > Unclassified | place: USA...
CTGTTTTAACGAGCTGCAGAAAAGATGATGACGATGTTGCAGAAGAGATAATAGGACAAGCAAGCCATTATAAAGTTACTGTAACCCTTGAAAATGTTAACCCTGATGATGATTTTGTATCTGTAAGCTTAGCAGGCGGATCGGGCGGTACAAAGACTGATGTCTGGAAAGTAAATGGCGTGGTAAGAACAGGCGAATCAGCGATTGGTCTTAATGATAATGACTTTGCAGGCGCTACTAAAACATACGTTATCGAAACTACCGAACCTATCAGAGCATTTGCCAATGGTGTTCAAATCATCAATTACGGCGCACCAATGACTGTTAAATACAAAATTGAAAAAGGGAGCAAGGTAGAAATTAACGAAAATCTAACTTTAACCGGAGATGGCGCAGACTTTACGAAACAATATTCTTTCTAAACACAAATTTCTTATATAGCTTTGGTTTCCTAATACCAAATGCTTATTTTATAAAAATCCTGAGAATGTTCTCAGGATTTTTTGTGGGTAGCTGTTCTACTAATCAATGTAAGCTTTTGATATTTTGAATGTTATATCATTTTATTATATTTACTTAAAACTAAACACAAATACGATGAAAGATTCCCTTATGTTCTCTGAAGAACAAATGAAAACATGGCGAAAAGCTTGTGATAGCTTTTTTCCACACAATCAAGTTTTTGATATCAACAACATTCCCAATATCTTACTGGTTGATGAACAAGTGATGCAACTATTAAAAATCAGTAAGAACACGCTATACAACTATCGAAAAAAGGGAATTATCTCTTATATTCCTATTCTGGGGAGGTACTATTACTATCTTCCTTATCTCATCAAAGATCTGTTGGAACTGAACAGAAAGCAATCTCTATAGAGGTTAGAAGTTATTTTTTTTATGGTTAAATGATAGGGGAAGATCGCAGAAGCGATACGGAACAGATACGGCGTGGATACAGGATGCTTACAGAACGGATACGGAAAAGACAAACAAAAGGTAAAGTACGGCAAAGTCAAGTAAAAATCAGTAGAATGAGGTAAGCTTCAATTTTGAATTTAAAAATCTGCCAACTTTGGGATTATTAAATCATTAAAATTTTATTATTATGGGAAAAGTTACAGACTCCATCCTCGGCGGTACTACAGGACGTACCGGTCGTATCGTGATTGCTAATGTCTTCGGGACCGAAATATCCAGAATCCGCCCGAAGAAAAATGATAAGCCCGCAACTCCTAAGCAAGCTTTGGTGAAAGAACGTATGAAGCTTTCTGCACTTTTCATCTCTGGTTATAAATCTTTTGCCAGTCAATATTTTGGTGAGCGCATCGGATTGAAATCCCGGTATAACCTGGCGATGACGAATATAATGAATGCTTATCACATTGATTTTATCGCGCTGAGCATTGATCGCACTAACGAAGAAATTATGTTCTCCAAAGGTGACCTTCCGGAAGTAGCATTAAGCGGACTGAACTCTGCCACTACTTCTACTTTTACCGTGACCTGGGAAGATAACAGTGACGGTACCGATGCTTTGCCAATCGATGAAATCTGCATCCTCTACTGTGCGGATGATGAGAAACGCCCAAAACTCCTGCGCAATATAGCAACCAGGGCTGACGGTTCTGCTACAGTGAGTCTACTAAACAAATATGTCGGAAAAACTGTAAATGTTTGGCTTTGCCTGTTACGGGCAGATGGAACCAAGGTTTCTATTTCTGACTATGTGGGGAGTGTGGTGGTGAGTTAGATGGGGATTGGACAGTTTGAGGAATTAAATTTTCCTGTTAGAAAAGCGCAATGTCTATGATTTTGTGCTTTTTTGTATCACAGATTTTGGAAGAAGGGAACTTAATAATTTAAGATATGGAAGTTCTCCGTTTTAAGAGTAGTTATGTTTGTTTTAATCGAGTATTTTGATAATCAATTTTCAAAAATACAGTTTCTAGATTAGCTAAAGAATCATCATTTACAGGTTTTAATGTAACATCCTATATCATAATGCATCTATACTTGCAATGCTATAAAGCTTATCATGAAAGCATCATCGCTAAATCTGATGTACCTGTTATGATTCTCAATCTTTTACGACATCTGTATTCTTAAAAAACAATCAAAGGTAGAGTAAACTACCATTGATTATTTTGTTTTTCAATTTTAATAATTATTGATTTTCAATAATTTAATATTTAAAATCATTGCCGTCACTAACTTTGGAACATTACCATAATTGTATGGACTATGACGACGCATTTGTTCTGCTAATGGGTCAATTACTCCCCACCTTCCAATATCCGGCATATACATCCTTGCCCCGTAATCATACATTCCCGTCTCTTGCAGTTCCTTCCCGTTGTACTTATAGTTGTAAAGTATTTTGAAACGGACCGTTATTTATTTTATTAGTCACGGATTCCAAATCCGCGACATCGGGGGAGCCTTTCTTTTATATAGACTCTGGCTTATATACTTTTGTATATTCTGAACTCTTTATTTTATATACTTTATTTGTTGGCTGTAGTTTAGTAATATACTTCATTGTTAGTAAATTTGAAAACATAATAAATGCTTGTATATCCAAATCAGTTTTAATTTTGCTATAGTCATTTAAAATAGATTTAGCATTCATTACAATAGCCTGGCTAGAATGATTGTCATCAACAAAATATTTCTTGCCTAAATTATCAATAGAAGATCTATTGACAATTCCTGTTAAAATATTAAAATCATCTCTAGAAAGTTGAAAAGTATAGCCTCCTTTTTTTTCATCAGGATAATACACGTTTGCAACTACTTTCCCTATAGAATCTATATTTATGTCATATGCCATTTTATGATTTTGAAAATAATTTGTCTCTTGAGGATTTTCACTTATAGAAATATTTTTAAAATTTGAAGTAATATTATTTTTGATTGCATATGGTTTATAACTAAATTCTTTGCTAAATTTTCTCACTTCACCTTTAAACCCTCCAATATAATTATTGTCTGCTGGTTTCACATCAAATATCTCATTATCATTTTTTATTATCCAATAGAAATTTTTATTTGGATTTATAGCATAAAAAATATTAGACCTATTTTCCGCTCCTTGATTTAATGTAATTAATGTCTTTATTAGTAAGATCAGCGTTAATCCGATGACCACGGATGCTATTAATAATATCTTTTTGCGATACATTTTTATTGATTTTATTAAAATATTGATTTAAAATAGGAGAGATAAATTTGTTTTCTGCTGAATTAGATGCTCTTTCAATAAAATGATCAATCCAACCAGCTCCATTTTGCTTACCATCTATTATATAATTTGATTTTAAGTAATTAACGGTTCCTTTATCATATCCCGAACTATAATCAAATTTGCTATTATCTAAAAAATCTTTTGTTTGTTGCTGAATATGTATAAAACCTTCATGCGCAATATTTTCAATCCCATTGGCTATAAAATTCTTACCATTACCTATGCTCATATTGAATTCCAACCTACCATTATTCATACTATAAGAAGCTTCGCCAGAAGCTCCACCTGTTGTAACATCAGTCGTAACTGTAATATCAACACCTTGATTATGGTATTCTCCATCTTGGTTAAATTTAACACCACCTATTTCATCACCTGCCTGAGCATACTTTGCAAAAAAAGCATAACCTTCTTTAGTATTTACAAATTCCTGCATAGCTAATTTATTCTTATTATCAGCAGTAGCATTAAACTGTGATGGGTTTATATGTTCTGGAGCCATCCCATCCGGGTCTATGAATATGATTGGTTATTGAATGCATAATTGTATGGACTATGACGACGCATTTGTTCACTCAACGGGTCAATCACACCCCATCTCCCAATATCCAGCATATACATTCTTGCGCCACAATCATACATTCCCGTCTCCTGCAGCTCCTTCCCGTTGTACTTGTAATTGTACGGAATCGCCATCGGGTCATACACAGAGCTCTGCCCAAAAGGCTTCAAAAAACTCATCCCGAAAGGATAATAATCATTCCTGTCCATTATCTGAAGATCGCCTGCACTGTTTTTCACATAGCTCACCCTCACGTTTCCAAGGTGGTCTTTATACTGATAAATATAGCGATAATTTTCATAATCATAGTATCCTTCCGAGGTTGGAAAAAAAGAAAGAATCATATTGTCCACTTCCGGTGTTCCGGGGTCTACAACGGCTACAACTTTTCTGGTATCATCTTTTGTGAAGGCTTCTTCTTCCCCGGCTAAAGATGCGACCATTGTAGCATCATCAGGTTCTTCCAATGCTTTTCGTATTGGGTCTGTATTCGGGGTAGAATACTGGAAGCCGTCCAGATATTCGGTGTTGATAATCTTGGTTCCAGAAGCGTTCGTAAGCGTAAACTTTTTCTTCACTTTAACACCATCTGTCCGGTAATAATAATTGGTCACATTCGCATTCTGGTTGATCTGCTTCGGAAGGTTCAGAAAGTTTCGTCCGGTATTGCCTTGGTGTTTCCGTTGGCATTAGATTGATTTAGTTTCACTACTGTAATATAAAATAGACGAAAGCCAAATCGACTGAATTGGCTTTTGTTTGTGTTGCTCAAAGTCGGGAGACTTTGCGCAGCGGGGGGGTCGGTTAAATATTCTATACTTATTTTCTTCTCGATTGTTGAGTCATTTTTTGAACAAGAAAAAAAAGTTAAGAACATACTTAATATTATTATTCGTATCATTGTTTGGTTAGATATAGTTCCGAATCTATAGTTTAATGCCTACTCTCCATGGGTATATTTAATTACTTTTTTTGCTTTTATATTAACTTCTGCATAAGCAACACCACCTATTGTTGGTTTGGGAAATCTCCCGTGAACTATCCAGATACTATCATTCTTTTTTTCTACAATAAAAGGCTTTTGTTTATTAACTGATTTCCCGTAAACAGACAAAAATTTCTGTTCTGCGATTGAAACAGCTATTTCTTTATCTGTTAATTTAACAGTATTTAATGACTCATTTTTGCAACAAGAAAACAAAAAGAAAAGTAATATAAAAAAATAGTATTTCATAATTAATGTATTTTTTGTGGTAAATGATTATCGAAGTTTTCTTTTTTATCTTTTATAGCTTTCAAACCTCCATCTAGTACTGGCTGAGGACTAGGTGAGACTTTGTCAGGAAAAATTTTTGGTAAGGGTCTGTAATCTCCTATTGAAGGAGGAGGATTATCTACAGGATTTATATTATTATTTCGTGGTGTCTCATTATTAGGATCACTTGACATATCTGTTCTTAAAGTTTTTTCTGTATCTGAACTTAAATCATAATACTTGAGCGAGCCATCCGGCGTAACTAAAAATCCATCTAATCCAAGAGCTTTTGAATAAGCTTTATCTCCATCATCACCAGAAAAATTTTGATCATTATAATTACCTGCACTACCATAGTCATCATTCCCATGAGTATGAATCCAAGCTGCAGGAGATGATCCCTTAGGTGCCTTGCTACTTACTCCTTGCGGCACTCCATGAGCCTCTCCCTTTTCAGGTTTGTTGTATGCATAATATTTTTTACCATCAACAACACGTACGTAAATTAGTGCTGCATATTCTCGTTTTTGAAGAATAGACTTTCCATTATATTGTTGTCCAAAATTTGCCGCTGCATTCTCTCTAGTATTAAATAAGACGTGAGGTTCTAGTCCTTCTAATTCTCTTGCATCAATTACTCTATTTCCACTAAAAGAATAAGGAGACCAAGTATTATATTTTTCTGTGAGAGGATCCACATTAAAAAATCTTCCTACATCCGGCATATATTGCCTCCATTTAAAAGCGTAGAATCCTGTTTCTTGCAACTCTTGTTCCTGATACTTGTAATTATAAGGTATCGCCATCGGGTCATACACAGAAGACTGCCCAAAAGGTTTCAAAAAACTCATTCCAAAGGGATAATAATCGTTTCTATCCATAATTTGCAAATTGTTTCCGTTTTTCACATAGCTCACTCTCACATTCCCAAGATGATCCTTGTACTGGTAAGATCGACTTCTCTCAGTTTATAAATATAAATTTATAAACCTCTTAATTTGAAGTTCTAAAATAAAAATTATTATTGAAAATAAAAAATAACATTTATAAATTTCACTCCATCACTAACTCTGATACACCTGTTATAATTCCTAATCATTTGTGCTATATTTTTTCATCTAAAATAAACGAGGATAGATAATTCTACCCTCGCCGTTTATTTTCTTAATTATTATTCTAATTGATTTTCAATGAGTTAACATTTTTAATCATCCCATCACTAACTTTGGAACATTACCATAATAAAGCCACTCTTTGAGTGGCTTTATTATTTTTCAATTGAGGATTGAAAAATCCAAATTATTAGGTTTTTACTTCTTGGTATCAATAAATTTTGATTTTATTGTTTTATGAAAAAATATTATTAATACACTCATACTAATTACCATTTTTAACAAAGCATCTTGATTAAATAACTTTTGTGAAGTAAAATAAGCATAAATAAAATATTCAATTAATAAAATAGTTACAATACCTAATACTGAAAAAAAATTCTTTCCCCTCAAGCTATAATAAAGCGGTGTAGCAAATAAAATCATATCAACAATTGGAAAAAACAAGACAATCCATAAATAATAAAATAAATCTTGTCCATTTTTTATATTATTCACTTGCAAAAGTTTAAACTCATTATTTACAATCATTAATAAGATATAAAATATTAGATATTTTAATATTATACTAATACAAATATTTAAAAATGTAGGTTTCAGCATATTAATTTCTTTTATAAAATTTTGCAGGATAATATGAAAAATCTTTTACAGAAGCTTCTACTCCTCCTCTTACCATAGTAGCATTCTTTATTGTAGGTGCAGTGTGTGTTCCAACAAACGAAGGTTGTTTGTAGTTCATTAATGTTGTTCCTGTATTGTTAAGTTTCAAAGTTGCTGAAGGAAATATATTTGTATAAGCGTTAACAGATAAATTCCCACTTTTTTTATCAAAACTAATATTTAATTTCTGTGAAACATCTACAATTTTAAAACCCATAGCATTTAAACCCGATTCCTCAAAACTAGGAACACTTGCGTGTTGCTCATAATTTATAGACATTCCAGATTTAGTAAAACTATTATTATTTCCTCCTTCTCCCGGATAAAAATCTCTACCCTCAAACATTCCAAAGGTTTTACCCATCTCTGTCGTTTTTGTAGCACTTAGTCCTGTTAATTCTCCTGCATCATTTTCTTGTGCTGAAAGATTAATTGTTGTCGTTAATTTATCTCCCTCGGGAAGACTTCCTAAAGGACCATCGTAATTATCAGCAATATAACTATTGAAAGTTAAAGATAAATTTTTGCCTAAATAAGTGTCTCCTGATTTTGTTGTAGCTTGGTCATTGGCTTTGTTATCCCAATAAATAGAACCGTCTTTTCTCTGAACAAAATCGTTTCCGCTTAATCCTGTCGGGTCTCCGTAACGGATAGGGTTGTTATAACCGTAAGCATAAGGCTGTAAAGTCTTTTCAGAAAGCGGGTCGTGCTGTCCAAAAATTACAGCATCGGGCATATAAAAACGAGCGTTTAAATCGTACCAACCCGTCTCTTGCAACTCTTCCCCTAAGAACTTGTAATTATACGGAATCGCCATCGGGTCATACACAGAAGACTGCCCAAAAGGTTTTAAAAAACTCATCCCAAAAGGATAATAATCATTTCTGTCCATTATCTGAAGATCGCCTGCACTGTTTTTCACATAGCTCACTCTCACATTCCCAAGGTGGTCTTTGTACTGGTAAATGTAACGAAAATTCTCATAATCATAATAACCTTCTGATGTCGGGAAAAAAGAAAGAATCATATTATCTACCTCAGGTGTGCCGGGGTCTGCAGCAACAACTTTTCTGGTATCATCTTTTGTGAAGGCTTCTTCTTCTCCTGCTAGTGATGCCTGCATTGTGGCATCATCAGGATTTTCCAATGCTTTTCGTATTGGGTCTGTATTCGGGGTAGAATACTGGAAGCCGTCCAGATATTCGGTGTTGATGATCTTGGTTCCTGAAGCGTTCGTAAGCGTAAACTTTTTCTTCACTTTAACACCGTCTGCCCTGTAATAATAATTGGTCACATTCGCATTCTGGTTGATCTGTTTAGGAAGGTTCAGAAAGTTGTACGCAATGACAGAGATATTCTTGTCCGGCATTGCCGTGGTGTTTCCGTTGGCATCAGATTTACTTTCAATGCTACAAAATATAATAGACAAAGCCAACTCGATTGAATTGGCTTTTGTATTGTTGCTCAAAGTCGGGAGACTTTGCGCAGCGGGGGTATAGAGACGATTCTAATTCCAAACAGTCATATAAATATAAATTATTCTAATGATAATACAGAGTATTAATATTACTAATGTTATTAAAGGGATAATCACATATAATCTATCATTTTTAGAATTAATGTTTTTTATAAAATAAACAATAAAAAACACAAGCATTGGTATAAAATATAAAAAATTAACCATAGACAATGCTTTTCTAGATAAAAATTCTTCGTAAAAATTTAAACCAACTATACTTAATATAAAAATAACAAAAATTAAGAAAACAATTTTGGGCGCTAGTGTCTTTTTCATTATTTAACTTTATGCTTTTTACCATTAGTTATAGTTTTCTGAATGACTAAATATATATATCAACATACTGATTAGATACAGAAAATATATTACAACTGCAAACAGAGGTAGCAATATTATGATTTTGGTTTGCATATTATCATTTTTATACTTTTTAAAATTATAAATAGAACTACAAACAAATAATAAGATTCCTGGAAAAAAATAAAATAATATAATTATTGTTTTTAACTTTTTATATTTATAATCAAAAAATATAAATATAAAAATCATACTTATTGCAAATATTGCAAAAAGCAATAGCAACTTTTTAGGTTTGAGAAGTTGGTTTAATATCTTTTTCATTTTACATTATGATTTCTACCATTTTTGATTGCTCTTTGATCTGCGGGAGTATCAAAAGATTGATTCCATATCAATTCATATAAATTGGTCCCCCCCTTTACTTCACTTCCAGTTAAACCAATATAACTAGTCCAAGCTCCCCACATAAAATTACCCCCATCCATCAAGCTATAAATCATTTTTGAACTTCCAAATCTTATGCGATATGAACTGTCATTTCCATAAACGTCGTTGTTCCCAGTATCCAATTTTCTTGAAAGATAATGCGCTGAAAAATCAGCCTCTCCCCAAACTGACTCTTTCGCTATCAATGCATAAGCTGCATCTCTTAATACTGCTGATGCTGCTGGTGCTGAACCAGCTAACATAGAACTCGCAAGTAACAATTTTTGAATTTTACTATTGCTAGGAACTCTTTTTATAGCATCATCCATATTTTTATCCGTTATTCGATAAAATACTCTATCCTTTTCTTTAAATTTTTGAGTCAATAGGCTTTTGTCAACCTCTTCTGGGTCATTTAAAAATAATTGATTTCCCCCTTGATCAAAAAACCTATTAGGCTTGCCATTTGTAACCACGTTTGTGACAATTCCATTATTATCTACAGTCACATCATCTGGCGGGTTTTCTCCACCATCAAATGTCCCATTTCCACTATTAGTCCAAGTACTTGATGAACTTGTGTTATCCCACATTTGTTGTAGTGAGCTTACTGATAACATTCCATCGGGATCAATAAACATTATAGGATTATTATAAGCATAATTATAAGTTGACCATCTTCTTGAGGTTTCCGCCAACGGATCCACAACTCCCCATCTCCCAATATCCGGCATATAGAACCTTGCACCATAATCATACATCCCCGTCTCTTGCAACTCCTTGCCGTTGTACTTGTAGTTTTTGTATATCTTAAAGGATCACGCTATAATATAATTGTAGAGCTAATTTATTTTTTTACAGAATCATACTGTTGTTTTGTAATTACTTTTCTTTCTAACATTTTCTTTAACCAATTTCCCATTTGTTCTCTTGAATTTTTATTCATCGAGACAGTATTAATTGTTGAATAATTTCCGTCTTTAAAGGGTATATTATTTTTCTCACATAAAGCAGTAAAATAATAAAAATAAGCTAGTTCATAATTGTATTTCTCTGCCATTATTTTTGAATAATACATCAATGTATCTGTTCTATCTGCTTCATTAGAATCCATCAAATAATAGTATAACTCATTATAAGCTAATGTATCACCTTTCGATTTTACAGAATAAATAATGCTATCGTAATCTGATAAAGAATTCATTGTAATAACTTTATTGTTTTTTTCTAGTTTATTTAATTTGTCTTTCTTCTGACAAGAAAAAACAAGTAGAAAAACTATCATTATAACTGTATATTTCATAATCAATTAAAAATTCTATCCCATAAACTCCTTTGGTCTTTCCCTTCAGGTTTTGTATTTCCTGGCTGCTTATCTGTCCTTTGTCCATTCTGAAAGGAATTCCAACTACCAAATTGGCTGGTTTGTTTTCCTTGCTCACTTCTAGGTGTACCAGGTAAATAATTTCCATTATGGTCAGTATTTTTGGTTACCTGAGGGCCAATTTCTTTTCCGTTCGCTGAAACTCCATCTCTTTCATCAGGAGCAACTATCGTAACTCCTTTCATTTCCTTTGATTCAGACATTATAGAAGCAACAGGATCTATAACATTCCCTTCTTTATCTATTGTATAGCGACCTGTTCTACAAGAATGTAAAACTACTGTAAATCCGTCCTTACTTTCAGAATTCTTCCATAAATCACTACCTTGATTAAGAACACTGTTAAGTTCTGCTCCTGTATCAACAGTTCCTACTCCTGCTTTTTTCTGTGCAGCTGTTATTTTTTCATTATACATTGCAGAAGGATTTCCGTGCGCAAACACGTGTACAGTCTTTGTGGCAGGGTTATCTTTATATAGTCCACTATTAGCTGTTTTAATGATAGATTGATTATGCTTTGTATCATTTAGTAAAACTACTTCCAATCCTTCCAATTCAATACCATCAATAACTCGGTTTTCGGAAAAGGCATAGGTTGAATTGTAAGGAAAAGATTCCGCAAGTGGATCTACATTAAAAAACCTTCCCACATCCGGCATATAATTCCTCCATTTAAACGCGTAAAATCCAGTCTCTTGCAACTCTTGTTCCTGAAACTTGTAATTATAAGGAATTGCCATCGGATCATACACAGAAGATTGCCCAAAAGGTTTTAAAAAACTCATCCCAAAAGGATAATAATCATTTCTGTCCATTATCTGAAGATCGCCTGCACTGTTTTTCACATAGCTCACCCTCACATTCCCAAGATGATCCTTGTACTGGTAAATGTAACGAAAATTCTCATAATCATAATAACCTTCTGATGTTGGGAAAAAAGAAAGAATCATATTATCTACCTCCGGTGTTCCGGGGTCTGCAGCAACAACTTTTCTGGTATCATCTTTTGTGAAAGCTTCTTCTTCCCCGGCCAGTGATGCCTGCATTGTGGCGTCATCAGGATTTTCCAATGCTTTTCGTATTGGGTCTGTATTGGGCGTGCTATACTGAAAGCCATCAAGATATTCCGTATTGATGATCTTGGTTCCCGAAGCGTTCGTAAGCGTAAACTTTTTCTTCACTTTAACACCATCTGCCCTGTAATAATAATTGGTCACATTCGCATTCTGGTTGATCTGCTTCGGAAGGTTCAGAAAGTTGTACGCAATGGAAGAGATATTCTTGTCCGGCATTGCCGTGGTGTTTCCGTTGGCATCGTAGGTCATTGTCTGTCCGCCTCCTTCGTAGCCACTGCTGTTGCCGGTTGCATCAGTAATACTGGTTACTCTGTTTCCGGTATAGTTATAGGTAAGATTGTCTATCAGTATTGGTGTGTAGGTTTTTGCGTGCTTGGAATTACGGTACAAGTGCGTGATGTTCCCATTCAGGTCATAGGATATGTCCTCGTCATTGATCCGACTCTCAGGCAGTGCTCTTCCCGGATCCTGATAATTGCCTCTCAGAAGTCTATTTAATCCATCATACTTATAACCGTAACGTTTTATCGAAACATCCCTGGAGATCCAGTCCACTTCGGAAATGTTGCCGTTGTATCTCGGTGTACCCAGATACGGGCTCTCAGGATTATTGTAGCGGATATTATAGCCAAACAGCTTTCCGCCGCTAAGAAGGTAGGATCCGTCCGTGGGATTGTAAGCTATATCTCCGCTGTTGATGCCTGTCATCCAGCCCCGGATGTTGTAGGCATAGTTCACGGTTTGCAGCGGATTGTTGCCGTTCTGGTCTCCGCCCACTTCTTTCTCCGTCAATTGCCCTATCTCGTTGTACTTGTTTTTGGCAAGTGTTACCGGGGCATTAGCGTTTACCTTGTGCGTGTGCAATGTGAGACGATTCTGGTTGTCATAAGTGAAATTTTCTTCCACAACCACTTCAGGGTTTCCATTCAGCCTCTTGTGGTAGGTCATTGTTTTCTGGGGAATGCCTGCAAAATCCAGCAGAGATTCTGTTTTGGTGTAACCTCCCATATGATTGATGCTGTGCGTACCAATCGCTCTTCCTTTGGCATCGTACCAGATATAGTTTTTTGTCCAGCCATTGGCCTCAACATTGTTTACATAGGAAGCTGTGGGCAGGCTTTTGGTGCTGAGGCTGCCTGTTTGGGGCATTACCGCCTGTGTCTGGATAGTAGGCGGGATTGTTGGTGTTCCGGTTGGGTAGGTGTCATAATAGTTTACAGACAGCAATTTGGTGATCACAGAAGGAAATGCAACATTGGTGTAATACAGGTCTAATCCGCTATAACTGGTAGCCGAAGAACTTCGTGATTCGTTATTGGAGATGATCGTTGTGCTAGTGTCTACTATATTTTGAACAGTTGCCCTACCATCATTACTCGCAACGAAACCTGTATAGGCAACCCTTGCGAACTGGTCATATTTGGTAAACAGCCAGCCTTTGGCCCCAAATGGGTTGGTGGCCGTGGCGAGATTGGCATCCTGGGTAAAAATCAGTCTGTCCTGCTTGTCATATACCATATACTCCCAGCCCTTGCCAGGGAGCTTCTTTTCCACGAGGCGGTTTCTTCCATCATACCGGTACTGGAAGCACAGCTCATCTAAATCTGACTGAGTGAGAGTCCCTTTTGCTGCTGCCTCCGGCTGGATGACGAATGCCAGCTGGTTATATTCATTATAAACATAATAGGTATCGGAATCTTTTGTGCCGTCATTTTTTTTTACTAAAAGGGTTTGACCTTCGCCGTTTTTGAATTCAATAGTTACGTTTCCATCCTCATCGGTTACAGTGTTTTTGTACAATTGGGCAGCTCCATAGTTGCCGGATTGTGTAAGAACAGAAGTGGTGGCATTGTTTGGCCAAGTGGTGGTGGTCACAAACTTTTTAACCTCAGTTGCGGTATTGGTCTCATAGCCGAAAGCAACAGGCTTGTTGCTCCAGGCATTACCAACTTGTATTTGTTGTTGGACTCTGTCCAATGGAGATGCTTCCAAAACCTTTTCAGAATAGATTTTTTCCGAGCCATAGATATTCGGAGCATTGGCTATCGGTGCAGTAAAGATGCTGCCGTTTGCGGAGAAGGATTGCGGAACAGGGAGATAGTCTTTTGTTTGCCTTCCGAAGCCGTCATATTCTATAAGTGTGGCTATATCATTGCCTAATGGTGTAGCCCTGACATTCACAATTTGTTTCGGACGACCAAGTCCATCGAAATACTGGATGGTTTCTATTGGTGGTTTTTGATTCGGATCTCCGGGCTTGGAGAGGTAGGTCTTGGTGTAAACGTAATTCTCTGAGAAACTCGGTATGGTCTGCGCAAAACTGCTTACCGCTATAAACAGTAAACCGATTGGTGTTATATGTTTTTTCATTTGTGTGTTTATGGTTTATAGTGGTACTCGTAAGATTTCAGAATGTTTCCGGTAATGTCTCTAACCTCTTGCAATCGGTTGGCTGTATCATAAATATAGACCTCTCGGATTCCCGAAGGTGGGGTGATGCTTGATACCCCGATCAGCGGCTTATAGGTATAAGTTGTGATCTGGAAGCCTGCCAGCGTACCGTTGGTACGGAATGTGTCCAGCTTGGCAAGGAGGTTGGCTTCTGTATAGCCTGCCTGCGACTGGTCGGAAGCGGTAACAATGTCACCAGCCACAGCCGAAGCCTGAGCATAGCTTGCACCTTCTACCTTCGCAATAGGCTGGGTCTGGCTCTTGTCCCAGATAATCGCTGTGGAAACGCCATTTTTGGTAGTGTACTGCAGCAGGTTGCCTTTGTTGTCGTAGAAATCGTAATTAACTTCCAGATCCGAAATATTCAAGTTATCCAGATTATAACTTAGAACGGTACGAGGCAATGGAATATCTTTATTCTCTGTATTATTGAGAATTCTTTCCTTGGCTTGCTGTTCACTGTCTGGATATAAAGTCTCTGTTTTTGAGATAGTTTTCCCATTATTCTTGACTTCGGTTTCTAAAGGGATGCTGATTATATTTTTCTCTTTCAAATAATTATTTGAATCATGGGCATACTTATAACTCTGTGATGATGTAATCCCGCTTCCTACAACAGTACTTGTTTGACTTTCGGGGAAAGTATGTCTGTTTTGACCACTATTTGTTGAATAAGCGGTTGTTTGTTCTGTTACAACAGCAGGTTGATTGTTTACATAATCCGTTGTAGTGGTTTTGACATTCTTGATCCAGATGTTAGTAATGTCAAATGGTTGATTAATAAAATAATATGTGGGTGTTAGAGCTGCTCCTACGTCAATTTTTTTCAATTTAACTTCCAACCCTTGTGCAATAATTCTATGAACAGTATTCGCCGGAGGAGCGAAATAATTCATTGTAGCAAATTGATTAAAAAAAGAATCATAGTCATATTCCATTTTAGACACTCTAATAGAATCTCCATTTCCATTATATAATTTTTCTTCAAGCATCAACCCTCTTTCTAAATCTAATGTGGGCCAGCTGACATTTATTGGACTTCCATAATTATAGGAATGATGAATATATAAATCATTCAAAAATTTATATTGTTTCTTATAATTTTCATTAGGATTAAGAGAAGACTCATAAATTTCTTGTACATAATCATAACCAACAGCTTTTCCTCTCACGGTTGCCGTTTGCCATCCAGGATTATTTATTCTATTGAGCTGGTTTACCGATCTTCCAGGACCATGAACACCTGGAGGGCCTAAGCCAATCACATTATATGATAGTGAGACAAACCTTTCTTCACCAGCATTTTTTCCGCTAGTTTGATTTGTAATAGGATCCAAGTATGTATATTTTCTTAAAATTTCACCTGCATCAATTGAATTGGACTCAATTTGTTTTATACGAATATTTCCTGTTTTTCTTACGTCTGAATCTGACACCACATATTCATTTATCCAACTGTATTTAGCCGTTATTGTTCTGGTACCAGTTCCTGGCACAGGAATTTGACCACCATCAATAGATCTCTCATATACTTTTAACCTGTATATACCGGGACCATCAACTCTACTTTCTGTTTTGGTGCATACTAATCCATCTTTATGAAAAATATATGATCCGGAAGTATTTTTTTTAGATAGTTCCCACATAGGTGTACTCCACGTATTTTGCCCCTGTGAATCTTCGGGACAATTAGAATCTTCCAGAGTTAAGGTTTGATTATAAATAGGAAAACCATTGTCTAAAATTTCAAATTCAATATACGGCATTTCCAAATTTGTTTCTTCGGATTGATGTGATTCATAACCATATATCGCATCAGCATCTTTATAATCATCTGCTTCATAGGTGATCTCTGTATAACCACCATTAGGATATTGAATTTTTTTTAAATTTCCAACTACACCATAGTTTATATCAGGTTCCTTATTGGCTCCTAAATATACTTTAACAATATTATCCCATCCTTTGGCTTTGACGGTAGCAATACCTGTTGAATTAGGTTGCCCATTGTAAACTCCATAAAAATCTTGAGAATAAGAAAGTCGATTAGGCAATGTTTTGCCTGTTTCGTCTCCATGATAGAATAGTTTATATTCTCCTAGAGATAAATTATCCTTTACATTAATAAGCTTTAATCTTTTAAAGACATCCGGATAATTAGATGCTGCGTCCGGATAATTTTCTGGATCTTCATTTGGAGAAACAAAATAATCATAGCCTAAGGAAACATCCTTAATAACATGACTGGATTTGTCTTTAACGATTACTCTAGTTAAATATACATCCCCTGGAAGATCTTGTCTGGTACTTCCTGTAGCTTCCTCAGGGTCAGTATTGTAATAAAAGAGAACTTTTCCATCATTAAAATCAATTTCTGTTATTGGACCATCATTCGAATGTGTTGTGTTTTTACAATTTGATGCTGGGAGTGTTTCAAAAGGTGCATTACTAGTGGATATTTTGTTATAAATGTTTTGTTGTTCTGATATTGAGGTAATATAATAGGAACTTATACCGATTTTATAATTGTAGTTAATAATTTCTTGATTGGGTAGTTTAATCGTTTTAATTTTGTAATTTGGGGTGGTATCAGTATCAATAGGAACATTTGAGCCCATACAACTATTGTAATGTTTTAAATCAAAATCAAAGTTTTGAAAAGTATAAATAATACCTTTTTCATCAATCATTTCCATACCACTTGTTATTACAGGTTTGATCTTTATTAGATTATACGGTCTAGGAATTCCAAATGCACCACTAAAATCCATAATGAACTGTCCGCTTCCATTTAATAAACTGTAAGAAAAAATATCAGGCACAAGATCTGGTGTATTAATTGAAGGATTACTTGTAATACCAATTCCAGACAATAAAATTCCACAAGGGTCATTATAACCATAGTGACCTCCAGCACAGCCTTCAGGTAGGCCAAAAACACTATACAAAGTCGGTTTTCTAAACAGTTCCTTATCATCAGGTCTGCCTATAACTTGATGGGATAAAGATGGTCCAGTATTCAAAGACCATCCAAGTCCAACTCGGCTTGCAATTTCACCAACCTTTATACCTGTGGTTGTATATTGTAATGATATTGGAATACTAACACCATCTACATTAATGGTATAAATTGGTATCGAAAAATCTGCAACGCCCGTATAATTGCCCGCAGGAATATCTGTAAATTTAGAAGCTACTGCTGCATCGGGCGTTTTAGGATACATATCCAAAGTATAATCCTTTTGCCCATAAATATTGTTGTGAATCAAAAATAAAGAGAGCAATATTAAAAAATCAATGTTCTTTCTCATAGTTTATGTTTTTATTCTTTCACGATTTTAATAGTTAGTTTTTTATCTTGTTGTGTCGGGATATTGGCTTTGATGATATAAACACCCTGCGGAAGTTTGCTTGTATCGATCTTGGTAACCTTGTTCTTTGTCTGTAATTGCTGGATCATCTTTCCAGTCATATCATATAAATAAATGTCAGCTTCTGTAAAATCTAGTCCAATCTCCACATAAGCAAAATCCTTCACAGGATTAGGATAGATTCTGATGTCTTTGTTTTCGATAAGGTCTTCGATTTGCTTGTCGCCCAGCTTCACAATCTTCCAGTTCTCTTTTCCAAGCTGGTCTGCGCTGGTTCCGGCTAATAAGTATG
>Ga0308163_10002328_pt1 | contig 17658 bp, 14 predicted proteins | sample PhyTR1_FD_201037 | JGI IMG/M metagenome (GOLD analysis project Ga0308163, IMG submission 201037) | Phyllosphere microbial communities from UC Gill Tract Community Farm, Albany, California, United States - DLSLT.R1 | ecosystem: Host-associated > Plants > Phyllosphere > Unclassified | place: USA...
ATTACATCCTGCCGATTCTGATGGGCATTACCATGTTCTTCATTCAGAAGATGTCACCGACCACCGTGACCGATCCGATGCAGCAGAAGATCATGACCTACATGCCGGTGATTTTCACCGTGTTCTTCCTGTGGTTCCCGTCAGGTCTGGTGCTGTACTACATCGTCAGCAACCTGGTTACCATTCTCCAGCAGCAGCTGATTTATCGCGGCCTGGAAAAACGTGGTCTGCATAGCCGCGACAAGAAGAAAGCCTAAGCGATGTAAAGCGGGAGCGATCCCGCCCTAAACGGTCTATCCTCAGGCGGTCAAAGCGACCGCCTTTGTTTTTTGTAGCGAGAGAGAATTTATGAGCCACAGCGATACCATTGTTGCCCAGGCTACGCCGCCCGGACGCGGCGGCGTAGGTATTTTGCGCATCTCCGGTGCCCGTGCAGCCGAGGTGGCGCAGCAGCTGCTGGGCAAACTGCCTAAGCCGCGTTATGCCGACTATCTGCCGTTTACCGATGCTGACGGCAGCGTACTGGATCAGGGCATTGCGCTGTGGTTTCCGGGGCCTAACTCGTTTACCGGTGAAGATGTGCTGGAGCTGCAGGGCCACGGCGGTCCGGTGATCCTCGATCTGTTGCTGAAACGCATCGTGGCGCTGCCCGGCGTACGCATCGCCCAGCCGGGTGAGTTTTCAGAGCGCGCGTTTCTCAACGATAAGCTCGACCTGGCGCAGGCCGAGGCGATAGCCGATCTGATCGATGCCAGCTCAGAGCAGGCGGCCCGTTCTGCGGTCAATTCGCTGCAGGGGGTATTCTCCACCCGCGTCAATCAACTGGTGGAAGCCCTGACTCATCTGCGCATCTACGTTGAAGCGGCTATTGACTTCCCGGATGAGGAGATCGACTTCCTCTCTGACGGCAAAATCGAAGCGCAGCTGAATGCGGTGATCGCCGATCTCGATGGCGTACGGGCTGAGGCGCGCCAGGGCAGCCTGCTGCGTGAAGGGATGAAGGTGGTGATTGCGGGTCGGCCTAACGCGGGCAAATCGAGCCTGCTGAATGCGCTGGCGGGTCGTGACGCGGCGATTGTCACCGACATTGCCGGCACCACGCGCGACGTATTGCGTGAACATATTCATATTGATGGCATGCCACTGCATATCATCGATACCGCCGGTTTGCGTGAGGCCAGCGATGAAGTCGAGCGCATCGGTATTGAGCGCGCCTGGCAGGAGATTGAGCAGGCTGACCGGGTGCTGTTTATGGTCGATGGCACTACCACCGACGCGACCGAAGCCGCGGCCATCTGGCCCGACTTTGTTTCACGCCTGCCGCCTGAGTTACCGATTACCGTGGTGCGCAATAAAGCCGACGTCACCGGTGAACAGCCAGGCCTGACAGAGATAAATGGCCACGCAGTGATTCGGCTGTCGGCACGCACCAGCACCGGGGTTGATGAACTGCGCGATCACCTGAAGCAGAGTATGGGGTTCGCCGGCAATATGGAAGGCGGATTCCTGGCGCGCCGTCGTCATCTGCAGGCGCTGGAGTTAGCAGCGACGCACCTGCTGCAGGGCAAAGCGCAGCTGCTGGGTGCCTGGGCTGGTGAGCTGCTGGCAGAAGAACTTCGCCTGGCTCAGCAGGCGCTGAGTGAGATTACCGGCGAGTTCACCTCGGATGATCTGCTGGGCCGCATCTTCTCCAGCTTCTGTATCGGTAAATAACCTCGCTTTTGCCGGTCCGATAGTGCGTCCTTATCGGACCGGCGCCTTTCCCCGCTTTCACGCTTTCACTTTACTGCGCACCTGCGGTGATTCTTGCTGATATGTTATTTTGCGGCGGCCCGGCATTGCCGTATAACGGTCAGAGCGCCGACCTGATGATCGACGGCGGATGGTCGTGATTTGTCCCGTCTGATAAACGCTATTATCTGCCGCCGTCGCGGCATCACGCCGGCAGCGAACCCCTATTCGTGGTCACCCTTGGGCGAAATTTTTTGCCTGAAACAGGAGAGTTGCATGAGTACACCGCTTGACACTGCCGCACTGAACACGCTGTTTACCGACGCCCGCACCCACAGTTACTGGCAGGCGAAGCCGGTCGACAACGCCCTGCTGGAACAGCTGTATAGCTTAACGGCGCTGGGCCCGACCTCGGCTAACTGCTCGCCCGCCCGCTTTGTTTTCGTGACGTCGGCGGAAGGTAAAGAGAAGCTGAAACCGGCGCTCTCTTCCGGCAACCTCGAAAAAACCATGAGTGCGCCCGTCACGGTGATCGTCGCCTGGGACCGCGAATTTTACGAGCAACTGCCTGCGCTGTTCCCGCATGCCGATGCCCGCAGCTGGTTTACCGGCAGCCCGGAAGCGGCGAAAGAGACCGCTTTTCGTAACAGCAGCCTGCAGGCCGGGTACCTGATCCTGGCGGCCCGCTCGCTGGGACTGGATGCCGGCCCGATGTCCGGTTTTGATCCGGCGAAGGTGAATGAGGCGTTCTTTGCTGATAGTCAGTATCAGGTTAACCTGCTGATTAACCTCGGCTATGGCGAGGCGTCAAAACTGCACCCGCGTCTGCCGCGCCTCAGTTTTGAACAGGCGTGCCGGTTCGCCTGATGCCGCTGGCGTCGCGATGTCCGTCGCGACGCTTATTCTGACCCGACTGAATTTTCACCGCCGCGAATCTAGCCAGATCGCTCATCCTATTCCTAATTTGGTTCATTCTGTGTTGTGCCGGATGCATTAAGTTAAGAAAATTCTTACAATGCAGCTGATGATTATCTGACCATTTTCACGGAGCGACAGATGGCTGGTCATTTTGTACGCTGGACGGGTAACCCCGACTTCTCTGCACAAGATATGCGCATTCCCCAGCATATTATTGATACGGCACAGCAGTTTGCTGATAAGCGCCGTGGGCGTTTTCTGGCCGCGCGTACGCTGCTGGCCCAGCTGATGCTGCGGGTTTATGGCATTAACACGCTGCCGCGCCTGACCACCGATTGCCACGGACGCCCCGCTTTTGCTGACCCCGATCTGCCTGATTTCAGCATCGCTTATGCCGGCAATACGGTCGGCGTGCTGCTGGCTGAAGAGGGCGGCCGCGCCGGCCTGGACATGGAAATCGTGCGGGCCCGCAGTCGCCAGACTCAGGAACAGTTAATGCAGGGATTAACCTCCGGGGAGATCGCCTGGATTAATGCCCAGCAGGATTTTGTCGAAGCGGTAACGCAAATCTGGACGCTGCGCCAGAGCCTGCTCAAGCTGACCGGCGAGCGCGAAGCGGGGCTCGATTCGCTGCGGCTGCTGCCGGGCGCAGGCCGTCTGCGTTCATCGCTCTATCCCGATATCCAGGTGGTATGCGATGCTGAACCAATGCTGGTCTGGTCCTGCGCGCTCTCGCCCGCGACCCAGCGCCTGCATCTGTGGGAGATGGATAACGACCATCAGTGGATCGCCTTACGTGAAGTGGAAATGAGTAAACCGAATATTGGTCCCCGCACCCTGCGGCTGACCAGCCTGCCCAATGAACGCAGCGTGCATCCTGAAATCTGACGGAATGCTGCGGTTCGCGAGCGCTTAAGCTTCTGTTCATAAGCGCATAGATAAGTCATTTGTTCATTGTGACCAGCTGCGCAGGCTTCGGCTGACCGTCTGCTCCGAATCCTGTTGAGACTCATCACCTTTACCCCGATGTGACCCTGCCCGCAACTCTGTCTGCCGATACGGGTTACGCTTTTTTTTGTGACCGTCATCACTTCACCCTGGCATGCTTTGCTCTATATCTTTGAACATAAGAATCGTCATTGAACGTTTGTAAAGTTTGGATCAAAAGCGCTGAAGCTGGCGTCATAGCTAACGTCTTAAGGAGACGATGATGGAAAAAATGAAGCTGGGCGTGAACAGCGCCATGTTCGATGGGCATCCACCGGAAGTTGCCTTCCAGACCGTGCGTGCGGCGGGGTTCGCTTACATTGAGCTGGCTTACAATCAGGGTTATGTGGGCCAACTCGATCCGGCCCTGTTTGGTCAGGAGAATGCCGCCCGCATCAACGATCTTAAACAGCAGACGGGCCTGAAGATGCACGCGCTTGGCTGCACCATTAACCTGGCCGCGCCGGATGCAGTGGAACAATTCCGACTGCGGGTGGCCTTCGCCCGGCTGATTGGGGCCCGTTATCTCAATGCCTGCACTGCCCGACGCGATAATCGCGCTGCGTTAATTGAAAATCTGCGGCAGATGGCGCCGATTGCCGAAGAGGCAGGCTGCATTTTGTGTATCGAGAATGGGGGCGATCCGGATTATGACGCCTTTGCCGTGGCTGAGGATGGCTTCGCGCTGCTGGAAGCGGTCAGCCATCCGGCGGTGGCATTTAACCTCGATCCCGGCAACATGATGTCGCTCTGCCCACAGCAGGATCCTATCGCCGAGGCGCTGACGATGCTGCCCGGTGCCCGGCATTGCCACATTAAAGATGTGATGCGGCTGAACGGGGAATATCATTTCCCGCCGATTGGAGAGGGTGAACTGAATTATGCGCCGCTGCTTCAGGCGCTGGCGGAAAATGAGATTCCGGCCAGCCTGGAGATCCCCCTGCGGATGCATCGCCAGCCCGATAGCTGGCCGCAGCGGGCTGACCAGCCGGTTGATCCGGCCATCAGCCTTGAGGTGTTAATTCGTTCGCGGCTGGCGCTGGAAAAAATGCTGGGCTACCGGCTGGCTGCAGACCACTAACGGATGGGCCCTCAGCCGGTACGCACGCGACGTACCGGCAGTGTCATGCCATCTCTCCGGTCCCGGCGAGTGCCTGCTGCAGAAATTCCCGGCACGCCTGCTCGATTTGCCAGCGATCGTCATCGGGCGTGGTGCGCATCTCCACCGCAATACTGCGTTCATCTAATCGCGGATCGTTCGGCAGCTGCCGGGCTGCTGCCACGATAGCCGTCGCCACAGCGGGCGTCAGGAAACCAGGCGCGCCAAAACGCATATGGTGATCGCCATAGCCCGGATCGTGCGGATCAAGGATGGCGTTAGCCAGATGCAGCTGTGACACCAGCGCTCCCCACAGACGCAGAGCCTCGACAGGATCTTCCTGATTGAGCGCCACATGCGCGCTGTCCCAGGCGAGATAGAGCCGTGGGCAGGTCCGACGCAGCTGCTGCATCCAGCGCAGGGTTTCGTCGGTGGGGCCGATGAGCTGGCATTTATGGGCGAAGCGGTCCAGCGGCTCCAGCTGCATGATCATCTGCGGGTATTGACTCATCACCTCGCCGATCTGTTCCAGCGTCTCGCCGAGCGCGCTTTTTGCCGCTTCACGCTGTGCCGCGCCGGGATCGCTGCCGCTGACAAAGGCAATCCGCGTTGCGCCACATTCGGCGGCGCGATGCACCAGTTCACAGGCCCGTTTCATGCTGCGTTTACGCTGAATCCGGTCAGGACTGCTGAGGTTCAGCCCCTGCTGATTCAGCACAAAGGTCATCCACTGTGTCAGCTTCACCTGTTTCGTTTCGCTGATATCCCGCAGTCGCCGGGCCTGCGCCGGTTGCAGCACCATGCCGGTTTCAATGAAACGATAAAATGGCTGCTGACTGAGGTGATCAGCAATGTCGACGACTCTGCTTTCATCCTGCATATCCGGAAAGAACAGCTCAGCAATATGAGCTGAAGGCACCAGCATGGTCTGTTTCATCCTGCCTCCTGATTCATTCATAAGTTACTAAGTAAAACATATGTTCATAGAGGGAAGTGCAGTGATGCTGTTAAAAATGCGCTTAACTTCACACTTCAGACATCGAGCCAACTTTCCAGGCACCGTTAATTAGTCACTGTTATTAATAATTGGCAGCCATTATTCAATCTATTGCGTTGCTATAGCCCTTTTTCGCTGCATTTACTGAAGTGTGAGCTGCCGCAAATCTTTTCTCACAGGATCCGCTTTAATGTCTAAACATAAGATATGTTAATGAACATATGTTCAGTGTCCGGGATTTACCCGGCATCGCCACTGACAAGCGGGAGAAAGTTATGCAAGCGTTACACCCTGATTCCGATGCCGCGTCCCAGCCTACCCGGGTTCGCTGGCGCATTTTCGCCGTGCTGTTTTTCCTGCTGGCGGTCAACCTGATGGACCGTATCACGCTCTCAATCGGTATTCCGTTCATCAAGGATGAGTTCCATCTGTCGCCTGCCATGCAGGGGCTGATTCTCAGCAGTTTTTTCTGGTCCTATGCGCTGTTACAGGTGCCAGGCGGCTGGGCGCTGGATCGCTTTGGCCCGCGTAAGGTGCTGACCTTCTCCAGCATACTGTGGGGCCTCAGCCAGATTGGACTGGCGCTGGCAACCGGTGGACTGTCGCTAATCTTTGCCCGCATCGCGCTGGGCGTGGCGGAAACGCCGATTTCGCCCTCTGGCGGCAAAATGAATGCCAGCTGGATGCCCAAATCGGAACGTGGACGCGGCGCGGCCATCATGGATTGCGGCAGCCCGCTGGGTGTGGCGTTTGGCGGACTGATCATCGCCTACCTGATCGACATGCTCGACTCGTGGCGGCTGGCGTTTATCCTCGCCGGTCTGTTCAGCATGTCGCTGGCGCTACTGGCGTGGTACAAGCTGCGCGATCGCCCGGAAGAGGACCCTCGGGTTAACGCCGCCGAAATGGCGCTGATACGGCAGGGCCGTGACGACGGTGTGGCGCCGGATGCGCCGCCGCCCGCCGGTCCGGGCGTTGACTGGCGGTCGCTGTGTGGCCTGATGTTTGGCCGGGCCACCTGGGCGATGATCTACTTTGGCCTGATGACATGGGGACCCAGCTATCTGGCGCAGGCACGCGGCTTCGATTTGCGCTCCATCGGTAATGCCACCTTTGTGATTTTTATGCTGGGTGCTGCCGGATCACTGGGGGCCGGATTCGCCGTCGATGCGCTGGTGAAGCGCGGCTATCAGCACGGCACGGTGGTGAAAAGCCTGATTGCGCTGTCGGGCGGCGTTACGCTGCTGATCTTCTTTGCGTTGCCGGACGTGGCGAATCCGATTACCGCCGTGGCGATGCTGTCGGTTGCCTCCTTCTTCCTGACCGGCGGCGGCAGTATCTACTGGAGTATCCCGGCGCTGATCGCCCATCCGGCGCGCGCTGGGCTGGTCGGCGGCTTTATGAATATGGCCGGCAGCGTGGGCGGCATTCTGGTGCCGATTCTCGCCGGTCTGATCCTGCAACTCACCGGCGGATACGGCGGCGTACTGACCTTCTTTACCCTGTGCGCCGCGCTTTACGTAATTGGCACGCTGTTTATCCGTTTTGCGCCGCCGACCGCGCCGCTGCCGGCCGGCAGCACTCAAGTCAGCTAACCGCACTCGCCTGGCGGCGAGGCTGCCGGGCGACATCTTAACAGGAGAGAATATGCTTCGTTTCGCCGCTAATCTGACCATGCTCTATACCGAATATCCGTTTTATGAACGCTTCGACCGCGCCGCTGAGGCCGGATTTGAGGCGGTTGAATTTTTCTTCCCCTATGGCCTGGAGAGCGCCGATATCCAGCAGGCGCTGGATCGCAACCAGCAGCAGCTGGTGCTGTTTAACATGCCGCTGGGTGACTGGGATGCAGGTGACCGCGGATTCGCGGCGCAACCGGCGCGGCGTGACGAGTTCCGCCGGGCTATCGATCAGGCGGTGAGCTATGGTCAGCAGCTGAAACCGCCGCGCATTAACTGTCCGTCAGGACCGGCCGCCGGTCAGGGCGATCCGCTGCCAACCCTGCGTGAAAACTTTGCTCTGGCCGCCAGCGCGCTCAAGGCGCACGACATTCAGCTGGTGCTGGAGCCGATCAATCACGGCGACGTACCCGGCGCGGTGATCTCCGGGGTGGAGCAGGCAGTGCGGCTGTTTGACCAGATCGACAGCGACAACCTGGCGGTGCAGTACGATCTCTGGCATTCACTGCGTGCCGGTGAAGATCCCTATCAGGTGCTGCCCGCCTTTATTGACCGTATTGCACATATCCAGATTGCGGACGTGCCTGGCCGTCACCAGCCCGGCAGCGGCGAGGTCGATTTCGAGCGGCTGTTTACCCTGCTGGATAATCTCAACTATCCCGGCTGGGTCAGCCTTGAGTTTCATCCACAGGGCGCAACGGATGCCAGCTTTGCCCACCTGCGTCAGCTCGGGGTGTTGAAATAAAAAAGGCCGCTACCCTGACGGGAGCGGCCTGATGCGGTTATCGCAGCGTTTAGTGAGCGTCGATAAACACAATCTTCAGCACGAACATCAGCGCGACAATCACCACGCAAGGGCTGATTTCACGCCAGCGGCCGGTGCCGAGCTTCATCACGCAGTAAGCGATAAAGCCCAGCGCAATCCCTTCGGTGATTGAGAAGCTAAACGGCATCATCGCGGCGGTGACAAAGGCGGGCACCGATTCGGTCAAATCATCCCAGCGCACGCGCGACAGGCTGGCGGTCATCAGTACGCCGACATAAATCAGCGCCCCGGCAGCGGCGTAGCCTGGCACCATCGCCGCCAGCGGTGACAGGAACATCACCAGCAAAAACAGCAGGCCGGTTACCACCGCCATCAGTCCGGTGCGGCCACCGATCGCCACGCCCGAGCTACTTTCAATGTAGGCGGTGACCGAGGAGGTGCCCGCCAGCGCGCCACTGACCGAGCTGATGCTGTCAACATACAGCGCCTGCTGCATGCGCGGGAAGGTGCCGGTTTCATCGGTCAGTCCGGCTTTGTCAGTTACGCCGATCAGCGTGCCCGACGAGTCGAACAGATTGACCAGCATAAAGGAGAAAATCACGCCCGCCATGCCGATGTTAAAGGCGCCTTTGATATCGACCTGACCGACCACCGAACTGATGGCTGGCGGGGCAGAAAACAGGCCAACGAACTTCACGTCGCCCAGCATCCAGCCAATCGCCGTGGTCAATACCATCGAAATCAATACTGCGGCATGGATATTACGTGACGCCAGAATAGCGATGATAAAGAAACCCAGCGCGCCCAGCAGCACGCTGTGCGAAGTCAGATTCCCTACCGCCACCAGCGTATCGGGATTCGGCACGATGATGCCGGCATTTTTCAGCCCCATCATAGCGATAAACAGGCCAATCCCGGCGGTGATGCCGACGCGCAGGCTGAGCGGGATGTTGGCAATCATCCAGTAGCGCACCCGCAGCAGCGTCAGGATCAGCAGACCGACGGCGCCCCAGAAGATCGCCCCCATACCGACCTGCCACGAATAACCCATTGCGCCGACCACCACAAAGGCGAAAAAGGCATTCAGTCCCATTGCCGGGGCCAGTGCGACTGGCAGATTGGCAAACAGTCCCATCAGAATACTGCCGAAGGCGGCAATCAGGCAGGTGGTGACAAACACCGCCTGGGTATCCATACCGGCCACGCCGAGGATCTGCGGGTTCACAAAGACGATGTAGACCATCGTAAGAAAGGTGGTCATACCCGCGATCACTTCGGTGCGCACCGTGGTGCCATGTTCCTGCAGCTTGAAGATGCGCTGCAAAAGGCCTTGCTTGCTCATGCCATCCATCCAGAAGAAAAATTCATCGGCGCGTATCCTGGCGATTTTGCCAGGCCAATACAATGATTTTTCGCAACCGATTGCCACTCTCGCAATCTGCGCTCAGTACGGTAGAGTGAGGGACTCCCACAAAATCAAAGGATAGAGTCTGATGTCAGTAGAATGCGTCTTTTTCGATTGCGATGGCACGCTGGTGGACAGCGAACTGCTCTGCACCCAGGCCTACGTCAATACTTTCGCCCGCTATGGCATCGACCTGTCGCTGCAGCAGATGTTTGAGCAGTATAAAGGCGTCAAATTGTACGACATCATCCGCGACGTCGGTGAGGCGCATCAGCAATCGTTGCCGATGGAAGAGGTGGAAACCGCCTACCGCGCCGAGGTGGCGCAGTTGTTTGATCAGCACCTGCAGCCGATCGACGGTGCCAAGGCGCTGGTTGAACAGATAAAAGTGCCGATGTGCGTGGTATCGAACGGAACGGTGAAGAAGATGCAGCACTCGCTGGGCTTAACCGGCATGCTGCCGCTGTTTGCTGACCACCTCTACAGCGGTTATGACATTCTGCACTGGAAGCCCGATCCGGAACTGATGTACCACGCTGCCGAGCAGATGCAGGTCGCGATTGAGCGCTGCATTCTGGTGGATGATTCTGAAGCGGGCGCGCGGGCCGGCATTGCCGCCGGTATTCCGGTGTTCTACTACTGCGCCGATGCGCATAATCCGGAACTGGATCATCCGCTGGTCACGCGATTCGACAACATGGCGGACCTGCCCGCGCTGTGGCGCGCCCGCGGCTGGGATCTGGTGTAATCCAGGCCAGCCGATGAAACAGACCGTCTGGTTTTTAACCCTGCCTGGAGTGATGGCGCTCGATCTGACTGGCCCGGCGGAGGCGCTTAAGCTGGCAGGCGATCGCTTTGTGCTGCGCTACATTGGACCGCAACCGCAGGTGATCTGCTCCACCGGGATGACCATCGGCGGGATTGAGCCGTTACCGGCAGGTTTGCCTGCCGACAGCCTGCTGGTGGTGCCTGGTGTTTATGACTCGCGGATCTGTTACGCCACGCCCGAAGCGCAACAGGCGCGCCAGTGGCTGAAGCAGCAGCAGGCAGCACTGCATTCACAGGCCCTGATGCTGGTCTGCGTCTGTTCCGGTGCGCTGCTGGCCGCGCAAGCGGGGTTGCTGGATGGCATTCGCTGCACTACCCATCATGAGGTCATCGATCGGCTGAAAGCGGCTGCGCCGCAGGCACTGGTGCAGGAAAATCGGGTGTTTGTCGGGCATGACAATATCTGGACCAGCGCCGGCATTACGGCGGGCATCGATCTGGCGCTGCATCTGATTAATCAGCTGTGTGATACGCCGACCGCGCTGGCGGTGGCACGTGAAATGGTGGTGTGGTTCCGCCGCGCCGGTGACGATCCGCAGCTTTCACCCTGGCTGCGTTATCGTAACCATCTGCACCCGGCGGTTCATCGGGCGCAGGATGCGATGATTGCCCATCCCGAGTACAGCTGGTCGCTGACCGAGCTGGCAGCACGGGCGCACGTCAGCAGTCGGCATCTGGCGCGGCTGTTCCGTCAGCATCTGGGCATCAGCGTGCGCGAATACCATGAACAGCTGCGGGTCAGCATTGCGCGCCAGCATCAGCAGCAGGGCAAATCAGCCGAGAAAGCGGCGCTGGCGGCCGGGTTCTCCTCGGCGCGCCAGCTGCGTCGCGCCTGTCAGCGTGACGCCGATCAGCTGACGAAGTGACGTTTATCAACGCGTTTAAGCACCATCGCCAGCAGCAGGCTGCCGCCCAGCGTCACTCCGAATACCCACGGCAGATCGAACCACGGACGCGACATATCGTCGTAGTGATGGGTACGCAGATAGTGGATAAACAGCGCGTGAAAACCGTAGATTGGCAGAGAGTAGCGCGCAATCAGCGATAAACCCGGCAGCGCGCGCTGGTTAAGGGCATTTTTAAACACCAGCAGTAAGCTGATTGCTGCGATAAAGACCAGCGGTCCGCAGTAGAGATACCAGGTGTCGTTAAACGCGCCATTGTCCCGTAACGCCTGCTTTGTCCCGAGCGCAATGCCAATCACACAGGCGATAAACACCCCGCTGGCAGCGGGTGTCAGCCCGCGTTTTTCTGTCTCCATGGTGCCGATAGCCCGTCCTAACAGCGCATACAGCAGGTAGTAGATGCTGTCGCCGCTGACATAGAGATTGACCGGCAGGAAGTGAAACGGCCCCAGCGACTGACTGACGGTGTTCGGATTGGCCAGCACCGCCAGCACCAGCACCAGCAGCGCCACATAGCGCGCCTGTACCGACTTCACCTGAATCAGCGGCGACATCAGATAGATACCGATCAGCGCGAAGAAAAACCACAGGTGATAAAACACCGGTTTTTGCAGCATTTTCAGGATCGATCGGCCTTCACTGATCGGCGTCAGCCAGGTGATATACGCCAGTGATACCGCGCTGTAGAACAGCAGACACAGCACCAGCCGGATCATATGACGCGGCTGGGCGCTGCGTTCGCCGAAAAACAGGTAGCCGGAGATCATGAAAAACAGCGGCACGCAGACCCGCGAGGCGGAGTTCAGCAGATTGGCGACGTCCCACGACGTGCCGGTGACCGCCATCGGCCCGGTGATATACCAGGTCGTGGTGTGGATCACGATCACCATCAGGCAGGCAACCGCGCGTAAATTATCGATCCAGTAAATCTTCTGCGGCATGGCGTCCTCTTGCGCATAACGTCCGTGCGGAGAAGGGTAGCCAGGCGCGGCGGTGGCAACAACCTTTGCCGGCAGGATTCGGAGCCCTCTGTATGGCGGCAAAAGGACGCGACAACCAAACCGCGCCGCAACCGTACAGGATTTCCGGCTGCACATCGCGCGGTCAAAGGGTATACTGTCGCACTCTTTTTTCATCTAGCCAATCGCGTGCAAATTCAACATGCAAAAGTTTGATACCAAGACCTTTCAGGGCCTGATCCTGACCTTGCAGGATTACTGGGCACGTCAGGGCTGCACCATTGTTCAACCGCTGGACATGGAAGTAGGCGCTGGCACTTCGCACCCAATGACCTGCCTGCGCGCACTCGGCCCGGAGCCGATCGCCGCAGCTTACGTGCAGCCGTCACGCCGTCCGACCGATGGTCGCTACGGTGAAAACCCGAACCGCTTACAGCACTATTACCAGTTTCAGGTGATCATCAAACCGTCACCGGACAACATTCAGGAGCTGTATCTCGGGTCGCTGAAAGAGCTGGGTATGGACCCGACGGTGCATGACATTCGCTTCGTGGAAGATAACTGGGAAAACCCAACGCTGGGTGCCTGGGGACTGGGCTGGGAAGTGTGGCTCAACGGCATGGAAGTAACGCAGTTCACTTACTTCCAGCAGGTGGGCGGCCTGGAGTGTAAACCGGTGACCGGTGAAATCACCTACGGTCTCGAACGTCTGGCGATGTATATCCAGGGCGTCGACAGCGTCTACGATCTGGTGTGGAGCGACGGTCCGCTGGGTAAAACCACCTACGGCGACGTGTTCCATCAGAACGAAGTGGAGCAATCCACCTATAACTTCGAATACGCCGACGTGGATTTCCTCTTTACCTGCTTCGAGCAGTACGAGAAAGAGGCGCAGCACCTGCTGGCGCTGGAAAAACCGCTGCCGTTGCCCGCCTATGAACGCATTCTGAAAGCCGCACACAGCTTCAACCTGCTGGATGCGCGTAAGGCGATCTCGGTCACCGAGCGTCAGCGCTATATTCTGCGTATCCGCACCCTGACGAAAGCCGTGGCTGAAGCTTACTACGCCTCTCGCGAGGCACTGGGCTTCCCGATGTGCAATAACAAAAAGTAAGAGGCAGCCATGATTGAGAAAACCTTCCTGGTGGAGATCGGCACCGAAGAGCTGCCACCAAAAGCCCTGCGCAGCCTGGCTGAAGCCTTTGCCGCGCAGGTCACTGCGGAACTTGATGCCGCCAATCTGAACCACGGCGACGTCAGCTGGTTTGCCGCACCGCGCCGTCTGGCGCTGAAAGTGGCGAACCTGAGCGCCTCACAACCCGATCGGGAAGTGGAAAAGCGCGGCCCGGCGGTCAGCGCAGCGTTTGACGCCGACGGTAACGCCACCAAAGCCGCAGAAGGCTGGGCACGCGGTAACGGCATCACCGTTGATCAGGCTGAACGTCTGAGCACCGATAAAGGCGAGTGGCTGGTCTATCGCGCTCAGGTTAAGGGCGAAGCGGCTCAGGCTCTGCTGCCGGCGATGATCGCCACCGCGCTGAGCAAACTGCCGGTGCCGAAACTGATGCGCTGGGGCGACAGCGACGTGCAGTTCGTCCGTCCGGTTCACACCGTGACGCTGCTGCTGGGCGATGAGCTGATTCCCGCTACCATTCTGGGCGTGGACTCTGCGCGCACCATTCGCGGCCATCGCTTCATGGGCGAGCATGACATTACTCTCGACAACGCCGATCAGTATCCGGACGTGCTGGAGAAACGCGGCAAGGTGATCGCCGACTACCAGACCCGTAAAGCGATGATCAAGGCCGATGCCGAAGCCGCTGCCCGTCGTCTGGGCGGTAATGCCGATCTCAGTGATAGCCTGCTGGAAGAAGTGACCTCGCTGGTGGAGTGGCCAGTGGTGCTGACCGCCACCTTTGAAGAGAAATTCCTCAAGGTGCCGGCTGAAGCGCTGGTCTACACCATGAAAGGCGATCAGAAATATTTCCCGGTATATGACGATAACGGCAACCTGCTGCCGAACTTCATTTTCGTCACCAATATCGAATCCAGCGATCCGCGCCAGATTATCTCGGGTAACGAGAAAGTGGTGCGTCCGCGTCTGGCCGATGCGGAGTTCTTCTTCAATACCGACCGCAAAAAACGTCTGGAAGATCATCTGCCGCGCCTGGAAACCGTGCTGTTCCAGAAAGAACTGGGCACGCTGCGTGATAAAACCGATCGCATCCAGGCGCTGGCCGGCTGGATTGCCGGTCAGATTGGCGCCGATGTCAACCATGCGACCCGCGCGGGCCTGCTGTCGAAGTGTGACCTGATGACCAATATGGTGTTCGAGTTCACCGACACGCAGGGCGTGATGGGGATGCACTATGCGCGTCACGATGGCGAAGCTGAAGATGTGGCCGTCGCGCTGAATGAGCAGTATCAGCCGCGCTTTGCCGGTGACGATTTGCCGTCCAGTCCGGTCGCCTGTGCGCTGGCGATCGCCGACAAAATGGATACGCTGGCCGGCATTTTTGGCATTGGTCAGCATCCAAAAGGCGACAAAGATCCGTTTGCTCTGCGTCGTGCCGCACTCGGTGTGTTGCGCATCATCGTCGAGAAGAATCTGCCGCTTGATCTGCAAACCCTGACTGAAGAAGCCGTGCGTCTGTATGGCAGCAAGCTGAGCAACGCCAGCGTAGTGGATGATGTGATCGACTTTATGCTGGGTCGCTTCCGCGCCTGGTATCAGGAAGAAGGCCACAGCATTGATACGCTGCAGGCGGTGCTGGCGCGTCGTCCGACCCGTCCGGCTGACTTCGATGCCCGCATGAAAGCGGTATCGCACTTCCGTACGCTGAATGAAGCCGCTGCGCTGGCCGCTGCCAACAAGCGCGTCTCTAACATTCTGGCAAAATCGACCGAAACGCTGAATGACAGCGTGCAGGCGTCACTGCTGAAAGAGAATGAAGAGATCCAGCTGGCGACGTTTGTCACCGCGCTGAGCAGCAAGCTGCAGCCGTACTTTGCGGAAGGACGCTACCAGGATGCGCTGATCGAACTGGCGCAGCTGCGTGAAGCCGTTGATAACTTCTTCGATAAAGTGATGGTTAACGCCGACGATCAGGCGGTGCGGGTTAACCGCCTGACGCTGCTGTCAAAACTGCGTGAGCTGTTCCTGCAGGTGGCGGATATCTCGCTGCTGCAATAATGCTATTTGTTGTGCGGAAAAGGGACGAGCTATCGTCCCTTTTTTTATGGCCGTGGCGGCGCACCGCGCCGGCCTGTCACGCCGCAGGCGGCGTTGTCCGCGCAAAACTCTCGCGCTGAAACAGCGTCTCCGCCAGTTTCACCAGTGCCGGCCGCTCCACGCACCAGTTTGGTACCACCCGCCGGAAATTGAGGTAACCGATCATGCAGCCGGTGGCGATATCGGCCAGGTTGAGCTGGCCGTTATTGAGCCATTTGCCCTCGGCGGCGATGCTTTCCAGCATATCAAGACTGCGCTGGATTTTTTCCCGGTTACGCAGCAACACCTCTTCCGACTGCTGATTGCCTGGCCGCATCTGCTCACGCACAATTACCAGCGCGGCGTCGCTGACACCATCCGCCAGTTTCTCCAGCTGGCGGATGTGCAGCGACTGATGAGGATCGGCAGGCAGCAGGGCGGGCGCATCGCCGCGCAGCTCCAGAAACTCTGCAATGATGCTGGAATCGAACCAGATCTGCTGATCGTCAGCCACCAGTGCCGGGACTTTTCCCAGCGGATTGTAGTGCGGAACGTGACTGTCATCGCTGTAGGGCGATGCGTTAACGAACTCAAAGATAATGCCTTTTTCCAGCATGATGACCGAAATCTTACGCACAAACGGGCTGGTATAGCTGCCAATCAGTTTCATCGGGTTTCTCCAGGTTAGCTACGATTCGCCAGGAAACATAAAGGGGTTAAGGCTGCTGCGGGCAAAGCCTTCCTGCTCCATCCGGGCATCCAGCACCAGCGACGCCAGATCGTCGGCGACCGGTTCGATAGCCGGGTTCTTTTCCTGATACAGCATCTTCAGATAGGTGCCGCAGTCGCCGCAACTCTCCGCTTTCACCGCCGCGTGCTCACTGTCGAGCGACCAGTAGTGCAGATCGCGGGTCTGTTCGCACTGGGTACATTTACTGCGCACCACGTACCACTCGCTCTCGCACAGGTTGCAATGCAGATAACGTGCGCCATCATGGCTACCCATATGTACCACACTGGCGACCGGCATACTGGCGCAGACCGGACAAAACTGACGCTGGTCGCCCATTTCGGCGCGCGCTTTGCCCGGGATCATCGCGGCCATCTGCGCCCAGTAAAGGGCCAGCGCCGCCCAGATAAACGGTGCCTTGTCGCTGCTGACCTGTGCATATTCGCCGGCGAACAGCGCGCTGGCCAGCGTCTCCAGCTCGGTCGCCGAGGCTTTCTCCAGGTTTTCCAGCACCGCCAGCGCCTGGCCACTCATTTCTGGCTTCAGTTCAGCGATCAGTGAGTGCAGCAATCGGTGCCAATGGGTATCGCGCGGCAGCGTATGGATATTTAGCGGCGGCTTGCCTTCACTGGCACTCTGGACCAGCCGCGCCTGCAGATCCATATGCAGCGGATGGTCATACAGTACAATTTCCTGCGCTTCGGCAATCACTGCGGCAAAACGCAGATAGTCACCCAGTGGATTTTTAGCCGCCAGGTCGCGCAGTCGCGCAGCACGGCGGCTGTACAGGTTTTTCAGCCGTGGAAAAAGTAACGGCGGAATCATCTCCGCCGTCGTTTTTTCGCTCTTCTCCAGCTGATCTTGCGGGATAATGCGAATACTCATCAGGGGCGTTTTTCCTGTTTAAGAGGCTGATTACGCTGCTCACGGTACCAGCGCGGATGATGCTGTCTGGCCCAGTCGGAACTGACCCAACCCTCTACCATCGCCGTCAGGGTGCCTTTGATCCACAGCGCGGCATAAACATGCACCATGATCATCAGGATCAGCGCCGTGGCGGAAACCGAATGCACCACCAGTGCCAGTCTAATCAGCGGAATAGTGAATGCACCGGCGAAGTAAGGTCGCCAGATCACAATGCCACTGACCAGCAGCAGTACTAAGCAGATGATAGCAGCCCAGAACACACACTTCTGACCAAAGTTATATTTACCGGTATCACCGACCTCTTCATTCAGGGCAATACGGTGAATATTTCTGGCCCAGTAGAGATCGTCGCGATTGACCAGATTATGCCGCCAGTAGCGCAAAAACATCAGCATAAAGGCGGCAAACATCACCACCCCCACAAACGGATGCAGAATACGCGCCAGCTGTGGCGTGCCGAATATCAGCATCAGCCAGTTGAAGGAGGGAAAGAAAAAGCCTAACCCGCTCAGCGAA